>Ga0070764_10000617_pt1 | contig 14204 bp, 12 predicted proteins | sample HubBroMetageWRM4_FD_67287 | JGI IMG/M metagenome (GOLD analysis project Ga0070764, IMG submission 67287) | Warmed soil microbial communities from the Hubbard Brook experimental Forest, New Hampshire - Hubbard Brook CCASE Soil Metagenome WRM 4 | ecosystem: Environmental > Terrestrial > Soil >... | reverse complement strand
GACTTTACTTCGAGATAGGCCTTCATGTTGTAGTGTCCCAGGCCGCAAAGCTGGGTGCAGACGATTTCGTACTTTCCGATTTTCGTTGCTGTGAAATGAATCGAGACATCCAGGCCCGGGACGAAATCCTGCTGGACGCGCAGTTCCGGGACATAGAAGGAATGGCCCACATCCTTCGAATGCATGAGCAAGTGGATCTCGCGGTTCACGGGGATGGCCATCTCCGCGGCGACGATATCGTCTTTGGAATCCTGGTCATGCGTAGTATCGAGGCCGAAGAAATTGGCGTTAGCCTCGCTGATCTGGTCGGGGTGAATTGGGCCGAAGGTTCCGTCCGGGCCGGGATAGCGGAAATAAAATGCAAATTGTCCCGCCTGCACCTGGACCGGCAGCGCGTCGGCAGCCGGAGGCGTGAAATAGACGCTGGCCCAGGCCTTTACGCCGAAAACACCCAAAGCCAAACACTCAGTGCCTACCAACAGGAACGCGGCGATTACCAATCCCGCAGCGCCGCCGGGGAAACGCTTAATTTTGTCACTGGGCTTATGGTTGGAAAACTTCCAGATGAAAAAGGCCAGCAGGAGCTGAGAGGCCAGGAATGAAACACCGGCTTCCAGCATCGTATCGGCATACTGTTCGTCAATCAGATGACCATGGGTGGAGATGTCGGGCGGCATCGGCCACATATGCATCACGATGGGAATCGCCGAAGCAATTGCGATCACAACGATCGTCACCGCGAATATTTTCGCCATATCGTCCGCCTTTAGCCGGAAATCCGGCCTCCATGATCGAATCGCCGCAAGAACTTGATTGCGGCGATTCGGTTCTTCATGCAGTGAACCTGCAGGTATCTCTGTCTCTACTTCTGCTCCCCTTACTTCGCCTTGAAAGTGAAGTCGGCGGTTGCCGAGCCCCCAGCGGCGACTGTCACCTTTTGCGTCATGGTACCGGCGGCTTCCTGCCACGCCGTTACCGTGTAGCTTCCCGGCGGCACGTTATTGATGGTGTAGGCGCCGTTGGCATCAGTAGTTGCGTAGGGCCCTTTGACCACAGCGAAATAACCGTGCATCCAGGGATGGATGTTGCACTTTACATCGATAAACTCGGGAGCCTTCCAGCTCTTCTCGACCGGCGGCGCACCCGGCGGCTGCGACTGGTTCCACGGGATATTACCGGTCATCGGGTTGGGATTCGGGTGAATGTTGTGAGCCGTCTGATCGCTGGTTTGAACTTTGAAAGTCTCACCCACATCCATAGCCAGCACGTGCGGCGTGTACATGCAGTTCTTTTGATCGAATACCGGGACTGCGGTCGTTACCTGGGCCGGTCCGCTCCAGTCAGAAATGTAGAGAACCACATTCTCCATTCCTCCGTTGGCGCCGACAACATAAGTCTCGAGGTGACCGGGATCGGTGGCGTGGGCTTTAGAGCAGTAAGGGTCCTTCGACATGTCGATGCCCTTCATGTGGGGAGCCGGACCGTCGAGTTTGACCGTCCCGGTAATCTTGCCTTCTCCGGCAGCGCTGACTCTCTGACTCAAAGTCAACGCCGCGCAGGCTGCCAAAACTACCAGCGATAGTACTACCGCGAGATTGTATCGATTTCTCATAGAAAGTCTCTCCTTAAAGAACTACGAAGGCGAACATGGTTGCGATTGCCCTCAGCCTCTATTGTTGCGCCACCGGGGCGTTGGGATCAACCGGCTTCAGGCCGAGCCCCCTTGCGATTTCCTTTTCCTTGCTCTTCTGAGCCATAAATGTTCGAAGATAGAAGACCAAATCCCACGCCTCCTCGGGTTTGATGTTATCGGCGAACGAAGGCATTGGAGTTCCATCCAAGCCGGTCATGAAGATCCGATAAATATCCTGGTCGGTGTCGCCGCACTTCGGCCGCGATCCGTCTGTGAAGTTGAAAGGCGCGATCGGACGGCCGAGATCATCCTGGAGCGTCGAAGCAGAGGGACCGTTGGCCATACCCTGCACGCCATGGCACTTCCAGCACTGCACGCGGGCGAACACATCGCGCCCGGCCTTGATGCGCTCGGGCGTGACTTCGGGCTCGGGAGGAATTGTGATAGGCGTTCCCGGTTTTTCGTTCGCCCAACGTGGAGAAAAGTGCTTAACCCAGGCGACGAGATCGGCGCGCTCCTGCTTGGTCAACGTGTTCCATTGCGGCATGTTCGAACGGTCGAAGCCGCGAGTGATGGCGTCGAAAAGATCCTGATCGGTGGGCAGGGTGCCGGTCGGAGTGGAGCGGCACTTGAAGATGCCCAACTGGAAGTCGCGTGGCTGTTGGTACATGGGAGGCAGCATCCAGACAGCGTTTTCGCCATTTCCGTCTCCCAGCGGGCCATGGCAGCCGACACAGTAGCGGCGGTAGGGCAGTGCGGCATCTTTAGCGTGACCGGTAATGTTTCCGACGTGACTTTCCGCACCGATACGCGTCTGTATGTCGGATGTCGTGAGCTGCGCCGAGGAAGCCGACGGAAACGCCAAAAGGGCAGCCGAGCTGAGCAAAAGCGTCCAATTCTGCAATCGTGTCCGCATGTCATCCTCTCTAGAAGTCGAAGTCAAGTCCCATCAGAATTTCGCTGGTGTTGAGGTTGGTGAGGACCCCGGGGGTAAGACTTGGTCCCGTGCCGTCCTGGTGCAGCCAGTTGTATTCGTTATGCCAGGCTAGGCCGGCACGGCTAGTCATGAACGGGTTGTAGCGGAAGCCGATGGTGTAAGTTGAGATGTTGCCGAGGTTCGAAGGCATGGGGCCTGTGAATCCGTTGGGTCCGGTGACCCCAACGCCGTATCCTGACCCGTTGGCCTGTTGCGACATTTTCTCAAACTCATACCGGCCGATGAAGATCAGCTGCGGACTGTAAATGTAGTGACCCTCAAAGGTGGCACCGTTCCAGCTAGGCGCCTGCGATCCTGCGTTAAGAGTTGTTCCCGGCACATTGTTTGGAGGGCAGGGAGCGGCCGTGCAGGTCGTCCCGCCGTTGCCGTCCGTCGCTTCCGCATTGCCGTAACCTTGCCCGAACCAGGCGTTATCCGAGCCATGCTGAGTCACAATCGTGAGGCCAATGTGCGGGCCGGCGTAAAACTGTCCCACGAAGCCTTCGCGCGTGAAGCTCTTGTTGCCAATTCCAGAACCCAGGATCGGAACCCCGCCCGTGGTCAGGTAATAAGTTGACGCTTCTCCCGCCATCGCGTAGAACCCGACCCGTTGCACCCCAAGCCTGCCGGCGTCAAAAGCCTGGCTTCCGGCAACGAACGCGGTGTAGGCGTTGGCTGTGGTACTGAGGTTCACGTTGCCATCACTCGAGCTGACAAGGGACACGGATATTCGCGTCCGATCGTCCACGGAGTGTCCGAGATACTCCATACCGAGTTGGTTGTCGCCTATCTGGCCGAAGATGTTCCCGTCGCCCTGCGGGATGAAGTGATAAGTCTGATAAACACCACCGTTCCCGGTCAGGGTGAGAATGCGCTTTTCGGAAAGCAGGTTGTCGAGTTCGAATCGACCGAGCTTGAAATTAAGCCACGGGCTATGCGCAATGTTGTCAAAGCGCACAAAGACCTGCTCAAAGTGGAAGGCGCCAGTAGAATCGGAGGACGGAAGCAGATAGAAGGAGATGTTTTTCTCCAATGTGCCGCCGGTGTGGAAGTCGAGGCCGCTCAAGTCAAAGCCAGAACTGGAGATCCGCTGAATCGCGGAACCCCCTGTCGGTGCGCCAGCGGCGTAGGTATCGACCTCGACCTTGCCCGTGCTCACGCGGTGCCAGATCGGCGTGATGCGGAAGACTACCGGCCAGTAGCCAGGGTTCTGCCAGATCGGGGCGTCGCGGTCGTTCATCAACTGATACCCGTTGTCTTTGAATTTTTGTCCAAAGTAATTCAGCATCGGCCAGGACTCGTGACAGGCCGAGCAGCGCAAGCCATACTTGCGGGCGAAGGCCGGCAGGGCATGTGCGGGCTGGCTGCAGGTGAGAACTACGGACGCAAGAACCAGGGCGACAGCCGCGAAGGACGTCGCAAAGCGAAAAGTGCTGCGAAGAAGAGAACTACTCAAAACGCGCATGGCCGGACTCCTCGGCAAGATCAAACTCAGGATCGGTTTTTCGAAAACTAACTTCTACTCAAGCGAAAGCCGCAGGTACTACCCCAGCAATGAAGGCCTCGAACGGGAGGTGGCTCCCATTTAGGCCGATAGCAGAACAGTGGACGAAAGGTTCTACCACCCTACCGGGGGTGAATCCTACTACTTTCGAAAGAAAAAGTTCAAGAAGTTTTTTTACACTTTTTTTACAACGTCAGTGGAACCCTCGGTCACATCGGAATCCAACGGTCCGCGGTGGGTTGACAGCTTGCGCCGACAGTACGAGACTCTGTGGAGTCTGGGAACGGAGGCTGTTGTGAGTTGGCCGAGAAGTGATCGAAGCGGAGGGCTGGCTTCCCGCGCCGAGATTGGAGGCAGAAACAGCGCGAGCGGCGAGGCTTGCGGCGTTGGTTGCCCCTGTCCCGCTGCGCCAAGGATGCGGGTGTCCCCGAGATTAGTCTTGCTGCTACTGCTTTTCGCGGCTGCGCTTCCGCTGGCCGGCCGCGAAAAAAATAAGCTGGCCTACGGCGAGGGACTGGCGGTCAACATTCCAGCGCCCGAGAGCGAAGTGGAACAGGTGGTGGCAGACGTGGCGGATAACGGACTGATCCGGGGAACCAAGGAATACAACAAAGACGAGTTTGTCAGTGGCGCGAAAGCGGCGACTTCGTCGCGCGTCTTTTCCGCCTGGACTGAAGGAGGGAAGGTTTTCTACAAGGTTCGCGAGCAGGCACTCGACCCGCGGAACTTCAAGGATAGCAGCGACTCAGGAACCCTGGTTGTGCGCTATGTGGTGCAAGCTCAGGGTGAGAAGAACACGGTGTTGCGCATCAACGCGCTTTTTAAGGAAGACTTCCGCCACATCGTGCATCAATCCGACGGGTCGGTCGAAAACGCCGAGTACCGGGATATTCGCGAACACATTGACGCCATCGAACTCATGAAGAGGCAGAACGTCGAGGCCTTGAACGAACGGCGGGAAAAGTTGGAGAAGAAGCAAACCTCCTCGTCGTCGCAGACGGACGCGGGGGCCTGGCCGGTGCCGCAATCCGAGCAACCGGCGGTGGCAGCACCAGTTGAGAGTCACGAGGATCATGCGCCAACCGGAACTACGCAGGTTGCAAGCCAGAGTGCGCCTGATCAGAGCCAGCCGGTACAAAACCAGCCAGTAGAAAATCAGCCAGTACAAAGCCAGCCCGGTCAAGATCAGCCTGGCCAGACTCTGTCGAGTCAAAGCGTACCGGTGGCCACGGCGTCCGGTCAGAGCCTGGAAGAGCACGTCAAAGATCTCCGCCGGCAGCTCGAGCGGCAGGTGAAGGACCCAGGAGCACCGCTGAAGTCCGCGCCCTTCCATACCGCGAGTACGCTGCAGTCGTTGCCCACTGGCACGGAAGTCCTGATCCTGATTTCGACGCCCTACTGGTACGGCGTGGAAACGCACGAGGGTCAACACGGATGGATTATGCGCGACGACTTGGTGCAAAAATGAAAACTTGCGGAGCAGAATTCAGCGTCGCGCTCTCATTCGCACTTTTTTTCTGTGTGCAGCCAGGCTACGCGCAAGGCAGCGGATTAGAGCGATCCTTCCCACAATCCAAAGCCCAAGTGGAGAAGGCCGTGCAAGAAATCCAGGCCGCGGCTGCGGGACGTCTTCCCGTGCTCGACGGGTTCGCGACTTCGGCCGACCATCCCCTAGACCGCTATCGGCGCGGCTACTATCAGTCAAAAATTCAGGTTACGGCGGCGCCTTCCGGGGGATCGATTGTGAGCATAAGCGTACTGGTGACCGCCTGGTATACGGACCCAGTAGCGACGCGTTCCGGATATCAGACCCTGACCTCGAATGGCCGGCTGGAAGCGGATGTGCTGGATCAATTGGCGGATCAGCTCGCAGCCAAGGGACAACAAGTTGGGGCAAGCGCTCCGGTGAGTGTGCAGCCCAAGCCGGTCCCATCGCAGAAGTCTTCTCCCGCACCGGCCTTGTCGGCGAAAGCTGCTGTACCCGCGTCGAAGACGCCAACTGCATCGGAGCCTGCCCTCTCCGCGCCGGAGCCCAGACTTCCTGATACCAATGGCGGCTTGTCGTCATCTCTGGCACAGACTTTGGCCGAGCAAGAGAAAGCTGGCGCTGCGGGTAAGAAACCTGACGAAGATTCCAGCCTGCGAGCCGAGGCGGAGAGTCTCGAGGAGATTCTTAAAAATCAGGCCCATCCCAAGAATCTGGTTGCGGTAAAGAAGTCGGGAACGCCGGTGGTGGAGACTGCCAGTCTGTCGGCCAAGACTCTGTTTCTGGCCAGCTCCCACGATGAGTTCGAGATGCTCGACTTCAATCGGGATTGGGTCCATGTAAGGATCTCCGGACTATCGCGAGGATGGATCTGGCGTAACAGCCTGGAAATGCCAGACACCGTTCCTGATGGAGATGCGCCAGCAAGTGCTGTGCCGGGATCCGTGGCGGCGGATTTGTTCCATGTGTCGCGGGAAGAAACCGCGCCTTTCCCGGGAGATTGGGCACCTCTTCGCGGCAAAAATGTAAGAATCGTTTCGGTGGAAAAAATCGACGATAAGCAGAGCGTGGGCCCTCAGCTTAGACTGGAGTTCGCGAAGTCCGTGCTCGATAAGGATTATGCGGAAGTGGCGCAGAAGCCGCAGGACCTCGCGGGGGTCGTCGTGATCTTCGATGCGGTTGACGGCGGGATGCTAGCCGCCACGTTGCCGACGCTTCAACAATGGAAGGCAGGCAAATTGTCCGACGCGGCTCTGTGGCATCAATGCTTTTTTGATCCGCCCGAAACTTTCAGTGCGACCGGAGCTTCGGCCAGCCAGTAGCGGTTACGGACAGGTCCCAAGATTCTGGACCAAGAGCCACATGGGTCGGTTTCGGAGTTTCGACTTGACTTTCGAAAGCCATCGGAGTACCCATACAATTCTTGAATGTTTCGGCGGCGCTGTGGGCACTGCCCTCTTTAGGTTTTATTAATCTCGAACGGTTTTCCAAAGTGACGCAAGCGGCACGACAACCACACCAGTGATCTTCCCATGAGCGCGATGACCCAACCAGTGATCTTGTTTCGCAAGCAAGCAACGTCCCTCCTGCGCGACTATGCCGAATTGATGAAGCTGCGCGTAACCACTCTGATCGTCATGACGGCGTGGTGCGGCTACTATTTCGGGGCTCAGAAGGCTGGGGTTTCTTCGCTGTCCTGGGGACTTTTGCACGCTCTACTGGGCATCGGACTGGTCTCGAGTGGAACCGCGGCACTTAATGAAGTGATGGAGCACGAGGTGGACGGAAACATGCGCCGGACGGCGCAGCGTCCCCTGCCGGCGGGCCGTATGAGTCTCGCTCACGCTACGACGGCCGGGCTGCTGGCTACTTTGGGCGGATCAATCTACCTGGCGGTTTTTGCCAATCCGCTGACTGGGTTGCTGACCCTCCTGACGTCGGTGGTGTATCTGGCAGTTTATACGCCGTTGAAACGGGTCTCCCCTATCTGCACGTTTGTCGGCGCTTTTCCCGGAGCTATGCCTGGAGTTTTGGGTTGGGCGGCTGCGCGCGGTCAGCTGGAGTGGGGCACGCTGATATTGTTCGCCATCCTTTTTGTGTGGCAGTTTCCGCATTTTTTCTCTATCGCATGGCTCTATCGCGAAGATTACGCGGCAGGCGGAATTCGCATGCTGCCGGTGGTGGAAGAGGACGGACGGTCTACGGCTCGGCGCATCCTTGCCTACTCGCTGATTTTGATTCCGCTCAGCGTCTTGCCTAGTGTTTTCGGGATGGCAGGAAAGATCTATCTGGTGGGTGCGGTGATTCTTGGCGTTGCACTTTTCTATTTTGGGGCCCGGCTCGCCTTTCTCAAATCACCCATTAACGCCCCGCGATCCAAGATGCTGGCCCGTCATGTGTTGCAAGCCACAGTCATCTACCTTCCGTTGCTATTTGCACTGATGATGGGCAACGCGTTGCGGCCTTGAGCGCGTCGAGGTTTTCGCAAACTTCTTTGAACCCTGCCGAGGTCTTCTGAACATTTCCCGGAAGCTATTGCATGAATTTTTTCCAGCGGATTGCAACGAACAACGAACGTGGGATATCAAGGATGAATACGAGAGCAGAAGTTTTGAATGGGCCTACTTACTGGATGGTGCTGCCGACCTGCGAGAACACATTGCTTGCGTTCGCGCCGATCAGGCGGACGGTGCTCGCGACAATGACGAGCACGACGGCGAGCATGACGGCATACTCAGCGACGTCCTGTCCATCTTCGTTTGACCAGAGTTCGATTAGAAGGTGGCGCATAATTTTTTCCGGTTCACACCGTTCCCGACGTGGCTGAGGCGCTCGTTAGCGGCTGTATGCCGGAAATGAAAAGATTCATCCCCCAGCCTTCTTTTTCCTGGGAAAAAGCCTGCAGGCCCACCTGGTACTCGCTTCTTCCATCCAGCAACTTTGTCCACACCACGGTGAATTCCATTTTGCGCTGGCGATAAAAAATGGTTAGCGTGTCGAGCGCTTTCAGCTGGCGGCGAATCGACCCCAGCCGCGCCCCGTTCGCAGTGAGGTCGAGGGTATGGGCCAGGATTTCGAACGAGTTGCCGGAAGAGTCTGTCCCCCGAACCCGGACGGGAAGCACAGCCTGAATGCGATCTTGACGGCGGCGGTTGGTCTTGACAGTGGGAGCGTGCATAATTGCGGCCTGAAGACAGTGTGCGGCAATCCGGAGAGGATTGGAATAGCTCCGACGAGTGAGGCACGAAGGTAACCAGCCACACTGGCGTGCAGCCTTTGTGGCCAATTCCACGGCGGGAAACATCCTCAGAATGCGCTGAAATACAGGTTCAATGGTCACCCATCCGGGGTAGACTGGGAGCATCAGACTGAGAGAGTTTTTTTCAGCATCCAGGGGTCGACATGCAGTGCGCGCGAGCGGGAACACGAGTTGGAATTAGTGTGCTGCTGGGTTGGAGTCTCGCCGCTTGCTGCCAGGCGCCTCTACAAACAGCGGATTCGGCACGGTCTGCGCATTCCGCGGGCAATGCTTCCGCGTCGGCCGAGCAGATAGCCCAGAAGCTTCAAGAGCGGAATGCCGAGCGAGCTGCGGCGCTGCAACAGTTCAACGGAACCCGGGTCTATCGCATGCAATATCGCGGGATTCCTGGAGATCGGGACGCCGAGATGGTAGTCAAAGTGACCTACCGCGCCCCCGACGCCAAAGAGTTTAGCGTAGTGTCCCAGAGCGGCTCCAAGTTTGTCGTCGACCATGTATTCAAGAAACTGCTGGAGGGCGAGCAGGAAGCGGCGAATGAGGAAAACCGTAGGAATTCCGCACTGACCACTGAGAATTACGAATTTACTTCGGCGGGATACGAAAACACGGCGGAGGGCGCGGAGTACGTCCTGAATCTGCTGCCCAAGACCAAGAACAAGTTTCTCTATCGCGGAAAAATCTGGGTCGACGCAAAAGACTTTGCCGTCGTGCGAATCGAGGGAGAACCGGCAAAGAATCCGTCATGGTGGATCAAAAAGACAGAAGTGAAGCACAGATATGTCAAGGTAAATGACTTCTGGCTTCCAGCTGAGAACCATACGGAGAGCCTGATCCGGCTGGGAGGCCGCGCCATCCTTTCCATTGAGTACAAAGATTACAAAATCATGAAAGCTTCACCGCTGCGCGGCAGTGAGACCGCGCGCCAAGAATCGAAGTGAATAGAGAATCGAAGTGATCTGAGCTGCCCGCTTACCTCTGAACACCACGGAAATGTATAGTGTGAATTGCTGCCGCTACCAGGAAGGGCAGCAATCCCAACCCTGCGGAAAATTCAAACTTTGATCGAGCTGATTCTTTATTTCGTTCTAGGTGTGGCGCTGATCGGCACAGTATCTTCGACCGTGTTCCTCGGCTTGGCCGTGCTGGGAGTAATCCGGTTTCGTGCGGACGCACGGAATCAGGTCAGGTCCGTTCCTGACGATGCGCACTTGCCTCCGGTCTCGGTGCTCAAGCCGGTGCACGGCTTGGAGGCGCGGCTGAAGGAAAATATTGAAAGCTTCTTCCGGCAGGACTATCCCGACTATGAAATCCTATTTGCCGCGGATGAAGCCAACGATGCGGCACTGGATGTGGTGCGCGAAGTTTGTGCCCGCTATCCTCACATCCGAAGCCGGGTGCTGGTGACAGGCACACCGTGGCCCAACCCCGTGGTTTACGCATTTCATTGCATGGCCGAGGCCGCCGCGCACGACATTCTGGTTACCACCGACAGTGATGTGGAAGTGGACCCACGCTATCTGCGGGAAATTGTCCTGCCGCTGCTAGACCCGCAAGTCGGTATGGTGACGTGCGTGTATCGCGGCAAGAATGCCGCAGGATTTTTCTCCGGCCTCACGGCCATCGGCATGTCGGTGGAAATGACGGCGGGAGTGCTGGTGGCTAATCTGCTCGAAGGCATGAAGTTTGGACTGGGGCCGACGACTGTGGTTCGCAAAGATTCTCTGGCTAGTATCGGCGGCTACACTGCGCTCAGGGATTACATTGCCTATGATTTTGCGATTGGCAACTTGCTGGCGAAGAAAGGTTACCGAGTCGTGCTCTCGGGCCACGTCATCGATCACGTAGTGAATCAACCATCGTTCCGCCGCATGTGGCAGAACCAGCTGCGTTGGGCGCAGACGACGCGATATTCGCGCCCTAAGGGGCACTTTGGAAGCGGGCTGATCTTCGCCATGCCCTACGGCCTGCTCGGATTTCTTGCGGCGGGACTTTTGGGACACTGGGCCATCGGCGCGCTGCTGCTGGCTGTGGCCGTGATGAATCGCCTGACTGAGGCGTGGCTGGTGGGTTGGCTGGTGGTCCGGGATCCGCGGATACGGCGTGCGCCCTGGCTGTATCCCCTGCGCGATTTGCTCGGCTTTCTGGTTTGGTTCGCCAGTTATCTGAATCTGCGTTATGTTTGGCGCGATAGCCGGTTTGAGTTGAAGGGAACGCGAATCGCGCTGCGACAGACTTCTTCGGATAGCAGATAGACTTCCTATACGTTACCGTCTGAGAACTGCCTAGGCTTCGATTCTCTCCGGGAGGTTATTTTGCGCGTTTTGGTTACTGGTGCGGCGGGCTTTATCGGCAGTCATATGGTCGACCGCCTTCTCTCCGCCGGACACCGCGTCGTTGGATTCGATAACCTGTCGACGGGACAGATCCGGTTCCTGGAAAATGCGCTGGCACGTTCGGAATTCGCTCTCCATCAGGCCGACTTGCTCGACGGGAAAAGCCTGGCGCAGGCGATGGAGGGCGTGGAACTGGTGGTTCATTTCGCAGCCAATGCCGACGTGCGCTTCGGCACTGAACATCCGCGCAAGGATCTCGATCAGAACACAATCGCAACCTGGAACGTGCTGGAGGCGATGCGCGAGCGCAACTGCAAACGGATCATCTTTTCTTCGACGGGATCGGTTTACGGAGAGCCGGACATTTTCCCGACGCCGGAAACGTGCCCCTTCCCCATCCAGACTTCGCTTTATGGAGCTTCCAAGCTGGCCGCGGAAGGCCTGATTCAGGCCTACTGCGAAGGATTTGGAATGCAGGGCTACATCTTTCGCTTCGTCTCGATTCTAGGCGAGCGCTACTCGCACGGGCACGTGTTCGATTTTTACCAGCAGCTTGCCGAGCATCCGGAACACCTTCACGTGCTGGGCAACGGGCATCAGCGGAAATCGTATTTATATGTGCAGGATTGCATCGATGCGATTCTTACCGCAATCGATCGGGCGAAAGACAAAGTAAACATCTTCAATCTCGGGACCGACGAGTATTGCGAGGTCAACGACTCCATCGGCTGGATTTGTGAATACCTCGGTCTTCATCCAAAACTTACGTATTCGGGCGGCGAACGCGGCTGGGTTGGCGACAGTCCCTTCATCCTGCTCGATTGCTCGCGCATCCGCGCCCTGGGCTGGCGTCCGCGATTGACCATCAAGCAAGCCGTGCTGGCCACAATTAAATACGTCAGCTCGCACTGACCCCCTCACCTGGAAACCCAGAGCAACCTCCGCTCCGGTATCTTCACGCGCATTGTACAGCTCGCCTCCTTGCTGGCTCAGCGCGCTCCAGTTCGTTTTGTTAGAGTGAGTTTGCCATGCATCGCGGTAATCCTGAAATCGAGAATCAGGTTCAAGGGTTGATAGAAAGATTTACCCAGCTTTTTAAGGTGGCGCCGCGCATCTTCCAGGCGCCGGGCAGGGTGAATCTCATCGGCGAACACACAGACTACAACGATGGCTTTGTTATGCCGGCGGCGATCGGTTTTTGCACGCGAGTAGCGATCGCTCCGCGGCGCGACCGCAAACTAGTGGTTCGGTCGGAGAATTTTGCCGAACAGCTTGAGTTCGATCTGGACGCGCTACCCGACAAAGGCTCGGGGCATTGGAGCGACTATGTCATTGGAGTGGCGAAAGCCCTATCATCCTCAGGCAGCACGCTGATTGGCGCCACCTTGCTGATCGAGGGCGATGTACCGCAGGGTGCAGGGTTAAGCTCATCGGCTTCGCTTGAAGTTGCAGTCGGCTATGCGTTGTTAGATTTGGCAGGCGATGCGATCGACCTCGCGAAGCTGGCCTTGCTCTGCCAAAAAGCCGAGAACGAGTTTGTGGGTGCGCGCTGCGGAATCATGGACCAGTTTATTTCCAGCCATGGGCAAGATGGCCAGGCGCTGCTTCTGGACTGCCGTTCACTTGAACACCGGCTGCTTCCACTCGGCGACGAGGCAAATCTTGTGATTTGCAACACGATGGTTCGCCACAGCATATCGGGCGGGGAATACAACCGGCGGCGCGCTGAATGTGAAGCCGGTGTGCGAGGTTTTGCCGCGCATCTGCCGGGTGTCCGCGCCTTGAGAGACGTCACCCTAAACGATTTGGCGACCTACGGAGGAGGCTTGCCCGACACGATCGTGCGCCGCTGCCGTCACGTGATCACGGAGAACTCTCGTGTGCTTCAGGCCGCATCTGCTCTGGAGCGGAAGGATCTTGGGACCTTCGGAACCCTGATGCGAGAGTCGCACGTCAGCTTGCGCGAAGATTTTGAAGTAAGCTGTGCCGAGCTCGATTTGATGGTGGAAGTGGCTGGTCAAGCCCCAGGTGTTTACGGCGCTCGAATGACAGGCGGCGGTTTCGGAGGCTGCACCATCAACCTGGTTCGCAGGGACTGCGTCGCGGAGTTCAAAGCTCATGTGGACGAAGGATACCGCCGGTCGACGGGCCGTGTGGCTGAGATCTATGTTTGCTCGGCCGCGAACGGAGTGAAGCGAGTAGCGTGACGAACCAGAACGTGACGTATCAGGATGAAAGCTGAAGAAGGTCCACCGATGAGCCCATCCGATCTGAAGGCGCATCCCCATCGCCGCTTCAACCCGCTGAAGCGGGAATGGGTGCTGGTTTCTCCGCACCGGATGCAGCGTCCGTGGCAGGGCCAGGTCGAGAGTGTCCCGCCCGAGACTCAGGTGAGCTTCGACCCCAATTGCTACCTTTGCCCCGGCAATGTGCGAGCTGGCGGAGTCGTGAATCCCGCCTACACCAGGACGTTTGTTTTTGACAACGATTTTGCAGCTCTCAAACCAGAAACCCCCGCCGCAGAAATCCAGGAAAGAGGGCTTCTGGTTGCCCGCAGTGAAGCCGGGCGCTGTCGCGTGCTGTGTTATTCGCCGCGGCACGATCTCACGATGGCGCGAATGAGCCTGCCGGAAATTCGTCGCGTGGTCGATACCTGGGCCGAAGAGTTCCGCGAGCTCGGAAGTCAGCCCGACATCCGGTCGGTGCAGATTTTCGAGAACCGCGGCGCAATCATGGGGTGCAGTAATCCGCACCCGCACGGGCAAATCTGGGCCAACCAGACTCTGCCGAACGAATCAGCGGAAGAATTGGCTGCGGTACAGGAGTACTACAGGTCGCATTCCGCGACATTGCTGGGAGATTACCGTGCGCTCGAACTGGAAAAACAGGAACGCGTGGTTTGCGTCAACGAGCATTTCGTTGTGCTGGTGCCGTACTGGGCAGTTTGGCCTTTTGAGACGCTGCTCATTAGCCGAAAATCCGTGTCAGCATTGCACGAATTGAATCATGAGGA
>Ga0070764_10000616_pt1 | contig 14213 bp, 10 predicted proteins | sample HubBroMetageWRM4_FD_67287 | JGI IMG/M metagenome (GOLD analysis project Ga0070764, IMG submission 67287) | Warmed soil microbial communities from the Hubbard Brook experimental Forest, New Hampshire - Hubbard Brook CCASE Soil Metagenome WRM 4 | ecosystem: Environmental > Terrestrial > Soil >... | reverse complement strand
TTTGCGGATGAGCCGACCGGAAATCTCGATCCGGGTGCCGGTCACCGTATCGAGATTTCCGGTCGGCACCCGGATCGGTGAGCTGCTCTTCGAGCTCAACGAACATTCGCACACCACGCTGGTGCTGGTGACACACGACCGCACGCTCGCCTCGCGATGCGCTCGAATCATTACCATGGAAGCTGGCCGGGTCGTCTGAAGACTCACCAGGCAAAGGCTCCCCATGACGGACCAGAGAATCACAGACCAGGCCATGACGGGCGCGCGCCCTGCGGCGAATAACAGCATAAAGCTGTTGCGCGCGTTGCCGCTGGGTCTGCGCATGTTGGTGCGTGAGTGGCGCTCGGGCGAGCTCGGTGTCCTGCTGCTCGCGCTCACCGTTGCCGTGGGCGCCCTGACCGGTGTCGGCTTCCTCGTGAGTCGCATCAGTAACGCGGTCGCCTCGCAGGCGAGTGAGGTGTTGGCGGCAGACATTCGTCTCGGCTCGCCGCAACCCATCCGCAAAGATTATGTCGAGGAAGCCGCCCGGCGTGGCCTGCAAACAGCACAGACCACTTCGACCATCAGCGTCGTGTTCAACGGCGACACGAGCCAATTGACCAACATTCACGCCGTAACCGACGGCTACCCGCTGCGTGGCCAGGTACTGATTGGCACCGAGCCGTTCGGGCAAGGAACACCGGTCCGCGCGATCCCGACCCCCGGCGAGGTGTGGCCGGACTCGAAGTTGCTTGCGGCGCTCGGGGGGCGGCTTGGCACAGTGTTATCGATCGGAGCTGGAACGTTCCGCGTCACCCACGTACTCATCTCGCGGCCGGACCAGGGCGGCACGTTCGCCGATCTCACGCCGACGCTCCTCATGAATGCGGCCGATCTACCCGCGACACAACTCGTCCAACCCGGAAGTCGTGTCAGTTACGGCGAACTGTTTGCCGGCCCACGCGAGCGCATCGACCTCTTTGCGAGCTGGTTGCGTGCTCACAAGCAGCACGGCGAGCGCTTGCGCGACATCGCGGACGCCAGCCCGCAGATCAAAAGCGCGGTGGATCGTGCCGGTCGTTTCCTGAGTCTCGCGAGCCTGGTCAGTGTGCTTTTGTGCTCGATCGCCGTTGCGATGTCCGCGCGGCGCTATGTTTCGCGCCATCTCGACTCGGTCGCACTGCTGAAAACGCTCGGGGCCACGCGGGGGTTCACGCTGAGCATCACGTTGTTCCAGCTCCTGGTGATCGCGTTGATATCCGCTGCGCTGGGGGCGGTCCTCGGATACCTCGCGCAGGAGTGGCTTCTGCAGACACTGCGCGGCCTGCTGACAACAACCGACTTGCCTCCCGCGAGCCTCACGCCGATCGGGATCGGATTCGTGATGGCGATTGCGCTGCTGTCAGGCTTCGCATTGCCGCCATTATTGCAGCTGTCACGGGTGCCGGCCCTGCGGGTTCTCCGGCGCGACGTTGGGCCGCCGCCGCCTCTCATGGTTCTGGCCTTTGGGCCGGCCGTCGCCGTGGTCGTGCTGTTGATCTACTGGGTGGTGCTCGACTGGAAGCTGTTCTTGGGGTTCACAGTGGGGCTCGCCGCGTTCATCCTGATGTTGACGATCTCGGGATCGCTGCTCGTTTATCTCGCTGGCAGGTTGCGTGGCAGTGTCGGGGTTGCGTGGCGCTACGGCGTTGCGAATCTCAGTCGTCGCCGCGCCGAAAGCGTCGTGCAGATCGTGGCTTTCGGTACCGGCATCATGGTTCTGCTGTTGCTGAGCATTATTCGTGGCGATTTGAACAGCGACTGGCGGCTCACCTTGCCGCCGAATCTTCCGAACTACTTCTTTATCAACATCCCCCCCGGGGAGCGTGACCACTTCATAGGTTTCCTGGGCGCCCACGGCGCGCGCACTACGCGAGTAATGCCCATGATTCGGGGGCGCTTGACCGCCATAAACGGCCGCTCGGTGGACGAGCTCCACTACGAGGGTGAGCGCGCCGACAACTTCGCGACACGCGAGCAGAATCTCACCTGGACCACGGAGCTGGGTACCGACAATCGCATCGTTGCCGGCAACTGGTTTACCGCGGCCGATGTCGGTAAACCGCTGGTCTCCATCGCGACCGAGTTCGAGGAATCACTCGGGGTCCACGTGGGCGACCGCCTGATGTTCGATGTCGCCGGCGAGGCATTCGACGTTCGCGTCGCCAGCGTCCGCAAAGTGAAATGGGACAGTTTCCAGCCGAACTTCTTCATCGTGTTCGCGCCGGGTGTGCTCGACGACACCGCGGGTTCCTATATGACGAGCGCCTTTTTCAGCGCCACCAACGCCCGGCCGCTGGCACAGCTCGCGAAGACATTCCCCAGCGTCTCGATCTTCGACATCGACGACCTGCTCGCGCAGGTACGCTCGGTGTTGGATAAGGCGGTGCTGGCGGTACAGAGCGTGTTTATTTTTACCCTGTTCGCGGGGCTCACGGTGTTGATGGCGGCAGTGCAGTCGAGCCGCGACGAGCGTCGCTACGAAAGCGCGATGTTGCGTACCTTGGGTGCGAGTCGCAGTACGGTGCTACAGGGCGTGCTCGCGGAATTCACCACCCTGGGTCTGCTCTCCGGGCTCCTGGCGGCTGCCGGTGCGTCGATTGCCGCATATTTCATGACAACCCGCGTGCTCGAGTTGCATTACACCTTCGAGCCGTGGGTTTGGGCGGCAGGGCTCTTTGGCGGCGCGCTGTTGGTTGCCGGGAGCGGCTGGCTCGCTACGCGCTCGGTCGTAAATCAACCACCCTTGACCACATTGCGGGCCGGTTAGGCCGGGCCGCGTGAATTGGCAGGTGCTTACTTCGAGATGAGCGCGCGTGCCTGTTCGGCCCAGAACAGCGCGTCAACATAAGCGGCCCGTATGAGATGTGGGGGCAGGCCCGCGTAGACTACGTGGCTCCATGCCGCGCGCTCATAGGCGCGTGTGCATTGGAGCGCTTCGCCGAGCGTGCCTTCGCCCGCGACGAGCGCTCTCGAGACTGCCACAGACAGCGGCAATTCCTCCACGATCTTTTGCGTCGGCATGCCAACGAGGGCACCCAACAGGGAGAACAGCCCCGTGATGAAGAAGGGGCCGCAATCGTTCGCGCCAGCGAGGCGGCCGAGCTGCTCGCACATGCGGGCGCGGGTCATCGCATGCAGGTAGAGACTGGGCGGCCGGTCCTCGAAGCCCTGCAAGCACAGCAGCGCGCACAGTTGCCGCAGGCTTTCGATCCCGAGGATCACGATGGCCTGCCGGATGGAGTCGATTTTGCGCGGCAGGTTGTAGTAGCTCGAGTTGATGCAACGGAGCACGTGGTAGGACATGGCCACGTTCTGACTCAAGAGCATCTCCACTTCATCGAGCGAATAGTCCTCGCTCTGCAGGGATGCCACGAGGCGCAGCGTGCCCAGTCGGCTCGAAGGCACCCGCTTCGCGCGGAACGTTTGCGGATGCTGGAGAAAGTTACCCTGGAAACCATCGAAACCGAGCGCAATACAAGTTTCGAACTGTTCGACGGTCTCCACCTGTTCGGCGATCAGGTTGAGCTTGCGGGCTTTGAGCTCCTTGACCAGGCTCGCCAGCTCCTCCGGCTTGTACTGGGTGATCTCGATTTTCACGATGTGCGCGAATTCGAGCAGCGCCGGGTCGGTGTTGCGCGGGGAGTAGTCATCGAGCGCGATCCGATGGCCTCGGGCGCGTAATGCCTTGATACCCTCGATGACGGCCGGGTTGGCGGGGACGTGCTCGAGAACTTCAATGACCGCCAGCTCCGGCCTGATGGGCAGGTCCGGTACGGTGGTAAGGAGCTCCTCGGGAAAATTGATGTGGATCGGCAAGCCGCCCGCGAGCCGCTCGAGTCCGATCTCCAGGGCGGCGTTCGTGACGACCTGCAACGTGGCCAACCCGGGATCGGTGATCTCGGCCTTGGTGGAGCGGGGCGAGTGCCGGTACAGCAGCTCGTAAGCGACGACGGCCATAGCCCCGTCGTAGATCGGCTGCCGTGCGACGAAGACCTCGACCGGCGGGATCGCGGCGGCTACAGGGTCCGGGTCGTGTTGTGCATTCTTCTGTTTGCCCATGGGCCTGCGTCGTCCGCGGGAAAAGAGGCCAATCCGGTCGTCAGACATTGAGCCGACCATGGTCTGCATCGGCGGGTTGCGCCGCGCCATGAGAGCTGTTTGCAGGTGAGTGACTGATTCGAGACGCCGATCACACTAGGCGTTAGAACCCGCAGCCGGCACGTTGTATGCCAGCCGCACTGGGGTTCTGACGGGTCTAGCGTTGAATGCCGATGGTGATCCAGGAATCGGGCTCGGCATCGCCGCGCCAGGTCAGTCCCTCGATGGTCAACTGGTAGTTGCCAGGGCCCAGCGCGGAGCTGTTCAGCGCGATACGCAAGTGGCCGTTCGAGTCCTTGGCGAGCTCGCTGATGACGGCAACCCGCCCCTGGTCGATGCGATCGATGGTGACGCGGAAGATCTTGTAGGGCGAGCGTGACTCGTCGATTTTGAAGTCTGCGAGTTGCGCGTTGCCGGCGCCGCCGATGGTAATGGCTGGGGTGTTGGAACCGCCCTCACGGCTCGGCAGCAGGCGAATCTCGCGCGTGCTCGTCGCCGGATCCAACGGCCGCTCGGCGGCCTGGCTTTGCAGCTTGTTGATGCGTTGGGTCTTGGCCGCACTGTCGTTCAGGACGACCGACAGCGCGATTCCCAACCCGATCACCGCCGCGGCGAGACCGAGAGCGATTTGCGGCTTCTGCCAGAACGGCTTCTTAGCTTCCTGCCACGGCTCAGGCTTACCGCTGGCGTCGAGTAATCGTAATCCGGCGTTGACGCGGTCGGCCAAACCCAACTCATCGAGCACTTCCGGATTGTCGCGGCAGAAGCGCTCGAATTCGGTGGCTCCCTTCAGTGGTAGGCGTCCGGAGAGGTATCGCTCGACGACCTGGTTGCGGGCGATGAAATCGCGGTCCATCGGCGGGGTGGCGACGGATGTTTGCGCCGCTGCCGCCGTGGCTGTCGCGGGCGTGCCCGCTGTGGTGGAAGTCGCCGCTGGTGTTGGCGCCGCTGCGGAAGTTACCGAGGCTAGGGACGCTAACGTTGACGGTGTTGATGCCGCCGAGGGCGCGGGCCTCGATGTGTTCGCAGGCGCGGTCGCTGGGGTGCTCGTTGCAGCCCGCGGCGGCGCAACAGGTGTAGGTTCGAGTTGCGGGTGGCTCCCGGACGTCGCAGCCATCGACATCGGGGCTGCGGGAGGCAGCTCCGAGAGATCCTGGAGAGACAACTCCGGCTCCGCGGTGTCGTCATACGCTGGCGCGGAGGGCGTTGAGGCGACCGGCGTCGAAGCAACTGGCGTTGGCGCAGGAGGCACTTCTCGCTCGAACGAGGTCGCGGACTCCAACGGCTCCAGGGGAAGTGCGGGCAGCTCTTCCAATGAGGAGTCGGTAAATCCGGGGCTCGTTGCGACTCGCGCCACTAAGGCTGCCAGAGCGCTCGTGTTGCCGGTTGTCGATAAGGCTGCGGAGGTAGTCGAAGATGTTGGCGCAACGCCCGCGTGGGCGGATGCCCCGGCCGTGGCGGATGTTGTCGGCGCTGAATAGGTCGCGGATCCGCTCGACGCTCCCGATGCGGGAGACGCCGTCAGTGTGGGCGAACTTCCCGGCTTCGCAGGACGCGGTGGCGCCTTCGCCGCCGGCGGTGGCGAGGCAGGGGGTGCGGGCCGTGCGGGCGGCACGGTTGGTATTGCTGCCCTTGGTGTTGGTTTGGGCGCTGTCGCTGCTGACGTAGAAGTAGCCGCCGCGGACGTAGCTGGAGTCCCAGGAGACGCTGCGGGACGCCGGGCGTCAGAGGGTGTATTCGCGGCGGACGGCGTAGACGCGGGAGAGCCCGCGGCGGACGAGGTTGGCGCGGCAGCGGGTCGGGTTGCGTCGGCCGCGCGTGCAATTGGAATGGCAGGGGTTCCCGCGCTGGCGGGTCGCGACGGTGCGGCTCCTGCCGATGCTGACGCCGCCGATGGGGATGCCGCTGATGCGGACGCCGGAACAGCAGATGCTGTCGTCGTTCCACGCGTTGCGCCGGAAGCGGAGCTTGTCGGCACGGCACCGGTTCTTGCCGAAGGCGCCGGCGCGCGGGGAGCGGTTCCCGCTGCTGTCGGTTGTGGAGAAGTTGATTTAGACGGCGCCGATCTGCTGGAGGTCGGTTGTGTTGCTTCTGCCGCGGCAGCGGTCGCTGGTTTGCGTGCGGTCGTTGCGGCGGCCGACGAGGCTGTCGCGGGCGTCGATGCCGCTGTGGAGGCCGACGAGGCTGTCGCGGGCGTCGATGTCGCTGGGGCGGCAGATGAGGCTGTCGTAGGCGTCGATGCTGGTGCCGGCCCAGAGGCCGGCGCCGCTGATAAAGTCGGCGGCATCGGAGCATCACCTGACCCGAGGTCAGAGGCATCAAACATCGGCGACGCCCACGTACCCGAGTACGCGCTATCGGTAGATGTCGATGCAGATTGCGAGGCACTCGTGGAACCGCTCGAGCTGCTCGATGGAGTTGCTTCGGCGGCCGGTGTTGCGATGGTGCTCGACGCTTTTGTGGCAGCAGCAGTGCTTGAGACGCTCGCCGTAGGGGCGGAGGGTCTTGAGCCGGTTGTTGCGGCGTCGGATGTTGACGGTCCCGATGCCTTGGTCGAGCGAGCCGCAGAGTCGGTGGACGAGAGGCTAGAGGCTTTCGCTGTGGTTGGCTTGGACGCTTGCCCCGAAGTTGCAGGGGAGACAGGGCGTATGCCGAACCCGGCAGGTGTTTTAGGCGTGACGACGGCCGCGGGCGCCTTGGTGCCAACAGCGTTTTGATCGCGAGGCACGGCGACCTGGGCTCGTGCACCGGTGGCGGGAGCAGAGGCCGATGTCGCTGTGGAGGCTCGGGGCGAAATTGGAGTCGCGGCGTTCGCCGAGGACGGCGCAGACGCCTGAGCCGAACCTGCAGCGGTGGTAGAGCCAGCCGCCGGCTGCGCGGACGCCCCGCCGTGGACCGAGCCCGACGTATCGGGCTGAACTGACGCGGCCGGCTGCCCCGCCCCGCCGCCCTGGGCGGAGTTCGACGGAGCGGCTCGACCAACTGACGCTGGCTGCGCCGACGTCCCGCCCGGAGCCAAGTTCGGCGCAGCGGCCTGACCAGCCGACGCCGCAGTCTGTCCCGCAGCCGCCCCTGGGCCACCGGCCCCCGCAGGCTCGTCGGTTAACAGCAACTCTTCCAAACCCAGCAAATCCTCAGCGTCTTTAACGTACTCGGTGCTTGCCGACACTGCGGCCGACGCACCGGACGCGAGCGCGGACGAAGCCGCCGCCTCGTTCAGCGCGGCCAGCAAGAGATCAGGCTCGCTCGTCCCAAGAAGGCTCTCGGGATCGATCAACTCCTCGGTCGAGTCCTCTGTCCCAGCCTTCCGGGACCCCGCTGGGGCGGAGCCGCCATGGGGCGAAGGCGCCGCTCCGACCGATGCACCCTCGTCGATGGGCGCCTCGACCGGGAGGTCGGAGAGCGGCTCAAAGACGGGGCGAGAAGCAGCTTCCATAATTTCGAGCCTCGTTGACGCTTCGTCAAACGCAAATCCTAGGTCCGCGGAACAGGCACGACTCCATGACCGGGTTCCGAAGCCCGTGGCGTTTGACGCGTTGCCCCTATCTAAACAATGCCGGGGCGCAATCGCCTCGCGATGGCTCACACAACGGTCAGTCGACGCCCCGGAGTGTGACGCAAGTCACACTCTGCTGGCGACACTTTGCCCGTCCCGAGGCGGTCCGCCGCCCCCCGAGTCGACTTTGCGGGCGGGGTCGGCCGCTCGCGCTGCGGACGTGATCTGCCCGCTGCGCCGGGATCATCGCGGGCGTCGGGCCGACCCGCCGCGCTGGTACCTTCGCCGACGTAAGATTCGCCCGCGCCCCACCAGTCCAGTCGCCGACACCGGCCGCGCGACCCGCCCGTACCATCGCCCGCGTCAGTCACACGGCCCGGCCTTTCACCCCACCGACGCCGGCTGCGCGATTCGCGCGTGCCAGCGCCGACCCGCGATCCGCCCACTTCGCTTGTACCATCGCCCGCGTCGGTCGCGCGGCTCGGCCTTTCACCGCCATCGGCGTCGGCCGCCCTATTCGCCCGTACCATCCCCTCCGCAAGATCCCCCCGGCGCCGTCGCGCAAATGACCCGCGCGCCTGCCCACTATCCAACACCGCTCGAGCGAATCGAGCGTTTCAAATTCCCGAATTCAACTTTGTCAACCCATGACACCGGGTGACCGCGCGCAGGAATCGAAATTAATTTGAATCCGGAAGGAGGTCGAAATGAAAAATAAATTTCGCTGGCGAATTTCATGACGACCGCGCGGTCCGCATACAGAATCGAGGCGCGGCCACACTGCTGGAGCGACTGGAAGATTGTGTTGAAGACGGCTGAATTCAAAAGAGAAGACTCGCGCAAGTTTGTATGCGAAGTCGCCACCTCGAGTGACATTCACGTAACCGGAAATGGGTGCGCGCGCGACATGAGGTGAGTCGCCAGTTAGCGGCGTTGCAAGATGGCGCCATCAACGGAAGTGCGTCACACTTTCCGCGGCTACGGTGAGATAAATTCAGATCTCAATGCAGATACCGGCCCTGCTCGATCTCGAGCACTTTCCAGACTCCCCTTACGCCAGCGAATTGCGCCGGGATTTTCCCGACTTGCGTTTCTCGCCGGCCCTGGAGAAGGATTTTCAGACGTTCCACCTGGATCGTGTGCGCTCGCGCGTGCGTTTTTTCCAGCTCGCCACGTGTCTGCTGAGTCTCGCCGTCGCGATTCACCTGGTGGTGCTCGACCGGGTCCCCGTGCATGACGTGTTGGTTGGCTGGCTGGGTCTCGCGGTTCCGGTGAGCCTCTTTCTGCTGTGGGCCTCGTGGGGGCCCTTCTACGAGCGACTGTACTTGCCCGTGGCGCGCGTGGCCCTACCGCTGCTCGGAGTCATTTCGGCCGTCGGGATCGCTTGCCGCATTCTCGTCGGTCACCCCGATCCTTTCTACTTCCTGACTTCCTTCAGCATCGCGCTCTTCTTCCTCGGCGGTCAGCTATTTCGCGAAGCGCTCATCGCTAACGCGCTGATGATCCTCGCTCATGGCGCTACGCTCGCGTACGTCGGCGAGCCGATCGAGTCTGTTGTGTATTATGTCAGCGTGCTCACGATCACCGGCGCTGTGGGCGCCTTCGTCTACAGAGGAGTGGAGCGCCAACTGCGCACGTCCTTCCTCGAGCGCGGACTCATGGGCGAGATGGCGGCGCGCGATGGTCTCACGGGACTCAAGAATCGGGGCGCTTTCGACGACCATTTCCCCCGCATGTGGCAGCAGGGGATGCGCGACCGGCGCTCGCTCGCGCTCCTGCTGATCGATGTGGACCACTTCAAAGCTTATAACGACCGCTACGGTCACCAAGCCGGCGACCGTGCGCTCCGCCGCGTCGCACAAGTGGTGCAGAGTTTCGCCCGGCGCCCGTTGGACATGGCTGCGCGCTATGGCGGTGAAGAGTTCGTGCTAGCCCTCTTCGACATGACTGGCGAATATGTGCAGGAATTGGGGGAGGAATTGCGCAAGGCGATCCAGGCTCTCCAGATCGCCCACGAGGACTCCGCTACCGCGCCTTACGTCACCGCGAGCGTGGGCATTTCGGTTGTGCGACCGAAATTGAACAGAAGCCCGGACGGCGCTGTGCAACTGGCTGATGAATCGCTCTACAGCGCCAAGCGCAGTGGTCGCAACTGCGTGAAGCTGGTGGACAGCGATTACGCGCTGTTTACGACCGGCTCTTTCCGCCGCCGGGCCTGATCCGCGTCAGGTGGCGCCTGACGTGTTCAGAAAGTATTCGACCTTGTCGCGGTAGGTGCGCGAGAGCTTCAGCTCGTGCCCTCCGTCGAGCGTGAGGAAATACTCGCCATTCATGTGGGCCCGCAGGCTCTTCACCAGGCGTAGGTTGACGATTGTCGACCGATGCACCCGCTGAAAAAGTTTCGGATCCAGTAGCTCCTCGAGCTCCTTCATGGTCCCGCGCAGGATGTGAGTGTCGGTCCCGGCGTGGATGCACATGTAATCGCCCGCCGCGTCGATCCACCGGATCGCGGCTACCGGCACCCGCACCGTCTCGCGACCTTGGCGGATCGGCAGCACTTCCGGGTGCTTCGCCTCTACGGCGGCTCGTCCGCGGGTCAACAGTTCGTCGAGCGCCAGCTCGCCCGAGCCGGTGATCTCCGCGATGATCTGCATGAGTCGATCGCGCTGGTTCGCGGCGCTTTTCGCACGCACATGCTCGCGGACTCGATTGAGCGCAGTCTGGAAGCGAGCATCGTCGATCGGTTTCAACAGGTAGTCGACCGCTCGCGCCTCGAACGCCTGGATGGCGTACTGATCGTAAGCGGTGATGAAGACGAGCACGGGCAGCGACTCATGAGGAATCTGGGCCAACACCTCGAATCCCGACATGCCCGGCATCTGGATGTCGAGAAACACCAGGTCGGGTTGGTAGGCGGAAATGGCGGCGAGGGCCTCACGGCCATTCGTACACTGTGCGACGATCTCGAAATCGCCAGCCTCGTGCAACCGCAGCTCGATACCGCGCCGTGACAGGGACTCGTCGTCGACGATGATCGTTCTGATCTTCATGCGCGCGCTCGCTTGGATTCGGAATGCGGCTTATCTGTAGAGGGCTCAACGGCCGGAGCTGGGGTGCCGACTTCGAGCGGGAGCGCCATGTCGATGCGCAGTCCGGGGTGACTGTTCAGCACCGCGAAGCGATGGTAGTCACCATACAGCGCTGCCAGACGCTCGCGCGTGTTGCGTAACCCGACACCCCGTCGCTCGTTCGGCGCAAATCGATCTCGCATGCCCGGTCCGTCATCGATGACGCTGACCTCGAGCATCGAGCCCCGCGCGCGGCCCTCGATGCGTACACAACCTCCCTGCTCGCGCGGGGAGACCGCGTATTTGAGTGAGTTCTCCAGGAGAGGCTGCAACAGCAGGCTGGGCACGAGGCATTCGAGCGCCGGCCCCTCGATCGCATACTCCAACCTGAGCCGATCGCCGAAGCGCAGTCGCTCGGTGCCCAGGTAGAGATCGAGCGCTTCGATTTCCTGCCGCAGCGTGACTTTCTTCATCGGGTCCTGGTCGAGCGTGTAGCGCAGGAATTCCGAGAGCCGGGTGATGGCGTGGTTCGCGGTACGGTTCTGGTTGTCGAGAATCAGGGTGGAGATGGCATTCAGGGTGTTGAACAGGAAATGAGGGTTCAACTGGTAACGCAGCATCTTCAGCTGCGACTCCTGGGCGAGCGCCACGGCTTTCAACACCGCTTCCTGCTGTTGTTGTTGGGACTCGTAGTAGCGGATGCCGAAGTAGAGTGCGCTCCAGCACAGCAGCAGGTAGGTGGTGGACGTGGCGCCGCCAAACAACTCGAACAGGGTTTTGAATTGCCAGTCGGGCTCGATGAACTGCCGGTAAGCGAGGTTGATGACCGTACGTAACGCGAGGGCGGTGATGTAACAGGTGGCGAGCACGCCCGACATGATCACTCGCGGCGAGCGCCCCCAGAGCCGGCGGTAGATGTACCGCATGGGCATCGAGAGCACGAACCCCGAGAGTGCCGCGACGACAATGACCTGCGCGTAGCTATTCGGCTTCTCGTAGAGGAGTGCGCCGAAATACTGCGTAATGGCGTAGGCGCCCCAGCCCGCCGCGTGCAGGCTCCAAAAGAGCACGTTCCTGTTGGAGCGAAATTGTTCGAGCGTCAGCATGACTAGCGCCAGGAGCCTGTCTGACTAATGATCGCCGTAGCGAGGGCGACCCAGATCGAGCAGCTTTCTGCGATCGCTTCCCGCGCATAGCCGACGCATATGTAAGGGAAGCGATCGCGGAAAGATGCCGAGCCGGGGCGGCCGCAGTAGGCGAGCATTGGTCAGACAGGCTCCTCGGGGGCCGACGGGATGGCCGCTTAATGGGAAGCTTAGGCCATCTCGCTCCCGGGCGTCGCCGGATGGGCGTGCTCGCCGCTCGGCTCGTCGCAGGGTAAGACCCCCGGGGGCGATGCGCGCCGGGGTTAAATCTCCGGTTCCCGCGGCAGGAACCGGTCCTCAGCCCTAGCTCAGCTCGCCTTCCCGGCTTCGGCCGCAGGGGTCGGAGCCGCGGGCATATTCAGCGACTCAATGGGCAGCACCTGCGAAAGTGCGGGTCCCTGCGCCAAGTCACAGCCGATCGCCGTTAGCCACTGCAGGGACGCTTGCGATTCGACTCGCTTGGCGGCGCAGTGGATGCCGAGCACCTTCACGGCCTGCACGATGGCTACGACCATGGCCTGGGAGAGCTTGTCGCGCAGGGCCGCGGACGTCAGCTTGGCGTCGATCTTCACCAGGCGTACTGCCTTCGAGCGCAGCAGCGGCAGTACCGAAGAGTCGAACGAGAAGTCGTCAATGACGACGAAGCACCCGAGCTTGTCGCACAAGGTGATGAATCGCTCCACCTGCGCGCGCCGCTGCGTGCAAAGCGGTTCGGCGATCTCGAATCCCAGATTGTCCGGGGCGATGCCGTTCGCTTTCAGAGCCTGCGCCACCTGCTGCGGGAAGCGCTCGTCTTCGAGCGTCGAAATGGAGAGGTTCAAACTGAAGCTGGTGGGCTCGAGGTTCCAGGCCGAGCGGTTCGTGCCCAGCCACGATAGCAGCCGCTGCAAGGCGAGTCCGTCCACCGCAGCCGGCGCACGGTTCGCGTCCCGGTGCGGGATCCGAGGCAACACTTCGTAGCGCCGCATCCGGCCGCCGGGGCGCAGTTTCGAGAACGGCTGCACGTCGAGAATCAGGTTCGACGGATCGAGCGCAATGGTTCGGGATGTAACGGTCGCGCTGCTTCCGTTGAGCGACTGAACGATGCTCGTGGCGCCGTTCAATGACTTGGCAGTGCCAGTCGTTGCGCCGTTCGCGAGCGCTTTCGAGGTTGTCGTGGCGCCAGTGGATTTCGGCACGGGTGCCGGTGTTGGATCAGCGGTTGGCGCGGCATTGGGCGCCTGCAGCGTCGGCACATTCGGCACGACGATAGCTGACGGAGTCGCAGCCGACGCCGCCTGCGCAAGGCTTGGCGGGGCGGCAGCGGGCGACACCATCTCTTCGGGAAGCGAAAGATCAAAGCTAGAGAAAGCGGCCGGAGCAGGCTGAGCAACCGGAGCAACTTGGGCAGCGGCCGGCGCCACGGAAAGGGTCGGTGCGGACGATGCGAATTGCGCTGGCGATGCTGCCTGCGCGGGCGCAGCCTTGGAAGGAGCCGCTGCTTTCGCAGCGGGCGCAGGAGCCGCGGCACGCGCCGCTTGAACAACTGGAGCCGGCTTAGGCGCTTCGGACTGCAACACCGGGGGCGCTGCCTCGCCCATCATCTCGAAGTCTGAGCCGCCCGGATTCCAAGCGAGTGATTCCGCAAGGAAGCTCGACGCCGGCGACTTCGGGACTTCTTCTTCTGACGAGGCTCCGACGTTCGGAAAAAGCTCGAACTCGAGAATGTCGTCGATCGCCTGGGGCGACAGTGATTGCGGGTCCGGCGCGGCAGCCGCGGCAGCCGCGACCGGAGGCGTGATGGCAATCGAAGCCGGAGCGGCCCGAGCGGGAGCCGCAGTCGGCGCAGCAGCTGCCGTGTTTGCACTCGCAGGAGCGTGGAAGCCGTTGGCTTTGGTGTTAGTAGCGGGCTTCTGTGCAGCTGCCGCAGCTGCCGCAGCGGCCTTGGCCGGCGGGGGCGGAACGGAAGCTGTCAGGGGAGCGGCAGGCTGAGCGGCAGATGCAGTCGCGCGCGCTGCCGGTGTTGGTGCGCGCTCGGGTACGCGTTCCGGTGCGAGTTCGATGACCGGTGCAACCGCGACGGGTATCGGCGCGGGCGGCTCGCTCGGGCGAGCCGTCGAAGCGCGTAGGAGTACCGCGATCTTCTGCATGATGGTCCGCACTTGCGGACTGACAATCTTTTCCAGAACGCCGTCGCCGACCGATTTCAGATCGGCGAGAATCATGGCGACGCCGACGAGATCGCCCTGGGGTGCGCGCACCGGCAGGAAAATCCCCACTCGCCCGTCCTCGAGACCGTTCTCGTAGCACGGCAGCGATCGGTCGTTCCCGAGCATTTCCATGGCGTCGAGCACGACGTTGTGCTCGTCCGGGCCGAGGGCGCCCTCGCTCAGCCACAGAACATTG
>Ga0070764_10000615_pt1 | contig 14215 bp, 11 predicted proteins | sample HubBroMetageWRM4_FD_67287 | JGI IMG/M metagenome (GOLD analysis project Ga0070764, IMG submission 67287) | Warmed soil microbial communities from the Hubbard Brook experimental Forest, New Hampshire - Hubbard Brook CCASE Soil Metagenome WRM 4 | ecosystem: Environmental > Terrestrial > Soil >... | reverse complement strand
GACCCCTTCGACAGTTCTTCTGCTGAACCGCCTGGAGCCTTCCTTGATTTGGAAAGACTTAGCTTCACCCCGGATCTGGTATGCGATTTGCCCCTGGAGAAGATGCAATCGCGTGACTGACGCGCCTGAAATCGACGAGACGACTCTCTGGGCACATTTCCCCCCAACCGAGCAGCGTCCCGATTCAGGCGCGCCAGTGACGCGATTGAAACAGAGATTCAGTGACTCGATTGAGGGGAAAGAGATGATGAAGCAAATATCTACGGCTTTAGTTAGTGCGGTTTTCCTCATCCATGCACTTGGGTGCAGCAACGGTAAGGTGCGGGCTGCCGCCCCGCCTCCGCCGCCGGTGGTCGAGGTCGCTCCGGTCATTCAAAAAGAGGTGCCCGTTCAGGGCGAGTGGGTGGGAACGCTCGAAGGCTACGTCAATGCTCAGATTCAGCCTCAGGTGAGCGGTTATTTGATTCGCCAGGATTATCACGAAGGGGCACTCGTCAAAAAGGGTCAGCTCCTCTTTGAGATCGACCCCCGTCCCTTTCAAGCCGTGCTTGATCAAGCCAAAGGACAGCTGGCGCAGGCTGAGGCGCAGATGGCGAACGCCGAAACGAACGTGAAGCGTGATATTCCCGAAGCGGAGGCTCACGCCATTCCCCAAAGTCAGTTAGATACTGACACGCAATCGCTCCGTGGGGCGAAAGCGGCAGTTGAGGCCGGCCAGGCGTCGGTCGAACAGGCCGAGCTGAATTTGGGCTACACGAGAGTGGTGTCGTTAATCGACGGAATCGCCGGCATCAACACTGTTCAGGTGGGCAACCTGGTGGGGCCGTCAACCGTCCTCACCGCGGTTTCGCAGGTAAGTCCAATCAAAGTTTATTTCCCCATCAGCGAACAGGAATATCTGCGGATGGCGGACGGCGGCGGTCCGGGAAGCGTGGACTTTCTGACGCATGCCTCACGAATCCCGCTGCAGCTAACTTTGGCCGACGGGAGTACCTACGCTCATCCCGGCAGAATCATCTTCGCGGACCGCCAGGTCAACACGCAGACCGGAACTATCCAGATCGTGGGCGAGTTTCCCAACTCGAAGAACCTGTTGCGGCCGGGCCAATATGCACGTATTCAGACGCCCACCGGAAACATCACGGGAGCGCTCCTGGTGCCACAGGCGGCCGTGAATCAGCAGCAAGGAACGTATCAGGTCACTGTGGTCGGCGCCGATAATCGGGCGCAGCTCCGAACCGTACAAGTCGGACCAACAGTGGGCCCGCTCTGGGTGATCACTTCGGGCCTGAAGGCCGGAGAACACGTGATTGCTGTTGGAGCAGACAAAGCCAAGGAAGGTGGGCTCGTGAACCCCACTCCATACAAAGCAACGGAGGACCGTTAAGCCATGGCGAACTTTTTCATTCGAAGACCGATCGTCGCGATCGTGATTGCGATCCTCACGGTTATAGTCGGCGCGATCTCAATCGCGACCTTGCCGGTAGCGCAGTTCCCGCAGATCGCTCCACCTGAGATCAGGTTGCAAGCCAACTATCCCGGTGCAGATGCGCAGACTCTTGAGCAGTCTGTTGCCGTGCCCATCGAGCAGCAAGTCAGTGGCGTGGACAACATGAACTACATGTATTCATTGAACGCCACCGCGAACCAGCAAACGACGTTGCTCGTGGATTTCGATCTTAAGACGGATCCCAACACGGATCTGCTGCTCACGCAGTCGCGTCAACAGTTGGCCAACGGTCAGTTGCCGCCGGAAGTGAACAATTACGGAATTACTTTGAAGAAGTCGACCACTGCTCCGCTCATGCTGATTTCCCTGTACTCGCCGCATGGCGCCCACGATTCGAACTATCTGGCCAACTATGCCTACATCAACCTCAACGACCCCGTCGCACGGTCATACGGCGTTGGCCAGACCCAGGTGTTCGGCTCGGGTCAGTATGCCATGAGGCTATGGGTGAAGCCTGACCAAATGGCCAAGCTTGGCATCACGGTCACGGACATTGTCAACGCGCTTCAGGCCCAGAACACTGTGAATCCGGCTGGCCAGGTCGGTGGAGAGCCGGCTCAGAGTAACCAGCAATTCACCTATGCGGTGCTGGCTCAAGGCCGCCTGACTTCTCCGGAACAGTTCGGTAACGTCATCGTGCGCGAAGCAACGAACGGGGGAACCGTTCGAGTGAGAGACGTGGCCCGAGTCGAGCTGGGCACGCAGGATTACAGCCTGAGTGGTCGCCTGAATGGCAAGCCCAGTGCCATCATTGCCGTCTACCAGTTGCCCGGAACCAATGCTGTGCAAACCGTTAAGGGCGTCCGGAAGCTCATGGCTCAGATGAAGCAACGCTTCCCGCAGGACATCGACTACACCGTTTCGCTCGACCAGACACTGCCGGTTACAGAAGGCATGAAAGAGATCCTCGAGACCCTCGTAATTGCGATTGTGCTGGTCATTCTCGTGGTCTATCTCTTTTTGCAAGACTGGCGCGCCACTCTGATTCCGATGCTGGCCGTGCCCGTCTCCTTGGTGGGAACCTTCGTTGTCTTCCCGCTGTTCGGCTTCTCAATCAATACGCTTTCGATGTTCGGGTTGGTGCTCGCTATTGGATTGGTGGTCGACGACGCCATCGTGGTCGTTGAAGGCATACAACACCACATCGAGGAGGGTCTCGCTCCCAAGGATGCGGCCCGAAAAGCCATGAGCGAACTTTCCGGACCGGTCGTCGGTATTGCGCTGGTGTTGGCCTCGGTGTTCGTGCCAACCGCTTTCATTCCCGGCATTACCGGCCGGCTGTATCAGCAATTTGCCGTCACCATCGCGATCTCCGTGATTCTTTCAGCGTTTAATGCTCTCACGCTCAGCCCGGCGCTGGCGTCGTTATTGCTCAAACCCAAGAAGCAGACCCGCGGACCGTTGGGAAAATTCTTTGGCTGGTTCAACACATATTGGGAGCGTTCTACCGACAGCTTTGTCCGCTGGTCGGGTGACCTGATTCGCAAGGCCAGTGTGGTGATGGTATTGCTTGTAGTCGCCGGCTTGGCAGCGTGGCTCTTCAGCAAACATCTGCCCACCAGCTTCCTGCCTGACGAAGACCAAGGCTACTTCTATATCAACATGCAACTCCCAAATTCTGCGTCCATGGAGCGGACAAGTGCAGCCGCAAAACAGGTGGAACAAGTTCTAGCAAACACTCCGGGAGTTCAGTACACGACCAGCGTCATCGGTTTCAGTTTGCTCAGCTACGTCCGGACTTCGTATAACGCATTCTTCTTTGTAACCCTGAATCCCTGGGAGGACCGCAAAACCCGTGCTGAACAATATCAGGCCATCAAGGCCCATTTGAACCAGCAACTCAGGCAGCTTCCAGAAGGCACAGCTTTCGCCTTCTCACCACCCGCGATCCCCGGGGTCGGGACTGCCGGCGGCGTGACGTTTGCCTTGGAGGACCGCGCCGGCAAGGATGTCAAGTTTCTTGCGGATAACCTGAACAAGTTCATGGCGGCCGCTCGTAAACGCCCGGAAATTGGCAACATCTCCACCACGTTTCTCCCGAGCGTGCCGGAAAAGTTTATCAATGTTGACAAGGACAAGGTGTTGAAGCAGGGGGTCAATTTAACCGACGTCTACGCCGCCATCCAGGCGTACATGGGTGGCTTGTTCGTCAACTACTACAACGATTTCGGCCGTACCTGGCAGGTGTATGTAGAGGCCGAAGCGCCATACCGGGCGACGACCGACGATCTCGGACAATTCTATGTCCGCAATGGCCAAGGCCAGACGGTGCCTCTTACCGCTCTGGCCAACTTTGAGACCCGTTATGGCCCTGAGTTCACGATGCGCTACAACGAGTACCGGTCGGCACAGATCAATGTCAGCGCGGCGCCGGGTTACAGCTCCGATCAGGCATCGGCGGCCTTGGAAGATGTTTTCAACCAAACCATGCCGCGCGAAATGGGCTTCGATTACATCGGCATGTCATACCAGGAGCAAAAAGCTCGCGAAGGGGTGCCGTCTTCAGTCATCTTCGGATTTTCGCTGCTATTCGTTTTCTTAATTCTGGCAGCTCTTTACGAAAGCTGGACAGTGCCTTTCAGCGTGCTGCTCAGCACGCCGGTCGCAGTCTTCGGCGCTCTCGCGGCGCTCTGGCTGCGTCGCGTGGTAATCGGCCTTTACCTACCGCAGTACATGGTTCAAATCGAGAACGATGTCTACGCCCAGATCGGACTGGTGATGCTCATCGGCCTGGCTGCGAAAAACTCGATTCTAATCGTCGCATTTGCCAAGGAAGACTTTGAAAAACGCGGGATGTCCCTGGTGGATGCCGCGCTTTCCGCGGCCAAGCTTCGCTTCCGGCCCCTCATGATGACCGCGCTCGCCTTTATTCTCGGCTGCGTACCGCTCTGGACAGCATCCGGAGCAGGTTCCGTAGCACGCCAGATCATGGGCACGGCGGTGATTGGCGGCATGGTCGCGGAGACCTTCATTGGCAGATTCTTTGTTCCGGCGATCTTCTATGTCGTTGAGAAACTGTCAGGCGCGGAGCGACGGGCCGCATTGCCACTCACGCCCGCCGAGGCGCCCAGTCAGGGAGACTGAATTATGAAGAACATTGCACTCTTAGGAATTGTTGCTGTGCTGGCCCTGGAAGCCGGCTGCATGATGGGACCGAAATACAAGCGGCCGACTGTGGATGTTCCGCAGCAATACCGTGCACCCGCTGCAGAACAGGCTTCTCAAGCCTCGTCGCTGGGCAACGAGCAATGGTGGCAGGTGTATCAGGATCCAGTGCTCACGCAGCTGATCCACACTGCCATTGCTAAAAATTATGACGTGCGCATCGCCGCCGCCCGCGTGCTCGAAGCCCAGGCGCAAGTTGGCATTACTCGCGCCAACCAGCTTCCCTCGGCGAGCGTTGGTGCGGACGTTTTCAGTGAACAAAACGCCAAAGTTACAAACCTCTTTCCCGCTTACCAGGTCAATGGCGGAGAACTGAACCTGTCGGTGATCTGGAATCTGGACTTCTGGGGAAAATACCGCCGGCAAACCGAGGCGTCTCGCGCCCAGTTACTGGCAACCGAGTGGGGACAGCGAGCGGTAATTTCGTCGCTGGTCGCTAACGTGGCGACCGCTTATTTCCAGCTTCGCGCGCTCGACAACGAACTCGAAGTCTCGAAGCGCACGCTGGCATCCCGACAACAATCCCTGAAGTTAACCCAGTTCCTTGAGAGCCATGGCGGAGCCTCGGGGCTAGACGTGAGCCAAGCGGAGCAACTCGTCTATACCGCCTCGGAAACGATTCCTGATCTCGAGCGGCAGATTCAACAGCAGGAAAACGTGCTTAGCGTTCTGCTCGGCGAGAATCCACAATCCATTCCCCGCGGACGCGCGCTGACCGAACAGCCCGTCCCTCAGAACGTTCCGGCCGGCCTTCCCTCGGAATTACTCGAGCGCCGGCCGGACGTCCGCCAGGCGGAAGAGAACGTCGTCGCGGCCAACGCACAAATCGGCGTGGCAAAAGCTGCGTTCTTTCCAAATCTGTCACTCACGGGACTGGGAGGGCTGGAGAGCAACGCCTTGCACAGCTTCATCACGCAGCCCTCGGAGACCTGGTACGGGGCCTTCAACGTGAGTCAGCCTGTCTTCCAAGGAGGGGCACTCCGGTCTCAGCTCAGGCTTTCCCGCGCCAACTGGCAAGAAACAGTGTTCTCTTATCAGCAAACCGTCCAGAACGCCCTTGAACAGGTTTCCAATTCCGTGGTTGCTTCTCAAAAAGACCGTGAGTTCCGGGAGCAACAGGAATTGCTCACACAAGCGGCTCAGCAGACCGACCAACTGTCGGAGGTTCTCTATAAGAACGGCGGCGCGAGTTACCTCCAGGTGCTGACCAGCGAAACAAATTATTTCTCAGCAGAACTAAATCTGGTGCAAGCCCAGCTCAACGAGCGTTTGGCGCTCGTGCAGCTTTACCAGGCACTTGGCGGTGGCTGGCAATAACAAGAATAAGGATAAAGATGTTTAAGCGAATTCCGGTTGCGTACGACGGATTTCCTGAATCTGGACCGGCATTAGGAGACGGATAGCGTCTCTTTCAATTCTCTTTGCCGCGCTCATCGAGTTCGCGATTCGAGCGCGCAAGGTTCGCCCTGTGGATTGTGGCGGTAGTTGCGATTCGAAACGCTTCCACTGGAGGACGCCAGCCCGGGCGCATCGGATGATTGAGACTGGCCACGTGCGGGGGAAACTGGTCCTCAACGTCGCCGACGATTGGAAGGAGTATATGAAGTGTCACCCGCATGACAACGCGAAACCCGCCTCTCCGCCGGAAGGGTAGGGCAACGCGCATGTCAAAACGAAACCCACCAGACCGTAACGGTGCAAGCACAGAGAAGCTATTGCAGCGGATCATGCCCAAGCAATGCTCATGCGTGAGAATGTGTGCGGAGCCGGGCTGTTCATATTTTGGGCGCTTGCACTTCCACACGCGGGAAGCAAGCAAGTGCGGGTTTCACCCGGAATCTATAAACGTGGTAAGCCCAAAAGAATGAGACTTCGCAAAGCGGGTTTTATGCCCGCTAGCGTACAGACAACAGAGTTCCCGTCCCTCTATATTCTTTGTGCGAAGAGGAGAGATTCCGGCGCGACCCCTCCCCCAACCCAACCCGTTTCCGAATCGCACAGCACTGAATAATTGCTGATTCATTCCGCGCCGTGAGGGGGAAGCCGCCTGAAGAACGCGGGATCGGGCGGCTTTCTATTTTCCCTTTTTAGCGCGGCAACCCGCAGTTCGGCATAGGTATTTCGCCGTATACAGTGCGCCCGGCAATCGGAGCTAGTCTAATCGAATCCTGTCTGAGAGATAGCAAAAAGGGGTTGGGTCCCCTTTGGAGATGCTATGGATTTGGGTACCCTTCGTGTTTTAGTCGCGGATGACAATGACAGTGTCCGGCGCACCATTTGTCAAATTCTCCAGTCCCAATCTGACATCCAGGTTGCCTGTGAAGCTGTGGACGGAGCTGATGCGGTCGCTAAAGCAAGAGAGCACTCGCCGGATATTGTTCTGCTTGACGTGACTATGCCCATCATGAACGGCTTAGAGGCGGCTCGAATTCTCAAACAAGAATTTCCGTTGATGCACATTGTTGTGCTCAGCCAACATGACTCCCGAGGGTTTCAGTGGGCAGCGTTAGCCGCTGGCGTGAGCGGATACGTGGTGAAGAGCAATGCCGCCAAAGACCTAATTCCCGAACTGCGAAAAATCCAGCAACCCCACCGGTCAGTCTAAGGTGAGCGCTTTCGCCCCCCGCGATTGACCAAACCCACAAATCCGACAAAGGCAAGCACCTCCGAACCCCTTGTGGCAGCAAGAGTACCGCTCTTTTGGTGCGTGTGTCCAACACGCTGCCGAGTAAGCCAAGAGTCTTTGAAATGCTTTGAGTTTTTTGTTAAGGATTCGCAAGTAGCTCATTTCATTAAGCGATTTGCTATAAGCTGAAATAAAAACATTAACGTACAAGTACCGTTTTTCTTTAGTGTCCACCATCCCACCGTCCACTGAATTAGTTACCCAGCTCTTTTTCTATTGCAAAAATATTCGATCCTGTTTTGTGGTTTGCTATGACCTGCTCCCCGCATTCGGCACAAAGCTGAAGGGGAAGCGGATATGTCGAAGAGCGGGCACACAGAGGCGCAGATCATCGGGGTGCTGAAACAACTGGAAGCGGGACGTAAAGCGGAAGACGTGGCGCGAGAGGCAGGGGTATCGAAACATACGATCTACGCCTGGAAGGCGAAGTACGGTGGGATGGATGTGAGCCAGGCGCAGGAAGCCAAGCAACTACGGGATGAGAACACGAAGCTGCGGAAGCTGGTGGCGGATCTGAGTCTGGACAAGGAAGCACTGCAGTCGGTGATCCGAAAAAACGGTTGGAGCTCGTAGCGCTGAAGGCAGCTATCGAGCAGGTGCAGCAAGAGTATGCCTTCAGCCAGCGGCGAGCCTGCCGACTGATGACAATGGCGGTGACGACGTATCGTTACCGCTCGCTGCGAACGGATGAGCCGTTGCGGACGAAGCTGGTGGAGTTGGCGCGGGAGAAGCCGCGCTTCGGGTATCGGCGACTGCAGGTGCTGTTGCAACGAAGCGGAGAGCACGTGAACCACAAGCGGTTGCATCGGGTGTATCGGGAGGCGGGATTGGCGATCCGGCGGAAGAAGCGCAAGCATTGCGTGCGGGAGGGGAAGCCGCTGCTGGCGCGGACTTCGGCGAATCAGGAGTGGGCACTGGACCTTGTGCATGACGCAGTGGAATGCGGGCGGACGATCCGGGTGCTCAGCGTGGTGGACGCCTACACAAGAGAGTGTCTGGCGCTGGAAGTGGACACCAGCTTCGCTAGCCGGAGAGTGACGCGAGTGTTGGAAGCAATCATCGGCGAGCGCGGAGTGCCTCAGGCGATTCGTTGCGACAACGGGCCAGAGTTGACGAGCCGGCATTTCCTGGCGTGGTGTATCGAAAGGCAGATCGAGTTAGTGCATATTCAGCCGGGCAAGCCGACGCAGAACGGGCGAATAGAAAGCTTCAACGGGCGGATGCGGGAAGAATGTTTGAACCTGAGCTGGTTTCAGAATCTGTTTGACGCGCGGCGGAAGATCGCGGCCTGGCGGAAGGAGTACAACGAAGACCGTCCGCACAGCAGCTTGGGATACAAAACCCCGAACGAGTTCGCGCCGGCAACAGACTTCTACATAGCTGTGCGAGAGGCAAGGGATTCAGACGCCATCCCTTGCCCCTCGCGCTCCCCCATCCCGGCTCAAACCGGAGAGGGAGTAACTGAAACTTGTCGTATTCTCCCGTGAACGAAAGCAGGGGGCAGGTCATTGGAGCGCAGGAATGCCGGTTTTTGTGACGTTCTTGGGAGAGTCAGCACCGCACGCAAAAGATGTCAACCAACCCAATCCCAATTCTCGGGACCCAGCAAACAGCAGCCGTCCGGTCATCGCCGGTGCTCTCACAGTGGGAATGAAAAGGCACTGAGGCGCACTGTCATAAGCCACCTCGCAAGAAAACAAGGCCCTTCCGCCCCATCGAGGCCATAGCAGTTTTGCCCGTTGGGTGACATCGATTAGGGGCACTGCTTCAGAGCGTCGTTGAGTTTCCCTTGGCTTTGCTTCTTCAGAAGATCGTCGAGCTGCTTGGCCTTGGCGTCTGGCTTTTGTTTCAGGAACGCTTGATAGGTCTTCAACACGCTTTCTATGGCAGCGAGAGCTGTTGCCCTCGCGTCGGCGGCTTTGTCAGGGTTCTCTATCTGGAAGGCGCCGCTGGCCAGCATGTACTGCCGCGTGATCGTGTGCGGGTAAACGTACTTCATTCCGTTGAACTCGCTCAGCAGAGCCGGGCACAGCAGCACGTGAACATCGTGCACATCGCTGAGACGTTTGAATGCAGCCTCGCCTTGTTTGTTCACTTCGTCATCGAGCGGAGCACGCTCCAGTTCGTGCGTGACCTCGGCCCACTGCGCTCGCTCTTGCGGCGTTGAAGTATCCTGGGCCACCGCTCTCTGGACGACTGCCGTAGAAAAACAACACAAGACTAGAACCCAAGGCAAAGCCAGGTTTCCACCTCGCATCACTTCCTCCTCGTGATGAAACACTGCGTGAGTTATGCGCTGGCTGTCAACAGCAACATGATCCCCGCTAACGGACCTATAAGCGCGATTAGCCACCATTTCGAACTGCGAGTAGCGGCGGCACCGGCCAGAGCTGCGGCAGCCAGGATTGCAACCGGCCCAAAAGCAAGCCTGGCATACCGGTTGTCAGGTATCCACCGCGCCACGTCATAAAGCCATGGCATAGTGGACATCACCAGGCTCAAGACCCCAAGTCGATTCCTTTGAATCGCATCCCCTATTCGCATACGCCCGCCCCGTCTGAGGCGCAGTGAGCTAGCCAGCCGAATAGCCTGAACGGATTGTGTTCCCCAAAGTGCATATCGCCGCGAGTGGTGGGAACCGTTGCTCCTGGATCCGCTTTGGGGTCGACATTGAAGTGACCGGAGTTCGCGCCCGTCCAGGAACTTCCCCGGCTCCGGTACTCGTTCATTCCGCTAGTTTCGCCCCACTTATGAAAGGCGAATCCAGCTTTCATGAGGGCATCACCTGCTTGCCCTGGAGTTCCAGCAAAGCTGAAGAAACCGGCTGCGGTCTGGTTCGCTTCCATCTTGCTGTTTGTGAACGTGAACAAGAACAAGAACTCCGACATATTGCCGCTGCCCTGAACAACCGTATCGTAGCTCTGAATCTGGTTGGTACCTGTCAGATCGACGTCTTTGTTAAGGAATACTCCGGTTGCCGGCGTTCCGCCATTCGAAAGCTGAACTCCACTGCCGGTCACATCCGCTGTGTACGCGCCTGTTCCAGTGGTAAGTTCCAGGTAATAACTCGCTTCAACGCGTGCTTTTTCGTTGTCGTGGAGTTTATCGCGTAAAGCGAAGGCTGCCTGAGGTCGTCCGCTGCTCGCTTGGTTTCGCGCAGCTTGTGGTCCTCAAGCGACAGGGACTCCCAGGCATCGGCAAAATTGGGATCGAGCTCGGTCGCGCGGCGGAGCATCGCCGCACTCTGCTTGAGCTGGGTTTCGCCGAGCCTCTCGCTCACCAGGTAAGCCTTGTAGGCCGGCAAGGAAGCGGTAGGCAAAGGCGCCGGAGCGTTGCTGGCAGAGCTGGGGGAACTGCCCGAAAGCTGGAGGCGAACGTTTGTAGCGAGCTGACTCGCCGCAATGCATCACGTCGTCATTGCTCATTACCTCGGCGTGTTGTTGGGCCACAATGCCGCCTGAACTGCATTGCCGCACGAAGAGATCGAGCACATAACCGTTGCCCTGCGGCTTAATTTCTCCATCCGTGAAGAACCTGCCCTTATTGCGTTCGCACAGCTGCCTGGCGAGGTCCGCAGTGAAGCGGTCATCCGGACTCTTCCCTATGCTCTCTAACAATTTCACAATGTCTTCGTTGTAGGAATCCACAACTTGAACAGCGGGGGAGCGATTCAATTCATTACCGACGATGGCGCGCAGCACATCGTCGAAGTCGGCGTCAATGGTGGAGTTGGTAAACTCCGCGACGTACAGCGCCGCGCGGCTATTCACGGGCAGAGCCGACCGGGGACGGTATTTGTAAATGCCGACGCCGATTGCGGTCAAGACCATAAACACAGCCGCCAGGATCATCCCGATGCGGATGCCCGGACGAGGATGCAGAGTGGTTTTCGCTCCGCTCAGGTTCAGCGTTGCCGTTACCCTTCCAGACTCCGAATCGCGCTTCACTCGCTGCAGATCCGCACGGATGTCGGTAGCGTGCTGGTAACGCAGACCGCAGTCCTTCTCCAGCGCCTTGAGGACGACTGCTTCCAGAGCCGGTGCTACCTTTGCATTGATCTGCGATGGCGCCACCGGTTCCTGGTGAAGAATCGCGCCGCATATCTCCCCGGCGCTTGCCCCATCAAAAGGCGGCTTGCCCGTTGCCATCTCGTACAGCACCACTCCGTAAGAGAACAAATCGGTTCGGGCATCCAGTTCCTTCGCCCGGACCTGCTCCGGCGACATATAGGCCACCGTGCCCAACAAGGCACCCTCGCTCGTCAGTTGTGAAGCGTCGGAGTCAAGCGTAACTGTTACGGAATCACTTCCAGCCGACGTGGGTTTACCTAGTATCTTCGCCAGTCCGAAGTCGAGGATCTTGGCGTGGCCTGCCTGAGTGACAAAGATGTTCGCTGGCTTGACGTCGCGGTGGATAATCCCGGCCGCGTGAGCGGCATCGAGTCCATCGGCGATTTCAGTGGCCAGCGCCAGCAAAACCTCGGTCTCCAGCGGGCGCCCGGCAATGCGATGCTTCAGGGTTACGCCCTGCAAAAACTCCATGGCGATGAACTGACGATCTTGGTGATGGCCGATTTCATGGATGGTGCAGATGTTGGGGTGATTCAGCGCGGAGGCGGCACGGGCTTCCCGCCGGAAGCGATCCAGGGACTGCGGATTCTGCGCAACGTTGTCAGGAAGGAATTTCAGAGCGACGAAGCGCCCGAGGTCGACGTCCTCGGCTTTGTAAACAACACCCATCCCGCCGCCGCCCAACTTCTCGACGACGTGGTAGTGCGAGATGGTCTCGCCAATCATTGGGCTGAAATCTTAGGACTGCGGCTAGGGCAAGTCAATGAAGGTGTGGAAGTTGGGCGATTCTGCGGATCACTAACGAGAACGGAATTGTGTTCACAAATCAAGCCAGTTGGCGGTTGGTCGGCAACTCGGAAGTTGGAACGACGTCTATTTCGAATTCTGTGTGCGAATTGTGGGCCGGATTTCTGGGACGCTCCGATTCGGAGAAGGAGCACTCTGACTGACGGCCCATGAGCCATCATTTCTTCGCTCATCGGATCAATCGCGGCGTTCCTGCCCATGCAGTGTGCCGGAGGTGTGCCTCTTGCAACCTCCGGCCTCTGCCGTGTGAGGCCGTGTGGTGATTGTGAGGGCTCGCGTTGAGCCTGCCACAAGGCTTGACCTATCAGTCAGTTGCTGGCGGTTAGATTTCCATGGAAGGGCACTGCATTAGTATTTCTGGTCCATTTGTGGTCCAGTTTTGAGTCAAAACAGGCCGACCTCTACCGGTAGGTGCGCGAGTTTCAAGAATCGAATTAGCCAGCAGATCGAAGGAAATGCGGCTCTCGCGGTGACGCCATTCAGACCTCAGACTGCGACCCATCTGGCGCTGGAGTCTTAGGGTGTGGGAGCGCTACTGCACCGTTGTCTTGCGCAGGACGGCGTATTCCGCTTTGGCTGTCTTATATATGGGCAGATCGGGGTCAGCGTTTTTCCAAAGCGTCAAGAACTCTTCGTACGATTTTCGCGCTGCGCTCCGATCGCGCATGAGTGCCTACGAGCGCGCCAACTGCAGGATCGAAAGAGCGCCAATTACCCCAGCACTGCCAACCGCAGGATGATCGAGAACTTTTTGAAACTCGGCTGCCGCAAGGTCGCCTTCCTTGAGTTGGAGATAAGCGATACCTCGAAGGTACGCTGGATACGCGGTGTCGAAGCTCTCGCTGATGGCCAGATCGTATGGTGTCACCGACTTCAGAATTTCAATCACCGCTGCAGGATCATTCTCATCCAGCTTTATCGCAGCTCGTGTGGCACGCAAATTGAAGGCTTGAATCATAAAATCGTTGGGCAAAAGTTGATTCACCTTCTCCAGTAAGTCTTGGGACTGTTTTGTATTTCCTGCGCGATCGAATACTAATGCGGCCACCATCAAATGATTGGGATCATGCGTCTTCTGTACAACGTCCGTCCCCAATGCCTCACTTTGTCGCAGATGCCCGATCCCGGCCTCCCTCAAACCATCGATGCTCTCAAAAGCCGCAGCATTCGACACGGACCCTGGGGAGGATAAGAGCCGGGCGTGCTCCGCTCTCATTCGTTGCCATACCACCGGATCGACACCAGCAAGGCTCGGCTCAGCCGGAAGTCGGGGGTTTGATTTCACGCTGGAAAATCCCCGCGTTGGAGACTTCACAGATCCGCAAAATGTCCGCGACCTCCTTCCAGGTGAACCCACTGCGGGAACTGCCGGACATGGTTCTGCTCCTATCGGAAGAGCGCGCGGTTCGCAGACGAGTGGCGTGACGATTTCAGAGAAGGCGCTAAGATCTGACCCGACTTAACTCTGGCCGTCGTTCATGAGATAAACCCAAGCTGAGCATCTCCGTTGCGCTGAAAGTCGGATTTTTCTGAGAAATCGCCCGGCAGTTGCACGATTCTCTCCCAGCAGAACGTCGCAAAAACCGCCATTCCTGCGCTCTAGGAGCCGCTTCTGCACGATTTTCTGCAAGAAAAAAATATTTCAACAGGGCTCTAAAATCGTGTATACGCTGGCCTTTGCGCTCGTTGAATTGAGCTTCGCCACTGTCGTCTGTGTACAGATTTCGAGGCAACTTTGCGTGCCCTTCTGTCTGAAGAGAGGAGGCTCTTTCGAAGGCGCAAAAGCTTTTTGCGAGAAGTTGGCCGTAAACACTCGACCAAGGCTGGCCTGCGAAAGTCAGCGGTATGGGGGAAGACGAAAGTGTGCGCAAACGCCGGGTGTTCCAGTGGTCGAAACAGGCAAGAGACCTGGCCAGAGAATACAAACAGCGAATGATCGCCGGCCAGCATCTCGCTCAGGCCGACCGCAGCGTGTTG
>Ga0070764_10000614_pt1 | contig 14221 bp, 13 predicted proteins | sample HubBroMetageWRM4_FD_67287 | JGI IMG/M metagenome (GOLD analysis project Ga0070764, IMG submission 67287) | Warmed soil microbial communities from the Hubbard Brook experimental Forest, New Hampshire - Hubbard Brook CCASE Soil Metagenome WRM 4 | ecosystem: Environmental > Terrestrial > Soil >... | reverse complement strand
CGAACCGCTGCGTTGGCCTCGCTGGACGGCCTCACCGGGGTCGCGAACCGGCGTACGTTCGACAGCCAGCTCGAAGAGCGCTGGCGGGTGGCCACTCGTAACCAGACCTCGCTGGCACTGTTGATGATCGATGCCGATCATTTCAAGGACTTCAATGACCGTCTCGGCCACCAGTCCGGCGATGCCTGCCTGCGTGCCCTGGCGGCGGCACTCAGCAAGTGCGTCTCACGGCCGGGCGATCTCGTGGCCCGCTTCGGCGGTGAGGAATTCGTAATTCTTCTGCCGGACACCCCTCCGGAGGGCGCTCGGCACGTTGCCGAGACGATTCGCACAGCTATATACAACCTGGGTATCGTCCATCCCTCCGCGCTAGGTAGTCCGGGGCCGGTGACTTCTCCCCACCAGCGGCTGCTCACGGTGTCGATCGGTTGCGCAGCGCTCGTGCCGCCGCTGGGTGCCCGGTTTGAGCAGTTTGTCGAGCTGGCGGATCAAGCCCTCTACCGGGCCAAAAGGGAGGGTCGCAATTGCGTGCGCCTGGCTGATTCGGACCTCCAGCCGTGGAGTCCGGGGAGCGCCAGGAAGAGGCTCCTCGCGCGGATCGAGGCACGCAAGGTCGTTCGGCGGTAGCGCGTGCGATACTGCGACGCGCGCGTCGATGCTTTGTCGCGGCCTTGATCGATACGAAGATGAGCAATTGAATGAACGACGCGGCTCGGGAACCGGTACGCCGGTCGAGTTGGCTCGACCGACATTTCAGCCTGAGGCTGCGCGATACAACGCTCAGGCGGGAAGCGATCGCGGGCCTGACCACCTTCCTGGCGGCTGCCTATCTCGTGGTCGTCATTCCAGCGTTACTGGCGACCGGGGGCATGGATCGCGCGGCGGTAACGACGGCGACCATCGCGATGATGGTGGTGGGGAGCCTCGCGATGGGGCTGTATGCCAATTTCCCGTTCGTGGTCGGCCCCGGCCTCGGCGGGTCGGTCATCCTGGGTGTCACCCTGACACAGGTCGAACACATCCCCTGGACTGCCGGCCTGGGAATCGCGGCCCTGTCGGGCCTGTTGTTTTTCATCCTGACCATCACCGGCGCGCGCAAGCTGGTCGTGGAGTTGGTTCCGCGGCAGATCAAGCAGGGGCTGGGTGCTTCCATCGGCCTGTTCATTGCGATGCTGGGCTGTCGCCAGGCGGGCCTGGTAACGGTGAGCGTCAAGAACAACGCCCTGTTGTTGGCGGATTTCAGCCAGCCGGGTGCCGTGATCGCCTTGACCGGGCTTGCGATCATCCTGGCCCTGCAAGCCCGCCGGGTGTTGGGCTCCATGCTGATCGGCATTGTCGTCGCCGCTCTCCTGGGTCTGCCCCTGGGAGTGAGTCATTTACCGGCAACGGTTGTAGCGCTACCGCAGTCGCTCGCGCCGATTCTTTTCAAGGTGGATCTGTCGGGCGCTGTTACGCTGCGGGCGTTTCCTTACTTGTTTGCTTTTTTTGCCGGTGAGTTTTTCTCGACGCTCGGGACGACCCTGGCCATCGGCGCCAAGGCCGGACTCACGGACGACGACGGCAACCTGCCCCGAATCGAACGGCCCTTCCTGGTGGATTCCATTGCCGCCACCGTGGGTCCGTTCATCGGGGTCCCGGCCTTGACGGCACTAGTTGAATCCGCTGCTGGTGCGGAAGCGGGTGGCCGCACGGGCCTGACTGCCGTCTTTACCGCATTTTTCTTCCTGCTGACGCTTTTCCTGACACCCCTCGCGCTGGTGATTCCCAAGGAAGCTACGGCACCGGCCTTGATCATCATCGGGGTGTCGATGATGCAGACCATCCGCGGCGCTCACGGCAACACCCTGACCGACACCTTCCCTGCGATGGCAATGGTGCTGCTGACGCTCATTTCAAACAGTTTCGGTGTCGGGATTGCTGGTGGGATCGTTCTCTATGTCGTGGTGAAGCTCTTCGAGAGCGGCTTCAAGGAGCTCTCGCCGGGCCTGCTCCTGTTGGCGCTGCCGCTGGCATATTATCTGTACATCGCCGCCACAGCGCACTGACGAGCCAGACCCGTGACCACCACCATCGGCAATGTTCCCCCGGCAACGACGGGAATGACGGTCACGTCACGGCACAAAGCTTTCTTTCTGAGCCTCCCCAAGGTGGAGTTGCACTGTCATCTTCTCGGGACAGTACGCCAGGAAACATTCGAGACCCTGATCGACAAACACAGGGCGCCCCTGTCTCGCGAAGACGTTGCGCAGTTCTACCGGCGTGATGGCAAACCTGTAGGTGTACTGCGTGTTTTGCGAGCGCTGGAGAGTCATCTCCTGCTGGAGCCGGACGACTTTCACAGGCTCACCTATGAGTACCTGGAGGGTGCCGCTCGAGAGACCGTGCGCCACGCCGAGTTCTTCTGGAATCCGACCGCCACGGTGCGCGATATAGGCCTGCCCTATGCAGAGGTCCAGGCCGCCATTGTGCGTGGTATGAGCGATGCCCGGCTCGACTTCGGCATCCACTCACTCCTCATCCCGGCAATCGATCGTGAATCCAGCCCCGCCGACGCAAGCGAGATGGTCCGTCTGATGCTCGCGAATCGACACGAGGCCGTTGCCGGTATAGGCATCGACTATCGCGAAAACGAGCGGCCGCCGGAGTTGTTTCGCGAGGCCTACCGTATGGCGAAGGCCGCGGGGCTCCGCCTGACGGCGCACGCGGGCGAGTTCGGTACGCCCTGGAAAAATGTGGCGACCGTCGTGGAGGACCTGCGTGTGGATCGGGTCGATCACGGGTACACCGTCATCGATAATCCCGAGTTGGTGCAGCGGTGTATCGACCTGGGGTTGGTATTCACGATCGTGCCTACCAACTCGTACTACTTGCGTACGCTCGACAGTGAGCGGTGGGCGCTCGACCATCCCATCCGTCGGATGGTCGCGTCGGGTCTCAAAGTCCATCCCAACACGGATGACCCGACACTGCACAAAGTCACTCCCGCGGGCGCGTGGGAGCTGATGTTCAGTCACTTCGGCTACGGGCCGAGCGAGCTGCGCATGATGATGCTCAATGGCATCGACGGTAGCTGGGCGGAGGAAGGGCTGAAGCGCGCTTGGCGCACACAATGGGTGGCTGAGTTCGAGGGTCTGGCTGACTCAGCTTTCTAGTAGAACATCGCAGTACATCGAAACATCGCTCCAGGCGCAGATCGCCTGGAGCGATGTCAATCGGACTTGGCGCTCAGTAGCGGCGGTTGCCACCACCACCACCGCCACCGTAGTTGCCACCACCGCCGCCGCCACCGCCACCGCGCTCACGATCCTGGGCCTCGTTCACCTTGAGGGTGCGGCCGTCGAAGTCGGTGCCGTTCAGCGCCTGTGTGGCGCGGGAGGCATCCGCATTCGACATTTCCACGAAGCCGAAGCCGCGCGGACGATTGGTTTCGCGATCGGTGATCAGAGAAACTTTCTCGACAGTACCGTGCTTGGAAAACAGGGCACGGACGGCCTCGTCGGTCGCGGTGAAGGGAAGGTTGCCAACGTATAATTTGGTCACTGCTGCATTACTCACAAAAGAAGGGAAAAACAGGCAGGTAGGTCCCGCCTCCTGGTTCGCATAGCTTTGCGAGGGTGGCAGACAGTGGCCGGGAGGTGCGCCGGGACGGCGCAATGGAGGCCAAGGCAGACAAGTTCGAAAGATTACGAGCCGGACCGCACATTACAGTAGTTTCCGCGCCAATGCCGAACTTTCGCCGGGCCCGTTTAAGTTGCCGTAAGCCAACAAAACACGGCGCCGGGCCGGCCGGACGTTGCGATTGCGTTTCCCCCCTAAAAGGCGCAACGTGGATCGAGGCCCCGATGAGCGGTGGCCAGGAGCTGAGAACTGCATGAATTTGAGCCTCACCGATGCCTTTGGCCGATTTGGTGCGAAACCGAGTAGCCGGCTGCACGGCCGTTCTGCGATAGCGGCTGACGGTGCCATGGTGCTGAACTGCTTGAGCGTTCATTTTGGACACCCCACCCGCGGTGTCCTGCGCTACGAAGACCGGCTTTCCCGCGAGCCCGCCGGGTCCAAGGATGTCGGATTGCTGGGACAACACCTCGCACTGGCTCGCGATGGGGCGTTGCCGATCCGCATGATCGTGACTGCCAAGGCGGGCGAGAAGACCAGCAGTAGCTGTCACGTGCGTCCTGACTTGATCGGCAAGATTGTCACGTTCGATGGCGATCATTTCGTTATCGACTTCACCCGACTCGAAGAGCCTCGCCAGGCGGTTCCCGCCGGCCGCCGCAAGTAACACTTCCGGGAGTTGGTTCACTGAGCGCAGTGCCGTGGCGTATGATCGACGCCATGAGGAAGCCCAAAGAAGAGGCTGAGCTGTTCAAGGCGGCGTTGCAGGCCGGGATCCGGTATGCGGAAGGGCGCGGTGCCGTGCAGTTCGAAGCGACCGATTCGGCCAGCGACAAGGCGCTTTACATCTACCGGCTGCTCGTACACGACAAGCTCATTACCCCGATGCCGGAAGACCAGGTCGCCGAGAAGACGATCCGTCATAGACTCGCTTCGTGGTATGCACACCTCCCGAAGGATCCCCCGACCTGACTACCGGGGTTGCCGTATTCAAGCCCGCGGGAACATTGTGGGACCCGTCCTACATGAATTGCAGGTAGCCGAGCGTTCGCACGCGAAGCTGATTAGCGCAAGCTTACGTCCACATTGAGGAGGTAAGCATCGTGAAGAAAAACACATCGAATAGTTCTCGCGCTCCGGTCCCCAACGAGACTTTGGACCTGTGGATGCACGCGGTTGCTTTGGTAATCCTGCGACGTCAGATGCGCGGTCGGTGGACGAGCAGCAGCCGGGCCCTGGCGACGCCGGCCTAGTCTTACCGGCTTAACCCTGTTGGACCAGGGTCTGCGGGGCGCTGCGCAACTCGAGCCCGTCCATGATGTATTTTGCGAAGCGGAAATCGCGAATGTTCTGGATGCGCCCCTCCACCCAATCCAGCATTATCAGATATTCCACCGTGTCGGAGGCGTCCGCCGGATTGCTGACGAACAGGGCCGGGTGGCCCTCCGCCAATCCCGGCGTGAGCTTCCAGCCTGAACTCGCCGCGTAACGACCGAAGTATTCGGAAACATCTTTACGCCCGGCAAGGCGCAGGCGATTCACCAGATCCAATCGCACGTCGTCGGCCAACAGGTTGCGCAGGGTGTCGAAGTCTCGCGCATTGAAACGGTCGGCGTAAGAGCGCAGGCGAATCTGCTCCTCTTCACTCAGAGCTGGCTGGTCGGACTCGCCGACTTCCGACAGCGCTTTCAACCGAACACGGCCCCGATGGAGGGCTGCTTTGACCGCTGGCAGGGTTGTCTCGAGAATCCCGGCTGTCTCTGCCAGCGAGTATTCCAGCACGTCCATCAGGACCACGGTCGAGCGCTGTATCACGGGCAGTTGCATTATCGTTGCCAGGCTCGCCGTGGCCGCGACCCACGAGTCGGTCGTGGCGGCCTGGTCCGGCAGGTCGGTCGAATCCTCCTCGAGAGACACTTCAGCCTGCCTCTTGCGGCGGCGCAGGGCATCGAGGGCGGTGTTGTGTGCGATGGCGAACAGCCACCTTTCGGCGTTGTTGATTGCGCCAGCCGAAGGTAGCGCCTCCGTCGCTTTCGCCAGGGCCTCCTGCACGATGTCTTCGCCGTCGAACACCGAGCCCACCATGCGAGCACAGTAGCGATGCAGCCGCGGCCGCACCTCCGTCATCAGCCGGTTGACTGCATCCCGCTCCACCAAATCGCCTGCCATTCAGGTACCTCATGCCCGGACGGTGAGCCCGCTCCAGTGAGTAGACGTCCAGGGTCGGTCAAAGGATACGGCTTCCGAGAAAATCTTTTGCCGCGAACCCTTTTGCCCCCTTGCGGCGTCCTCGTAATGCAAGGCACGCGAAGCGCGAGCCACCCAAAACGAGGACTCAAGACCATGCAGAGAGTGACAATGGTTCGCTACACCACCAAGCCCGATCAAGGCGCTACGAATGAGGCCCTGTCGCGCGCCGTGTTTCCTCAGCTCAAGGCCGCCGCGCCCGAGGGTATCGCCTACGCGCTATTTCGGGACGGCAATGAATTCGTCCATGTGTTCGTGAATCTACAGGCCGACGATGCGGCCTCCCTGACGGACTTGCCCGCATTCAAGACATTCCAGCAGGACATCGCGGAGCGCTGCGAAGTGCCTCCCCAGGCAACCCGGCTGGCCGTTCAATTGGTGGATTGTTACGGCTTCGAGGCGGATTCGGCGGTGGCCCGCGCGCGGTAACCCGCCGGGCGGCAACTCAGTATACTGCGGCGCCCGGTTCCCCTACGGCGCCGCAGATACTCCAAGCGATCATGACCCAGGGAAGAATTGCCGTAATAACAGGCACTACGCACGGCATCGGACGTGTAACGAGCCGCGAGCTGGCGAGAGCCGGATACACCGTCGTCATGTTATGTCGTGACTACGATGCCGCCATGCTCCAGCGACAGGCTATTCAGCAGCAGGTTCCCGGTGCCACCGTGCATGTCGTCCGCTGCGACCTGGCATCTTTGCGCTCCGTCCGCGAGGCGGCGCGGACCGTTCGCGGCGAATTCGATCGGATCGCGTTACTCATCAACAACGCCGGCATGGTCTCGACCTTGCATCGAATGTCGACCGATGGTTTCGAGCTCACGTTCGCGACTAACCATCTCGGCCCGTTCCTCCTGACGCAGTTATTGCTCGATCGCATTACTGACGACGGCCGGATCGTCATCGTCTCCTCTCGAGTGCACTATCAAGGGAAACTCGACCTTACGCGAATAGCGGATCCCAAGGCCCGCTACGGCAGCATGGCGGCTTACTCGCAATCCAAGCTCGCCAATGTACTCCACACATTTGCCCTGGCACGACGTCTCGCCGCCACCCGGATTACGGTCAACTGTCTGCACCCCGGCGTTGTTGCAACAAACCTGCTGCCGCGGTGGCTGCAACTCATCAAGCCGCTCATCAGCCGCGTCATTCTCGATGCGGAGCGCGGCGCGCGTACGACACTGCACCTGGCTTTGTCGAACGAGGTCGCCGGCGTGAGCGGTCGGTACTTCGATGAGAACCAGGCCATGCAGCCGGCCGCGGCCGCTGCGAACGATGTCGAGTTACAGGAAGTGCTCTGGCAGACGAGCGAGCGTTGGGTCGCCGAGTGAGGCGCGCGGCGCCGCCCGCTCCTCGCGAATGACGGTCCCGAATACGTAATCCCACAGGGGTGTAGTAACCCCGAAGTTGCCCGCCTGAGTTGAATAGTGGTGCCGCAGGTGCCAGTGTCTCCCCGCCAGCATCCACCCTGCGAGAAAGCGCGGTCGGCGGTAGTGAATGACGTGATGCACGACGCCGTACCACAGAAATCCCAGCATCACGCCGGCCGTCAGTCCGCTGGCCACGTTGAGTGAGATGGCGCGCCATGCCGGCACGAAGACCACCAGCCAGATACTGCCGAGCGTGATCCAGGTCGGAGTGCCGACATAGGCGCGGGGCGAGTCATGGTGAACGGCGTGCATCGCTGCGAATACCGGGATCCGATGGAGTACGAACCCGTGCAGAAGATATTCGAGCAGCGTCCAACAGGCCGCTGCGGCAGCGAACGCGGCGAGCCAATGGATACGTTGGATCCAGCTCGTATTCAGCCAGGCGGCGCCAATGCACAGTGCTCCCACCACGACGGCATAGATCACGAAATCGGCGTGATACGCGGTTTTACTCAGCCGCATGGTGCTGTCCCTGGGGTCAACTCCAGCAACGCCTCACCCATCCGGATTCTCTGCCCCTCGACGAGGTGCTGGCAGATCGAGACTCCCGGGGGCGCCAGGACGATGATCGTGGAGCCGTGCTGGAACCAGCCCATTTCCGCTCCCTTGCGGTAGCTCGCGTCGCAATCCATGACGTTCGGGCCGGGGTACCTGAGGTGCAGGAGCGTGTTCAGGCAATGTAACCGGATACTGGCGACCAGGATCGCCGCCACCGGGACGAGGGTGACGATCTGACCTGACGGGGCCAGCCGGCAGCGGATGACCGCGCGCTCGTTCTTGCAGAACAACCGCTCGACGCGCTTGAGGGCGATCGGGTTCACGTTCCACGTGTCGCCCGATATATAGGTCACCTGCTCCACGCGACAGTCATAGGGCGCGTGGAAGCGGTGATACATGCTCGATGTCAGGCGCAGTGTGACGTAGGAGCCGCCGAGATATTGTGCGGCAGCCTCCCGTTGTACTCCCAGGAGGCTCTCCAGCGTGTAGGGAAAGCCTTTAGCCTGCAGCAGGGACCCATCAGCGAGTTTCCCGGAAGCGCCTATTATCGCGTCACAGGGGCTTATGAGCGTGGCCGGGTCCAGGTTCAGCGGCCGGGCGCCCTCACGCAGCTCCCGCGTGAAGCAGTCATGCAGACTTTTGAAGTCCGTCCGTTTCGCCTCACTCAGGTCGAGATCCGAGAACAGTCGCCAGACGCGCAGGCTGAAGTCACGGATGAGGGGCTGCTCCAGCTTGCTGAACCAGCCCAGAAACAGGGTCAGCCAGCGGCGCGGGATCCGGTTGGTGAGCAGAAAATTGAGATCCTCGTGTTGCACGAGGCTGGCAATGACCGAGCGGAGCTTCATGACGCTGTCATTCATTTGCAATACGGTGCGAGCCGACGAATTTCACGGACAACACAATGATCCTGTACCTGCTGGCCGCACTCGTTCTCATCATCGTCCTGCGCAAGTTGCAATTGCGCCTGCAGCTCTCGCTGGCAAAGCACCGCTCGCTCACCGGGCATGCGCGGATGTCGCGCCGCCTGGCCGCGCTCGTGCCGTTCTATGAATACGGCGAGGACCACTTCTTTCGGGCGGATGAGGCCCCGCCGGAAGTCGCGGCTACTCGTCGTGAGGGATTCATGCGGCTCGCGGCCACCTTTGCGGAGCGATACGCCGTGACCGCCGCGCGGACCGCCGAACTCGCGGACTCGATTTCGGATCTGCAGTTCACCTCCCGCTACCGCGTGCCCTTCCAGTTCAGCCGCTTCGTGCGCAAGCACTTCAAGACGGGCACCTTGCTGGCCTCTTCCGCGGGAACCACGGTGACCGACCTCGATGGCAACCGCTTCTTCGATCTCACCGGCTCGTACGGCACCAACCTGTTTGGTTATGACTTTTACAAGGAGTGCATCCGTCGCGGCAGTGAGCGCGTTCAGGACCTGGGCCCCGTGCTCGGTGCCTATCACCCCGTCATCGCCTACAACGTGCGGCGTCTGAAGGAGATTTCGGGTCTCGACGAAGTGTCGTTCCACATGTCCGGTACCGAGGCCGTGATGCAGGCGGTGCGTCTTGCGCAGTACCACACGCGCCGGCGTCGCATCGTGCGCTTCAGTGGGGCGTATCACGGTTGGTGGGGCGATGTGCAGCCTGGAGCGGGGAACCCGGTTCCGGCACGCGACACCCTCACGTTGAAAGAAATGGGCGCGGCAACGTTGCGAGTCTTGCGCGCCCGTCGCGACGTCGCCTGTGTGTTGGTGAATCCACTGCAGGCGCTGCATCCGAATGCGGCCGCTCCCGGGGATTCGGCGTTGGTGGATAGCGGGCGCGGTGCTCACTTCGACCGCGCCGCCTACACGAAGTGGCTCCAGGAGTTGCGCGCCGTGTGCACCGAGCGAGGGATCGCTCTGATTTTCGACGAGGTGTTCGTTGGCTTTCGGCTGGCACCCGGCGGCGCGCAGGAGTATTTCGGCGTCCGCGCCGACATGGTGACCTACGGCAAAACACTCGGCGGCGGTCTGCCGGTGGGGGCGCTCTGCGGCCGTAAGGACCTCATGAAGCGTTTCCGCGAGGACCGGCCGGCCGACATCTGTTTCGCGCGTGGTACCTTCAATTCCCATCCCTATGTCATGGGAGCGATGTGCGAGTTCCTCGAGCGTATCGAGACCGAGGAGATCCGCACGCTTTACCAGGGAGGGGACGAGATCTGGAACCGCCGCGTGCAGTTCCTGAACGAGCGTCTGCGGGCCGAGAAGCTTCCCGTGCAAGTAACCAACCTCGCTTCGATCTGGACGGTCAGCTACCTGCAGCCGTCCCGTTACAACTGGATGTTTCAATACTATCTGCGCGCCGCGGGGCTGGCGCTGAGCTGGGTTGGCACCGGCCGCCTGATCTTCAGCCTCGATTACACCGAGGCCGATTTCGCAGCCGTCGCCGAGCGGTTCGTGGCGGCGGCGCGGGCCATGAGCCAGGACGCCTGGTGGTGGTCCCGCGACGGATTGACCAACAAGTCGATCCGTCGCCAGGTCCTCAGAGAGCTGCTTCAGACCCGATGGGCTGCGACCATGGGATCGATGAGCTCACCCCGCAACAAGTAGAAAGGCGCCTTGTAATAGAGATACACGTCGTGGAACGGGTCTGTGACGATTTTCGTCAACCAGACCAGGCCCGTCTGCACATCTTTCAGGAAGAACAGGTGGACCGTGCGGAACAGGAGTCCGCCTAACCCGATGGCGAGCCAGATCATGCCGACATTGTGGATGAACTGCGCGCCGCTGGGGTGCGCGGGAAACAATCCCAACAGCGTCGGGTCGAGCCACAGCACGGCCGGCGCCAGGGCCCAGATCGCGAGCAACACGATCTTGCGCTGCAAGTTGTAGCCCACTTTGATGTCTTCCTTGTGCTCGTGGGTCGCCTGGTTGACCTCGTCGTACCCTTTCGGCTCGAAGAAGAAGTGACCGCTCTGCCGGCTCGTCATGGCCACCAGCCAGGCGATGAGCGCCGCGGCGACCGGACGATCGGCCAACAGCGCGATGTAGGCAGCGATGAAGCTCAGGGCGCTCAGCAGGTGCAGCGCCTGGTTGATGCGGCTGTGGTGGTAGTACCTATGATCGTCCCAACGCTGGGTGCGTAGGGCCTGTAGGAAACTTTGCATCTTCGAAGATCCCATGTTTCAGTGCCTGATAGTCGGCATGTAGGAGTTATCTCAGAATCGCTACAGAAATATTACAAGTCGGGCCCGGATTGCGAATTTGCCGACTCGTTCATCCACCTGTCACGCGGCGGCGCCATTCTGTGACCTCGGGCACCCCAAACTCCCAGTCCCAGGGTAGGGTGCGCGCGCAATCTCCAACCTTCCAGTTTCTACCCTCCCGGGCGCCTCCAGTCGCTTCTACTTAGGTCGAAAGTGCTCCCGCGCCCCCGCCGCCTATGATCTTGAGGCGTTGCGAATAAAACGGGTCTCGACGGAACGAGGGGGGCGAATGAACAGGTATGTGGGACTGAAGACGACCAGGATGTTAGTCGCAGGCATCGGCGTGGCCGCGTGTACCGCGGTGCAGGCCGCCGACCCCTTGCCAGACAGCTTTACGCTGGCCGGGGTCACGCTCTACGCGACGATCGATGTCGGCTACGCCTACCAGTCCGAGGGCGTTCCACTCAGCGGAAAGTATCTCGGGGGTCTCGAATACCAGGCCTTCACGACCACTCGCAACTTTTCCGGCTCGCAGTCGACACTGGCGGAGAGCGGCATAGAACAGTCCAAGGTCGGGCTCAGGGTCGACCTGCCGGTCGGCTTCGATCTCAACATGGTCGGCCGGGTGGAAACCGGCTTCAACCCGTTGTCGGGCGAGCTCACCGATGCCTGCGGGAGCATTGTTGACAATAGCGGGGTGGCGCAGGGCAAGCAGACGGCGAATGCCGACAGCAGCCGTTGCGGCCAGGCTTTCAACGGCCCGGCTTTTGGTGGCTTGAGCCACAAGGTCTACGGAACCCTCACCATCGGCCGGCAGCAATCCCTGCAACTCGACGCACTGTCGGTCTATGACCCGCAGACCCTGTCCTACGCGTTCTCGTTCCTCGGTTATTCGGGGTTCGACGCGGGAGCGGGCAGCACCGAGGCCGCCCGTTTGGACAACTCGGTCAAATATGTCGTGCAAAACGGGCCAGCCCACGCCGCGGTGATCTACTCCAACGGCGGCGTCGATACCGGTGTATTCGGACATTCATACGGCATCGACCTGGGCGCAGCTTTCGCCGGGCTTTCAGTGGACGCCGTTTATGAGAAGGAGAATGGCGCCGTCAATCTGCGCAGCGCGTTCGACAATCCGGTCAACCCGGTTCCGACCCCGGGTCTTGCGGCCTATGCCTCGAACGACACGTCTTGGAATCTCATGGGGAAATATACCTTCGACCTGGGTGGGGGCACGAAGGGCGCTGACGGGAAGTCGGCTCCCGCCGACAAACTCAGCGTGTACGCCGGTTACTCCCACATTCAGAAAGCCCACTCCGGCGTCACCAGCGGCTCGGCCCAGGGAGATTACCCGCTCGACATTGACATCAACATCAACAACTCGGCTGAATACAGCCTCGAGTGGCTGGGCGCCAAGTACCTGATGTCGTCCGGGTGGAGCTTCACCGGCGCTCTCTATCACGTGAGCCAGAATAGCTGGACCATCGGGCTCGGGCCCGCCGGCAGCCAGGGGGTCGGGTGCTCAGGTGCCGGCTTGCTCTGTTCCGGCACCTTCTCGGAAGGGTCCGTCACGGCGGACTACACTTTCAACAAACACCACGACGCCTATGTCGGTGTCAATTATTCACACGTGACCGATGGTCTCGCCAACGGCTTCGTCGGCACGACTTCAAACGGGACTACCGGCAGCGAGAGTCAGACGACCTTGATGGTCGGCTACCGTCTGCGGCTGTAAAATTGGCGGTGTCCGGACCCGAAGCGTAGGATGGCATGGGGGGTAGGGAATCCATGCCATCGGACTGGCTGCTGGCTGCCCTGGCGCTGGCTTACCTGGGATGCCTGTTTGCGATCGCCTTCTACGGCGACAAACATGCGTTCTATGCAGGCCACCCACGCTTGCGGCCTTATATCTACGCTTTGGCGCTGGGCGTCTATTGCACGTCCTGGACGTTTTTTGGCGCGGTCGGAACGGCGGTCCGCGACGGCTGGGCATACCTGCCGATCTACCTCGGACCGGCGCTGGTGTTCGTGTTTGGTCTGCCGATCATGGAGCGCCTGGTGCAGATCGGCCGCGCCCACAAGATCATCTCCATTGCCGACTTCATCGCATCCCGCTTCGGCAAGAGCCGGCCGCTGGCGGTGCTGGTCACCGTCATCGCCACGACTGCGGCGATACCGTACCTGGCTCTGCAGTACAAAGCGGTTGCAGCCAGCATCGGTGTGCTGACACAGCCTTTCGGGCACACGCCGTGGTATCGCGACGCCGCGCTCGGCGTTGCATTGTTGATGGCGCTGTTCGCCGTGTTGTTCGGGACGCGCCGGGTCGACGCCAGCGAGCAGCGCGAAGGCTTGATGTTGGCGATCGCTTTCGAATCGCTCTTGAAACTGTTGGCCTTCGTGGCGGTGGGCGTGTTTTCCTATCTGCATCTGCAGCCCGGGCCGCTGCGGCTGCCGCCGGTCCTGGCGACGGGACAGACCCTGCTGAACGGCGACGCGCTGATGGCAACAGTGCTGGCCGCGGCGGCTATCTTCTGCCTGCCGCGACAGTTTCAGATCGGGGTCGTCGGGTGTGTGGATGGCGCCGATCTGAAGTGCGCGCGTTGGCTGTTCCCGACCTATCTCGGCCTGTTTTCGGTGTTCGTCCTGCCGGTCGTGGCGTTGGGCTCGAGCGGTCACTTACCCGGTCCGGGGGCGGCCGATGTTCTCATTCTGACCCTGCCGATGAGTTACGGTTTTCCCTGGCTCACCCTGCTCGTCTTTCTGGGCGGCCTGTCCGCGGCGACCGCCATGGTGGTGGTGGCGAGTGTTGCGCTCTCGACCATGATTTCCAACGACATCGTCGCACCGCTGCTGTGGCGGCAACGCATGGAGGAGGGCGCGAGTCTCGCCCGCCGGGTCTTGTGGGTACGCCGCGCCATCATCATCAGCATGGCACTCGTGGGCTTCGCGTACTACCGCTCGACTTCAGGATCGACCAGCCTTGCCGCGATCGGGTTGTTGGCTTTCGCGGCCGTGGCGCAATTTGCCCCGGGTGTACTGGCGGCGCTGTATTGGAATGGCGCCAGTCGTAGAGGTGTCTTCTGGGGAATGCTGAGCGGCTTCGGGCTCTGGGGCTACCTGCTTTTCCTACCGAATCTGTTGGCTGGCCGCCTGGGCGCGGTCGGGCCGGGTGCGTTGTTGGCGTTGACGGCGAACGTGGTCGTCATGGTGACGGTGTCATTACGTCAGGGCGTAACCTTGCAGGAGCGTCTCGCCGCGCG
>Ga0070764_10000611_pt1 | contig 14247 bp, 17 predicted proteins | sample HubBroMetageWRM4_FD_67287 | JGI IMG/M metagenome (GOLD analysis project Ga0070764, IMG submission 67287) | Warmed soil microbial communities from the Hubbard Brook experimental Forest, New Hampshire - Hubbard Brook CCASE Soil Metagenome WRM 4 | ecosystem: Environmental > Terrestrial > Soil >... | reverse complement strand
CGTCATGAGCTGTTGTTGCATTCGCTACCCCTCCCCACGGGCCATCACTCGGCTCAAGGTGGACCGCGTGCGAGTTTCAGGCCGTTCCACCTACCCGTCCATCGTAGTCTGGCAAGTCATGCCGAAGTGAAGATCCTCAAGCTGCGATGTCGAAAATGACACGAAGACTTTTTTTATTCGTTAGAAGAGGTTCCGGATTTCGCTGATTGCGAAACCTACGGGTTAGCTTTGGAGGCGCAGATGGCACGGGTCTCTCAACCAAGGACGCCACATGAGAATGTCTGTACGTGATGATCGGAGATTCCCCTCGGGTAAATCGGGGATTGCCCACTTGAGGAGATATTCGTAACATTTGCCTAACCAGTCGGCACAGGCCCGAACCCGGACGTTTGCAGGCAATGCGTTGTGGCAACGGGGGAAACAAATGGGCACCGCGGGATCAAGATCGTATTTCGGCTCAACACGTCTGGCCGAACTAATCCAGAAAATTCGTATATTGAAATCGGATCTGAGCGGCATGATCAACCACGGCGGTAACTCGAAAGTAATTGCCCGCCTGATTATGGCAGCTGGCCTACTCGATGGAGCCCTTGAAGAATTGTCTCAAGCGGACTTGGAACAGAAAGAGTAGATCATCCAGCGGGCTATGAAAGTTGCGATTTCATCCCGCATCATCGCTCGGTATAAATGCCGACTTCCGATGCGGTCACTACGAATTGACGATCAAAGTATCGGTCTAGTATCACTATGTCTCCTGAGTGCTTTCCTCAGGCTCTTGACAGCTCCGCTCTAACGGTAGAACACCGTAGACGCTGCCTTCTCTCTCGATTTGCGTCCCGAAGGCTGACAACCACTCGAAGCTACCGTTGCTCCGACCGATGGCGAGGTAAGGAGGCCGTTCATGCCGACGCCTGAAATCATCAAGTCCGTCCGCCCCGCGACGGCCGACGAAGACTTCATTCGACTCACCGCAGACGCGATAGTGGGCCTGATCACGGAACTGCGCACCCGCTTGGTGCAAACGGGCACTCGGCGCGAGGTCGCTCAAATATTGCTGGCAGAAGCACACATCGACGAGGTTGCCTGTATCTTGAGGACAATTCAGCCTGCGCCAAGCCTGCGCGAAGCCACTTTCCACGGCGCGATACTGAGGCCAGCCGCTCCTGTCCGCAGCCGACTGCTGCGAGCGGGAAACCGGCGCGACAGGAATCTTGTCGGCGTCTAGCTGGATTTCTTCCGAAGCGCTGCGCGCCGCCGGAAAGCAGGGGCCTCCCGGTGTCCAAATCCTGCAAACGAGTTTTCCTTGTGACACGCATGGAGCGTTGGAAGCTCGGCCATCGGCGGCCTATGATTTCGCGCGGAGGATTCCAATGGTTATCGGCGACAAATTGAAGAGTTTGCGAGCGCAGAAAAAAGTGTCTCAGGGCGACATGGAAAAACGCACCGGGCTACTTCGCTGTTATATCTCCCGGGTCGAGAACGGGCACACGGTTCCATCCGTTGAAACGCTGGAAAGGCTGGCTCAAGCGCTCGAAGTGCCGATGTACCGGCTTTTCACCGACGACGGCCGAGTGGAAAAGCCCGATGTACCGCTGGAAAGCATTTCGCAGCGGAGCGCCCACTCAAAACAGGAGCGCGAGATTGGGGCGTTCGCCAGAATCTTTTCACGGATGAACGACAAGTACCGCGGGCTTATATTTCAAATGGCGTCCAAGATGGCCAGCCGCGCCTAGCAAGTGAAGATGCGAGCCGCGCTGCTCGTTCCAAAATCAAGGCTCGTTGGTCCGCTTCAAGATCGACATCTGCAAACTCAGGCGGCGGCAAGGCTACTTTGTTACGACGCGCAACGCACGGTACTGGCTCAGATCACACCCCACAAGGCCACGGAGTGATTTGTCCAAAAAGAAGACGCAAGCATGGAGGAGTCATCGAGAACTTCTCTGGGCGGCTGGAAGACCGTGTGTCTAGCGCAAGCTCGATCATCGGCGGTCCGCTGATTCGGAAACGTAATTAGGATGTTCGCAACAGCTCGTGCATGCGAACTCGCGTACGCAAAATTGCCTTCGCGTACAATTGCGACACCCGGGATTCCCCGATCCCCATTAAGACACCGACGTTCTTCATCGTGAGTTCTTTGTAGTGATACAGAGCGAGCACTTGCCGCTCCTGCTGGGGCAATTCGCCCATCGCTTTCGCCATGAGGACGAGCATCTCGGCGCGAAGGGTCTGACAGAACGCATCGTTTTGTTCCCCGACACGGTCTGCCAGCACATCATCGCTCAAGCGATCATCGCCGGCGATCTCTTGCAGGCTTAGTAAGTCCAGAGCATGCAGGTCTCCCAAAAGGTGCTGCAAGAGCTGCAGCGTAACACCGAGGTCGGCGGCAATTTCCGGTTCCGTCGGATCGCGGCCAAAGCGGAGCTTGCAGTCTGAAATTGCGCGTTCGATCCGCCGTGCTTTGCGACGGAGGCCGCGCGTGCCCCAATCAACTTCTCGGAGGCTATCCAGAATCGCACCGCGAATGCGGAACGCGGCGTAGTGACGCAGTTGAACGTTTTTGTTGGGATCGTATTTGTTGACCGCTTCCAGAAGCCCCAGAATCCCAGCATGCACCAAGTCTTCCAGGAGCACTTGGGACGGGACGCGAGCGTGAATGCGCCGTGCGATACAACGGACATGAGGAAGATGCTCGATAATAACCTTCTCGCGCTGGGTTTCGTCGAAAGCAATGAGCCCGTAACTTACGTGTTGGGCCATTTCATTCCTTGCTCTTTACGAGTCGCGGACCGGCGCGGTCAGCAACTGCGTGAATCTCGTAGCCAATTCCTCGAACGGTGTGAATTAGCTTGCGGTCCAAAGGTCCATTGATCTTGTTGCGCAGGTAGCTCACATAAACGTCCACGACGTTCGTGAGCGTGTCGTTAGGTAACTTCCACACTTGATTGAGAATCTGCGCTCGGGTCACGTGTTTTCCGGCGTTACGCATTAGACATTCCAGAAGTCCGAATTCCTTCGGCGTCAACTCGATCACGCGCCCTGCGCGTTTCACGGAGTGCTCCACGCGGTTCAACTCCAAATCGTCCAGCCACAACACCGTTTCCGTGGACACCGCGACCCTGCGCAGCAGTGCGCGCACCCGCGCGGACAGTTCTGAAAACAGGAAAGGCTTCAAAAGCAAATCATCTGCACCGAGATCCAGCACCTGAGCGCACTCCTCCGCGCGTTTCTGGCTAGAGAGAACTAGGATGGGAAGTTGACTGCGTTTGGCGCGGACGAATTGCAGGACTTGCGTGCCTTGGCCCCGCTCGATATCTAAATCCAAAATCGCCAGGTCGTAATGACGCCGTTCGACCCAGTACTTCGCATCATCACCGTCGTTCGTAAGATCCACGGCATAGCGCTCCTGGTCGAAACTGTTTTGCAGAAATGTCGCGAGGGCGGGATCGTTCTCGGCGACCAACAGACGCATGACGGCTCCTGAGGAAGGGGGCGAAGTGCAAGAAACGAAGAGGGGATCTAAACTCTAAAGAAAACACATGAGTGTGTCAAAGCAAATCGCCGCCGCGACTGAAAGTACTTTGGAACATCGATACTTGTGTGATGATTTGGAACAAGTGTTCTGAAACCGGTGCAAGGGTGTGCCAGTTAGCGACACTGGCTGCTTGGAATCGGTGAACATCGGAGCGAAGCTCGAGTAGGCGGCCGTGCGTGCCGAACTGTGCACCCAAGGAGCGGAAAACAACAGCCAGTTCAACCAAGCCAATTTTCTCGACGATTCGATCCTTGTATTTTGCCGAGCAGCGGAGGGCCAGCGCTGACCGGCAAGCCAACCACGCCGGATGCTCGTGTCAATTCAGGCGTCCGCCGCGCATCCAACCAGCGGCGGCGCCCCTGGAGATTGAAGCGCGCGTCTGGACGGCGCAGCGCGATTGACCGGTGGTTGCTGGTGCGCAACGTGCCTTTGCGTGATGGTCTGGGAGGGATCGTCAAGTGGTACGGTACCGGCATCGATATAGCTGCTGAGCGGCCGAGCATACCGGCCCCTAATTGAAATTGTAGCCAAACTCCCAAAGGAACTGGTGATTGCCTGCCGTCACTCCTGAGTTTCCTACTTGATAGGCCGCGTACAACGTCAATTTCCGTGTCAATTTTATCATTCCCCCAGCATTCACAAATCCCACTGAGGAATTTCCCGTGTACCACTCCGCAGCAAGCGTCAATCGCTTATTCAACCTCTGCTCGGCCGTCAACTGAGCGCCAGCTCGATTTCCGATCGACACAACATTCCGCGTAAAGTCGTAACCGCCGAGGCCGATCCGCGTTCCGTGGTTCCATTCCTTCGCGAAAAACGCGTAGGCGTAATTTCCCGCGGCGTAACGCCTCTTGTACAACGGGAAATACAGATCATCGCCCACCAAAAATGACCACCCCGACGATCTCGAATTCCAGATCCTCCACTTGATAGTTGGCGAAATATCCAGCTCGCCAACCTCAGGCGCACTCAATCCGTCAAAATTCATTCCCACCTCAATCTGGCGCCCGATGCCCACAACAACGCGCGGCGTAAATGTAGCGAATGGATCCACCACGCGCACCGTTCCATCCAGTTCACCGTACACTTTTCCTCTATCCAGAATGTCTGCACTGGGAACATCAAATACTGTTTCCTGCGCATAGGAGCCGCAAGCTGGAAAGACGACGAAAAGCAGAAACAAAAACTTCAAGTGTCGACCGGCTCTCTGTGAGGACAAGGCGATTGAGGATAACTTACCCATCTATTCTGGTCATGTGGTTTTGCAAGACGAGATTCGGATGAAAGCGGGAGCCGTCCTGGCACGCAAGATTCCGGGTACCAGATGGGAGAAGGCCGGTCTCCAGCGGGATGCGATACGCTCCCGATGAACGACGCTCGGCTGACCTGGAACTGGCATGGGCGGCGTCCTAGAGCTAACTAGACCGTCGCAGTCTGCCTCGCGGATATTGACTTTGCTGCCATTCACGTCAAAATGAAAGTCCCTTCGGAATTTTTCCCAGAGCATTCGAAAGTCTTATTCAGGCAACAGGAGGAATTTCTATGCCCACCAAAGTCCTGTTGGTCGACGACAGCGACGGTCGTGTCCGGCTGACTGGGGGAAGCTCTGCGCCAGGCCAACCTCTCCATGAATTTGAACGCGGCTAACAGGCCGAGAATGGATGGCTGGGAGCTACTGGCTGGTATCAACGGAGACGCCAGACGGCGGACGATTGCCGTCGTCATTCTGACCACATTCGAAGCGGAAGCGGAGACTGACAGAGGCTATGACCTGCAGGCAAGGGGCTGTCTTCGGAAACTCGGGAAATGGGAAGGCTTCGCGGACCTGATGAAGAACACTGCTGATTTCCGGCGGGCCAAGGTTAAATTGTCACAACTCAAGCAGCGCGATGAATCCCCATATCCAACAGCGATGTCCAAACTAGTTCGCTAAGGAACGAAGGTATGCCGATTGATATTCTGCTCGTGGAAGACAACGAAGGCGACATCCGGCTGATGCGAGAGGTACTGGGTGAAATCAATCCGACTGCGCGTCTGCACGTAGTTACTGACGGCGCTGAGGCCATGCAGTTCCTGGGATACGAAGGATGGTATCTCGCTGCGCCTCGCCCCGACGTCATCTTGCTGGACCTAAATCTGCCAAAACTGCATGGCCGCGAAGTTCTGGCCTGGGTCAAGGCAAACCCTTACCTGCAAGCGATCCCCGTGATTGTTCTGACAAGTTCCCAAGCGGAATCTGATATCGAGACCAGTTATCAACTGAGGGCAAACTCTTATCTGCGAAAACCGTGGAACCGGGACGCGTTCGAGGATATGGTAATAAGCCTCAACGGTTTCTGGTTTACGCGGGCCCAATTGCCACAGTACGAGAAATTCACATGATTCGACATCTGCGGACCCGGTAATTCGCTTCCATTCGATGGCTTCAGCAGCCGCAATCCTGCGCCCACGCGCGCCGCTGAGTGCATCGCGTCCGAATGCAGCCCACAGCGCCATCGCCGCGACGCCACAGCTGGGACAAGCGAGCGAAGGTATTCGTGCTGGTCTGAGATTTCTGGCTTTCGTGCGGACGCAACACCAAAATGCAAACTACCATCCCGCTTAAAGGGGAACTTCTTTTCGCACCGCTCAATACTCGATCTGCGTAGAATCACGAGCCAACCTATCCGCATTAATCCGGATTGACGATTTGTAGCGGCCATATTAAAACACTCGCGCCTCATCGAACGCTAACAAGCCGCGTCCCTTCCGAGCACGAGCGGGCTAGCGTTCAGAGCACGTGGAGCCGTCGTTGAATGAGGCGGCGGCTCCATCTAGCTTGCTTTGGGCCGGGCTGCCCTGAGTACCTTCGGGATTGGACTCCATCTGCGGATAGTGACGAGCCAAGAACTGCGCGAACGACATTCGCGCTATGGCTTGCGGCCCAGCGTCTGGTCGCTATGGATATTCCGCATGGATTCAAGTGCCGCTACGCCTAATTTTTCCCGCATATTTGAGACGCGCCGTCGAGGTCCACATAGCGGGCCGAGGGCTGTTCTTGGCAGAAAATGTCGCGCGCTGCTGTCCAAAGGTCCCGTCCTTCGTCGAGCAGCGCGGTTCGCTGAATCGTACGGAACCACACAACATCAGCCCGCACTTGCTCCATGATGTAATGCGAGTGTAGCGTGTCTGAACCCCAATGTAGGTCGCATTGCGGCGATGAGTCAGGCGTGGGACCGGTCTTGCAAATCAACAGCGCGGGCAGTGGGTTCGTCTTTCGAATCTTGTCGCGCTCTTTTTCTGCGGCTGAAGGTTGTCGATCGGATGGCCCCTCATCCGTTTCTCCCCTATAGCGCCAGATATAGAAACCCGCACGGGCGTACAGGTCGTCGCGTTTTTTCTGCTCGGCCGTCTTTTCTGCAATCGCAGGCTTTTCTGGAGTCCGTGACGTGGCCTGCGCGTGACACTGTGGCGAAAGCAATAGCAGAGCAATGACCAAAGGCCGCAGCGAAACACAAGGAGCCATCCAGCGACACTACCATGTGGAACGAAACCACTTCAAGATACGGGAGAGCGTGAAACGTCTGCCATCCTCCTACCGACGGGCGCCAGCGGAGGACCCTGCCATGCCGCATAAACACAGAGCTTTGTGAAAGGTACCGTGTTGTCCTTCCGTCTGTAGACCTGCGCCTTGGGGTCGAATCCGATTCACGGTCTCACGCGGAGGGCACAAGAATTCAGCGCGTGCGATCAGGCCTGCGTGCAGGTTTAAGCACGATTGCGCTGATGGGTTCTGCCGACTATGCAATCTTGGCGATCGCCCGCATTGGCCGGGACCGCTCCAGCTGGCTGTAGCTAATGGGATGCTTGTGCACCCAATTCGGAAAACACTGAGGAAACTCCGATCGACTCGTGTACAACAGTGCCCTGACATGATGGCGTCTGCGATTTAAGTCATCTAGCAGGCAATGCAGCGCCTTCCGATCGCGCTGATACCATTCGAGGGGAATTTCGTCTGCAAGATGATCGAGCAATTGGATGGCGGAGTCATCTTCAAGAATCTGAATCCACTTCTCAAAAGAATCAATTCCCCGGACCGTTTCGTAGGCAGATGCTCGCGGGGAGAGTCCACCTTTTGGGAGGTTTGGGAAGGTCCATTCGACGCCGTTGAAGCAGAAGCCGTTATCAATCATCATGACGGTATAGTCTTGTGCTCCACTGGCGCGTGTAAACATCACTTGGCGGCAATCGCTGTTACAAGTCCATTTGTCGAACACTAGCATCCGGACAAATTCGGAATTGTTTATGATCTTCTGCGGCGGGCCATCGGGCAGGAAACTCTGAATCGCGATCGGAACGCGGATCCCGTACGGCCCCGCCTCCGAAGGAAGACGAGAGCCAAAACACGATCCTGGACTACAGGAAACATTTCCTCGTCCGATCTGGATTGTGAGATCGTCCCTATGCTTGATGAGAATCTCCGTCACATCCACGATCGCGCTTTCCGGAACCGGCAAACCTAAGCGGCCCGCTAGAACTGCCGCCAACAATTCGTTTGCAAGGATTCTGGTCCCTTGCGGGTTATTTTGAAATTTCACGACGTAGTATTCTCGATCCGAGCAGCGCAACAGATGCGCTTGAGAGCCACCCCGCATGCGGCGAACGTACTCCACAGCTACAACTCTGTTAATCATGGGGTTCCTTTCCAAAGACACTCTAAGACAGCTTCAGTACCCGCGGAGTGGCCCGGATAATGCGCCAGATTTTCGATTGAATCTAGCTGCTTGACTGCTGATAGCGGAGCCTACTTCTTCCGCTTGCGGACGGACCAATCCTTGACTGTTGCGGCGGGTCGTTGGGCCGTCGTCTGACGAGTGAAGGAGGGCGAAGGAAGTTGCCGTGGTTCGGCTCAGTACAATGCATCGACTTCGTTCGCAGACTCCCAGCTGGCGCTGGAACTGTAGCGTCTGATTTGTAATCTAGGCCATTCGCTGAGTCAAGATGAATATGTACTGTTAGGTTATCTACTAGTGGTACTAGCACCGCGGATACGTACTTCTAGCGTGGCCTCGCTGAGGGACATTTGTTCCTGTCGCCCAGGCCGGGTGTACCAAAGTAAGACATTCCCGCGCGTTTTTCCGCAATTTCGCTGCTTTTTTCCCGTATTGGCCCACCTCAATCCACAACGGGACGATTCGCAAGTCATGCGCAGGCAAAATCCTTCTAAGCCTATTCTAATGTGCCGACACGAATTGGTGTTTCAAATGCATATCTCGGTTTCCGTCGCACACAAAATACGGAAATAGCCAATGAAACAAGTCACATTTTTAGGAACCCGGGAGGAACGCTCCGCAGGACACAGCCTCACGAGCGGCTTCCGGGGGCCTATCGCCAAGACGATGCGTGAAGCGACGCGTGCGCCAGTTGTCATCTGCCGGGTTCTTGTTTCCGGCTCGCGGGTTCCAGGGCGCCCTCGGAGTGCTGAGGCGGGCATGCAATCGTTGCTCGGAATCTGCTTTGCGGCCGTTCCGATCCTGTTTCCTAATTTCGGACCGCCACGATGTGACCGCAAGCCGGTGGACTCGATCGCGATCTTGCACATCGTTCTTGGTCTCGCTCGTTGACGGACATGGAGGAATAAGAAAATGCGTACAGGTTTGCAAATCTCCTTGGTGATCTTGATGGCGATGATGTTCGCGAAAATGACACCGGCTCAGGCCGGTCAGCGCACGGCCGACAGCCATAAACAACAATGGCCGGAAATCGCCAGCGCGAGCGGAGCGCCAGCGGCGATTCAAGAATCGATAGACCGTATTATTGCGCGCGAAAACCGCGAGATCCAGGTCATCAACTCTTATCACCCGATTGTGGAATCCTACGTCCAGGTGTTCAGCCCGAAGAAGACTGAGATTCCGGTTCTAACCAGCGACTACTACTATCTCGGGCAGGCCGATCTGTCGGGCGGCAAGCCGATGGGCTACCACTCGATGCTCTCGGCGAATGATCGATCCCGTAACAAAGTGTTCGCGGAGCAGAGTTTCAGGCCCTTGGGTTTTGTGCGCATGGCCTATATCGACCGCGAAGGATTTGACAGGCAACACTACAGCTTCAAGTATGCCGGAAAGGAGTTTTTGGGCGAGGTTCGATGCATTGCATTCGACGTGACGCCGCTTCCCAACGCCGGCGACGGAAGATTCAGCGGGCGGATTTGGGCTGAAGACAAGAACTACGCGGTGGTGCGGTTCAACGGTATCTTTCTGCCTGCCCACGAGAAAGGAGGTTGGGGCTCGCATTTTGATAGCTGGCGACTGAACGTTCAGCCGGACCTATGGCTTCCGGCCTACTCGTTCGCCGAAGAAACGGATCTCAAGATTCACAAGGTAGAAATCAAGTACCTCAATGACAACCAACGACTCAGCTTCAAAGCCCAAACACGATTTTGGGGATACAACCTTAAAGAGTCTGCGCGCACGCAAGAATTCAACAATTTGACGGTGGACGGATCGACTGGCATCCGCGACATCGCAGCGGATGGAGAACAGCGCGATAAATCTCCGGTGGAAGCCCAGCGGCAATGGCAGAGTCAGGCCGAAAACAACGTCCTCGCCGCGCTCCAGCGGACCGGCCTGCTAGCCCCGACCGGAGAAGTAGACAAGACTCTGGATACGGTGGTCAACAATCTAGAGATTACGAACAAACTGGAGATAGAGCCTGCGGTGCGTTGCCGCGTTCTCACCACCTCTACTTTCGACCTATTCGTCGTAGGTCACGTGATCGTGGTAAGCCGAGGATTGCTCGATGTTCTTCCAGACGAAGCCACTCTTGCCACCATACTGGCACAAGAGTTGGGAGCGATCGTGGTCTCACAGCCTGCCACGGACCGGTATGCGTTCTACGATATCGCCCAACTGCCACCGCTCGACGCACTGAAACGCTTGTCATTCAAATTGAATAATCGGGATCGCCAAGCGAGTAACGCGAAGGCGATGATTTTCCTGCGAAATTCGCCGTACAAGGACAATCTGGCGAGTGCTGGGCTTTTCTTGAGACAGTTCGAACACGATTCGCGGAATCTGCGCGCATTAGTCTCTCCGCATTTAGGGGATAGCGTCTATGTTGCTTCTCAGTTAAAAGGCGTCGGTCCGATTCTGCAACCCGACAATGTGAATCAGATCGCCGCGCTCCCGCTGGGTGCTCGAATCAAACTCGATCCCTGGACAGATGATATTGAGCTGACCAAAACAAGCCCCACGTCGCTGCTCTCGCCACGGGAGAAGATGCCGTTTCAGGTAACACCGTTCGTGCCCTACTTGACGCGCTACACGGCACGGAATTCTTCCGAATCGTCGCCAACGGTTGCCCATCAAGAAATGGGGTATCCGTCACCGTCGGGACCTAACAAATAGCCCCGGGCCGGGCGCGGAAGCCAGCTCGGGCTTTATGTTCTCCGCGGATGGGAACGTTCCACTCTACGATTTAGGCCGCGGCGGTTTCCTCCCGTTCTTTGCGGTCGCATGCAGCCTCCGAGCAGATCACTCGCTCACGGGCGGCTGCAGGCCGCCAGGAGAGTCTATGAGATTCGCTGGAGTTTCAAAACTCTTGCTGATTGCGTTCCTCTGGGCCGCACCCATTGGGGCACAGGACGTACAAGAGCTGATTGCAAACACAAGCCCTCCGCTGCGCCTCTTCCTGGACTCTGACATCGGGGTGGCCTCCGAACTTGGCTTCATACCGCCTTCCAGGGATTTCGGCGCTTCCTTTGAGTACCCTCTGTTGCGGAGACTGGAGATACAAGGCGCCGGTTCCTTTTCTCCGGACAAAAAACAAATCACCCATGACGGCCACTCATTTTCCGTGAGCGGTACGGCAATCGTCTGGCCTTCTTGGCGCGTAGGCGTGCTCGGCGAGGTGGGTTACGGGCGCTTGTGGACCTCACAGTTCACCGAAGCAGCCACCTCGCCCGCGCTCGGCGTTGTGATCCGAACACACTACGAATATCCGGGCAGACTCTACTTCCGCTATACGATTCCCACCGGCTGCGCGTGGGCCACGCCTTCCAATCCCTGTGCGCTGCAATCCAAACGAATGCAGGGCCCTTCGATTCGGCAGGAATTCCAGGTCCTACCTCACGTTCGTTGGGGAGCGGAAGCGGGAATTTATCATTTCTGCGACCAAAGCAATGAAAATGACCCAGCCGCGGGGCGCACCTGTCACTGGGCAGGCACGGAACTCGTGTTTGTTCGATTCCTATTGAAGGGCGCGCAACGGGACGCGCCGTATTGATGGCATCACCGATGTCGCCGCAAGAATTCAGAAAGGCTGTGCGAATTCGATGCAGGAATCAGTGTCGCGGCCAATAAGATGCAACATCTCGGAAGAATTCACCGACGCCACGAGACCGGATTCTAGTCCGTCACATCACTCCATTTCTTCCACAGCTCGCGCAAGACTTGGACGACAAGGCGGCAGGTGACTCTGCCACTGGCGGTAATGATCCTGTGATTCGTCGAGCGCTCTTCGCGTGTAGCGCGGCCGTTCTAGCTTTCCAAGGAGTTGCTGCAATGACTGGTCACATAAAACACGGAGACGTGGTTGAACCCCAGTCGGGCGGTTCCAATAGGAGCGTTGCCCGAATTGAGGATCAAGACGGCGCCTTGAGCGCAAGATGCAACTGGCTCGACGGCCATAAATAGGAATCGTGCCGGCTTGCCACAACGTTGCTGACAAATAGCAACTGAACTCGCAAGCCTCAGGAATTGCGCCGTCATTGCGCAACGCGCCGCGCCCGGAGCAACGGGGACTGGTTGGCCGGTGCAGGACGCTTGAATCCGTAAGAATACGGATTGATTCGAAGGCGGATTCCCCGCACGATCGAGGCAGCTGCTAAAGATGTAGAGCTGCTATCGACACACAAGGAGTGTGACGACTTGCCGCAGCATCCCGAGATGTCGCCTGCAATCCAGCAGCGAGCCCCATCGCATCGCTTCGAGCAGCCAGACTTGTCCGAATACATGCTGGGACTGCCGAAATCCCGTCCCCAATTTTGGAGTTGGATGTTCGTCGCTATTGTTGCCGGGACTCTGCTTGCGCTGGCCCTATTTGCGATTTCAAATTTGATATTTTGAAACGAGCCCGTCACGCCGGTCGAATCAGCTCGACCAGCGTCTGACAAACCTCTTTAATTTCCTCTTCTCGGATTCGATTGAAGAATGGCAATGCGAGCGAGCGAGACGCTTGGAACTCTGTCACAGGCAGAGCCGTTTTGCCGCTCGCGGACGGCTGATAGATGGGTTGCAAGTGAATGGGCGCAAAATATCTGCCCAAAGCGATCCCGCGCGACTTCATTTCGTTGACGATCCAATCGCGATGCGCCTGGTCGAAACGACTACTTAGTCGAATCACGTACACGAACCAACTGATTTTGCGGCGTGGCAATGCCATAGCCGGGATGATTAGATCTGGGACGGAACCCAGGGCGTCGCTGTACTGGCGAGCGATCCATTCGCGCCGATCCAAAATGGCATCGATTCTCTTCAGTTGTTCGATTCCCAAGGCGCAATGGATGTCCGAAATCCGGTAGTTGTACCCCAATTCCGTATGTTGGAACCAGTCTTCTGAATCGTCTCTTCCTTGATTGCGAAGTTTTCTGACCTGGAGGGCGATTTCGGAATGGTTGGTGACGACAGCGCCGCCCTCTCCTGTTGTAATCTGCTTGTTGGGATAAAAGGCAAAGACTCCGACGTCCCCTAAAGCGCCTACTTTTTGGCCCTGGTATTCTGCCCCGATGGCCTCACAGGCATCTTCGACGACGAATAGTCCGTGGCGCCTGGCTATTTGCAATATGTCCGCTAGCTCTGCGGGGCAGCCAAAGGTGTGCACGACAATGATCGCCCGTGTGCGCGCCGTGATAGCCCGTTCGAGCAGGCTCGGATCTAGATTGAGCGTTTGCGGGTCGACGTCGACGAACACGGGAGTGGCCCTTTCATAGCGGACTGCGTTGGCGACCGCGATGAAGGTAAAGGAGGGCACCAGCACTTCGTCGCCTTCAGAAATGCCCAGGGCTCGAATGCACAAATGCAGACCGCTGGTCCCGGAGTTTACGGCAATCGCATCCGAGGCACCCACGTAGTGAGAAATGGTGCGCTCGAACTCCCCAACCTTTGGACCCATGCTAAGGCTGGAAGTGCGAAGAACGCCAGATACTGCCTCGATGTCCTGCTCTGTGATTTCCGGAGCCGACAGCGGTATCCTCATGAATGTTGCGAACCGCCGGGAGCAATAGCGGACACAGGAATACCGCAGCAACGTTTCAGCAGAAGCTCTTGCGAGAGGGGAACGGTGGTTAGTACGCGGACGATCGTCTCAGAAGCAAACCCTTCGCCATAGGGATTAGACATGCCCCGCAAAGATTCACGAAATTCAGGCGTTCGTGCCTTGCTGACCGCTTCGAGAATAAGTCCCGCGTGAGCGTCGGCGTCCAACACATTCTGTGCCCGTTCGCGCCCTTGCTGGCGCATCCCCACGTTTACGGTAGGAATTGCGAACGATGCGGATTCCATGATTCCGCTACTTGAGTTGCCGAGCAGCATATCGACCTGACGTAGCAGACTCAAAAAAGTTATCGAATCGAGATTCGTGAAAACCTTCCCGTGGCCGCGGCGGGAAATGAATCCCTTGGCCCGATCGATCAATGCTCTGCTTCCCGCATCTGGATTCGGGTAACAGAACAAGATTTG
>Ga0070764_10000608_pt1 | contig 14251 bp, 12 predicted proteins | sample HubBroMetageWRM4_FD_67287 | JGI IMG/M metagenome (GOLD analysis project Ga0070764, IMG submission 67287) | Warmed soil microbial communities from the Hubbard Brook experimental Forest, New Hampshire - Hubbard Brook CCASE Soil Metagenome WRM 4 | ecosystem: Environmental > Terrestrial > Soil >... | reverse complement strand
GGCGTCCGGTTGCCCACCGAAACCGAGTACCATCGCGCCGCGTTCGGCACGCCGAACGGCGAAGAGCGAGCATTTCCTTGGGGTTCGGCGTTGCCCGAATCGCGATACGGTAACTTCAATTTCAATCGATTCGATCCCGAACCCGTGGACGCGCATCCCGATGGAAACAGCGCTTGGGGCGTCGCCGACCTGGTCGGTAACGGGTGGGAATGGACCGCTACGCCGTTTGCCCCACTGCCCGGATTCGAGGCGATGGCATCGTACCCGCAATACTCGGCCGACTTCTTCGACGGCCGGCACTACGTTATGAAAGGTGCAAGTCCAGTGACTCCGAGTGAGTTAATTCGCAGATCGTTCCGTAATTGGTTCTTCGACGATTATCCGTATATGTACGCAAAGTTTCGTTGCGTGGCGGTGCGATGACCGCCGTTACGGTAGCTTACGGGGACGGTATCGGCCCCGAGATCATGACCGCGACGCTGCGCATCATCGAGGCGGCCGGCGCGGAACTCGAACTCGACCCGATCGAGATCGGTGAAGCCGTTTACAACAAAGGCCTCAGTAACGGCATCGAACCTGCATCGTGGGAGTCGTTGCGCAGGACGAAGGTCTTTCTCAAAGCGCCGATCACGACGCCGCAAGGCGGTGGCTTCAAAAGCCTCAACGTGACGGTACGTAAAACGCTGGGCATGTATGCCAACTTGCGCCCGTGCACGTCGCTCTATCCGTACGTTGCGACCAAACATCCGCGGATGGACGTCGTCATCGTGCGCGAGAACGAGGAAGACGTCTACGGCGGCATCGAGCACCGTCAAACCAACCAAGTCGCGCAATGTCTCAAGCTCATCTCGCGGCCCGGCAGCAAACGCATCATCCGCTACGCATTCGAGTACGCGCGGGTCAACAACCGGAAAAAAGTCACGTGCTTCACCAAGGATAACATCATGAAGATTACCGATGGGCTCTTCCATCGCACCTTCAATGAGATCGCGACCGAGTATCCGGAGATTGAAAACGAGCACTGGATCGTCGATATTGGGGCGGCCAAAATGGCCGATACGCCCGAAGCCTTCGACGTGATCGTGATGCCGAATCTCTACGGCGACGTGCTCTCCGACGTGGCGGCACAAATTACGGGCTCCGTCGGTTTGGCGGGCTCCGCCAATATCGGCGATCACTGTTCGATGTTCGAAGCGATTCACGGTTCGGCGCCCCGGCGTGCGGGTCAGAACATGGCCAATCCCTCGGGTCTGTTACACGGCGCGATCTTGATGCTCGTGCACATCGGCCAGCCCGACGTCGCCGAAGCCGTGCACAACGCCTGGCTACGGACCATCGAAGACGGCATCCATACCTACGACATCTACAAAGAGGGAACCTCAAAACACAAGGTCGGCACCAAAGAGTTTGCCGACGCCGTCATCGAGCGCGTCGGCGCCAAGCCGCAGCACCTCACGCCGATCGAATACAATAAGAACGCGACGATGAATCTAGCGATTCGTCCCGCCGGCAAGCCGCCCATGAAAATGCGGGCCGGCGTGGATCTCTTCATCGACCGGCGCGACGGCGATCCCGACGTTATCGCCGGCGTGATGAATCAGTTGGCCGTTGAGGGAACGCGGCTCACGACGATCAGCAATCGCGGCACGAAAGTCTGGCCGAACGGCAATCCCGATACGTATTGGAGCGACCACTGGAGCTGTCGCTTCGAAAGCGACGGTCAACCGTTTACCGCCGGCCACGTCGTGCGTTTGCTCGAAGCGGCGACATCGGCCGGTTTCGACGTCATCAAAACCGAGGGACTCTACACCTTCAACGGCGAGCGCGGCTACTCGTTGGCGCAAGGCGAATAGTCTGCACCACCCGTAACGGTTCGCGATGCGCATCGTAAGCCTGCTGCCGAGCGCGACCGAAATACTCTTTGCGATCGGCGCCGGTGACGAGGTCGTCGGCGTCACGCACGAATGCGATTTCCCCGCGCAGGCACTAGCGCTGCCGAAACTCACGACTTCTTCTGCGCCGCCGGCGCTGTCAGCGGTGCAGATCGATCGCCACGTTCGCACCGCGGTGCACGCCGGCTCGAGCCTCTACCATCTCGATGCCGCACTGCTCGAGCGACTCGCTCCCGATCTCATCGTGACGCAAGAGCTGTGCCCCGTCTGCGCCGTGTCGTACGACATCGTGGAAGACGCCGCAAAATGTCTACGCAGTCCGGGCGAGGCGCAGATCGTCTCACTCGAGCCGTCTTCACTCGACGAGGTTTTCGCTAACATTCTCCTGCTCGGCACGCTGACCGGCCGCACGAGTAACGCGCAACGCGTCGTCGATGCGTTGCGCGAGCGCGTCGATGCGATCGCGCAACGGCGCATTTCGGACGACCTCGAAGGTCCCCGAACGTTGGTTCTAGAGTGGACCGACCCGCCGATGAGCGCCGGTCACTGGATACCTGAACTGGTTGAAATCGCCGGCGGCGCTCCATTGCTCGCGAACCCCGGAACGAACTCGCAACGATTGGAGTGGGATGCGATCGCAGCCTCGGACCCGGATGCGATCGTCGTCACGCCCTGCGGTTTCGATCTCGAACGCACCCAAGCGGAGGTAGCAGCGCTCGACGACGTTCCGCAATGGCGTGCGCTCCGCGCGCGTCGAAGCGGCCGCGTTCTAGCAGTAGACGGTAATGCGTACTTTAGCCGGCCGGGGCCGCGCTTGGTGGATTCGCTGGAGATTCTCGCGCGCTGGTTGCAGTAATTGATAACCGCACCTTTGGATAGGCGCACGCTGCAATTCGCGTGGACGGCAGGCGGTACCTTACCCGGCAATGGTATACTGTCGACGCGAAGTGCGCTGGACGGTCGCGCGGATGTAGATCCGTGAGGAAAGTCCGGGCTTCACAGGGCAGGGTGCAGGATAACGTCCTGTCGGGGCAACTCGAAGGAAAGTGCCACAGAAACATACCGCGGGGCTCCGCCCCGTAAGGGTGAAATTGTGCGGTAAGAGCGCACAGAGTTCCACGGAGACGTGGGCTCGGGTAAACCCCACCTGAAGCAAGACTGCTCGATTGAATGGACGGCCCGTCCTACGAGCTGCGTCGCACCGAGGCGTCCGGTAACGAACGCCCCAGAGAGATGGCCGCCGCCCACCTCGTGGGTACAGAATCCGGCTTATAGGCGCACTTCGCAACCGCATGGGGCTTGGCGCGCGTTGTAGAAGACGATATGGCAATGGACCAGCAGCAATTCACGCCCGACATGACGGTCGACGACGCATTCAAGCTCCACGCCGGAGCGCGGCGGGTTTTCGCGCGCTTTCATCTTGGCGGTTGCTCGAACTGCGCGATCAGCGAAACCCACACCATCGGCGCGATCAGCGAAGATTATGGCATTCCGCTGTCAATGTTGTTGGAAAACCTCAACGCGCTCTTCGGTCAACAAGCGCTCTCCGTCGGCGACCGCGTGCGTATTCCCGATGAGGTCCGTGCGAAGATTCCGCAACTGGCTAACGTGGCCGACGTCGGCGAGATCACCGGTGCTGAAGGTGGCGCCTACACCGCAGATTTCGGAGACGTGCGCCTGCAAGGGCTCGCCGAAGACTTTATCGCGGTCGAAAAAGAGCCCGCGGCCTAAAGGGGACGGCGGGCGCCGAAGCCCTCGTCCATGCTGTGCCAATGGGCGATGTAGGGCTCGCCCAGCTTCCAACAGAGATAAATTGGTTCGTCGCCGCGGCTTGATGGAAAATCGAGCAGCCCAAGATCGATGTCTTTGACGATGCAACCGTGCGATTCGATCCGGTAAATAAGCCGGCCGATTTCGTGTTTGAGTTCGGCGAATCGAGGGGCCGGAAGGGCCGAGCGGATGCCGGCTATGCGTGGCCGCTGCGTGCGCCAGGCGGGATGAAGCGCAGGATCGGTTTCGAGCAGCTTGATTGCCAGCTCGCGGCGCTTGGCCAGCAGCTCTTCCATCAGGGGTGCGAGCTTGCCGATGAGGGCGTTGGCCCGCTCGGTCGAAAACAGCTTCATCGTATGGATTATTCCCCGCGAATCGTGTTCGTTACGGGACTCTCAGGTGCCGGGTCGAGCCAGGCTATGAAATCATTTGAAGACTTGGGCTTTTACTGCATCGAGCACCTTCCTCCCGCCGTGCTGGACGCTGCCGTTGCAACGCTGCAACGGTCGCAAGAGCGCGACGTCGCCATTGCGCTCGACGTGCGCGGTGATGGACGCCTCGGCGATGCCGGCGACGCGATCGACCGCATTGCGCGCACGCACGCGACCCGCGTCGTATTTCTCGACGCCAACGACGACGTGCTCGTGCGGCGCTTTAGCGCGACGCGTCGCCGCCATCCCTTCGCGGCAACGGGCTCCGTACGCGAGGCGATCGCCGAAGACCGGCGACTGCTCGCGCCGCTGCGCGAACGCGCAGACGTCGTGATCGACACCACCGATCTCACCCACGGCGCGCTCAAAGATCGCATCGCAGCCTCATTTCTCGGCGACCGTCCCGTGCCGCTCGGCGTGACCGTCGTAGCATTCGGATTTAAGTATGGCGTGCCCGTGGATCTCGATCTGCTCTTCGACGTGCGGTTCTTGCGCAATCCGAACTACGATCCCGAACTGGCGCCGAAGACGGGACAAGATGCCGAAGTGGCGCGGTTCATCGAAAACGATCCGTCACTGGCGCCATTCCTCGATAAAGTCGTCGACCTGATCGAGTTCCTCGTGCCGCACTACTTGGCCGAGGGCAAATCACATCTGACGGTCGGCATCGGTTGCACGGGCGGCCGGCATCGGTCGGTCTACGTCGCCGGCGCGTTGGCACAACGATTAACGAAGGACGAACGTTTGGCGATGAGCACCGAAACACGCGACATAACGGAGGCAACGTAATGGACCGGCTCGCGCGCTCGGTGAAGTGGATCGTTCCGGGCGCCGGCTACAAGCGGTGGGCGTTGCTCGCGCTGCTCGGCGTGATCTTCCTCATCGATGCGATTACGCGTTGGTTCATTGCTGAAGGCAGCGGCATTCACATCAACGAGGCGCTCGATGCGTTGGTTGACGATTATTTTTCACCGGCGTATTTGACCGGCGTTCTCGCCGTGCTCGGCGCGGCGTTTCTTGCAGTCGGACTCGTTATGTGGATGCGCCGCGTCGTGCGCGTTGCCCCCAACGCGCGGTTGCGTCAGGGTTATCGCATCGTCGCGATCGGCGGCGGTACCGGTCTCTCGACGCTGCTGCGCGGCCTCAAGCGCGGAACGAGCAATCTCACTGCCGTCGTAACCGTCAGCGACGACGGCGGTTCGTCGGGGCGACTGCAAAAAGAACTTGGCGTCTTGCCGCCCGGCGACGTGCGCAACTGTCTGGTCGCACTGGCCGACGACGAAGCGTTGGTCACCGACCTTTTCCGCTATCGCTTCAGCGAAGGGGAAGGCTTGAGCGGCCATTCGTTCGGCAATCTGTTTCTCGCCGCCATGACCGGCATCACCGGCAACTTCGATCGCGCTATTCAGGAATCGAGTCGCGTGCTCAACGTCGTCGGGCGCGTGCTGCCGGCGACGCTCGGCGTTGCGCGCCTGTGTGCTGAGCTCGACGATGGAACGATCGTCGAAGGCGAATCGAACGTCTCTAACACGCAAGGTAAGATCCGGCGCGTCTTCTTCAGCCCGCCATCGGTCGCGCCGCTCGACGAGGTGATCGCCGCGATTCGCGAAGCGGATGCCATCGTGCTCGGACCCGGATCGCTCTACACGTCGATCGCTCCGAACTTCTTAGTCGGTCGCATCGCGCGTGAGGTCGCCGACGCGCGCGGCGTTAAGATCTACGTGTGCAACGTGATGACGCAACCCGGCGAGACGGACAATATGACGGCCGCCGATCACGTCGAGGCGCTGCTCGAGAACGCCGGCGCCCGTGTTTGTGACTACGTTATCGTCAACGACGAACGTCCTTCGCGTTTACTTGCTGCCTACGCTGAGGAAGGCCAAATTCCGGTCGAGCCCGATCTCGAGCGCATCGCCGAGTTGGGCGTCGAACCGGTAACTGCAGGCGTGATCGGCGAGACCGATACGGTCCGACACGATCCCGATCGCTTAGCGGCCGCCGTTTTCTCTATTGTGGATCGCACGGTCGCGCAACGCGCAACGCTCGTTAAACCGGCGAGTGCGTATCCGCCTTCGACTCGGCGCTCTACGCCGGCGCAGGACAGCGTTAGTTCGGAGGTGCGTTCGTGAGCGTCAGATTGAGAGCAAACGATTTACCGGGCTCGATTGTCGCCGTCGAACTGAGTTGCTGATAGCCTGACGCCTGGACGACGTAATCGGCAATACCGCTTGGGACGCGATCGATGGAAAAGTGTCCGGCGGCGTCGGTTGTAGCGGTTAAAACGGTATCGATCGTTATCACCGCACCGCTGACGGGAGCATTGGTTTTTGCGTCCACGATTGCGCCGGTGACGCTCGCATAGCCGGCAGCGGGCGGAAGGTCGCCATTGTCGCATCCCTGCAGGAGCAGCGTCACCAACGCAATTACAGTGAGAATACGCCCCGAAAACGCCGTCATAGGTGAAGCAGTTCGCCGCGCGGAAGGCGGCGGTCCTATGGCGAGCACGGTGCCATCTTCACGCACTTCAAAACTTTCGTATTGCCAAACGGCGCTCGATGCGATCGGCCACACGCCCCTCGTCAAGCTCAACAAGGTCGTCGACGGCGCGCGTTGTCTGGTGCTCGCTAAGGTCGAATACGTCAATCCCGGCGGCAGCGTCAAAGACCGGCCGGCCGTTGCGATGTTGGAAGCCGCCGAACGCGACGGTTTGCTGCGCCCGGGCGGAACGATCGTCGAGCCGACGAGCGGCAATACCGGCACGGGTTTGGCCATGGCCGCGGCGATTCGCGGCTACCGCTGCATTCTTGTGATGCCCGATAAGATGTCGCGTGAAAAGATCGACCTGTTGCGCGCGTACGGTGCCGAGGTCGTCATCACCCCAACCAACGTGCCGCCCGACTCGCCGGAATCGTATTACGGCGTCGCCAACCGGCTTGCGGCGGAGATGCCCGGCGCATTTCAACCCAATCAGTTTCACAATCACGATAATCCCGACGCGCATTATCACACCACGGGCCCCGAGATTTGGGAGCAAACCGGCGGCGAGATCACGCACTTCGTTGCCGGGCTCGGCACCGGAGGCACCATCTCCGGAACCGCGCGCTATCTCAAACAACAAAACCCTGCGATTCACGTCGTCGGTGCCGATCCGGAGGGCTCGATTTACTCCGGCGATATTCCGCGGTCGTACGCCGTCGAAGGCATCGGCATGAGCTATCTGCCCGAAACGGTAGATCTGCGCGTCATCGACGAGATGGTCCGCGTCTCCGATCGCGATTCGTTCTTGATGGCCAGGCGTATCACGCGCGAAGAGGGTTTGCTCGTCGGCGGTTCGTCGGGCACCGCGGCGGTTGCCGCCGTTCGTCTTGCCCAAACGCTCGATGAAGACGCGATCGTCGTCGTGATTCTGCCTGATTCCGGGCGTGGCTACATGTCGAAGATATTCAACGACGATTGGATGATCGCCAACGGTTTCTTGGCCGACGCAAAGCGGCGCGCAACGGTGGGCGACGTGCTGCGCGGCAAAACGCCCCTACCGTCGCTGATCACCGTGCGACACGACGACACCGTGAAGATCGCGCTCGATCTCTTGCGCCAGTACGAGATCTCGCAGATTCCGGTGATGCAGGGCGGAGAGCAGGTCGGCAGCATCAACGACGTCGGCATTATGCAGAGCGTCTTCGATCACGCCGATATCCTCCACCAGCCGGTCTCCGAAGTGATGGGCCGCGCCTTTCCGATGCTCGAACAGTTCGAAGAGATCGAACGCGCCTACAAGCTTCTTACGTTGGCGAACTCCGCGATCGTCGTCACCGACGATGGCGAACCGATCGGCGTGCTAACCCGCCAAGACATCATCAGTTTTCTCTCCACCAGCTCGAACGTCGCCGCGCCGTGAAGTTCTCGACGCGTGCCATTCACGTGGGACAGGGCGCGGATTCTGCGACCGGCGCCACGATCGTTCCCATCTATCAAACGTCGACGTATACGCAGACGCGCGTCGGCGAGCACAAAGGCTTCGATTACAGCCGTACGATCAATCCGACGCGGGTCGCACTCGAACAGCAGTTAGCATCGCTTGAGAACGCGCGCTTCGGCATCGCGTTTGCCAGCGGCATGGCGGCAACGTCCGCCGTTCTCGCACTGCTTTCGTCGGGAGACCACGTCGTTGTCGGCGACGACCTCTACGGCGGCACGTATCGCCTCTTCGAGCGCGTCTTGTCGCGCTACGGCCTCGAGTTTTCCTACGTTGACATGCGCGACGTTGCTGCGGCGCGAGCAGCCGTTCGACCGACCACGCGGATGTTCTGGATTGAAACGCCGAGCAACCCGTTACTCAACATTGTGGATATTGCGGCTGTTGCCGCGCTGCGGCGCGACAATCAAATCGTTGCCGTGGATAACACTTTTGCGACTCCATACTTTCAACAACCCCTGGCATCGGGGGCACAGATCGTCGTGCACTCCACAACGAAATACATCGGGGGCCACAGCGACGTCGTCGGCGGCGTTGCGATCACCGACGAACCGGAGTTAGCCGAGCAGATCAAGTTTGCGCAAAACGCTGCGGGCGGCGTACCGGGACCGCACGACGCCTGGTTGACGATGCGCGGTGCCAAGACGCTTGCCGTGCGCATGCGGGAGCACGCGCGTAACGCCGGCATGGTCGCCGAGTTTCTGCAATCGCGCGACGACGTCGAACGCGTATACTATCCGGGCCTTGCATCCCACCCGCAGCACGACCTGGCGCGGCGGCAGATGAGCGGATTCGGGGGCATGGTGTCGTTCGTACCGCGAGGACCGGCTGCGCGAGCCTTCGATCTTGCCGCGAGCCTACGCTATTTCAGTCTCGCGGAAAGCTTGGGCGGCGTCGAATCGTTGATTTGCGTGCCGTCGCGCATGACGCACGGCTCCATTCCCAAAGAGGTGCGCGAGCAACGCGGAATTACCGACGCTCTGTTGCGTTTATCCGTCGGCATCGAAGATCCCGACGATTTGATCGAAGATCTTCGCTCGACGCTCGATGCTACGGTTGATAGGACGGGTAGCGAACAGCCGTTACTTGCTTGAGCGCGCGCATCGCTTCATCGGCACTCGCGTCGCCCATTCGCGTGATATAAGCTAGTACGATTCCGCGCTGACCGTCGCCCCACACGATCGCGTACTCTTTGCGCGCATCGAAACCGCTGCCGTACGCAACCTCGACGAACCACGCCGGCATGCCGTTGAGCAGCGTTATCGGTTGCTTATTGCGGATGAGCGTGCCTTCGAGCTGTCCGTGCGTCTGGCTCTCGAACTGCCCTTCCCACTGGCTGGGCTCGCCTGAGTATCCTTCCATCGACAGTGTAATGGTTCGCACATCTTCCTTGCCTGGATGAATCAGCCACATCGCGACCGGCTGAAGATCCGAACCCAACTGATCGGCCGAAATCTCTTGCCGGTTGACCAAGACGGCGTCGGGTGGCGCGGTGTAGCTCATTCCCGGATCGGTATATGTGTGCGGATCCGGTGTGGGGGTTGGCGGCGGGGGAATTTGCGCCATCGCGGGTGTCGTCGAAGCGACGAGCACCATCGCGCAAAAGAACTGGGTAATCCTTTTCATGTCAATCCAAAACGGCGGCCAGTGCGGGAAGCGATATTTCGTGGCGATATCCGACGTTGCGGTGGTCGTCGTCGAATTCCTCGTGCCGCACTTCGAGGCCGAGATCGCGGATCCGTTGCGCGACCACGCGCGCACCCGTATCGAGATTGTATTCGTCGCGCCGTCCGCAGTCCACGAATCTGAGTCGCAGACGCGCCAGGGCGTCGCGCGCGCCGGCTATGCGCTCGGCGGGATCGTACGCCAGCCACCGAGCGAACACGTCCTCGCGCAACTCGCCGGTGCGCGAATCGAACGGCAGGTCGATATCGAATGCCCGAGCACTGCGCGGCGAATATGCGGCGGCATATGCCAGCATCTCCATCGTCGTGTAGTCGCTCATGGGCCGCTTCGGGCGGCTCTCGAAGCTCTCGACGAAACGCCGAATATCGTAGCCGTGACGCTCGAGCGTCCGATCGACGGTTGTAAATGCCGGAATGTGCGCGTAGCGGAAGTACGAGTCGCCGCTATGCGATGCGAACGCGGCGAACGTTCCCGGATGCGCGAGAACGAGGTGCATCGCGCCGAAACCGCCCGACGACTTGCCGAGCACCGCGCGACCACCTTCTCCTGCGATCGTGCGATACGACCGGTCAACGTGACCGACGACATCGCGCACGGCGTACGTCGCGTAGTCGCCGCTATGGATCGAATCGACGTACTGCGATCCACCCAGTCGCGTGAAGCCGTCGACGAGCACCACGATTGAGGGGCGCATGCGCTTCTCCGCGATGAGCCGATCCGCCCATTGCACGACGTTGGTCTCCCACGGACGCGTGGAGAGCAATGCAGCGGCGTCACCGGTGTAACCGTGCAGTACGTAGAGCGCCGGGTAACGGCTCGAGCTTTCCGGATCGTACTCCGGCGGTACGTAAACGGCCACAGTGCGCGTTGCGGGATCGCCCAGCGGATTGCCGGCAAGTGCCGCACTTTCGATGCTGTCGAGACGCACGCTGCCCGCGATTCCAAGTAACGTAGAAAGCATCGATGCATCGTGCATGTCGGACAATTCGGCAAACGAAGAGGCCTTGCCTCGCATCACGAACGTTGGCGCGATGAAGCGCGCGATCGACGTGCGCGGCGCCGTAGCGATCAACGTCATCACGATGATCGGGATCGGGCCGCTAGTTACGATTCCGTTGGTGATCGCAGCGCTCGGCGGTCCGTTGGCGCTGCTCGGTTGGATTGCCGGCGCGGTCGTTGCCCTCTGCGACGGATTGGTCTGGGCCGAGTTGAGCTCGCGCTTTCCGGGATCTGGTGGCACGTATGTCTATTTACGGGAGACGTTCGGTCCGCAGCGCTGGGGACGCGCGCTGGCCTTCCTCTTCAACTGGCAGTTTTTGCTCTATGCGCCGTGCCTGCTCGCCAGCGGGTACATCGGTTTTGTGAACTATGCCGCGTACGTGTACCCGCCACTGACGCAACCGTGGGCCCACGATGCGGCGGCCGTCTTAATCGGATGCACCACGATCGCGTTGCTCTATCGCCGTACGTCGCAAGTATCGGCATTAGGCGCCGCTCTGGCCGTCGCTGCGATACTTACGATCGCACTCGTTGCCCTGGCGGGCTTGACGCACGCCGCAGTCGCGCACCCGTTTGCAATGGCTCAGCCGTTACGTCTTGGTGGTGGTTTTCTGGCCGGCCTCGGCACCGCGCTCTATATCACCCTTTACGATTACGTCGGCTATGCGGACGTCGCGTTGCTCGGCGACGAAGTGATTGCGCCGCGCCGCACGATACCGCTCTCGATACTGTGTTCGGTCGTACTCGTGGCCGCGCTCTACATTCTTCTGCAGATCGGCGTCCTGCGCGGCATCGGCTGGCAATCGTTGCTCGACGGGCACGGACAGCCGACGCCTCAGTCGCAGTATGTCGGCGCGCTCGTCGTCGAACAGGCCTGGGGACGCGCCGCGGCCATCGGCATTACGCTGCTCGTTTTGGTCACGGCGTTCGCATCGCTATACGGCAATCTGCTCGGTTTTTCGCGCATTTCTTTTGCCGCCGCGCGCGACGGGGCGTTTCTCCCGGCCTTCGCGCGCTTGCATCCGCGCAAAGATATTCCGCACGTCGCACTCTTTGCCGTCGGCGGCTTATCGTTGATCGCGAGCGTTTTTACGCTCGATCAGGTCATCGCCTTTCTAACAGCCGGAATCGTGCTCGTTCAGAGCGTGGCGCAGATCGTTGCGCTGGCAATACTGCGCGCGCGTCGCGATGTGGCGCCGTTTCGCATGCCGCTCTACCCGTTGCCCGCGATCGTCGCACTCATTGGCTGGCTTTATGCATTCGCCAGTTGCGGCGCGACGGCAATCGTCTTGGGTGTGGGTTGGCTGCTCGCGGGAACGGTGACGTTTCTTGTCTTCGCGCGCACGAAACGCTGGTGGCCGTTTGCCGCAACGCTATTGTTCGTCTGTTTGGTGGCGCAGCCGGCGCGTACTGCGACGCCGCCCGGGCGCGTAGTTACAGCGCCTTCGTGGAGCAACTGGCACGCGTCGAGGGTCGTCCTGCAGCACGGGTATCCCGTCTTTACCGTTGACGGCAAACCGTTCTTCGTATATGGCGCGGCCTTCTTCTACGAACGCATTCCGCGCGACCGCTGGGGCGCCACGTTAGATTCCTATCGCAATCTCGGCATCAACACGATCGATCTGTATTGCATTTGGAACTGGCATCTCGCGCCGACGAACTCGGGAACGCGCTACGATTTCAACGGCAGCACCGATCCGCAACGCGATCTTGTGGGATTATTGCAACTCATCCACGCGCGCGGATTCAAAGTCGTGCTACGCCCTGGTCCGGTGATTCGCAACGAGTGGCGCAACGGCGGCTATCCGGCGTCGCTGCTTGAACTTCCGGAATACCATATGCCGCTGCACGACGTACTCGAAGGGCGCTACCCTGCAACGGCAACGCTGCAAAACGCGCACGCCGACGCCGCAGCCGCCGAATGGCTTGGAAACAACACGCACCGTACGGAGTCTTCGGATTGGTTGCGCAGCGTTCTTCACGCCGTCGCGCCGTTTTCGAACGACGTCATCGCGATCGCCGTGGACGACGATCAAGGCGCCTATCTCAACAACGATACCTGGCCCGCACCGCACTGGCACGCGTACATCGGTTGGCTGCGATCGGTCATCGCCGGCGTCGCCGGCAATAAGGTGCCGCTCTTTATCAATACTTACGATATGAAAGTACCGGGCGCATCGCCGGCGTGGGCGTGGGGTGATTGGTATCAAGGCGGTGCATATCGCATCGGCGATTCCGATCTTGCAAACCTTGATTTCGCAACCGGCTTACTGCAAACGCAGCGCAACGTTCCCGTGATGCAAGCGGAGTTTCAAGCCGGGTGGCTGCAAGGCGCCGATGAAGCCGAACCGCGCCCGAGCGATCCTGCGAACACGGCGATTGCGTTGGCAGAACTGCTGCGCGATGGCGCGAGCGGCATCGTCAACTTTCCCGTGCAGGATACGATCTATCCACACGGTTGGGAAGCCCCCTGGGCAAACTGGTCGTACGGATGGGATGCGGCGCTGACCGTCGATCTGCGGGCCGCACAGCGATATGCTCCGACGCGCGCCTTTGGGGAAGTCGTCTCGCGCTACGGCTCGCTGCTTGCGCGGACCCACGTTGTCGCCGATGCCGCTATCGTGTGGCCGCCGTCACTCTTCGCCCCGGGTTCGCTGAACAACAACGATTTTGCGCAGCTCGCATCGGCGACGGTTGCGCTGCAGCGAGCGTGCGACGCTCGCGGCTTGACCTGCACGATGATCGATCTTGCGAATGGCGTGCCGCACACGTTGCTGCTGCCCTTCGATTTGCAAGGCCGTATGGCTTGGCGAATGCGCACCCCATCGATCGGGTTACTGCATCGCCTGCGTTCGGCGGGCACCCTGCTCGACAGTCCGTCGAGCGTTCGCGTATCTCCGCGTTTCGCCCATCCGCCCAACGTGACGGTGCGCCTGGCCGATGACGGCTCGTACGCTTTTGAAGCGGCGATCAATCCCAGTGGCGTTCGGCGGCGCATCGCCGCGTTCGACGTTCGCCTCGCCCGACGCATCGTGCGGGTGCCGTCCTTAGATCTGCCGGCGTATTCCTCGCGAGTCGTCCCGGTCGGTGTTTGGAGCGCGCCGAAGACGCTCGGACCGGCGCCTTTGCCGGGTACCCCGCCGCCATTTGTGGTTCCCGACGGAACGGTCATCGTAAATGCGCACCTGCGCGTCGTATTCGCACCCTTTGCCGGCGCGCGGATTGCCGAGCTGAGCGCAAATGGAATCAATGCGGCGACGAGTATCGGTCTCTTGCGCGACGCGGTAGAGCCCGAGCCTCCAATATCGGCACGCGATTATATCGCCACCTACACGCATCCGCTCCCGGCCGGAACCTTCAATCGCAAGTATGCATGCACGCGTACCGATGCGCTCGGCATGCAGCAGGTTTCGTGCTCCTACGACGCGCCCGATCTGCCGCACAGTTGGGGCACGTTTTCACGGACGCTGACATTGGCGAATGGAAGCGATACGGTC
>Ga0070764_10000606_pt1 | contig 14253 bp, 13 predicted proteins | sample HubBroMetageWRM4_FD_67287 | JGI IMG/M metagenome (GOLD analysis project Ga0070764, IMG submission 67287) | Warmed soil microbial communities from the Hubbard Brook experimental Forest, New Hampshire - Hubbard Brook CCASE Soil Metagenome WRM 4 | ecosystem: Environmental > Terrestrial > Soil >... | reverse complement strand
CAACGCGCAGCGAAAAGTGGTGCGCAGCTTTAATAGCGCGGCGGGGGCGGAGCGGCTGACGAAGAACGCGGGCCTGAACCGGCTCTCATGGAATTTGCGCGGTGACAACGGCACGCCGGTGCCGGCGGGAAAGTACGAAGTGATGTTAATCGGCGCAGATACGATCATGAAGCGCACGCTGACCGTGCAATGAGCCGCGTGGCTCGGACGTGCAGCGGCGTCGCGCAGGGTTCGGAACTGTGATAACTTCAGCTTCGCTTTTCGAGATGAGCTGGAACGTGACTCTCCACAATTTGCCACGCAATCGCCGCAGGGCAGGACATCCGAGGCAGCAACGCTCTTGACCGAACATCGCAAACATCACGACCGCCTGGAAGAATTGCGCCGCCTGAACGCCGAAGCGGAGGAAGGCGGGGGACCCGAACGGCGCGCCCGCGAACACAATCAGGGGAAGTTGAGCGCGCGCGAGCGTATCGACCTGCTGCTCGATGAAGGCACGTTCGAAGAGCTGGACAAATTTGTGCGGCACCAGTCGCACGATTTTGGGATGGAAGCGCAGCGTCCGCTGGGCGACGGATTCATCACGGGCTACGGGCGAATCGACGGGCGCCTGGTGTATGTGTTCGCGCAGGACTTCACTGTTTTTGGCGGTTCGCTTTCCGAAGCGAATGCGCTGAAGATCATCAAGATCATGGACCTGGCGCTGCGGAACGGCGCGCCGGTGATCGGGCTGAACGATTCGGGCGGCGCGCGAATTCAGGAAGGTGTGATGTCTCTCGCGGGCTACGCGGAGATTTTTCTGCGCAACACGCTTTCGAGCGGCGTGATCCCGCAGATCAGCGCGATTATGGGGCCGTGCGCGGGTGGCGCGGTGTACTCGCCGGCGATCACGGATTTTATTTTCATGACGCGCGAGACTTCGTACATGTTCGTCACCGGGCCGGACGTGATCAAGACGGTGACGCACGAGGAAGTGACGAAGCAAGAGCTGGGCGGCGCGATGACGCACAATGAGAAATCGGGCGTGGCGCATTTTGTTTCGCGCGACGATGCCGAGTGCCTGGCGATGATTCGCGAGCTCTTCAGTTACCTGCCGTCGAATAATCTGGATGATGCGCCGAGGCGCGCTTCGAATGATCCGTGGGACCGGAAGACGCCAGCATTGAATGCGATCGTGCCGGAAAATCCGCAGCAGCCATACGACATCAAGGAGGTGATTCACCAGATCGCGGACGATGGGAATTTCTTCGAGGTGCACGAGCACTACGCACGGAACATTGTGGTGGGATTCGCGCGGCTCGACGGGCGGCCGGTGGGGATTGTGGCGAACCAGCCGGGTTTTTTGGCGGGTGTGCTGGACATCAACGCGTCGGTGAAAGGGGCGCGGTTCGTGCGGTTCTGCGACGCGTTCAACATTCCGCTGATCACGTTCGAAGATGTACCGGGATTTTTGCCGGGGACGCAGCAGGAGTTCGGCGGGATCATCAAGCACGGCGCGAAACTCCTCTACGCGTTCGCGGAAGCGACGGTGCCGAAGATTACGGTGATCACGCGGAAGGCGTACGGCGGGGCGTACTGCGTGATGGCTTCAAAACACATTCGTACGGACATTAATTTTGCGTGGCCGACGGCGGAGATTGCGGTGATGGGGCCGGAGGGCGCGGTGAATATTGTGTACAAGCGCGAACTCGATCAGGCAGCTGCCGGTGCTCGCGACACATTGCGGAAAGAGAAGATCGATGAGTTCCGGGAGAGTTTTGCCAATCCGTATGTAGCAGCGGAGCGCGGTTACATCGATGCGGTGATTGAGCCGTCGGAGACGCGGGCGAGGCTGGTGACGGCGCTGCGGTCGCTGGAGAATAAGAGGGATACGAATCCGAAGAAGAAGCACGGAAACATTCCACTGTAAGGACTTAGCTCGGAGGGCGAGCTAAGCGGTTTTATCATTTGAAACAAAGGGATGAGCGGTCTGGCAATTTTAATGAACTTTCGCTATTCTTTCTTCGACCTACCCATCCCATCTTATTTCTTGATTGCAGGAGACAGGAATGCCCAGGCCCGCCGCGGCACCGCGGACTTTGCTCGAATCGCTCGACGCTCTCGTCGCGAAGTATAACCTTCTTCAACATCCTTTCTACCGCGCGTGGACCGAAGGCAAGCTGACGAAGAAATCGTTGGCGCTGTACGCGGAGCAGTACTACCAACACGTGCGCGCGTTCCCGGAAAACCTGAAGCAGCTGGCGGATCGCACCAAGAGCGAGCCGAAGCTGAACAAGCTGGTGCAGGAAAATTTGGATGAAGAGCTGGACGCGTCGGCCCCGCACCCGAAGCTGTGGCGCGAATTCGCGCAGTCGATCGGTGTGACGGAATCGTCGCTCGATGGTGCGAAGCCGTTGCCGGGCGTTGCGGCGTTGCTCGATGCGTTTGACGAAGCGGCTGCACAGGGATCGCTAGCGCAGGCGGTGGCTTCGTTCTACGTGTACGAAGCGCAGGTGCCGGAAATCGCGACGCAGAAGATTTCGGGATTGAAGAAGTTTTACAACGTGACGGAGCCGAAGGCGCTGGCGTATTTTGCGGTACACGAAGAAGCGGACGTGCGGCACCGCGCAGCGTGGCGCGGATGGCTCATGTCGCAGAAGAATGTGGATGAAGTTGCGGTGCTGTGTTCGGCGCAGCGGAGCCTGAAGGCACTGTGGGGCGCGCTGGATGCGGTTTACCCGGAAGGTTGCGCCGCGAAGAATTAAGCAGTCTGGATTTTTGAAGTTGTTAGAAAAGCCGACGGCCTAGCGCCGCCGGCTTTTTGTTTTTGCGGCGGATTTTTTGGCGCCCGTGCGCTTGAGAAGCGCGACGCCGCCGGGGCCGCCGACGAAGACTTCCGTGGCGAGATTGAGGAAGATGCCGTGCTCGATGACGCCGACGATGCAATCGAGTTCGTGCGCGACGTCAGCGGGATCGTTTATTTTTCCAAACCCACAATCGAGGATGTAGTGGCCGCCGTCGGTGACGTAGGGCTTACCGTCCGGGCCAAGGCGGAGCTCCGGCTTGCCGCCAATTTTCGCGAGGCGCCGCGAAGTCATCTCCCAGCCGAACGGGACGACTTCGACCGGAACGGAAACGAGCTGGCCGAGCTTCGAGACGATTTTCGATTCGTCCACGACGACGGCCATGCGGGAGCTGGCCGAGGCTACGATTTTTTCGCGGAGCAGCGCGCCGCCGTGCCCTTTGATCAGCGCGAGCTTGCCGGGAACGACTTCGTCGGCGCCGTCGATGGTGAGATCGATGCGGCTTTGGTCGGCGAAATTCGTGATGGGGATTTTCAGCGAGGCGGCTTGGGCGTTGCTGCGTTCGGAGGTGGCGATGCCGGAGATTTTCAGGCCGTCATTTGCGACGCGGCGGCCGAGCGCGTCGATGGCGTATTTTGCAGTAGAACCTGTGCCGAGCCCGACGATCATGCCGGACTTCACCTGCTGGGAGGCGGCTTCGGCGGCTTCTTTTTTCCACTGGTCTTGCGTTAGTTGGTCGAGTTTGGCATTCATGGTCTAGGACGCGGCGTCGGTCATGATAGCGGGAGGCGGGTGGAGATTCCAGGGTTTTGGGGTAAAAGGAGTGGAATGAAGAAAAGCCCACACGTTTGCGAGCGAGGGGTGCACAAGTTGGTTCGAGGCCGAGACGTTTTTGAAATGGCTCAACCCGGGACCAACTGAGAGCTGGTCCCACTCAGACTCGAAAGTCTAAGCTACATCGCGCTGCGCGCGACTGGGGCGGCACGCGTGAACGCGTGTGTTAAGCCGACCGGGCTTGGGCCCTGTCGGACGCGCGCTGCGCGCGCCTGAGGCCGATGCTAGAATCTGTGGCCGGGTGAATGGATGGGAATGTTTAAGAAAATATTGATCGCGAATCGTGGGGAGATCGCGGTGCGCATCGTTCGGGCGTGCCGGGAGATGGGGATTCGGTCGGTGGCGGTTTACAGCGACGTGGACCGGGCGTCGCTGCACGTGCGGCTGGCGGATGAGGCGTATGGGATTGGTCCGGCGCCTTCGCGCGAGAGTTATCTGGTGATTGACAAAATTATCGGGGCGGCGCGCTTTGCGGGATGTGACGCGATTCATCCGGGGTACGGATTTCTGGCGGAGAATCCGGCGCTGGCGCGCGCGTGCGAAAAGGCGGGAATTGTTTTCATTGGGCCCAGCGCGGAGGCGATGGAGAAGCTCGGTTCGAAGACGGCGGCGCGGAATGTGGCGCGCGAAGCGGGAGTGCCGACGGTGGCGGGCACTCTCGATCCAATCGCGAATGCGGAAGAGGGAATCGCAGCGGCGCGGAAGACGGGCTACCCGGTGGTGTTGAAGGCCGTGGCAGGCGGTGGCGGGAAGGGCATGCGGCTCGTTGAGCAGGAGAAGGATTTTGCGAGCGCGTTGCGGGATGCGTCGTCGGAAGCGCAGAACGCGTTTGGCGACGGGCGGATGTACCTCGAGAAATATTTGATCAAGCCGCGGCACATCGAACTGCAGGTGCTGGGCGACAAGCACGGCAACGTGATTCATCTGGGCGAGCGCGAGTGTTCGGTGCAGCGTCGGTATCAGAAAGTGATCGAGGAAGCGCCATCGCCGATCATGACGCCGGAGCTGCGGCGCGCGATGGGCGAGGCGGCGGTGAAGCTGGCTCGCGCGGGCGGCTATTACAACGCAGGGACGGTGGAGTTCCTCGTCGATGCCGAGCGGAAATTTTATTTTCTGGAGATGAACACGCGGCTGCAGGTGGAGCATCCGGTGACGGAGATGGTGACGGCGCTGGATCTGGTGAAGCTGCAGTTTCGCGTGGCGGCGGGTGAGAAGCTGCCGCTGAGGCAGGAAGACGTGACGTTGCGCGGTTGCGCGATCGAGTGCCGGATTTATGCGGAAGATCCAGACAACAATTTTTTCCCTTCGCCGGGGAAAATTGTGGAGCGGCGCGTGCCGACGGGGCCGGGAATTCGCCTGGACGACGGCGTGTACGGCGGCTGGACGGTGCCGAACGATTACGATCCGATGCTGGGAAAATTGATCGCGTGGGGAGCGGATCGCGACGAGGCGATTGCGAGATTGAAGCGGGCGCTGGCGGAATATTACGCGAGCGGGATCAAGACGAACGTTGGACTGTTCCGGCGGATCCTGGCGAGTGAAGATTTCGTGACCGCGGCGATCTACACGCGCTGGCTGGACGATTTTCTGAAGCGGCCGGTTGAAGAGACTGCGATCGACGGCAACGCTCGCGATGCGGCGTTGATCGCGACGGCGTTGTGGCACCGTTCGAAACGTGCTGCGAAGCCGACGAGTGGTGGCGGTGCCAAGCCTGCGGCGGAACCGGTTTCGAGGTGGCGCGGCGAGAGCCGACGAGAACAGGTGGCACGGGAGCCGCGCGCGTGAACATTGAAATTGAATTCGGAGGCGAGAAGCATCGCGTTGAGACTGCGATGCGCGGAGAGCGCGAGCAGTGGACGATCGATGGGCGCGCGCTGGAGGCGGACGCGGTGGAAGTTTCGCCGGGCGTCTATTCGATTCTCGTCGATGGGAAATCGTTTGAGGTGCGCGTCGAGCCGTTTGCGGGGAAACTGCGCGTGGCGACGGCGGGGCGCGAAACGGAAGCGACTGTGCGCGATCCGCGCGAGTGGCGCAGAGGCGGACACGGCGCGGCGGAGACTGAGGGGCGGCAGCAAATTCTGGCGCCGATGCCGGGCAAGGTGGTGAGGCTGCTGGTGGCGACGGGTGATGCGGTGCAGGCGGGGCAAGGAATCGTGGTGGTGGAAGCGATGAAGATGCAAAATGAAATTCGATCGCCCAAATCGGGAACGGTGGAACGGCTGGCGGTAATTGAGGGCCAGACCGTGAATGCGGGCGAAACTGTGGCGATAATCGGGTAAAACGCGGTGAAATCGGCGCGGGCTTAACGTTTACTAATACGTATCAAGCACGGTTACCTTTACGCATGGTGTTCCTGCCCGGCACTCCCTTGCCTAAGAGCGGTTTGCGAAGCTGGAAGCACGGGGATTATCCAGCTCTCGAATCTGAAGACCTCTTGGGGATCAGGCAATGGGATTGCATGTGCATTTCGCCATGGTGGCGGCGTATCTGACGATGGGGATTGTGCTGCTGTGCTGGGCGCTGGTGTGCGCCGTGGCAGCAGAGAAGCTGGAGAAGGAAGGCGTGGCGTTCCGGTCGGCGTTTCTGATCTGCGCGATGTTTTCGCCGATCGTGGGATTGGTTGCGGCGCGCATGATGGCGACGCAGCGCGCAGCTCGGCCGCTCCCGGCACGTTCGCTTCAGAGCTAACGCAGGGTTTGTTTCGTAAGGCGAGCGCACGAAGGCCTCCGCGCTCGCTTTAATCAATCATTCAAAAATTCAGGTGGCGACTACTTGCCGACGGGCAGCTTTCCGGCCGATTCGAGGATCTGGCGCGCAAGGTAGTTGGTGACTTTCACATCGTCGCGCGCTTCGATCATGTAAGCGGTGCGGAGAAGCTGTTCTTTTCGATTGCGGAGCATGTCGCGAATGGACTGCTGGACCTGCGGATCGGAAAGTTCGCGCTGGCCGGAAGGCTCTTTGGCGACGAGCTTGAGGATGCGGTAGCGGCCGTTTTGTTCGGCGATGGGCTGGCTCACGTCGCCGGGCTTCATCGAGAGAACGGCTTTCTTCAAGATGGGATCGGACTGATTCAGGCGCGACTCAGGGACGAAGCCGAGATCGCCGCCGGTGGTGGCGGTGGAATCCTCGGAGTAATCCATCGCGAGTTGGGCGAAGTCTGCGCCGCCGGCGATTTTCTGCTCGAGCAGGACGACTTTGCGCTTGGCGTCGGGCTCGTTCTGAGCTTTGTCGTTCTTGCGATTCTGCACGCCGGGATCGGGGCGCGAGGTGACGACGATCTGCGCGATGTGATACTCGGGCTCGACGACGTTAAATTGCGCGCGATTCTTATTGTAGAAGTCGCTGACGTCTTGATCGGTGATGGAGATCTTGGCGACGACTTCGCGATTCAAAAGCTTCTGAACGGAAAGATCGCGGCGAAGATCCTGTTTCAGATCGTCCACGGTAAGGCCGCTGGACTGCAGTTTCCGCTGAAACTCTTCCTCGGTGTACGGGCTCTTGGACTCGGTGAACTTGTCTTCGACCTCGGCGTCGCTCGCAAGAAGATTGGCTTTCGCGGCGCGGTTCAGAAGGATTTCCTTGTTGATCAGTTCATCGAGAATGCTGAGCTTGAGGGAGGCGCCCTCTTCCTGAGACGGAGCGGGACCCTGCGCGTTGACGCGCGTGCGGAAATACTTCTCCACCTCGGCGCGAGGGATGTCTTTGCCGTCCACAACCGCCCAGGTGTCCGGTCCCGGCGCCACGTCCTTTTTGCAAGAAGCTGCGAGCAAACAAACCGCGACCGCAGCGACGACCAGGAATTTTCGAGTCAAGCGGAACTCCTTCGGAGGAAGCCGATGCCGGGCAGCGAGTTACGCAGCTTTGGTAACGCGGCCAGACCGAATGCAGGACGTGCAGACGCGAACGTGTTTGCGCGAGCCGTTAACGACCGCGCGGACGCGGCGGAGGTTCGGATTCCAACGGCGGCGGGTAACGTTGTTCGCGTGGCTGATGGTGTTGCCGAAGCTAGGTTTTTTACCGCAGAATTCACATGCCAGTGCCATTGTACTGTGACTCCAAGAGCTGAAAATTGTCAGGTACTGAGACTTCTTAGAATAGCAGAGAAAGGGCGGAGCTGGAAGGGGTTTGGGCGGGCGGATTTGGGAGGCTGAGGGGCGGCGGCGACGGGTTCAGAACGGGGCGTTTTTGGGGCGGACGCGCGCTTCGTTTGCGGCGGATCGGGGGCGGTGGGGTGGGCGTCTGGAGGCTGGATTGCGGTGCGATATAAGCGAAAGGTCTTTCGTTGCGCACGAGACGTTCCAGCGTGATACTGATACACCCAAAAGGGGTTTTGGGCGGCGGGACGATATTCTTGATACGGAATCGGGGAGGAAGAAAGTGTCCGACAATAATGTGAGCGAGCAGAAGAGCATTTTGGTGGTGCGAGCGCCGCTTTCGAGCGACGGATTTGTGTCGATTCACTTTTCGAGTTCGGAAGGGCGGCTAATGAACGAGCGCGAATGGTGGCACTTGAAGCAGGTGATCGAGCTGGCGAGCCGCGCGTTCGTGAAGGAAGAACGGGAGAAAGAGCGGGCGTCGGCGGCTGCCGCTTAAATTTTCGCAGCGCGGCGTGGCATGCGCGGAGCTTGAGGGCTAGTCGGCTTCCTGCGTGACGATGTGCACGTCCACGGCAGGCGCTTCGCTCAAAAATTTGTTGATGGCGTTCATGTAGCGAAGCTTGCGCCAGCCCTCTGTGGCGCTGCGGCCGAAGATCACTTGTGTGACGTGTTTTTCGCGCACGAATTGCGCGGTGGCGCCGGCAACGCTGTCGCCTTTCAGGCGGACGGGCTTGGCGCCAAGACTTTCGGCGAAGGCCAGATTTGCTGCGAGCGATTTTTCTTCCTGCGCGGTGATGTCGCTCTCGAAATCGACGTGAACCGCGAACAATTCCGCATCCATGCGCCGGGCCATACGCGCCGCGCGCGCCAGCAAGTACTGAGCCTTGGCGTTGGAGCTGATGCAGACGGCGATGCGCTCGCGAACGGCCCAGCTTTCCTGAATGTCTTTCTCCTCCATGTAGGATTCGAGATTGCGGTCCACCTGTTCGGCCACCTGTCGAAGAGCGAGTTCGCGGAGAGCTATCAAGTTGCCGCGGCGGAAAAAATTGCCGAGAGCCTGCTCGACTTTTTCTTTGCCGTACACGTCGCCGCGCTTCATGCGGTTTTGAAGTGCTTCGGGAGTGAGGTCCACCATCACGGTTTCGCTCGAGACTTGAAGCACCCAGTCTGGAACCGTTTCGCGGACAGCGACGCCGGTGATGGCGCGGACCGTGGGCGCGATGCTTTCGATGTGCTGGATGTTGACGGTGGAGATGACGTCTATATTGGCGTCGAGAATTTCGAGAACGTCTTCGTAGCGCTTTCGATTTTTGCTGCCGGGGATGTTGGTGTGCGCGAGTTCGTCCACCAGGACGACGGCGGGACGGCGGCGGACGATCGCGTCGAGATCCATCTCGGCGAAAAGCGTGCCTTTGTAATCGATCATGCGGCGCGGAATGGTTTCGAGCTGCGAGGAAAGTTCGGCGATGCCGCGGCGGCCGTGCGTTTCAACGATGCCGATCACGACTTCTTCACCTCGGCTGGCGCGGCGAATGGCTTCGCTGAGCATGCTGAAGGTTTTGCCGACGCCGGGCGCGTAGCCGAGAAAAAGCTTTAGCGCGCCTTTGGTTTTTTCCTCGGGCGCGGACTGTTTCAGCCACTCTTCAGGCGTCTTGGGCATGCCGGATATCTCTTCTGCGACTTGCGGAGCGGGCTACGTTAGAATTCGAGCGTGCGTCCGTCGCTGACCGAAAAATTGGTGCGCATCGTGATCGCGCTTGCGATCGTGGCGGGCATTTCGGTGTTCTACCGCCGCGTCCTGCCCGTCAACGCTACCACGATTGCGCTTACGTATTTGTTAGCGATCGTCGCAGTGTCCACGGCTTGGGGGCTGACCGTGGCGGTGGTGATGTCAATCGCGGCGATGCTCAGCTTCAATTATAACTTTCTGCCGCCGATCGGGAAGCTGACGGTGGCGGACCCGCAGAACTGGGTGGCGCTGTTCGCGTTTTTGGCGGTGGCGGTGCTGGTGAGCCAGCTCTCGAACCGGGCGAAGCAGAAGGCGGAAGATGCGTCGGCGCGGCGGCGGGAGATCGAGAAGCTGTATCTCTTCAGCCAGGGGCTGCTGGAATTTGGAAACGTGATCCAGCTGCAGAACCGGATTCCGTCGCAGATCGTGGAGATTTTTGAAGTGGGCGCGGCTGCGCTGCTGCTGGCGGATAAGCAGAAGGTGTATCGCTCGGGGCCGGTGGTGCCGCAGCTGGACGTGGAGAGCCTGAAAGCAAACGTGCTGCGCGAAGAACCGTTGATCGATGCGGCGACGAGTTTGAGTTTTATGCCGGTGCGGATGGGAATGCGGTCATTTGGGAGCATCGGGATCACTGGGACGGTGCTGACGCGGCAGACGCTGGAATCGATCGGGACGCTGACGGCGGTGGCAATCGAGCGCGCGCGAGCGGTGGAACAGCTGGGGCAAACCGAGGCGGCGCGCGAAGGCGAACGGTTGAGGACGGCGCTACTGGATTCAGTGACGCATGCGCTGCGGACTCCGCTGACGTCGATTAAAGCTTCGGTGACGAATCTACTTTCGAATCCGAATGTATCGACGGCGCAGCGGGCGGAGCTGCTGACGATCGTGAACGAAGAGACGGACCGGCTGAATCGCCTGGTGGGCGAGGCGGGCGAGATGGCGCAGCTGGATGCGGGTGAAGTGGAGCTAAATCTCGCGCCGCATGCGATTGGCGATGTGATCCACGCGGCGCTGGAGCAGACGGTCAAGTCGCTTTGCGGGCGCGAGGTTCGCATGAACGTCGCGGCGAATTTGCCGAACGTGTCCGTCGATTTGAAAAGAATCACCGATGCTCTGGTGCAGCTGATCGACAATGCGCACCGCTATTCACCGGCGGACCAGCCGATTACTATCACGGCAGAAGCGGCGGGAGATTTTGTGGTGACCAGCGTGGCGGATCGTGGCGCGGGAATCGACGAGCAGGAGCAGGCGCTGATTTTCGAGAAATTCTATCGCGGGAAAGATCAGCGATTTCAGGTGCAGGGGACGGGAATGGGATTGCCGATCGCGAAAGCGATTATCGAAGCGCATCGAGGAACGATTTCGCTGACGAGCCAGCGCGGGCACGGGTCGGTGTTCTCGTTCACGCTGCCGGTCGAGCGCGGAAAGGCGGGGGCATGAGCGGGGCGACGGTGCTGGTAGTCGATGACGAGCCGCAGATCCGGCGGACGATGCGGACGACTCTTGCGACGCATGGCTACACGGTGATCGAGGCGTTGAGCGGAGAAGAAGCGCTGGAGAAAATCCGGACAGAACAAGTGGACCTGGTGCTGCTGGACGTGAATTTGCCGGGAATGAGCGGAGTGGAGACGGCGCGCGAGCTGCGGCGCACCGGTGATGTGCCGATCATCATGCTGACGGTGCGAAACAGCGAACACGACAAAGTGATGGCGCTCGATGCGGGCGCGGATGACTACGTTGTGAAGCCGTTTGGCGTGGAAGAATTGATGGCGCGGATTCGCGCGGCGCTGCGGCGGACGGCAACGGAAGAGACGACGGCGCCATTTTTGTCCGACGAGCTTTCGATCGATTTCGAGAAGCGGCATGTGACGCTCGCCGGGAATCCCGTGCGGCTGACGCCGAAGGAATTCGAGCTGCTGCGGCAGCTCGTTGCGAACCAGGGCAAAGCGCAGGGGCACCGGCGATTGCTGCAGGCGGTGTGGGGCCCGGACTACGGCGACGAGACGGAATATCTGCGCGTCTTCATCAACCAACTACGGAAAAAGATCGAGCCCGATCCACGAAACCCGCGCTACATCCACACCGAGCCCTGGGTGGGGTATCGTTTTGAGCCGCCCACGCCAAACGGTGGCGGCGACAAAGCATCTTCGAAGTCTTCCAAATAAAAATTAACGTCCGTTTAGTGGTGCATCGGGTGAACTGCGTCGAGATCGAGGTTGAGCTCGAGTACGTTGACGCGCGGCTCGCCGAGAAAGCCGAGCTGTCGGGCTTCGGTGTGCTTGGCGACGAGCGTGCGCACGTCGGCTTCGCTCATGCTGCGTTCGCGAGCGACGCGCGGAATCTGAAATTCAGCGGCGGCGGGAGAAATGTGGGGATCGAGTCCTGACGCGGACGTGGTGACGAGATCGATAGGAATTTTGGCGGACGGATTTTCTTTCTGAGCTTTTTCAACGTCAGCGGCCACGCGCGTGATCAGAGCGCTGTTTGTGGGAGCAAGATTCGAGGCGCCACCGCCAGAAGCGTCTGCGTCATAGCCTGCGGCGCCGGCCGCTGAGGGACGCGAGCGGAAATATCCGGGCGAAGAGAATGCTTGGCCGATGAGGCTCGAGCCGAGCGTCTTGCCATTCACGACGATGAGTTTGCCATTGGCCTGGCGAGGAAAGATCACGCGGGCGAGGCCCGTGACGGCCAGCGGGTAGAGCAAGCCGAAGATTACGGTGGTTGCGACGGTCATCCAGATTGCAGTGAGCAGATTTTTTTTCATGAGCGTGTTCCTTTAGTCGCCTTAGGCCAATCCCACGTGGGTGATGAGCAGGTCGATGAGCTTGATTCCAATGAAGGGCGCGACGATGCCGCCGAGGCCGTAAACGAGCAGGTTGCGGCGCAGCAGCGCTTCCGCGCCGACGGGGCGATATTTCACGCCGCGAAGCGCGAGAGGCACGAGCGCGATGATGATCACGGCGTTGAAAATGACGGCCGAGAGAATCGCGGACTGCGGCGTCTTGAGCGCCATCACGTTGAGCACGCCAAGTTGCGGCAACGCAGCGGCGAACATCGCGGGAATGATGGCGAAGTATTTTGCGACGTCGTTGGCGACAGAGAACGTGGTGAGCGCGCCGCGCGTGATGAGCAGCTGTTTGCCGATCTCGACGACTTCGATGAGCTTGGTCGGATTCGAATCGAGATCGACCATATTGCCGGCTTCTTTCGCGGCTTGCGTACCGGCGTTCATGGCGACGCCGACGTCGGCCTGAGCCAGGGCGGGCGCGTCGTTCGTGCCATCGCCCGTCATCGCGACAAGCTTGCCTTTGGCTTGTTCGCGGCGGATGAGCGCGAGTTTGTCCTCCGGAGTGGCTTGCGCAAGAAAATCATCGACGCCCGCTTCGCGCGCGATGGCAGCGGCGGTGAGCGGGTTATCGCCGGTAATCATCACGGTGCGAATGCCCATCATGCGCAGGTGATCGAAGCGCTCACGCATCCCGCCTTTCACGATGTCCTTCAAGTGAATCACGCCGAGCACTCGATCGTCTTCGGCGACCACGAGCGGAGTGCCGCCGGCATTGGCGATGCGTTCGACGGCGTCCTTTACTTCGGGTGGGAATACGCCGTTCTGGTCTTTTACATAGCGCGTGATGGCGTCCACGGCGCCTTTGCGGATTTTGTGGCCGTCGAGATCCACGCCGGACATGCGCGTGACCGCTGAGAACGGAATGAAGGTGGCGGCTGCGGAAGCGAGTTCACGGCCGCGGAGGCCGTATTTATCTTTCGCGAGGACGACGATGGAGCGGCCTTCGGGAGTTTCGTCGGCGAGCGAAGCGAGTTGCGCAGCGTCTGCGATTTCCTGTTCGCGCACGCCGGGCGCGGCGACGAATTCCGTGGCGTGGCGATTGCCGAGGGTGATGGTGCCGGTTTTGTCGAGGAGAAGTGTATCGACGTCACCGGCGGCTTCGACGGCGCGGCCGGACATTGCGAGCACGTTTTTCTGCAGCACGCGATCCATGCCGGCAATGCCGATGGCGGAGAGAAGGCCACCGATCGTGGTGGGGATGAGGCAGACGAGAAGCGCGACGAGAACGAACACGGACTGCGGCGCGCCGGAATAAATCGCCATGGGCTGAAGCGAGACGACGGCCAGCAAGAAAATGATTGTGAGACCGGCGAGAAGAATATTGAGCGCAATTTCGTTCGGCGTTTTTTGGCGTGCAGCGCCTTCGACTAGTTTGATCATGCGATCGAGGAAAGTTTCGCCCGGGTTCGATGTGATTTTCACTTTGATTTCGTCGGAGAGAACGCGTGTGCCGCCCGTGACGGCAGAGCGATCGCCGCCGGATTCGCGTATGACGGGAGCGGACTCGCCGGTGATGGCGGATTCGTCCACGGAGGCGACGCCTTCGACGACTTCACCGTCGCCGGGAATAAATTCGCCTGCGGCGATCATCACGAAATCGCCGGAGCGTAGCGCGGAGCCGGGAACGGATTCTGTGGTGGTGCCGTCAGCTTTGAGGCGTCGGGCGATGGTTTCGGAACGCGCTTTGCGCAGCGTTTCGGCTTGAGCTTTGCCGCGGCCTTCGGCCATGGCTTCGGCGAAATTGGCGAAGAGCACGGTGAACCAGAGCCATAGCGTGATCTGGAGCGAGAAGCCGAAGCCGCCCGCGCCGTGCGCGATGCCGCGAACGAGATCGACGCTGGTGAGAACAGCGCCAACTTCGACGACGAACATCACGGGATTTTTCGCGAGTGTCTTAGGATTCAATTTGACGAAGGATTCCCAGATCGCCTGAACGACGATCTGCTTGCCCCAGCGGGATTT
>Ga0070764_10000605_pt1 | contig 14283 bp, 10 predicted proteins | sample HubBroMetageWRM4_FD_67287 | JGI IMG/M metagenome (GOLD analysis project Ga0070764, IMG submission 67287) | Warmed soil microbial communities from the Hubbard Brook experimental Forest, New Hampshire - Hubbard Brook CCASE Soil Metagenome WRM 4 | ecosystem: Environmental > Terrestrial > Soil >... | reverse complement strand
TCGCGCATCTCGCTGCCGTCCTCACCGAACAGCTCGCCGAATCCGCGCCCGTCGAACACAACATTCCCAAAGACCAACCCGAACTCGGCGGCGCCGTCACCTCTGAGATGCTCTTCGCAGATGCGCACAAACCCGCAAAGAAGTCTGCTAAGAAATCCAAAGCTCAATCCACTTCAACCGAATCGGCACGACTCGACGAGCACTCCACGCTCACCGACGTCTACAACACGATCGACCTCCCACTCGTCCCGGTACTCCTCCGCATGGAGCAGACCGGCGTCCGCGTCAACCTCGACATCCTCCGCGAACAATCCTCGCGCCTCGGCGTGCAGATCGACGACCTCGCCGAGCGCATCTACACCGCGTCAGGCCATCGCTTCAACGTCGCCAGCCCCAAGCAGCTCGGCGATGTCCTCTTCAACAAGATGGACCTCCCCAAGCCACTCAAGTACGGCAAGGGTAAAGTCGTCTCCACTGCGCAGGACGTCCTCGAAGACCTCGCATCCGACTACCCCATCGTCCGCGACGTCCTCGAGCATCGCCAGCTCTCCAAGCTCAAAGGCACCTACCTCGACGCGCTCCCTCTGCTTGCCGACGCCAACCAACGCATCCACACCACCTTCAACCAGGTCGGCACGGCGACAGGCCGCCTCAGCTCAACAAACCCCAACCTGCAAAACATCCCCATCCGCACCGCCGTCGGCCGCGAGATTCGCGCAGCCTTTATCGCCGCGCCCGGCAACCTCCTCATGTCCGCCGACTACTCACAGATCGAACTGCGCCTCATGGCGCACTTCTCGCAGGACCCTCTGCTCCTCGACGCCTACCGCACCGGCAAAGACATCCACACGCTCACCGCCGCCGAGGTCTTCGAAGTCGATCCCGCAACCATGAGCAAAGAGACACGCGCCCGCGCTAAGGCCGTCAACTTCGGCATCGTCTACGGCATCTCGCCGTTCGGCCTCGCCGCGCAACTCAACATCGATCAGAAGACCGCGCGCGCCTACATTGATCGTTACTTCGAACGCTACGCCGGCGTCGCTGTCTTCATCGAGCGCATCCTTGAACAAGTCCGCCGCACGCAATCCGTACGCACCGCCTTCGGCCGTGTCCGTCCGATCCCAGATATCCACTCGCGCAATCCCAACCAGCGTGGCTTCGCCGAGCGCACCGCCGTCAACACGCCCCTGCAGGGCACTGCCGCCGACCTCATCAAGCTCGCCATGATCCGCATCGACGCCGAGATCACGCATCGCAAGCTGAAGTCCGTCATGACCCTCCAGGTCCACGACGAACTCCTCTTCGACGTCGTCCCCAACGAAGCCGACGAGATGACCGAACTCGTACGCACGGAGATGGAATCCGCCGCCGCCTTCACCGTGCCCATCGTCGCGGATGTGGGACTCGGAGATAATTGGCGGGATATAAAGTGAAGGCTCATTCGATGATGAAAAGGTTGCTGCTCTCGATAGTGGCCGTGGCGCTGCTGGCCGGTGGTGCTCTGTGGGCCCAGGACCTTACCGGCAACTGGCAGGGAACACTCAAGGCCGGCAAAGATTTGCGAATGATCTTGGTCGTCTCTAAAGAGGATGGCCGGTTGCAGGCCAAGCTCTACAGCATTGACGAGACTCCCCAGCCGTTCAGGGTTTCCTCCATCTCGCAGGATGGCGCAACGGTGAAGTTTGCGATCGACCTCAACGGCACTACATATGAAGGCAAGATGAACGCGGACAATAACGCGATTGCCGGCACATGGACACAAGCCGTTACGTCGTTGCCTCTGGACTTTTCACGCGCCACCAAGGAGACGGCATGGGACATTCCGGCTCCGCCACCGCCTCGCAAACTAATGCCCGCTGACGCTGAGCCAGGGGTTGAGGTGGCCACCATTAAGCCGAACAACACTGACGGCAGCACGATGCAGGTCCTTACATTTCGAGGACGGAATTTGATAACCGTCAACTCTTCCTTGGCCGACCTGATGATGTTTGCTTATAGCGTGCAGATGAAGCAGATCATCGGTGCTCCCGAGTGGATCGAGAAGGACCGATACGATATCAACGCAACGCCCGACGTGGAAGGCACTCCTACCGCCGATCAAGTGCGCATCATGATCCGCAAACTCCTCGCGGACCGTTTTCAGTTGAAGTTCCATCATGACAAGCGGGAGCTTTCTGCCTTCGTTCTCACGGTTGGGAAAGATGGCCCAAAGCTCAAGCCGTCCCAACCGAACGGTAATCTGCACGGCATTGGCGTACAGCCCGCGAAGACCGGCGCAATGATGTTCGCCAACAACTCACCCATTCCAGCCTTTACAAGCTTTCTTCAATCGCTCGTTCTCGACCGCCCTGTGGTGGATCAAACCGGCCTCACCGGCAGATACGATTTGACGGTGACCTTCACACCGGACGACTCCCTTTTCAACGGCCACTCGCTGGGCTTCCCTAAGCCGGCTGATGATGTTGAGCCCGCTCCGGGCCTCTTCGACGCTATCCAGCAGCAGCTGGGGCTGAAACTCACTGCAGAAAAGACCCAGGTGGATGTGCTTGCCATCGATCATGTTGAAAAGCCATCTGCCAACTAGTCAAATAGCGCCGCTCGAAAAAAGAAATCGCCGCCATCACGGCGGCGATCCCTTTGAGCCCGACTATCTTTCTAGCGCTTCATGCGACGACGAACCACTCCTGCCAGACCCAGCACGCCGGTTCCAAGCAGCGCAAGGCTGCCGGGCTCAGGCGTAGGCGAAGTCACAGCAATTCCGTTGTCCTCGAACATCAGGCTTGCGGCGACTTGGTCCTGGTCCGCATAGAAGATCTCCACCGTATGCGTTCCAATGCCTAGCGGGACCGTGTTGGTAGGAGTGGAAGTCTCACCGTGAATGCCTCCCAGGTCCAGCACGAGCTGGCCATCGATGAACACAAACGCATCGTCATCCGCGCCGACGTCAAACGTCACGTTCTCCGCGGACGAGAGGTTGAAGGTCCCGGTAAGAATGGCCGTCTCCTCGCAGTTCCCCTGTACGGCAGCGCCGGTGACACTGGGGCCGCAATTGTTTCCCTGGTTGCCGCCGCCGGTGGAGTTCGGAGGAAACATGTTCGTCGGACTGCTTGGGTTGTCGCTGACCACAAAGCTGCCGTTCGTGCCAGTAGCGATCACCGTGTTCGAACCGTACGTGCCCGGTGTCCACCACTCGAGTTGGTTATGGTTAGCGCCGGCTCCGGTGAATACATCATTTGCACCGGCGGCGCCGGTCTCACTCGGGTTGTAGATCGGCATGCCATTGGCATCCAGCCCCGACATCACGTAGTTGCTCGAATTCGTTCCCGTCGCGACGCCGCCGGGATGGAAGTCCGAGTTCGCATTGCTGGAGGTCGTAACCTCGAAGAATTGAGCGCTGAAGCTGGCCAAGATATCCGCCGAAGCCGGCTTGGACACTGCAAGCATCCCAACAAAAACCCCGCCAGCCACGAGCAGTTTCCCGCGAAGACCGGTCAAATAAGCAAACTTCATATCGTTGCTCCTCAATAGTATTTTTCTGAATTCTCTGAATTCAATGAGCCCCCGAAACAGCTTTCTAAGAAAGCCTTGTTCATGGCCACGGCGAAACCCGTTGCCACTCCAACGAACAGACTGGGCCCATCGCAGTGCAGAGGCACTGGAAATTCGATACCTGGGGGAGTTGCTATTGAATAAGCATCTGATGGGCCATTCGTTAGCGCGCAATTTTCCCCAAAATCCGGGTAGGAGCAGGTCGGAGTGAGGCTCAAGTGCAAAAGATTGCAATGTATTTGGCTCGGAATTTCCTCTGCGGCTTTTGCCAGTCGCGCCAACTTGCCCCGGCGGTGAAAGCTGTGTATCAGGAGTGCCCGACCCGCCCAACACGCCGAGGAGGAGAACTTATGACCGGCAAGCACTACTACATCGAGCAGAACGACCACCACAAGTATGCCGTGCGCGCTATGAACTCAATGCGCGCCAGCAGCCTGCATGCGACGCAGGCGCAGGCAATCGCTGAGGTCAAGCGCCTGAACCCCAATGACCACCCCAACGTCGAGCGTGTTCGCGACACCTCCAAGGGACGCCGCGAGCAGTGGCGCTCCGCCGAGAGTTAGGCCCACACCTCGGATCGAGTAAAGTTGACGCCGAAAGGCGATACGACTGCCGTGCAAGCGGGTTCTCGCAGAACCTGTTCAATCTGTCCCGTCGGGGAGGTGTGTCATGGCTGCCTCTTCAGTTGGCCCTCTTCGCACAATAGTCAGATTTCTCATCTAAGCTTGAAGAGCAACTCTTAATTTGCAGGAGAACGACGTGCCCAAGACGACTGAATCCACCTTCACACGCAAGCAGCTCATCGACGCACTCAACGAAGACCTCTCGCGCGAGTACCAGGCCATCATCGCCTACGTGAACTACTCGCAGGTGCTCAAGGGCGCCGCGTACATGAACATCGCCGGCGAGCTTGAGGTCCACGCCAAGGAAGAGCTCGATCACGCACTCAAGGTCTCCAACGCTATCGACTATCTCGGCGGCATGCCGTCCGTAACACCGAAGCCGGTCAAGACCTCCGAGAAGGCCGAGGACATGCTCCGCTTCGATCTCGAAAACGAGCGAGTAACCATTGCCAACTATCGCCGCCGCGTCAAGCAGGCCGACTCCCTCAACGAGTTCGCCATCGCCGAAACCATCCGCGAGATTCTCCTCGACGAGCAGGACCACCTCACCGCCCTTGCAACCGCCCTCGGCATCGACCCTCCCGACCCCGGTATCGCCGATTAGTCCAAGGGGTGGAGCTTTGACGCACCCCGCAAAATGGAAGTAGAGGAATCAGACAACCCGGCTTGCGCCGGGTTTGTTTTTTCACCCCGCAATCCGCCGCAAGCCCTGCGTTATTGGTACTTTGCAGGGACACGCATAGGCATCGCCAATGTTTTCAGGGTTGCAACTTCGGCGGATCCCTGATCCACCACTAACTTCAATCTGCTGAATGCTTTGCGCAAAGATGACGGAGAGGGGTTGCTTTTGGTGACGACTGTTGACAACACTTGACCCCGATATCTGCCATAATGAGGGCCCTACAAGAAAGCGACACCGGAGGCGTTTCATGCGGCCAGGTTCCGGAATACTCGCCCTTTGCTCTATCGCGCTTTGTCTCCCCGTCCTTGCGCAGGACATCACAAATTCCTCAGTCTCTGCGGCTCAACCGGCCAGTGTCGCCGCAACGTCTGCAAACACCGTTGGTCTCTCTGACATCCGCATCGTGCGCCTCAGCCAGGTGCGTGGCAAAGTCGACATCGACCGCCACATCGGACGCGGTTATGAAGAGGCCTTCGCGAATATCCCCATCACCGGTGGCACGCGACTCCACACCGACGTCGGCCTCGCAGAGGTCGAGTTTGAAGACAACAGCACGGTTCGCCTCACACCCGACACTGAAGTCGAGTTCACGATGCTGAAGCGAACTGCTACGGGATCGACCATCAACACAGTGAACGTGCTCCACGGCATGATCTATGCCAACGAGGCCAACACCAAGGGCAATACCTTCACCATCACTGCGGGCAAAGCGTTGGTTGCGATGACTCCATCCAGCCATATTCGCCTCACCATGGATGGCCTCAAGTCCAACATGGTCGTGCTCGACGGGTCCGTTCAGTTCACCGATCCCTTCGCATTCACTTCAACGATCAGCCACAAAAAGTCGCTCGACTTCGATGCTTCCGGTTCTATACAGCCCGAGTTCGCTAAGGTCGAGGAGAGCGCCTTTGACGAGTGGGACAGGAACGGCAACGACTACCAGAAGCTCTACGCATCGCAGCGGATGTCTGGTGGCAATGGCCTCTACGGCTCCAGCGACCTCAACTACTACGGCAGCTTCACCAATCTGCCTGGCTGCGGTTCTCTTTGGCAGCCTTACTTCGTCTCCGCCGCGTGGAGCCCGTATGACAACGGCATGTGGGCCTACTACCCCAACGTCGGCTACTCCTGGGTATCGCCGTACCCCTGGGGCTGGCTCCCGTTCCACTCCGGCAACTGGGTCAACTGTGGCGGCGCGGGCTGGGGATGGCAACCGGGAGGAGCATTCAACGGACTGCAGAACACAGCAGCTCTTATGCCCGCAGCCACTGGCGGGGGTCGTGGTTTAGCGTCCGCGCCTGCCCCGCCGAGGCCGGGTTCACCCGCGATGGTCCCGGTGAACACTCGTCCACTCGCCGTCTCGAGCGTCTCCGCTCCAGGCACCTTCACCTTCCGCAAGGACTCAGCAGGCTTGGGCGTGCCGCGTGACTTCGGTGAGCTGAAGTCAGTCTCCTCCGACGTTGCGCACCACGGCCCGGTCAACACTGAGATCGAGCGCTCCATGATTGGCCCGTCTCCGTCGTTCAACCATCGTGATGGGAACGGTAACAACGTCAACTCTGCCACCCGAGCATCCTCCAGCCGTGACATCTCGTCCGCGTCGCGTTCTGTCGCCACCTTCAGCCGTGCCGATCGCAGCAGCGGCGACATGAACGCTGGCTGGAACGGTCTGTCTCGCGACTCTATGAGAAGCACCGACGCGGGAGCTTCGGGAATGTCTCGCCAACCAGCAGCGTCAGCGCCTCGACCACAAAGCGCCCCGGCACCATCTTCGGGATCGTCGTCGTCGGCCAGTGCAGGAGCAAGTCACAAGTAACAATCGCAGCAGATTTCGGCGCAGTTGATGCATAGACCTTGCTCCGCGGATGATACCCTCACCGCAATCCAATTCTCTGCGGAGCCTGCATGCGTCTGTTGCGTCCTGTCCTCTCGCTGTGCGTCAGCATCTTCCTTGTCTCTGCCGCGCAAGCCCAGGCCCCACAACTTCCCGGACCGAAGTCCGCGAGCGCGACTCAACCGATACCGCTCCCGCCGCCAAACCCAAAGACTCCGCCGCAACTCACCTCGGAGGATGTCACCGCATTTCTCGACGGCTTCCTGCCGCTGCAACTCCAGCGCGATGACGTCGCCGGCGCTACTATCTCGATCTACCAGAACGGCCAGCCACTCATCCTCAAGGGCTACGGTTACGCCGACTTCAAGAAGAAGACGCCCGTAGATCCCGTCGTCACGACCTTCCGTCCAGGATCGATCTCCAAGCTCTTCACCTACGTCTCGATGATGCAACTCGTCGAGCAGGGGAAGCTCAACCTCGACGCCAACATTCAGCAGTACCTCGACTTCCAAATCAAGCCCGGCCCGAGCGGCATCGGCGACGCGCCCATCACTCTCCGCAACCTCGCGACCCACACCGCAGGTTTCGAGGAAGAGCTGCACGACTTCGGCTCCGACAAATCCGGCAAGCTGCCGCTCGACCTACGCACCTTTCTCATCCGCAACCAGCCGAATCGATATGCTGCGCCCGGCGAGCACCTCGCCTACTCCAACTACGGCATCGCGCTCATCGGCTACATCGTGCAGCGCGCCTCCGGCGAGCCTTTCGTCGGCTATGTGCAGCACCACATCTTCACGCCACTCGGCATGACACACTCCACCTTCGAGCAGCCGCTGCCGAAGGGCCTCGTCGCCACGAAAGGCTACCTGCAGACCTCCAAGGACGACACCGGCTTCGAGGCTTTCACTGAAATGCCTGCAGGTGGCCTCTCATCGACAGCCGCAGACATGGCCATCTTCGGCCAGATGCTGCTCGGTCACGGCACCTACAACGGTGTGCAGATCCTGCAACCCTCTTCCGTCGCTCTGCTACTCACTCCGCAGTTCACACCCGGCCCCGGCGTCTCGCCATGGGATCTCGGCTTCTATGACGAAGACCGCAACGGCCTGCGCTTCATCGGACACGGCGGCGATCTCCTCGCCTGCCACTCGCAGTTCTGGATCGAGCCCACACACGGCCTCTCGTTCTTCATCAGCTACAACTCCGCGGGAGCCGCACAAAAGGCGCGTGGCGAGCTCTTTGATGCTTTCGTTGATCGCTATCTTCCCGGCCCGCCAAACGCGCATCCCGCGTACGCGAAGCTCACTGCGAAGCAACTCGCACCGTACACCGGCTACTTCCTCAGCTCACGGCGCGAAGACTCCACAATCTTCCGCCTCAGCGGATTGCAGCCTAAGGAGATCACCGCAACCAAAGACGGTAACCTCCAGATCTCAACCGCGAAAGACTTCTACGGTCATCCCGTCGACTTCCATCCGGTCGGGAATGACTCCTTTTATGACGAGGTTGATCAGAGCACGATCCACTTCGAGCGCGATGCCCATGGAAACGTCGTCGGTTATGCAACGCCCGGCCACTCCGACCGCGCGCCACTGCTTGCCGCCGGTCAGTGGCTGAACATTCCGCTCGGCATCGCGCTGACAACCATGTTGTTGCTCGTCATCGCTGCTCTTGTTCGCACAGTGCGTCGCATCTTCTGGCGCAAGCGCGCAAAGCTCGCACCGCAGCCCGGCACGGCATGGGCGACGTTCTCCATGCAACTTGCCGGCTTCGCTCTGCTCGCGCTGCTGATCTACATCGCGATCATGGCCTCTCGTCTCTCTGAGCTTACGAACTTTTACCAGATTGGCCATCTCGATCCATGGCTGCGCTTCGAGGTCGTGCTCGCCGTGGTTTTGTTCGTCACGCTGATCCTTGCGTTCATTAGCGGCCTGCGCGCCATGCGTCGTCCAATTCGTTGGATCACGCGGCTGAAGTTCACGATCGTGGTGCTATCGTGCCTCTACCTCGGCTGGTTCCTGGTCTTCTTCCGGCTCATGAACAGCCCCTCGCGCTTCTAGACGCCGAGCTCCGCACGAATCGCATCGGCGATCGCATCCGCGTGACGGCGCATCGCGGCCTCACTTTCGGCCTCGATCATCACGCGCGCCAGCGCCTCTGTGCCTGAGTAGCGAATCACCACGCGCCCGGAGTCCCGCAACTCGTGCTCCGCCGTACGAATTGCCGAGACCACAGAGGGAATGGACTCGAGCGGCCGCTTCTCGCGCACCTTCACGTTCACGATCACCTGTGGATAGGTCTTGAGGTCCGCAATGAGTTCGCTCAGCGTCTTGCCCGAGCGATGCACTACATCGAGCACCACCAGCGCGGTCAGCAGACCATCGCCCGTTGTCGCGCGGGCAGGGAAGAGGATGTGGCCTGACTGCTCGCCCCCGAGCGATGCGCCGCTCTTCCTCATCTCCTCGAGCACATATTTGTCGCCGACCGGAGCGCGCAGCATCGAGATGCCGGAGCGCCTCAGTGCAGCCTCGAATCCCATGTTCGACATCGTTGTCGCAACCACGACATCACCGGCGAGCTCGCCGCGCGCCTGCAGATCGCGCGCGCAGGCAAGCATGACGGCGTCGCCGTTCACCACGTTGCCGTGTTCGTCCGCAAAGAGCGCGCGGTCGGCGTCGCCATCGAAGGTGAAGCCCAGGTACGCGCCCCGCTTCTTCACCTCCTGCGCAACGACTTCAGGATGCAGTGCTCCGCAGTTCGCGTTGATGTTGCGCCCGTTCGGCGATGCATGCGTCACCTCAACGGTTCCCTGCAGCGAGTCGAAGAGCTGCGGCGCGATCGAGCTCGCAGCTCCGTTCGCGCAGTCAATGACGACACAGCGATTGTCCAGTGAGATTTCCGGCACAACACTCAGGAGAAACTGCACATACTCACGCCGGAACTCTTCGTTCGCCGGCGGCAGCTCGGACCGTTGTTCCCTGACCTCGATGTCCTCCGCTAGTACACGCTCGATCTCACGCTCTATCTCGAGTTCAACCTCATCCGGCAACTTGTATCCATCGCCGCCAAAGACCTTGATGCCATTGTCCTGCCACGGATTGTGCGAGGCCGAGATGACAACGCCCGCACTAAAGCCATGCTTCTTTGCCAGGAACGCAATCGCCGGCGTTGTGATGACGCCTGCGAATTCAGCCTCTGCGCCGCCTTCGCGCAGGCCTCCGATCAGTGTAGAAGTGATCCACGGGCCGCTTTCACGCGTGTCCATGCCGAGCACCACGCGCACCGGCTTGCCGTTTTCAGCAAGCTTGCGCGCCAGCGCGACGCCCACCGCGTGAACCGTCTTCGCGTCCAGCGGTGCCTCTCCTGCAACCGCACGAATTCCGTCTGTCCCAAACAGCTTTCGCATCCCACTCTCCGTGCCTGAATGTACTCGTACGATGCTAGCGGATTACCACACACTCTGGGTGACAGCCCAGATCGTTTCTGGGCCTCAGCGCCTATGTCTTGTCGACGATCCTCGCTCGAATACTGCCTCGATGCAGCCGGGCAGTGATCTCTTCGTCGTGCTGCACCTGGCTGCTTGTGCGCAGCAGTTGCCCATCCGGCCCGTACACGAGCGCATAGCCACGCTCCAGCACACGCACCGGGCTCAGCGCTTCAAGCTTCGACTTCGCGCGATCTACCTCCACCGCTCGGCCCGACACCATGGTCGTTGCAGTGCCACGCAGTCGCCGATGCAGGTTCTCAAGCCTTCGTGCGTTATCGCGCAACTGCGCTGCCGGGTCCCGCCGCAGCAGGCGCGTCTCCAGGCGGATGTTGCGATCGCTCACACCGCGGAGCCTGCGGGAGATCGCATTGTTCATACGATGATCGAGCTCGTCGAAACGCTGTGCTCTGCGATCGAAGCCGTCGCGTACGCGCCGCAGCACCATCTCTGCGCCCAGGCCTGAGAGCCTCTGCCGGGCACGCAGCATCTCATATCTTCCCGCGCGCACAAGTCCCGACTGCAGCCGCTCAATGCGCTCTTCGATCCGATGCTGCGCCGCGGTCACGAGTTCGGCTGCGGCGGAGGGCGTGGGGGCAGATACATCTGCAGCGGCATCCGCGATCGTCGAATCCGTAGCGTGACCCACGCCGACAATCACCGGCACTGCACACGCCGCGATCGCTCGCGCAACACGCTCATCGTCGAAGCCGTGCAGATCCTCCCAGCTTCCGCCGCCGCGCGCCACGATCACTACATCGGCACGCTCAGGGTGACGGCTAAACCAGCGCACGCCAGCGGCCACTTCAATCGCGCAGCGCGGGCCCTGGACCGCAGCCGGATAGATCAGCAGATTGACCGACGCGTGCCTTCGGCGGCAAACCTTTACGATGTCCCGCAGCGCTGCTCCCTGCACGCTGGTGACGATGCCGATGCACTTTGGAAATGGTGGCAGTGGCCGCTTGCGATCAAAGAGCCCTTCGCGACGCAGACGCTCCTTGAGCTCTCGCACCGCAGCCAGTAGCGCACCGAGTCCACGCGGCTCCATCCACTCGGCAATCAGCTGCATTTGCCCGCGGTTCTCGTAGACGCTTAGCTGGCCGCGAAGTCGAATCGCGTCGCCATCTTTCGGTTGGAAGCGAATCAATGAGGCTTGCCGCCGGAACATCACAACGGATAGCTGCGCCGCGCCGTCTTTCAAGGTGAAGTAGCAGTGCCCCGTTGCCGCGGGCCGCCAATTTGAAATTTCACCTTCCACGATGACCTGGCCATAGCTGCGCTCGAGCACGCTACGAACCTGACGCACCAATTCGGCGACACTCCACACGCGCGACTCTCGCGGTTGCTTTGCGGTTACGATCGCAGAGTCCGTCTCCGGCGTCGCGGTGACTCGTGCAGGGTGCGCAACCTCGCTCGGCGCAGACGGATCTTCCTCGGGCGCTTCGGACACAGCGTCGAAGAGGCCCGGCATCTCCGGGCCCACATCACTTTTTGTTCTGCCTTTGCGCCGCAGTTCTGCAAGGCTCGGCATGGGCTCACGGGAACTCATTGCAAGCTCGAGTTTACGCTGCTCAAGCCCGCACGGTTCAGTGTGAGAGTGTCAACTGGCTGCGTTCAATACGCGGTGGCCCAGCAGTTCGCCGGCCTCTTTCAACAGCAGTTCGGGACGGCAAGGTTTGCTGAGTAACTTTAGCGGCCGCTTCATCCGCAGTGCTTCGAGCTCCACGCACGCGGCGTTGCTCAGGTACGCCGTCAGCATGATCATCTGGCACGTCGGCATCTCGCGGCTGATTGCTGCGGCCAGTTGCAGTCCGTCCTGCCCAGGCATCGTTACATCACACAGCAATAGCTCCGGAACGAAGCTCCTTGCTTTGTGCAATGCATCTGCGGCGGAATAACATGCCTCTGACTCGAAACCGTTCACTACAAAGATCATTCGCAGCGTATCCGCCACGAGGCGATCGTCATCGACAATAAGCACTCTCTGTCTCATCTGGAGGTTGGTCCTCCCTTCTGTAGCCCGGTGAGAAATACAGAAAAATTGAAAGACAAAACCGCGTCAAAACATGCAGGCGCGATTCTGGGGAAAGTCACTGTAGAGTAGACGAACGAGATGTTCTCTACCAGCGAAATCTTCGCATTTTCGCCTTCTTTTTATTGACCGAAACGTTTCCTTTTGCGCGAAAATCTAACGTCAGACGATGCATATCCTTTTGCTCTTGTTCGGCTTAGTCCTCTACGTTACGGTGCTGCTGGATTCGTTCCAGACGATCATCCTTCCGCGGCGCCCTGTCGCACGATTTCGTCTCACGAGGCTCTTTTATCTCGCCACGTGGATTCCGTTGACACGCATCGCGCACTTGATTTCCGACCGCAAAAAACGAGAGCAGATCTACAGCTACTATGGTCCGCTCTCTTTGCTCATGCTCTTTGTCATGTGGGCGGTTGCTCTCCTCACGTGCTTCGCTCTCATCTACTTCGGCCTGCGTGTCCCGTTCTCGGATCCGCTGCATCGAAGCTCGGCCCTTGGAGGTCTCCGCACATGTTTTTACGTGAGCGGATCCACGCTCTTCACACTCGGGCTTGGCGACGTCGTACCTACGAACCATATCGCACGGTTCTTCATCGTTACGGAGGCCGGAACGGGTCTCGGCTTCATCGCGTTGGTCATCGGCTATGTGCCGGTGCTGTACTCAGCGTTTTCTGCGCGTGAGATGGAAGTAGCTCTGCTCGACGGACGTGCCGGCTCACCGCCTACCGCAAGCGAACTGCTTGTCCGTCACCACTTCGACGGCGGAGATGCTGCGTTGAATAAGTTGCTTGCCGAGTGGGAGCGCTGGTCCGCAACCGTACTCGAGACGCATATCTCCTATCCAATTCTTTGCTATTACCGTTCCCAGCACGACAACCAAAGCTGGCTCTCCGCTCTTACTGCCATCCTCGACGCGTGCGCGCTCATCATCACCGCGGTCGACAGCCCCTTGCAACGCCAGGCCCAGCTTACTTTCGCTGTTGGGCGGCATGTTCTCGTCGATATCGGTCACGTCTTCCATCGTGAGCAAATCGAGCAGAAGCTGCGCGCTTTGCCGTTTACGCGGCTCAACGACGAGGAATTCGCCCATCTAGGCAATCTGTTGTATGGGGCAGGGATCTCTCTCTGCAGCGACATCCACGTCCGTGAACGTCTCGATGCTCTGCGCAAACTCTACGAGCCCAACGCCTGCGCCATGGCCCACTACTTGCGCCTCGAGCTCCCACGGTGGACTCCGCCGCCAGTGAATCCTGCAAAGCCTGACATCTGGATGTCGATCGGGCGGCTGCGCAGCCCGGCCGGCACCGCCGAGCTGCTGACCGCAGTCAGTCCGCAGGCGACTGCATCGAACCTCGGCGACGATGAGGGCTTCCTCTAACGCTCCCGCGCACCCAAAAGCAAAGGCCGCTCTCGCGAGCGGCCTTGCTGTTTTCTTTAGCTTCCGAGCTATTGGCCCATCGTCATGCCGGGCATGCCAGCCATGGCGGGTTGCGGATTCAGCCTCTCGGAGGCGACCTGAGCAGCGGGCCCCGGATTCCCCTTGGGGTCCTTGTCCTTGTCCTTCACCTGCGCCCACACACGCTTCGCGTCACCGGTCTTACCTTCAGTCTGGTACAGGTCGCCGAGCTGGATCTGCGCAAAGAGCGGTGGCACCGTCGCCGCGTTTCCCTTGCCAAGCTCCTCCAGCAACTTCTCCGCGTCGGCGTTGCGGCCCATCTGCTCGTACAGTCCCGCCAGCGCTGATTTGCCCAGCGCTGCAGTATCGCCGTCCCAGCCGCTGGCCACCTTCTGCAAGGCGTCCTCAGCCGCACTGTTGTTGCCGGCCTCTATGTCGGTCACTCCTGCCATGTACAGGGCCATCTTGCCGGGCTGCGTCATCCCATACTGATTCGCGACCGCAAGAAACTGTGCATTGGCCGCATTGGCGCGTGCCTTCGCGTCGGGGAAGGTCTTGATCCCGGGAGGCAGGTTCGGCGCCTGGGAAGCCAATGGGGCCTGGTAGGTCTGCATCGCATTGCCAAACGCGTTCGCTGCTGCGTTGGTGCGTTGGTTGAAAAGGGTATATCCGCCCACGATCAG
>Ga0070764_10000601_pt1 | contig 14299 bp, 10 predicted proteins | sample HubBroMetageWRM4_FD_67287 | JGI IMG/M metagenome (GOLD analysis project Ga0070764, IMG submission 67287) | Warmed soil microbial communities from the Hubbard Brook experimental Forest, New Hampshire - Hubbard Brook CCASE Soil Metagenome WRM 4 | ecosystem: Environmental > Terrestrial > Soil >... | reverse complement strand
GGAGTGATGGTGTCGCCCGCGCCATTGAAGGCCTGCAACATCACAAAGGCGTAGGCGTAGCCGATATTGCCGTAACTGACGATTCGCAAACACGATGCGCCCAAAGGAACCACGGCGGGATCGTGGGTGAAAAGCCTGATGATGGGTTCGGCGAAGAAGACGAAGAACACGCCGATGACGCCGAGGAAAATCATGTTGTAGAGGCCGGTGCGCCAGACCGCCAACTCGGCCCGCTCGGGTTGTTTTGCTCCGAGATTCTGCCCCACCAGGGTGGCTGCGGCGTTGCTCAATCCCCACGAGGGCAGGATGGCAAAGACTACGATCCGTATAGCGATAGTGTAGCCAGCGAGCGCAGCCGATCCGAAAACACTGATGATGCGGACCAGGCCGATCCAACTGGTGTGGGCGATGGCGAACTGCAAAATGCCGGTGATCGAGACGCGCAACAGGCGGAGCAGGATGGTCAGGTTCACGCGAAGCTGGCGGCCCAGAATGCGGAGGCGCTCGGTACCGCGCAGCAGGCGATAGAACTGATAAGCGACACCGATGCTGCGGCCGGTGAAAGTGGCGAGGGCGGCTCCGGTGACGCCGAGGCGAGGAAATGGCCCCAGCCCAAAAATCAGGCAGGGATCAAGAATCAGGTTGATGATGTTGGAGACCCAGAGCAAACGCATGGCGATGGCGGCGTCACCGGCGCCGCGGAAGATGGCATTGTTGAGAAACAGCAACAGGACAGCTCCGCTGCCTCCGAGCGCGATGCGGGCGTAGCCGCTGCCGAGGGACACAATCTCCGGAGACGCACCCATCAAAGTAAGCAATCGCGAGGCCCAAATCCAGCACGGAATGCCGATGGCGACAGCGACTCCCAGGCCGAGTACGATCGCCTGCACCGCAGCCACGGCCGCCCCTTCGGGATCCTTTTCGCCGATGCGGCGCGCCACCATGGCAGTGGTGGACATACCCAGTCCAATGCTCACCGCAAACACCAGACTGAGCAGCGATTCAGTGAGGCCGACGGTGGCAACCGCATTAGCCCCGAGGCGTCCCACCCAGAAGACGTCGACCACGGCGAAGAGTGATTCCAGAACCATCTCTAACACCATGGGCACGGCGAGCAACAAGATGGCGCGGTTTAAGCTGCCTTCGGTGTAGTCCTGATGAGAGCCGCGGATGGCTTCCCGCAGCGAAGTCCACAGACTGCGCGAAGACGTGATGGCAGAAGGCAATTCCATAGTGCGTTTTTTTGACGGGCGAGCCCTGGGTGCGGGACGGCAAATTATAGAAGGTTATGTGGCTTCTGTCCGCTTGAGAAATGCGCCAAAGAGCTGGGACAAAGAACGCTTGCTCGGGATGACGTCTGTGCTAAAATGGCGGCAGTTTTGCCACCCGTCTTGGGATTTTCATAGTCCTGGCCTTGCCGCTCCGTCTGAGGGCTTCGTAACTTCGATTCGTTCCACAATCCGGAGGTTTCTCATGCCAGTCTCGTTTGATAGAACACATTCTGCCAGCCAAAATCTGCGTTTCCGCCAGCTAACCCTCCTTTCCGTGACGCTGTTTGTAATCTGCGCGGCGGGGTTGAGTTTCGCCACCGACGTTGTGACCTACCACAACGACATTTACCGAACCGGAGAAAATCTAAAGGAGACGATTCTTACCCAGAGCAACGTGAATTCGACGAACTTCGGGAAGCTGTTTTCAGCTCCGGTGGATAGCGTGATTGACGCCGAGCCCTTGTATTTGTCGCAGCTCGACATCCCCGGCAAAGGAACTCATAACGTGGTTTACGTGGAGACGGAGAATGACAGCGTCTATGCGTTCGACGCCGACCAGGGGACTCTGTTGTGGCAGGTGTCGGTGCTGGGCGCGGGAGAAACACCTTCCGACACGCACGGTTGCGGGCAGATTTCGCCGACCATCGGAGTGACTGCAACGCCGGCGATTGATCGTCATACCGGGCCGCACGGAACTATTTATGTAGTGGCGATGAGCAAGAGCGGCTCCAACTATTTCCAGCGGATCCATGCGCTGGATGCGGCCACGGGAAAAGAACAGCCGGGCTCGCCGATCACGGTGGCGGGCAAGTATCCGGGCACCGGCGACGGCAGCCAGGGCGGGTATGTGATTTTTGCTCCGGGGCAATATGCAGAACGGCAGGGGCTATTGCTGCTCAACGGCATACTTTACACGGCCTGGACTTCGCACTGCGACGAGCGGCCTTACACGGGTTGGATCATCGCCTATAACGCAAACACCGGGGCGCAGGTGGGAGTGCTGGATTTGACGCCGAACGGCAACGAAGGAGCGATCTGGCAAGCGGGGGCAGGGATGGCATCCGACGGCACGTATCTTTACTTGCTCGACGCCAACGGCACCTTCGACACTACTTTGAACGCACAAGGCTTTCCGATAAACGGGGACTTCGGCAACGCATTCGTAAAGATTTCGACCAGCAACGGCACGCTCGCGGTGGTGGATTATTTCAACATGTACAACACGGTGCAGGAATCGGATTCGGACACCGACCTGGGCTCGGGCGGGGCGATGTTGCTGCCGGCGATGAAGGACGGTCAGGGGAACTCGCACGATCTTGCGATCGGCGCCGGGAAGGACTCGAACATTTACATCGTGGACCGCACCAACATGGGGAAGTTCAATCCCCAGAATGACAGCGCAATTTATCAGGAACTCGACGGCGCGCTCCCCGGGGGAGTGTGGTCGATGCCGGCGTATTTCAACGGGAATGTTTACTACGGACCGGAAGGCAGCAATTTGGTGCAGTTCAAGTTCACCGATGCCAAGCTCTCGACGAGTCCGGTGGCAAAAAGCGCGGTCAGCTTTCCTTATCCCGGAAGCACGCCCAGCATTTCGGCCAATGGATCGCAGAACGGCATTGTGTGGGCGATTGAGCACAGCGATCCCAATGATGTATTGCATGCTTACAACGCCAGTTCGGTGGCGAAGGAGTTGTATAACTCCGGGCAGGCGGCGAATGGTCGCGATCAGTTCGGTTCGGCCAGCCACTTTGGCACACCCATGATCGTGAACGGCAAAGTATATGTGGGAACGCAGAACGGCTTGGCGGTGTTTGGGATATTGCCGCAAGGCAAGAAGTGAGTGAATCTGTTTGTGTGCAAAGCGGTGAAGGCCGCATGAAGATTGCACGCTTGTGGCAGTTTCAAAAGGTTATTCACAATTGTTGTTGAAAAGTAGCCAGGCTGCGGATGAGCTTTTGAAGTCAGAGGGTGAGGAACGACCCACAAAACGGAAAACGTCAATCGCAGAGATCACCGAGAAAAAGCTGCGGAGGACGCAGAGAACAAGAGTGTGGGAAGAAAAGGAAAAGGCCGTGATATTGGTTATGCTCTAGCCGTCAACTCCTGCGAGGGAGCTGGCGACGTGGAGTCATGCACCATCACGGCCTTCGATGTAATCACCGCTTTCGCAGTTCCCAACCCCGGCCACATCCTCGCAGAGTAGCCGGATTTTTCGGGTCAGGTCGCTCCTCGAGTTGCCCCGTTGAGCGGATTACCCAGCTTACTTCGGACTGGCTAAGTTTTAATTTGAGCCAACCCTTTCAGCCGTCGACGGTCGCGAAGTTAAATGGCAGCGGAGGAAATGTCAACGCCGCATTTCGGTGCAACATGGCATCGTAATGCACAGAGTTTTCCTCATTGCAATTCGTTCTGGATGGGAACCTTAGAAGCCACAAGAACTCAACGGCCCTCTTTTGCACAGATGTTTGCACAGGAACCATGCTAGTTTCTTGACGCGGGGCTGCGGGTGCCGCATGTTGTTTTTGAGGAATTAAAATGGCGGGGTTGGTGGCCTATGTGGATGGCGGGTCCCTGGGAAATCCGGGGCCGTCAGGAATTGGAGTGGTTATTGACGGGGCGGAAAGCGGCCGGTTGACGATTGCCAAGTGGGTGGGGCGGCAGGACAACAACGTCGCGGAGTATCTGGCGCTGCTGGAGGCCCTGCAATGCGCGGTGGTACTGAAAGCCGGCGCTCTGCACGTTTATTCGGATTCGGAAGTGGTGGTCAAACAGATGATGGGAGAGTACGCGTGCCGCAGCCCACGTTTGTATTCGCTGCATTGGATCTGCCGCAAACTGGCTCGCGGGCTGGAGTTTTCCATTTCCCATGTGCGGCGGGAAGAGAATGCAGAAGCGAACGGCCTAGCAAACGCAGCGGCCCGGGGCATCGTCAGTCATGGTTGAATGACGCGGTCCGCTCCATCCCCAGCGGCTGAAACACTGCTCCACATCAAACCTATCGCCGCTAACCAAGTCGTCCGAGTTAAGTCCATCCCCAGAGAGTGAACGATGTCTTCCTTCAAGCACCCGCTCGTAATCGCGATGGTTCTGGCGGTTAGCGGTTGGCTGGCGGGCACACAGTCCCCTTCCTCGGCGCAGTCGCAGCGCAAGACCAGCCAACCCTATACCGGCGACCTATCGATCTTTGATTCGCCGGGGCGAGAGGAGCGGCTGCAAATCAACCGTGTGATGGACATTCTAGGCGTCACTCAGGGAAAAAACGTGGCGGATATCGGGGCGGGATCGGGATGGTTCACGGTACGAGCTGCGAGGCGGGTCACGGAAACCGGGACTGTGTATGCGGTGGATATTAATCCTGAGGCCATCCGCTATATTAAGAATCGCGCGAACAAGGAACAACTGCACAACGTGGAAGCGGTCTTAAGCAAGGCCGACGACCCGCTGCTTCCCGCCAATACCATTGACGCGGTGTTGCTGTTGAAGACCTACCACGAAGTATCCAATCCAGTGGTGTTGCTGCGGAAGCTGCGAGCGTCGTTGCGGCCGGGGGCGAAAGTTGGAATCATCGATCGCAACGGCACCGGGGAGAATCACGGCGTGAGCAAAGATGTGGTCATGCGGGAGGCTGGGGAAGCGGGCTACGAACGAATCGGAGAATACGACTTCGTAAAGGGCGATGGTATGGACTATTTCCTGGTGTTGGTGCCGAAACCGTAGTGGCGGAAATCAGGGCTTTACGTTTTCAGGTAAGGGCATACGGGCCTCAAAGCGCTGGATGCTTTCCGGGCAATGCTTGTGGAACATACGTTTCAGGTCGGGAGTAAATTCGTGCAGGATATTGGTAGTGGCGTCGGAGCTGAGTGTGCCCACAAAGCGGTTTACGGTGGCGCTAAAAGTGCGGTCGGGACGCGGGTAGTAAGCATCCTGCAGAGAGCTGACCATTGAGGCTCCGAGAAATTCTGATTGGTTGAAGACGTCGCGACCGTAGTCATCGCGCGTCACCAGCACACGGGTAGCGGCGTACCAGGCACGAGAAATCAGTCCATGCGCCTCCGAGGGATAATAGCGTGGATCTTCGTGCAGCAGGCTTGCCAGCGCGAAAGTCTGGATGAAGCGGCGAGATTCGACATCGGCGAGAGTGGCACCCAGCCGCTTGCTCCAACCCTGCATTCCACCTCCATATTGGGGCCACTGGGCGAACATTTGCGCCCAGGTTGCATCGAAGGTGGCGGAAGCGAAGGTGTAGGGAGAATAGGTCTGGCGGACGAATATCTCGAACCTGCAGTGAGGCGACAAGGGACGGTAGGCGGACGGCGCGTCGGGAAATCCCCCGGAGTTGAGAAGCGAACTCGCTGGAATGGTTGTCATTTGGCTGCACGGCAGCGACGGCGTGGAAAGCGTGCTTGAAGGTTCTGTCAGCAAGGGAGGCGCGGAACTCTCCAAGGGGAGATTACTCTTTTCGAATTGGGTCCGTTCCGGAGCTACGGGAAGTTGTCCCCAAGCCGTCCCTTGGGCCACCCCCATCGCGATCACAAAAGCCAGTACCCGGGTCATCATTACTATCCTCGGGGCAGCAGGATCAGCGTTCCTTGGATGGTGCGGGTGTGGAAAGGTTTGCATACGGACGGGAACGCTGGCGAACCCAGCCTCGCTTGAGGGGCCGCCTTGATACAACCCGCAAATGTCGCTACCAGAGCCAGTTAGCACGGGTTGATATCTGCGCCGGACGCGCTCCCGGGGGACGCTGAGCGGGCCGGATTGCGCCTCCACTCCATCTGGGAGCACTCCAGTTGCCAGTTATCGGAGGCGATTTCCTCCAAAAGAGGCCTCCCGCGCCCAAATCCAGGGGTAGCGGGATTTCACAAATAATTCATCGAACCGACGCACATTTGCGGCGGGGCCGGGGTTAATAGTTGATGGATATCCTTTTGGGGGGCACAATGGGTGAGACACGGCCGCCACGGCTGGGACCGCGGGAGCAGGAGATTGTTGACCTGCTCTTACAGGGCTGCGGCAACACCGAAATTGCCAGCGTCATAGGGATGAATCGCCGGACGGTCAAGGCACATTTCAATCGCCTGTTCGCGAAATTTGGGATCAGCGGCGGGATCAAACGGGTCAAGCTGGCAACTCTTCTCTACCGGAGACAGCTATGCTTAGAAAACAGCGTGGGAACGAACAAGTTCACAATCGGCGGGAACAACAGATCATCGAACTTGTTGCCCAGGGACTTACCAACCGTGACATCGCAGGAGAGCTCAGAACCACCGAGTACGTCATCAAGAACCATCTTCGGACCATCTACGACAAACTGGGGCTCTGGAACCGGGTCGAACTAGCCTTGTGGTACGAAGCCCGCCAGCAGGAAAACCGGATGGCGGCCGAATCCAAGGGCGGAACCTTTCGTCCGGATTCCTCCTCAATCGCGGGATCCGAGATCAGCTAACGAGAGAACTCAGCGGAGAAGCATGGTTCGCCGGTAATCGAGGCAGCTAACTGGTCCAACGCAAGCGAGCGCTCTGATCCACGTACCAGTCGCTCACCACTTTTTGAACGATCTCCGGCCACTGGGCTCTTGAGGAAGTTTCATCCGAAGCTGCGGGGGTTGAAACCGGCGGATCGAATTTGGGCTTGGCCGTTGGCCGGGCAATTTCGCGAATGTAAGCCGGAGGGCCTACCAGCAAGGCGATGCGCTGGCGAGGGTTGCTCTTCCTTATCTGCAACGAGGCCAGCGTGGCTTGTTCGGAGTTCTCCGACGCGGCCAACAACACCAGATCATAAGGGATGTTTTTCCAAAGCGAGTTTGCCTCTACCAGCCGATTGGCCAGGTGCACCTCGACCTCATGATTTCTCAGAACCGTCGCGAGCAAATTGAGCCTTCGGGAGTTATCGTCAATCAGCAGGATCCTTCGGCGTTCGCTGTAAAGGATGGTCATTGGAGTAATCGTCCCTGATTTGACGGTAGCGAAAGAAGGTTGCGGAGAGGTTGCGGGAAGGTTAAGGTTTTGTAAAATCTCTGATTGGCCGATGGAAGTGGGAGACGCGCAACTTTCCGGCTGGGCGAGCATCCACTGAGTATCGGTGAATGAGCTTATGAAAGTTTCTTTGCTTTTGGTCTTTGCCTTCTTTGCGACCGCAATGGCGAAGACTCCGGAGTCCGAGAAGACGACGACCAGTGGCGTTCCGATTCTGGTGGAGTTATTCACCTCTGAGGGCTGTTCCAGTTGCCCGCCCGCAGACACATTCCTTGAAAAGCTCGACCGGCAGCCGGTGGAGGGAGCGGAAATGATCGTGCTCAGCGAGCATGTGGACTACTGGAACCACATCGGCTGGAAGGATCCCTACTCTGCCCGCTTTTACAGCGACCGGCAGAGCACTTATGCGAACCGATTCGATCTGGATTCTCCCTACACTCCGCAGATGGTAGTAGACGGAAGCAGCGAGTTTGTGGGTAGCGATCAGGAACTGGCGCGAAAAGCCTTCGATAAGGCATTCCAAGTCCGGAAGATTGCGGTGCATCTGTCTTCGATCTCGATTGGCCCCGGAAACACGCTAAATGTACATGTGGAAACCGGAGCTGCGCCGGAAAACGCGGATGTAGTGGTGGTGGTCGCTCTGAATCACGCGGAATCGCGAGTGTTACACGGAGAGAATGGCGGACGCACTCTGACACACACCGCGGTGGTAAGAACGATGACTAAAATAGGAACCGCACCGCGCGGCCAGGGCTTTGCGCAGGATGCGCAGATCAAGCTCGAGGCTGGCGTGGCGCGGGACAATCTGCGGGTGATTGCGTTGGTACAGGAAGCGCATCAAGGCAAGGTGTTGGGAGCGGCGATGGAGAGGCTGCAGGGGAACTAGTCTCGGCAGGGTGCCTGATATTCCAGAACGTCGGTGACCTCGGCATTGAGGCGCTGCTCAGCCGCATTAATGAGTTCGAGATCGATAACATCTGAGCTGGTCAAGGCATCCACTGAAGGGGTGGTAGCCCATTTCACGGTCTTCATAGATAGCAATAATACCTCACGACCGGGTCGTGGCCCAGCTGGGGAGGTTCACGTAGGACTTGTCCAGTGCGGAAATCGAGGGGCAACCGAGGAGTCTAAGAGTGCGATCCAGATCCACGCGCAAAATTTCGATGGCGCGGGCGACTCCAGCCGGACCCGCTGCGGCGAGGCCATAGGCATAGGCGCGGCCGCAGAGAACGGCGCGGGCCCCGAGGCAGATGGCTTTAACTATGTCAGCACCGCGGCGGATGCCACCGTCCATTAGTACCTCGGCGCGGCCGTCGACGGCGGCCACTACTTCCGGCAAGGCCCGCAGCGACGCGGAAACTCCGTCGAGTTGGCGCCCGCCGTGATTGGATACGACAATCGCCTGGGCTCCGGCGTCGATGGCATGGCGGGCGTCGTCGCCAGTGAGGACACCTTTGATCACCATGGGACCGCGCCAGGCATCGCGGATCCAGCGCAGGTCGGCCCAAGTGACGGCGGAGGCAGCCAGGGCGGCGTTGATATCCACCAGTGGCATGGGGCCCTGGCCGGGAACGACAACGTTCGGGAGATTGGGAAGGCCACCATCGAGCAGGAAGCCGGCCAGCCATGAGGGACGGGCCAGCACCTGCGGCAGATATGGCAGTTTGGAAAGCACCGTGCCACTGATGAGTTCTTTCATGCCGTTGCGCAGATCACGCTCACGGACGCCAGAAACGGCAGTATCAATTGTGACCACTAATGCGGAGAAGCCGGCGTTGCGGGCCCTTTCGATAGATGCTTCAGCCGCGCCACGACCACCCATCAAGTAGAGCTGATAAAAGACGGGGCCCGAGGAAGCGGCTTTGACGTCTTCCAGGGGATGCCCAGAGATGGTGGAGAGAATATAGGCCGTGCCGGCGACGCCGGCGGCATGCGCGGCGGCGACTTCACCGCCCGGATGCATGAGGCGGCTGTAGCCAACCGGGGCCAGCAGAAATGGCAGGGCGAGATCGAGACCGAGGACACGGGTCCGCAGATCGCATTGCGGGACGGCGACGCAGTGACGCGGGCGCAGCGTGACGTCTTCGAATACTCGGCAGTTCTCCCGCAGCGTGACTTCGCCCTCAGCGCCGCCGTCGAGATAGTCGAAGACAACTTTGGGCAAGCGGCGCTGTGCCAGAGGCCGGAAGTCCTGGATACAGACGACGCGGGGAGCGCCAACGTTGGTCATCGGTCGATGAGATGTTTCGTTGAACATCTTAACATCGCGAGCGGCCTTGGAATGCAACCAGGGCTACTTCTTCTTCGTGGGCTTGGGCTTCAATGTCCTGGCATATTCGTAACTCACGGCCAGGTACTTCTTAAGCTCTTTTGTGTTCTTCAGCAGGGCATCGGGGACCGCCACATACTCTGCCATGACGGCGCCGTAAGCCTCAAACAGGTTAGTCTTGTATTTCTTCAGGAACGCTTCCCGCGCGTCCTCGGGAAGCCGGATAGCCAAGCGAGATTGATGCAGAAGGGTAAACATATTGCCGTTGAGCGACGTGTAAGGATTGGCAGCGCCTTTGCGTTCGATCGCAGGGATGGTGGCGATCAGCTGGTCATAGAGGACTTCGTTGCCGGAAGGGGCAGAGGCTTTTTTCGGTGTGGCCATGGAAATTCCCAATCAGCGTATGAGGATACACCAAGGGGGAAATCTCGTGGGGCGGACGAGGGCGTCCGCCCCTACGGGGATGCTAGTCGGCGGCCATCTGTTGCGCTTCCGGCTCCAACTGAGGTGATTGGGACACCGCTTGTCCGCGCAGTTCGGCTTCCAGGGCCGCGAGTTGGGACTCGATCTCGTCATTGGCCTTGCGCTTGCGGATGACCTCTTCGCGGTAGCGCCGCAGGAAGTAATCGATGGTCTCAACACGAATTCTTATGGAGCCGGTGGGCTTGTTTTCGTCGAGATCCTTGAAGCAGAAGTACGGGGTGCCCGACTCCTCGATAATGCCCTCAACCACACCATAGATGGGCGCGTCGTGGCCGCACTTGAAGCTGGAAATCTCGAGCGCCACCAGGTTGGGATGCCGCGCGGTGAATTTCGCAGCCCAGACCTTGTGGTTGGTGCTACAGGAATAAGAGTTCTTCCAGGCGTCGGTGATATCGAGTGGGTGGGTGATGACCCCAGCACGCACTTCATCGCCGAACAGACGTTCCAGCAAGTCCTCGTCGAGCGGCAGCGTGTTCTGCGAGAAGATGGGATAGCCGAGTTTCTGGAACTCCTCCATGATTTCGTGATTCAGACCGGGATCGTGGTGATAGGGCCGGCCCAGCATGACGATGCCGATCTTGTCATCCCGTTCCAGTTGGTCCATTACGTCACGGGCGCGCTTGCGGATGCTAGCTTCGTAGTCCGCCAGCGCCTTGTAGCCGACTTCGACGGCGCGGTCGTTCTCTTCTTGTGACAAGCCGAGAATGGGCTGCCAGGCTTGCAGCATCTGGTGGGCGAAGAGTTTGCGATCCGCAAAGTTCAGAACTGGGTCGACGTACTTGACGTTGTGCTCAGCAAAAACATCGTTCTCTTTGGTGAAAGCAGCCTTGACGGTTTCGGGCGTTGCGGTAACGGTTGGGCAGGCATTGGCGCCGACAATCTTCACCAGCGGCGAAGTCAGCACATCGTACATGGGGAAGAAAATCACGTCGAGCGGCTTCTTGCGATGCTTTTCCTGAATCAGGTTATAGACGTGCGAAATGCCGATCTTCGCTGGGAAACAGGGGTCGATGGCGCCACGGCTGGCGCCGGCGCGATAAAGATCGGAACTGGTGTAGTCGGAGTAAATGACGTTTTCCGGCTGCACACCCAGGCTCTCCAGATAGCCGTTGAAGAGCGGCGCGTAGGTGTAGATATTCAGCACGCGTGGAATGCCGACGCGCAGCTTCTTGCGATTCTCCATCAGCGGGATGCGGGCCTTGGCTTCCTTGTTCCAGAACTTGACTGCCGCGGGAACGGGATCGGCCACGCTCTTGGGACTGATTGAGCGAAAGACTTCGTGGGCCGCGATGTCCACGAAGTTAAGATATTTCTCTTTGATCTGGTCGAGGCCGGCTTTGATGTCCTTCATGTCGTTGACATCTTCGACCAGGCCTTTTTCGCAGGTGGCAATGATGAGGCGCTGCTCACCGTGCATCAAGGGGACTTTGGTGACCTTCTGGATGGGAACGAAACTCTTCTCATCCTTGGGAACGGTGCGGATGTCGATGAAGGTGCGCAGGCAATTGTTCTTGCAGAAATTGCAGCGCGTGGATTCGTTGCGAGTGGTGCGGTATTCGATCTTGCGAACGGCGTCGAGTCCGACAAACGAAGTCTGTAGGCCGTTCTTCCAAAGGCGTACGGATTCGACCGCCGCGCCGATGGCCCCGGATTCGCCGCAGAATTCGTGGACGATGATTTCCGGTTTCTTGCCGGCCGCGCGGAAGCTGTTGTTGATGAAATCGACTTCCGCTTTCACCACCGCCATGTTGTTCTGCGTCCCGCCCTGAAGAACGAAACGAGTTCCCAGCGCGGCGAGATTGGGAATGCTGGCGACGTAGAGGAACACGTTCTTGGGAAGTACGGCAGCGAGACCGGCGAGGATTTCCTCCGCCCGCCACCCCTGGCGCTGGAAATTCACGATGTCCGATTGCATGAAGACGGCGCAACCGTAACCGAAAACCGGCATAGATTGAGCGGCAAAGGCCAAGTCAGCATATTGCTCGACGCCAAGACCAAAGCCTTCGGCGGTCGATTGCAGGAAATAGCCGTTACCCGCGGAGCACTGAGTGTTGAGCTTGAAATCCTTCACCCGGCCGTTGTGAAGGATGATGATCTTGATGTCCTGGCCGCCCACGTCGACGATGACGTGCGGGTCTTCATAAAACTTGAGCGCGGATTCGGTGTGAGCTACCGTTTCGACGAGTGCCACGTCGGCGTGCAGGACATCTTTGAGAATATCTTTCGCGTAGCCGGTAGTGGCGACACCCAGCACTTCCAGCTTCGCCTTTTGCGCTTCTACCTGGCCGCGCAGGTTCTCGAACATCTCGATCGTATCCTGGATCGGATTGCCGTTCGAAAGCTGGTAGGCTTTGCAAAGAATGTCGCCGTTTTCGTTGAGCAGCACCGCTTTGGTAGAAGTTGAGCCGCCGTCGATGCCGATGAATCCGCCAACTGTTTGGTTGGTGTTGAAGGTGGCCGGGATGAACTTCTTGCGGCGATAGGATTCTTTGAATCCGGTCAGTTCGTGGTCGCTGGTGGTTAAGCCTTTGGCGCCGGACTTGGCTTTTTCTTCCTGGCGTCCAAATTCAATGTAGTGGACTAACTGGTCATAGCCGCGATAGCAGCCGACGCAGTCTTCCTCGCTCTTGCCGAATTCGATCGCGCCCATGGCGGCGAAGTACTGGGCATTTTCGGGGACCTTGATAAGGTCCTCGGGCTTGGCCCCGTCGGGGATCTGGACTTTGCGTTCCTGCCACATGCGGGGGATGTTGGCCTGCCAGGCTTCGCGCATGCCTTTGATGAAGCTGTTGGGACCGCCCAGCAGCAGAACATGAGGACGCAAGGTGTGGCCGCGGGTGAGAACGCTGAGGTTTTGCAGGACTATGGCCTCGAAAAGCGAAGCCATCAACTCGTCTGGCGGGGTTCCAACTTTCTGTAGGCCGTTGATGTCGGTTTCCGCGAAGACGCCGCACTTGCCGGCCACTTTGTGCAGCTTGATGCCGTTGTAGCCCTGAACGGCCAGCTCGGCAGTGGGAATTTTCAGCTTGGCGTTAATTTTGTCGATGACGGCGCCGGTGCCGCCGGCGCACTTGTCGTTCATCGACGGAATTTTCTTCTTGCGGCCGGTTTCGTCGTCGTCTTTGAAGACGATGATCTTCGCGTCCTGACCACCGAGTTCAATGACCGAATACACCTCGGGGTGCATCTTCTCGACCGCCAGGGAAACCGCAGTGACTTCCTGCACGAATTTGGCGCCGATCTGGTCGGCAATGGAACCGCCGCCCGAGCCGGTCATGAACATGCGGGTGTTGTGGCGATTGATGCCGACTTCGGCTTCCATGCGGCGGAGAAACTCCAGCGACTTCTCCGGCTGCTTGGTTTCATGGCGCTGGTAGTCCTGCCACAGAACCTTGTCAGTCGCGGCCTCGACCACCGTGGCCTTGACTGTGGTCGAACCCACGTCGAGCCCGACCATGAACTCGGTGCGGTGGTCATGCGGCTTTTGTGGAGGCGCAGGAGCTATCTGAAGCAGTGGAGCCTTTGCCGTTTGTCCCGAATGATCGTGCATTGGGTTCCCTTCTACTCTCCGGTAGAAACCAACGGGAACTGCTGAACAAAACCAGTTCTCAGTTCCCGGTTATCAGTTCTCAGTTCTAATCTCCGCTGGCCGTCGCGGGTACTGCGACGGGAACGCGTGAACGCTTCCACAGATGTGTATCTTTCTTGATGCGATCATTCACGTGCAAGATGAACTGGGCGGCGGTACCAGCGACACCTTCGCGATGCGGCACGTGATAGAAGGGACGCCGCAACTCAGGATGTTCGGCAATGTATTCGCGAATCTGTTCCATGGTCTTGCCGGTGGATTTCAGGCACTGTTCGAACTCGGTTTTGGCCTTCACTTTGGCCTCGCCCAACGCCATTTGCACGCGGCTGTGAGCGTTCACTTCGCCTTCGCCCGAAGTTTCAATCGGAAGGAAGATCATGTCTTTGAATTTGTTGACCACGGCCGACTGAACGCCGTCCGACTGCGATGATGGCATGCAGCCAAACGGTTTCAGCGCCAGCACCATGTGGCACAGCTTGTGAATGGTGTAGTAAACATTCTTGCCGACTTCGAGATGGCCTTCGCCGCCGCGCGCGAACTGGTTGTAGAAGGGGTTTGCCAGGTCGGCAAGGTCTTTTTGGGGAACCAATTCGTGAGTGATCCCGCCCAGGTGCTTGATGGTGCGGTGATAGAAGAATCGCCACGCCTTCTCACCGAAGCCGATGCCCCACAGCTTCTTGTGCAGGCCGATGTAATTGGCGAAGTTCTT
>Ga0070764_10000599_pt1 | contig 14315 bp, 16 predicted proteins | sample HubBroMetageWRM4_FD_67287 | JGI IMG/M metagenome (GOLD analysis project Ga0070764, IMG submission 67287) | Warmed soil microbial communities from the Hubbard Brook experimental Forest, New Hampshire - Hubbard Brook CCASE Soil Metagenome WRM 4 | ecosystem: Environmental > Terrestrial > Soil >... | reverse complement strand
CATATCCGCCATCTTAGTGAGTGTTTGATAAATGGGGGACGGCCGTCTGGGGCGGGCCTGGGTTGCGGAGCGTCGGTGCGCTGAGATAGCCGGGCGCGGACCCCGTGTTCTCTGATGTGTGACGACCAGAAAGACACGAGGGCCCGCGCATGCCCAGGGTATGCGCCGGGCCGGTGGTTATCCCAGTGACCTGACCGATGCTCAGTGGCAGGTCATCGCCGTGTACCTGCCAGCTGAGGTTCCCGGGCGGCGGGGCAGGCCGCGGGTCTGGCCGCTGCGGGTGATCGTCGAGGCGATCTTGTACGTGGACCGGGCCGGGTGCGCCTGGCGGTACCTGCCGGACAGCTTCCCGCCCTGGCCGACGGTGTACGGGTACTTCGCCGCCTGGCGTGATGACGGCACCCTGGCCCGGCTGCACGACGCGCTGCGGGCACAGGTCCGGGCCGCCGCCGGCCGGGACCCCGAGCCGACCGCGGCGATCATCGACTCCCAGTCGGTCCGCGCCGCCGACACCGTGCCCAGGGCCACCCGGGGCTGGGATAACGCGAAAAAAGTGAACGGGAGGAAACGGCACATCGCGGTGGACGCGATGGGCATGCTGCTGGCCGTGGTGATCACCGCCGCCTCCGTCCAGGACCGCGACGCCGCCCGGCCGCTGCTGTGGAACCTGCACCGCACCTCCCGCCGCATCCGCCTGATCTGGGCCGACGCCGTCTACGCCGGCAAGCTGAGTGCCTGGGCCGCGACCATGAAGATCAGCCTGCAGATCGTCCCCCGGCGCAACCCGCACGCCTTCGAGGTCCTGCCCCGCCGCTGGGTGGTAGAGCGGACATTCGCCTGGATCAGCAAGCACCGCCGCACCGTCCGCGACTACGAACGCCTTCCCGCCAGCCACGAAGCCATGATCTTGTGGGCCATGATCGCCCTCATGGCATGTCGCCTGACCCAGCCCGCCCATTTATCAAACACTCACTAAGGCTGGCCATGCCTGGTTTCGTTGTCACTTGGTTAGTCACTGCTTCCGGGACCTATGGCCGGGGAGAGCTTCGTAGGGCGATCGCGTCGATGACCGTCGGGCGGATACGGCCGTCCCTAGTGACGTCGCTGTTCGAGCTTGTCGCTCCGTCTGCTGTTGGCTGGCCGTTGTCTCGCAATCAAGACCGCCCATGACGCCACCGCGTCATCGAAGACCGCGATTCCGCGACGGTGGAGGTCGGAGCCGTATGCTCAGAGCAGAGACCTCAGAGCAGAGACCTCAGACTGGTCAGACCACGACTCATAGGACTTCGGAGCCGCCGTGACGAGCTACCGGCCGATGACTCTGGCTGATCTTGGCAGGCATCTGGCGGATGTTGATGACGTCAAGACCCGCTGGAAGCTTGTTTGGGAGTTTCTCGAGGAGTACCGCTGGGAGCCGGCCGACGTTCAAGCGTCGCTGCTGTATGACGAGCCACCCGGCACTGGCGACGAGCGGTGGGACGTGCTTCTGGCCGCGCTCGCTGAGCATCTTGCCGCACAACGTGGCCGAGCCGCGCCCGAATGGACCGAGATGCGAGTACTTCAGCGGCCGTGGTTCCCGGCGGAGTTGGAGATCCAGCGAGCCGATGCGCTGGTCTGGGCGCCGGCGGCATTCCGCAAGCACGGCGTCTACCTGTCTGCCAGAGACCTGGAGGCCGCGTGACCGAGCCGGGTGACGTCCTCCTTGGCCGGGAAGAGATCGAACGAGCCTTCACGGCGCTTGGCGAGCGGCTAGCCCGAAGGGCAGTCGTAGCGGCCGTCATCCGCGTAGTGGCCGTCGACGACGACGGGCAAGCGCCGGCGCGATCGCCTGCAGCACGGCCTGCAGGGTGCAGGGCCGCCGCCCGTAGCGGATGGTCAGGCCCGGCACCTGTGCGCGAACGTCATCTTGGCGCACCCGTCATTGCCGCAGAAGCACCGGCGGACCTGCAGGTCAATCAGCACTTCCTGGCCGCCGCTTGCGGTATCGGCCAAGCGCCGCTGGTAGCTGCTGTGCACCCGCCGGGACACCGAGCCGCAGCCCGCGCAGGCCGCCTCGCTGGCGCAGGTCCGGGCCAGCACATCAGCTGCGCTGATCACACCGTCGCCACGCCAGAGCTCTTTAGTCATAACTGGCAGTGTTGCCTGTCGCACGTGATGTGACCAGCAGCGCGCGCACCTCGCGGGCCTCCGGAGCGCCGAGGGACTCGAACGAGGCGAGCGCCTCTCGCCACAGACGGCACGCGTCTTCTGCCGCGCCATCGGCTGCGTAGCTTCGGCCGAGGGCGGCGCGGGCACGGGCCTCCGCGTACCGGTTTCCCCCGTCGCTCGCCAGGCGTATGGCCCTGGCCAGCTGCGTACGCGCCAGGTCTGGCTGGCCAGCGGCGAGGTGAACCTCGCCGAGACCGCAGAGCGCCTCGGCTTCGCGGGGCCGGTCGCCGGTATTGCGGGACAGCACTAGGCACTGCCGGTAGTGCCTGGCGGCCTCGGGATAAGAACCTAGCCGCAGACCGGCCTCACCGAGGCCGACCAGAGCACGAGTTTCAATGCTGCGGTCGCCGGTGTCGTGGGTGATGGACAGCGATTGCCGTAGGAAGGTGCGTGCCTCTCGGTAATGGCATGTGCGGAGCGCCACCTCGCCCAGCACCGTCAACGCGGACGCCTCGCCGCACCTGTCGCCGGCCTCACGGGACAAGGCCAAGGACTCACGCAGGCGACCGGCGGCCTGCTCGTAGCGGCCCTGCCGGAGGTCGACAACGGCGAGCCTGGCGAGGGCGAGAGCCATTCCTGGCCGGTCATTCGTCCTGCGGAACAGGGTCAGCGACCGCTGGTAATGGTCAATGGCCAGCTGGTAGCGGCCATGCGTGCAGCGTATGACGCCGATATTGCCAAGGGCGTCAGCCTGCCTGGCCCCGTCGTCGGCCTCGCGGGCGAGCGCCAAGGATTGGCGAAAGTAACCGATGGCCTGCTGCCATCGCCCCTTCAACATGGCGGCCTCGCCGAGGCTGTTCAGTTCGGCCGCCTCCGCACCGCTATCGCCAGTCTCTCTTGCCGCGCGACGAGCATTGCCGTGGATGATGAGCGCTTCTGGGTGGTGGCCGCCGAAATACAAATAAGGGAACAAGACCGCTGCCATCCGTATAGCGTGCTCAGGCCAGCCATGTGCGGCCGTGTGTGCAACGACCATGACCAGGTTAGGCCGCTGCGCATCCAGCCACGCCCGTGCCGTTGCCGGCGTGTTCACCGTCGGCATGGCGGCGATTCCTGGCGCGCTGATGGGTGTCCGACGGTGCCTGTAGGCGGGGAACAGGGTATCTATTGCCGCGCCCGCGGTCTGCAGGTAGTAATCGAACAGGCGCGTCAGCGCCGCGTGCTGTGCGGCATCACCATCGGCGTCCGCCAACTTGCGGGCGTAAGACCGCAGCAAATCGTGCATGGCGAACCGGTCTTGCCCGGCCGCCTCGATGAGGTGTGCGCGAATCAGCAGATCGAGCGTCCGGCGGCACTGCGTTAGGCCGATATCGTTGAGCGCCGCGACCGCGTAGGCATCGACATCGGACCCGGGATGGAGGCCGAACAGCCTGAATGTCCGCGCGGTAGCACTGTCTAGATACCGGTAGGACCAGGAAAACACCGTCCGCAGCGTCGTGTCCGGGTCACCATCTGTGGCCAGCCGCTCCAACCGTCGCCCTTGATCGGTGAGTTCACCGACAAGCTCCTTAACTGATCGCTCAGGCCGGGCCAGGGCGAGTTCGGCGGCGATGCGCAGCGCCAGCGGGAGTCGGCAGCACTGGCGGGTGAGCGCGACCGTCGCACCCGGATCGGCGTCGGCCTGCTTCCCGATCGTCGTCCGCAGCAGCCTTACCGCGTCGGTAGTGGACAGCGCCCGTAGTTCCATACGACCGGCACCGTCCCGCGCGACCAGGCCGGCCAACATATCGCGACTAGTTACCACCATCTTGCAGGCCGCATCACCCGGGATGAGCGGTCGGACCTGGCCTACCTCGAGCGCATTGTCGGCTATCACCAGCATCCGCCGCCCTGCGAGCAGGCTCCGGTACCGGGCGGCGCGTTCGGCCTCGTTCTCAGGGATGTCCTGGCCGTGCACGCCAAGGGCACGCAGGAACGCGGCGAGCGCGTCGGCAGCCTGCATCCGTCGGCCTGGGTGGTGGCCGCGCAGGTTCACGTACAGCTGCCCGTCGGGGAACAGAGACGTCGTCTGGTGTGCCCAACGCACCGCCAGCGCTGTCTTGCCCACCCCGGCGGTCCCGCTGATCACCATGACCCTAGGAGCATCACCCCCAGGGGTAACGTCAGCCCACGCCTTCAGCACGAGCAGCTCCTTTACCCGACCGGTAAAGTGGCACACGTCGACAGGAAGCTGCCGTGGTACCGCTGCCCTGGCCGCCGTCGGTGCAGCCGCGATCGCAGCCAGCTCAGCGGTTTCCGGGCCAGGGCAGGATCCTGTCGCCGCGACGGCGAGAAACGTCTCGCGGTCCGGGCTCGTCAGCCCGAGTGCATCGGCCAGCATCCGCGCCGATCGAGGATGCGGATGTGCGGTGCGCCCTCGCTCAAGGTCACTGACCGAGCGGACGCTCAGCTCCGATCGTTCCGCCAGCTCTTCCTGACTCAGGCCGACCGCCCGCCGACGGGCCCGTAGGAATTCCCCGAAGCTGCCGTTCATACGGGCTTCAGCAGTCATCTGTCAACTCCCCGTGTGCCTGAGACCGCTACGAAGTATGCCCGGTTATCGCCGGAACGGACTGGGAACCGAGGCCGGATCATCCCTGAAAACACCTGGAACCTCATTGGCGATCGCTAGGAACGCCACGTGAACTGCGACGGCCGACGAACTTCCGGCAAACCACATGCAGACTGCCGCGTGACTTCATGGAGCGCCGGCTCAGCCGGAGAAACACTGGCTCGGTAGGGAACCTCGGAAGTTCTGCAGCGAACTCGGCGGGAGCCGAGAGCACGAATAGCCGGGCGGACGGACAGCTGACTGCTGAGCGCAACCGTGCCGTCTGCTCTGCAGCGAAGTCCACCTGCCCAGCGGTCTTCGCGACGGGTCGACCATGAGCACGATCAGAAAGACGGGCCCGCTGCGCGAGGCCGACGCCCTTAAGTGAGGAGAGGTAATGGCAGCTCGCCGATATATCGCGATTCTCGCCACCGTATTTGCTCTGGCGGCGATCGCGATTGGTTACCCAGCATTCGCCGCAAGCACCACTCGTGGCACGCTTGGGCTAACCGCCAGTACTTCACCAATAATGGTTCCGGCGCCGCCGAATGACGCCGCCGTCACCGGACCTCCAGAGGTCTTCTTGACGGTCAACAACGTAAAAATGGCCTGCTTCAACATCGACAGTGGCATCGTATACTCCGTCAACGCCACAGGTATTCACATCTGGAATGATCCGGGCGGAGATCCGCTATACGAAATAAATAAAAATGCCTGGTTCGACAGCGGGTGGATAATCAATAAGGAAGGGCCGTATCACTGTCTCAGCGATGTGGATTACTACGGGAAGATATGGGTGTACGGCTTCAGGAACCACGGGGACGACGACTACGGTTTCGTCGGCCTGAATTACCTCGACATCCATGAATTCTACAGCTAGGGAATCCGATGACGTATATCATTCTTTTTCAGAATAGCTGCGACGCGTGTTCCAAGGTCGCTGCGATGGTGCACGGCCTACAGGTATCCGGCCTAGAGGCTCGTGCGCTGCAGGATCCGCAGGTGGCGGAGGTGCTCCGCACTTCCGGTTTCGAGGTTCCGGATCGTCCCTCGCTGTTGGTCGTGGGCGACAACAGCGTCGAACTGCTCGGCGGGTGGTCGATGCGCAGACGCCTAGCCAGTGTCATCGGCTGGCGGCGTTCCCGCACTATCGTCCGGCTGCTGGCGGCCGAATGGCGGGCCCGGCTGGCGAAGTCGGCTGAGTCGCATGGACTGTCGCGTCGCGGGATGCTCGGCGGTGCGCTCGGCGGCATGGCCGTCGGCATCGTCGGCTGGGCACTGTCGTCACATGGCACGATTGCCGCGTCACCGCGGGCCGAAGTCAAGGTCGCAACCAACGCTGAGATCACCGCATTGCTCGCGACGACTGCGGTCCAGCGGGCGATTCGCACCTGGGGACCAGCCGGAGACGTCTACTCTATGACCGAAGGCGGCACGCGACTGTTCGTACTCGCCCACCCCCGTGACGAGGTTCTCACCTTTGTCGACGGTTCACCCAGCGGAGATGCCGACCCTACGGCGCTTAGCATCGGCAAGGCGACCGTCAGCAATGCTGCCGTTGCTCGGTATTACACTCCAGGCGGCACCCCGCTGGCTGACTTGGCGACGTCGGGCGACCGGCCAACGGTGAGCCCTGTCCCCGCGACCGCGGGCAGCCCCGACGATCCCGACGCGCCAACCCAAGCTCAGATCCTGCTCTTTATCGATTGCTGCGGAAAGTACGTCAGCGTAGATTGCGCGGGAGGATGCGCGAGCTGTGCCGGGCATCCTAGTGCGGCGTGCATCCTGTCGTGTGGGTATTGCGCTGGCAAAGCTGCCTGGACATGCGCGAAGCTCATCTTCGGATAAGCGCTCAATAGCCCGGCACCCTCACCCCGGCGCAGCCGCCCGGCGAGATCGGTCAGTGGATCAAGGACCTAGCCGCCGCGCACCGCACGGTCGCCGAGAAGTTTGCCGACCGGCAAAGCCTGGCGACCCCCGCCGAGGATCCCCATTATGGTGACCTCGGCCAGGCCTTCCCACCCTGGCCGCGGCCCGCCACAGACGCGGCCTTGCAGTCGCCCAAGCCGGAAATCCGCCATTCCAGCAAGTCCTAGAACGCGCCGCGGACCGCGACCCCGACTGGTAAGCCGGGGACTGGCAGGGGCACGGCGCACCCTGCACCCGAGAGAGCGGTATCAGCTGCGGGACCGCGGGGTCACGTAACTGCCCCGGCCGTGCACGGTGACGACCTTGCCACGGTCGCGCAGCAGCGCGATGGCCCGGCGCACGGTGACACGGGCCACCCCGTACTGTTCGGCCAGTTCCGCCTCGCTGGGAAGCCGGGTGTCGGGCGCGTGCCTGCCCGCCTCGATGTCGGCTTCGATGTCGGCGGCGACCTGGACGGTTACGGGCGTGGCCGAGTCATGCCTGATCCGGGCGGCCCGGTCCTCCAGCGCCATGACGATCATGCTAGAAGCCCTATGACCTGCGGAGACACTTGCCTACGTCCTAAGACTTTGGGCTGGCTGGGTATCTACGGCAAGGACCTGGCCGCGGGGGAACCTTCCAGCGTCTGATAGCGCCGCGGCGAAGGTGGTGCAGTTCCGTCCGGCAGTGCTGGCTGTTGACACCCAGTGCACGGCACTCGGGGATTAGCCTCGGTACCTTCATGACGCTGGCCCGCGTCGGCGCCCGGGTGGTCATGGGCCGGGGCCGAGATCGGCGAGAGCGCTCAAGCGGAGCAGGCCTAGCCGCTTCAAAGGCGATACCGCTAGCGTTTGCTTATGTTAAGGCGCTGGGGGGAGTTGCCGCAGGGAGCTCGGTGGCTGGCGGGTGGACTCGCCGCCGTCGTGCTAGCGCTTGCTGTCACCTGGTTGCTGTTCGTGCCTGCTGCGGACTGGCTCGCGCATCATGACGTCGGCTCGGCCACGGGGGCGCTGCACGAGACCGCACTAGATAACGCACGGGACCGGCTGCTGACATTCGGCGCGGGCCTGTTCGCCGCCGGGGCTCTGATCTTCACCGCGCGGAACTTCACCGTGTCACGGCGCACGCTCGAGCTAACCGAGCAGGGGCAGGTGACCGACCGCTACACCAAGGCCATCGAGCAGCTCGGCTCAGACAAGCTCGACGTGCGTATCGGCGGCATCTATGCCCTGGAGCGCGTCGCCCGCGACTCCGCAAGAGACCTTCCGACCGTGATGGAGGTGCTCACCGCATTCATCCGCGAGCACTCACACGAGCCCTGGCCGCCACCAGATTCCAGCGGCCGGGAGCCTGAGCGATCGACACGGCCGGACGTGCAAGCTGCCGCCACCGTGGTCGGGCGCCGGGATGCAGAGCGCGACATCCGACACATTGACCTCACCGGCGCGGACCTCACCCGCGCGAACCTCACCGGCGCGCTGCTCCGCGACACGGACCTCACCCGCGCGATCCTCTTCGCCGCGGACCTCACCGCCGCGGACCTCACCGGCGCGCTGCTCCGCGACACGGACCTCACCCGCGCGATCCTCTTCGCCGCGGACCTCGGCACCGCGAACCTCACCGGCGCGGACCTCGCCCGCGCGAACCTCGACAGCGCGAACCTCGACAGCGCGGACCTCACCCGCGCGAACCTCACCCGCGCGAACCTCGACATCGCGAACCTCACCCGTGCGGACCTCGGCAGTGCGACCCTCACCTACGCGACCCTCACCTACGCGACCCTCACCGGCGCGACCCTCATGAGTGCGGACCTCACAGGCGCGACCCTCACCGGCGCGCGCCTCGCCGGCGCGGACCTCACCGACGCAACGTGGCCCGCAGATACGCCAGTTCCGGAAGGCTGGGAACTAGACACCGGCTCTGGCCTTCTGAAGCGAGCGGGCACTGCTTCGGGGTAACAATCGCGGATTAGCTTCCAGATTTTCACCCAATGCCATCTGGCCTAGCGATGCACCCAGACCTTGGGATCTGCGGGTGAGGCGTGGATATCCCTACCCGTATAGCCCGGCAGGTTCTCCAGCCGCCGCAAGTGCGCGACCAGGGCTGCCTCTTCGGGAGTGCCGTACGTGCCGAGGTAATAGACGCGCCCGCCCCGCTTGCCCTTGGCCTGCTACTTGTCCCTAATGGCGTATACGCCCCGCACTCCGCTTGAAGCCCTGGCCCTGACGTTAGCGCTGGACTCGGCCGCAGTGACAAACCGGAGGTTCCTCCGGCGGTCGTCGAGGCGGTCACCGTTGACGTGGTCGACGATGCGGCCATCTCTGCGCTTCGCCCCCACTACCCAGCGGTGCACCAGGGTGACGAGCTTTTCGTCCCACATCTGGGCGTAGCCGTGCGAGCCGAGTGAGAGTCTTCGTCCGTCGAGGCGCTGGAAATCCCTGACATCGAGGACGGCGACCACGTCATCTCGTTCCTTCGCGGAGACAGGGACCAGCAGCGCGATCGTCATCAGAAAGGAGCCTCGTCTGAGTAGCCGCCGGGGGCAGCCGACTGCACGTCGGAGCTCTCCCACGGATCCTCCGGCGGCGGCACCCGGTCGCGGTCGGCCTTCTTGACCTTCGCGGTGGCGTACTTCAGCGACGGCCCGGCGTCGGTCACGTTGACTTCCCACGAGGTGCGCTTTCCGCCTGGGTTCCCGTCCTTGGCCGCACCTCGTAGTCACGCTGGCGCAGGGTGCCGTGCACGATGACCCGGTCGCCCTTGCTGAAGGTCTCCACGACGTGCTCGGCGAGCTCGCGCCAGGCGTTGCCCAGGATGAGCGTTCAGAAGCTGGCCGACCGGACGGGACGAGCTCGGCATGCCGATTCCGCGGAGCGTGCTCGCAAACCTCGAAAGCGGACGCAGGGACACCGTCAGCGTTGCTGAGGTGCTTGTCCTCGCTGCCGCGCTTGACATCGCTCCCATCGACCTGATCTGTCCGGTGGAATTCGATAAGCAGACGAAAATGCTGCCGGGTCGCGCGATAGATCCACTCTCGGCGATGCGCTGGTTCACGGGAGAGTGGAAACTTGACGTCCACGACGGTACCTGGACGATGCGGACGCCCGGTTCGGGGGAACGCAGCAGCGCGAACCTACTCAAGTATCACGATCAGCTCATAAGCAAGATCCGCTTATTCAGGGCAAAGTGATAGGAGTAATAAGATGGCTGCGATAGAGAGTTCACGCTAGCTCGTGTCAGTTAACCGAGCGCCGCATAGCGGTCCACAGCCGTGACGCGACGCCGTCGGCCCGCCAGGCCGCGACCCCAAAATTGTCAGAGCCGAAAATGGTGGGCCGTACTGGATTTGAACCAGTGACCTCTTCCGTGTCGGGGAAATCGAGAGCGGTTCCGGGTGTCTGTCGCCGTCGGGCTGAGTCGAACTGCGAGCCGTTGGCCTGCGAGGACATTCTGACTGGGTCGCGCTGAGCCCGGGGACGGCTGAACACGTTGGCTCCCATTTGCGGCTCCCGCAGCGCTTGGACCGCCCAGAGCCGTTCAAGGAGCCAGCCGACGGGGGAGTGGCCGCCCGTCTGGCGGCTGCCGACCCGGAGACTTGGAACAGACGAGCAGGCTCGGCGGGTACAAGGTCCCCAGATGTCGCGCGCCAGATAAGTCGGCCCGCCGTGGTGGCTCCTGCCTGGGCGGGCCTGAGTGGCAAAACGATCAAGGTGTGCGCGAAGCGACCATCAAGCTCAGGCCTGAAGACGCCGCGGGTATCCCCGACGCTGAGTTCCAGGATCTGATACGCGCTGCGCTCCACGCGAGCCTGGAAGGCGGACACGCTGCCTGACGCTGCGTGATCGCCTTTCGACCCGATCAGATAGCACCTTCGCCATGATGGTGGGCCGCTGCCCCGTTCAGGACGGGGCAGCGGCCCACGATGTTCAGTTACGGGTAGCTGACCAGGTCTACTGGCGCTACTGTTCCCGGGTTGGTCGAGGTCACCGGACCGCCCACGCCGTTGATGATCGAGTTGTCACCTCCGGAGCCCGCGATCCACACGCCGAAGATGTCGTGGAACTGCACTCCCGGCGTGTCGGGGGACTGGAAGGCCTCGGCGTTGAACAGCGTCGCCGTGGTCGAGATGAACACGACGTAGCTGCCCATCCCGTAGCCCTGGAAGCTCTTGACGTTGCCGGTGACCAGGAAGGCGGGGTAACCGTCCTGAGTCGGGCTGGCCATCCAGTCGGCCTGGCTGGGCGGGTCGTAGGGCAGTTCGTTCTGGAAGAAGATGTCCGTGCCGCCCTGGCCGCTCCAGATCACCTCGTTCTTCTGGTAGTGCTCCACGGCCACGCCAGTCGCGGTGACGTTGTTCCCGGTCACTTCGAGGCCGGTGTCGCCCTTGTTAAGGGTCCAGCCCACGTCGTTGCCGTGGTCGGCACGCCAGGCCCAGATGTTGTCGATGATCGAGTTGCTGGCGTTGTCCAGCAGGCTCACCGCGGCGCTCACCGGGGTGGTCTCGGCGCCGCCGATGCGGAAGAAGACGTCCTGGATCAGGTCCGGGTCGCTGGCGTTGCTCGGTCCGGGCGTCCCGACCGACAGCAGGACCGGCGAGTTGACCGGGCCCGCGTCGATGATCATGCCAGACAGCTTCACCCCATCGTTCGGAAGAACGACCATGGCGGCGTTGCCGCGCTGCGGGACCAGGGTGGCCATGCCGAGGCCCAGCACCACGGTGTTGGGCCGGCTGACCAGGATGGGCTGGTTGAGGTTGTAGACGCCGGGGGTGAGGATCAGGCTCTTGCCGAGGGCCAGCGCGACGTTGATGGCCAGGACCGACGTGCTCGGGTTGGCCACGAAGAAGTTCGACAGCGGAATGGAGCTGCCGGCTTCCGTGCCGCTGGTCCAGGTCGGCCCGGACGAATTGTGCTGGACCGCAGGAACGAAGACGCTGTAGCTGCCGTTTGAGCCGGTGTAGAGGAACGGCTCTTCCTCGGTCACCGGACAGGTGCCGAGCGTGGTGTACTGCGTCCCCGACACCACGCCGAACGACTGCGCGGGAGCGCCGGGGTCGCCGCAGAAGACCTGGTTCCAGACTGAGTTGCTCCACCCGTCCAGGTCGCTGTTCCTCGTCACCCACTGCTGCTGGGAACCGTTGACGACCTGATCGCCGGCACCGGTGAACTCGGAGTTGGCGATGAACCCGCCGCTGGAGTAGCCCGGACTGGTGCAGTAATCGAACAGGAACAGGTCGCCGCCGTTTATGTGGACTGACCGCAGCGGTGCGGCCTGCGAGACCGCCCAGGCTTCGCGGCCGGTCTCGCAGCTAGTCGTGGTCGTCGTCACATTGATCGTGAGGTTCGACAGCGATCGCCAGAAGTTGTCTAGCGCGGTGCAGCTGCCGTCGGAGCACTGGTTGTTCACGTTGATCTCGCCGTTAACGGTGACATCGTTGGGGCTCAGTCCGAGGCCGGCGACGGTGGTGTAATAACCGACCTGGAAGATGAGCGGGTCGGCGGCCGTTCCGTAGGTGCCGGGCTCGAAGAGGACGGCGTAGCGCTGGGAGCCGAACTGGTTGGACACCTGCTGGGCGGCGATCGAGTCCAGCGTGTTCTGGATCGAAGACTGCGACATGGTGTCGTTGAAGATGTAGACGTTCGGGCCGAACTGCCCTCCGGTGGTCGAGGGCGCCACCGGAACCGCGGCCGCAGCCGGGGCCGCCGGCGCGGCGACCGCAGCCGGGACCCACCCAGCGGCGAGGCCGACGCCGACGAGCATGGCCGCCGCGACAGGGAGGGCCGGCCGCAGCCGGCGAGCGGTCAGGCCTCTGATTATTCTGTTCATGACGACGCCCTTGCACCGGTGAGGGTGAACCAAGGTCGGCGGGCTGCTCGCATAACGCTTCCTTTCCCTATCGACTTGCTGGTCCGGCCATATTCCGGGCCTTGCCTGATGGAAAGCCAGCCTGGATGACCGCTGCGGGCTATCGAGCAGACAAAATATCTGCAGCTCACGGCGATACGGCTGCGCTTTCATGATCGCTTTGCTGGATGATCAGGAACGACACCAGGGCTTAACCTAGCGGCACGCCGGTTAACGCGCCATAAACATCATTGTGGGGCCGTAAAAAATCCATTAACGAATGGTGAAATTGTCCGCGCCTTACATCGCGCTTACATCGCACGTTCATGAGGCATCCGCAAGAACGACTCCAACGACGCCCGCTCTGTGGCGATCGCGGCGCCTGGCGCGAACTGTCCGGCTACGACCACCCCGCCGACCCGATCGGCCCCGAGCACGGCGCGGCCGCCCCCGGACCTGCGCGCCGCCTGGCACGAGGCCCTCACCGCCCTCGGCCCCGCCAGCGGGCCCGACGTCCGCGGCCTGCCCGACGGCATCCTGCTGCACGTGCGCGACACCTACCCCCTCGAGACCGCCTGGGCACAGCGATACTTCGGCGACGAACTCCGCCGGGTCCGCGCCGCCGCCGCCCGCGACGCCCGCCTGGCCGCCATCCGCGTCGCCGCCGGAGCCCGGGCGGCCGAACGCCGCGGCCAGCACGAGCAGGCTGCCGAGCAGCAGGTTCTGGCCGCGAGCTATCAGGCCCTGCACGATGCCTACCTGGACCGCGAAGCGGTGTTCGCCGTCGGCATGGCCGGCGGGGCCGACTGGGACGCCGCCACCCCCCACCAGCGTCTATGGTTTCGAATCTTCATTTTGGGATGCTGTGTGTCGTTCACACTCGTCTGCGGATGTCGGCCGCGATCGTTACTCAGTTGATTACTCACGCCGCGTTTTAAGTGGGATGCTGTCTGGTGGACTCAGCCTCATCCCGCAACCGCTCAGTACTGGCGCTAATGATGCGTCGCGATGATCAGACAAATGATCAAGATGACGGCAGCGACCGAAAGTATCAGGATCACCGCGAGGACGTGCTCAAGGACCCAGTCCTGGCGTGCTCTCCGTTGCCGGTCCTTCAACGTCATCCTGGGCTGGGGCGGATGGTAGCCAGGGGGAGGATCGTGCAGGTAGAGGCCTCGGCGGCCCCGGCCCAGGCGGTCTGCTTGGTCCCTTCGCGGGCCACCAATCCAAACCATCACGCCTCCCGCCGCTCTGCCGCCCCTCTGCGGGCAGTGTAGCCGTGCAGGATGCTCGAAGATCGCTGCCGCCGCGCTCTGGTCGAGTTATCTAGCCGCACGTGATGATAGGGCTCGGCGGAGACGCCTCAGTTTGTCTCGTCCTTCCGCCAGGTGGCTGGCGTCCCTATCGAGAAGGTTGCTCGCCTTGTAGGCCACACCGGGACGGCCACAACTGAGACCGTTTACCGTAAGCAGATCCGTCTCGTAGTCATGGGCGGCGCGGAAGTCATGGACAGCCTGTTTCCTAGGCAGGACACCGATGTTTGTTACTCAGTTGGTTACTCAGCGCGGAAACTCGTGACTTCCGTCATGCCGTCATAGCCTTCTACCTGGTGGGCCGTACTGGATTTGAACCAGTGACCTCTTCCGTGTCAGGGAAATCCACGGCAGTTCCGAGTGTCTGTGACCGCCGGACTGAGTCGAAGGGGGAGCCACTGACCTGCGAGAAGAATCTGGTTGGGTCGTGCTACGTCCGGGCGCGCCTGAACACGTTGGCTCCCCATTTTGGCTCCCACAGCGTCTGGAATGCCGGATGCCGCACACGGCGC
>Ga0070764_10000594_pt1 | contig 14368 bp, 16 predicted proteins | sample HubBroMetageWRM4_FD_67287 | JGI IMG/M metagenome (GOLD analysis project Ga0070764, IMG submission 67287) | Warmed soil microbial communities from the Hubbard Brook experimental Forest, New Hampshire - Hubbard Brook CCASE Soil Metagenome WRM 4 | ecosystem: Environmental > Terrestrial > Soil >... | reverse complement strand
CGGGATTCTGCTGGTGGTGGACGAAGTCCAGAGCGGCGTTGGCCGCACTGGCAAGTGGTGGGCCGTCGAGCACACTGGAGTACAGCCCGATATCGTCTGCATGGCCAAGGGCATTGCTTCCGGCATGCCGCTGGGCATCACCATGAGCAAAGCGGGGATTATGGACTGGGTCCCGGGTTCACATGCCTCCACATTCGGCGGGAATCCAGTCTGCATTGCCGCAGCCATGGCTACGCTCGACGTGATTGAGAGCGAGGGCTTGATGAAGAACGCCAGTGACGTTGGCAATCACATGCTGAAGCGCATGGCCGACTGGCCCAGCAAACACAAACTGGTGGGTGATGTTCGCGGCCGTGGCCTAATGATTGGCGTTGAAATCATTAAAGATAAGAAGACCAAAGAATATGGCGCGGCAGAACGTGACCGCATCGTCCAACTTGCCTTTGAGCGAGGCATTCTCTTCCTGGGTTGTGGTCCTAGCACCATCCGCATTGCTCCTGCGCTGGTCGTGAGCAAAGACGAAGCTGACGTCGCCATGGACGCGCTTGAGGAATCCATTTCTGTAGTGGCCAAAAGCAGCTAGGGCCCTGCATGGGGACGGGCGTTCTCCCCCGTCCCCTTTTTTCGCCGCCGCGGTCCTCCTCTTCGAGTGAGCATCCGGCCTGATCGCCGAGGAGCGAAGCATGTATGTCCCCAAACTTTTTGACGAAAACGATTGGCGGGAAATCAAGCGGGTAATCGACCAGAACAGCTTTGCGACAATCGTCAGTTGCAGCGCGGGAAGCCCCGTTGCCACTCATCTACCGTTGCGACTGGTTGAATCCAGCGCCGACAAATGGGCTCTGCAAGGTCACATGGCGCGGGCCAACCAGCATTGGCGCTTGTTCGAGCAGGGCGAACGATCACTGGCGATTTTTGCCGGGCCTGATGCTTATGTTTCTCCACGATGGTATGACCACGTGAATGTTCCGACCTGGAACTATGTCGCCGTCCATGTGTACGGAAAGGCGAAGATAGTGCAGGATGCGGGAGAGTTGCACACGCTCATGAAAGGCCTGGTCGACCAATACGAGGGTCATGTGGAAACGCCGGACCGATACATGATCGAGAAGCTGCCGCCGGATTATCTCGAATCGCAACTGAAAGGAATTGTCGGCTTCGAAATATCGGTTGATGAGGTGCAGGCGAGCTTCAAACTGAGCCAAAACCGCGATGAGCGAAATCATGCCAACGTGGTTAGCGAATTGAGCAAGAGCGAAGATCAATCCGCGCGCGGCGTAGCGCAGGAGATGTTGTGCCGGCGGCCGCGCCCCAGTGTTCATGAGTGACACCGAAACGTTTGCAAGAGTTGATGCGGGCTTTTGAGGCCTGGCCGCCACGACGAGGGAGCGATACCTGGTGATTTTGCCAGTTGTCAGCTATGAAATCATTGTTCACAACTCGCGCGCTTCTCGCCCTGGCAGCGGCCCTAGTGCTGTGGGCGTCGGCTTTTGCCGGTATCCGCGCCGGTCTGCGTGCTTATACGCCCGGGCAGCTTGCGGTGCTGCGCTTTGTAGTCGCGTCGACAGTGCTTGCGATCTACGCCAGCGTGGTGCATTTTCGCCGTCCTAAGGCGCGCGACATTCCCGGCTTTCTGCTCAGCGGAATCATCGGCATCAGCTTCTACAACCTGGCGCTCAACTACGGGGAGACCCGCGTCACCGCCGGGGCGGCCAGCCTGCTCATGTCCTCGGTGCCGATCTGGACGGCGTTGCTGGCCAGCTTCACTCTGCATGAGCGGCTGACAGCCCGCCGCTGGATGGGAATTCTGGTCAGCTTTGCCGGAGTCGCATTGATCGCCAGCGGAGAAGGCCAGGGGATTCATCTTTCGCCGCAGGCGCTGATCATTCTAGCGGCTGCAATTACTTCCGCAATTTACATGGTGCAGCAGAAACATTTCCTGGGACGGTACAGCGCCCTCGAGTTCACGGCGTACTCCATCTGGTCAGGAACGGTTTTCATGCTTCCGTTTGGTAAGGGTCTGCTCACCGTGATGCGAGCAGCGCCGCTGAGCGGGACGCTGGCGGTGGTTTACCTGGGAATTTTCCCCGGGGCTTTAGCCTACGTGGCTTGGGCGTACGTAATGTCGCATGGCCCGGCGGGACGTATGACTTCGTTGCTCTATCTGATTCCGGTGCTGGCCATCGCCATTGCCTGGGTCTGGCTGGGTGAAGTGCCGAAAGTGCTGTCGTTGGTGGGTGGAGCGGTCGCGCTGCTGGGCGTGGGATTGGTCAACATGAGGGGAAAAAAGATCGCTAACGTGGGTGACCAGGAGCCGCTCAGAGTTTCCGGGCGGTCCAACTCCGAAGCGGCTTCGCAGGTTTCTTAGGCGTTGTGACATCCGTCACAGCCAGGGAAGGGGCGGTGCGTCTAGCGTGGTGAGTGATCTTCCCATTATGTCCTCCGGACGCCTCACCCACGCTGCCATTCGCGCACTAGACTGGATAAGCGCGCGCACGCTGCCGCCGGACAACTTACCACAACATCAGCGCATCGGACGACGAGGCGAAGAAGATGCTTACTTCTACCTGCGGCACCGGGGATATGTGATGGTGGCGCGGAACTTTCGCTCTCCCAATCGCAGGGGAGAAATCGATATCATCGGCTGGGACAAAGACGTGCTCTGTTTCATCGAGGTCAAGACCCGCACCACTCGCGCCGTAAAGCCTGCCGAGGCCGCTGTGGATCGCGACAAGCAGCGGAACCTGGCCGCGGTGGCCCGTGAGTACCTTCGTCATCTGGCACCTTCGTGCCAATGGCGTTTTGATGTAGTTAGCGTGTATTATGAGGAGCACTCCTGCCAGCCGCAGTTTGAGGTATTTCAGAGTGCCTTCCCCGCGTCGTAAAATAGCGGGTTTGACTGTGCCCTCATATTGAAAGGATTCAATCCTTGCCAGAGCTTCGAAAAGATCCAATCGTAGGCCGGTGGGTCATTATTTCGACCGACCGCGCCAAGCGTCCCACTGACTTTGCCCGTGATGGAGTGAAACTCAAAGGTGGTTTCTGCCCCTTCTGTTACGGAAACGAGGGCAAGACCCCGCCGGAAATCCAGGCCTATCGCCCCAACACCAACGGCGGACCGCCCCCGCAACGTGATTCGCCGGGGTGGACGGTGCGGGTGGTTCCGAATAAGTTTCCTGCGCTCGGCATCGAGGGCGGTTTGAACCGCCAGGCCGAGGGCATGTTCGACCGTATGAATGGGGTGGGCGCGCATGAAGTGATCGTCGAGACTCCCGACCACAATGCAACCCTGGCGACGCTGCCTTCCAAGCGCATTGAGGATGTGCTGTGGACGTTCCGTGACCGCATTCTGGATCTGAAGAAAGACCGGCGTTTCAAATACATTTTGATTTTCAAGAATCACGGCGAAGCAGCGGGTGCGTCGCTCGAGCACGCGCATTCCCAGTTGATCGCGCTCCCTATTCTTCCCATTTATGTGACTGAAGAAATCGAGGGAGCGAAGCAGTACTACATCTACAAAGAACGTTGCGTGTTTTGCGACATCATCCGGCAGGAAACCGAGGCGGCTACGCGAGTGGTGGCGGAGAACGAAGACTTTCTGACTCTGGCGCCGTATGCGCCCCGCTTCCCGTTTGAGACCTGGATCCTGCCCAAGCAGCACGAGTCGGCGTTCGAAAATTCTTCGTCCCACATGTTTGAAAACCTGGCGAAGGCACTGAAGTCACTGCTGATGAAGGCCGACCGGGTGCTCGACAACCCGCCTTACAATCTCGTGGTACACACTTCGCCGGTGCAGGACCCAACCAACGATCATTATCACTGGCATATTGAATTCATGCCCAAGCTGACCAAGACCGCTGGATTCGAATGGGGGACGGGATTCTACATCAACCCGACTCCACCGGAAGAAGCGGCTAAATTCCTGCGGGAAGCCAACGTGGAAGACGCGGTACCCGTGACTGTGGGATAGAGGACAAACGGCCTAACCCTGGGTGCGGTCCATGACTTCGTCATGCCAGGCCATCTGGATGGCTTCCAGTTTGCCCTCGTTGGATTTCTTGGGGTCGTCTTTGAAATCAGGAAGCTCAGTCACGTAGCGGTGCAAATCGGTGAAGCGAACCGCCAGGGGATCGAGCTCGGGATGGGCTTCTGAAAGCGCGATTCCGATGTTAACGGCGTCGTCCCAGGTAAGATTATTCGGCATAAGAATCCTTCAGCTGCCTAGTGTTCCTCTGAAACGTAGTTTCGATTCCAGGCGGGTATCTCCACCACGACCTTGCCGGGCTTTTTAATGACCGCTTGGCAACCGAGGCGTGAGTTTAGTTGCAGATCGGCGGCCATGTCAAGACGGTCGGCTTCGTCGTCGTCCATTTCGGAAAGATTCTCGGCGCCCTCTTTGACCCAAACGTGGCAGGTGGTACAGGCGCAGTTGCCTCCACAGGCGTGGTCCAGACGGACGCCGTTGTTGATGGCAACGTCAAGCAGGGACTGTTTCTTGCCGTGGTCTTTGTAGGGAAGCTTGTCGTGTTCGAACTCGACCGTCTTGCCTTCCGGCAAAAATGTGACCTGGACGGTGTTCTCTCCGGGCGGCGCGACCGTGACTGCGCCTGCTTCGGACTCTTCTGTGTGTGCCATGTTGGCTCCGTTCTCTGTGCCCTCTGTGTCCTCTGTGGTTTGTATTTCTCGACCACAGAGGACACAGAGAGCACAGAGGCTTCAACTACTTAAATTCTGCCTTCGCGACCGGGTGGGGCGCAGATGGGCCTTCGCCCAGATCCGCTTCGTCCATGGTCTTACCGGTCAATGCGGCGCTGACCGCGCCGTCCATCATCAATTCCGCCAGGCGCATGGTGGCCTGGTTGAGGGTATCGATGCCTTTGCGAATGGCAGCATAGTCGTCTTCGCGGGTGACCTCTACCAGCGAATTTTCAAGCTTTGCGATCTGCTTCTTCTCCGCGCTGGTAAGCCGGCCCCAAGCCGGACTCTGCTTGCCTTTTTCCAGAGCAGCGAGAATCGTCGTGGCCTCGTTGCGCGCCTCGATCAGTTGGCGCTGGCGGAAATCTTCCTCGGCATAGTCAAAGGAATCGAGAATCATGCCCTCGACCTGTTCGTCGGTCAGCCCGTAGCTGGGCTGGACTTCAATCTCAGCTTCTTTACCGCTGCGTTGCTCGCGCGCGGAAACATGCAGAATGCCGTTGGCATCAATCAGGAACTTCACCTCGATGCGCGGCATCCCCGCAGTCATCGGAGGAATTCCTTTTAGATCGAAGCGGGCCAGCGAGCGGCAATCTTTGGCCAGTTCGCGCTCGCCCTGGAGCACGTGGATAGCAACGTTGGCCTGTCCGTCAATCTGGGTAGTGTAGTGCTGGGTCGCGGACGCGGGAATCGTGGAGTTGCGCAGAATGATTTTGTCGGTGACTCCGCCCGCGACTTCGATGCCGAGCGACAGCGGGGTCACGTCGAGCAGCAACATGTTTTCCGTTGCTTCTGAGCCGCCAGCCAGAATATTGGCTTGCACTGCCGCGCCCAGAGCGACGACTTCGTCGGGATTCAGCCCGGTGTGCGGTGTGCGTTTGAACATTTCCTCGACCAGGACGCGGACCCTGGGAATGCGGGTTGAACCGCCCACCAGCACAACTTCATCAATTTGTTCGGGCTTCAAACCCGCGTCCTTCAGAGCCTGCTTACAGGGTGCGACGGTGCGCTCGATGATGGGCTGGATCAGATGTTCGAACTGCGCGCGTGTGATCTCCCGCTGATAGCGCCTACCCTCGGGCAGTTCAACGTCGAGATGCGCTGTGACTTGAGAGGACAGGGCGATCTTGGTTTCGATAACAGCCTTACGAATTCGAGCGACCGCTTCCCCGTTTCGCGATACGTCCGTGCCCATATCGCCGCGAATATCGTCGAGTGCAATGTGAATCAGAACGTTGTCGATATCATCGCCGCCGAGATGAGTGTCCCCGTTGGTGGAAATGACTTCGAAGATGCCATCGTGCAGCTTGAGGATCGAAACATCGAAGGTGCCGCCGCCGAGGTCGTAGACGGCGACGATGCCGTTTTGCTTTTTGTCGAGACCGTAGGCCAGCGATGCGGCCGTGGGCTCATTGACCAGGCGCAGGACCTCGAGGCCAGCGATGCGGCCAGCATCTTTCGTGGCCTGGCGCTGGGCGTCGTTAAAATATGCCGGAACTGTGATGACAGCCTTGGTGACGGGAGCATTGAAAAACCTTTCGGCGTTTCGTTTGAGCTGGCGGAGAATGAATGCCGAAATTTCGGGCGGAGTGAAGGTCTTTTCACCGAGCTTGATTCGCAGCACTTCTCCGGATTGCAGGTCGTCTGCGAGCCGGAAGGGAAAGAGTTTCAGTTCCTCCTGAATGTCTTCCAAGCCGCGCCCCATCAACCGTTTGATGGAATAGACGGAGCGCTCGGGAGTTTCGATCAAGTATCTTCGTGCCGAGTTGCCGACGATAATTTGATCATGTTCGTCCAGGACAACCACGGACGGAACCAGGTTCAAGCCGTCGTCGCCAGGGATCACGACAGGGTTGTCCCCCTGCATATACGCCACCAGGGAGTTGGTGGTGCCGAGATCGATGCCGACAATGCGATCAGTAGCCATTGGGTAATTTTGTAATTGAGTAATTGAAAAATTGAATTGGTTGCGGGGCTTCAATTACTCAATTTTTCAATTTCTCAATTCTCTAAAACATCGTTCACATCTCGTACCAGATTCCGGATGTAGTTGCGGCGGTTCAGCAGGTCTACCATTTTGTCCCGGACCTTGTTGCGTTCGTCACCTTCGGCGGCGGCGTCCCACTCGTTCCAATACCCTCGCAACTCGTTCAGTAGTGTTTCCTGCTTGCCTTCAAGCGACAGTTTCTGCTTGCCGATCTCTTCCATCAGTGCGGGGTCGTCTTCGCCCATTTTTTTCTGCGCACGCAATTCTTCGAGCTGCATGTTCAGTTCAAAGACGTCTTCCAGGAGATCCGGAGGCACGATCTGCTTCTTCATCTCGCCGGTGGAACGGGCTTTTTCGGTCGCGGTCTTCGATTGCTCTTCCAGTTCCACGCCTTCCAGGTGAAGCAGATATCGGGTGCGCGCAATCGGGTCCTTCAGCGTCCGGTAGGCATCGTTCAATTTCGAGGTCTGCTCCAGGCTCCATTCCTGCTCGCGAGAGCCGGCGGTTCCATAAAGATCGGGGTGCAGCTTGCGGCTCAGTTCATAGAAATCGCGCTCCAGTCTGGCGACGTCCATGTTCAGTTTTCGCGACAACCCGAAAAAGGCAAAATGATCTGCCGGGGCCGGAGGTTGCACTCTTCCACAGGACGTACAAAAGTGTGCAGCCCGCATCTGGCCACATGACCAGCAGGTACTGGCGGACTCGCCGTGGGCGAGGATCCCAACCCCGATATTGGCCAGTTCATTCATGAAGACACATTCACCACGGCGGACCGTTTCCTCTGGAATTGGAAACCCTGGCAGAAAACTCCGGCGGACAAGATCGTTCGCCCCACGCCAATCACCCCGAAAACGAGGTGCCGCACCCGCAAGACTTCGTCGAATTTGGATTCACGAACACGAAACCTTGCTGCATGAGAGTTTCCTGATAGTCCAGGGTCATGCCGTGCAGGTAGATAAACGACTTCGGGTCGACAAACACTCTGACATCGTCAAACTGGAAGATGCGGTCGCGTTCGCGCGGCTGTGTATCGAAGCGAATGTTGTAGCTCAAACCAGAGCACCCGCCCCCTTGCACGCCCAGCCGCAGGCCGCCCTGCTCGGGCGAAATGCCTTCTTTGACAATCGCCGTGCGAATCTTGGCCAGGGCCTTGTCGGTCACAAGAACGCCCTTGGCAGGCGTGGTCGTGCTAAGGGTTGCACTCATGTCGTCTTCCCGATGTTCAACCGCCTACTGAACTGCAACCGCGACTGGCTTCGCCGTTTCCTGCTTCTTCTTCCAGTCATGGATGGCGGCGCGGATGGCGTCTTCGGCCAGTACCGAGCAGTGAATTTTCACTGGCGGCAGCGAAAGCTCTTTAACGATCTCGGTGTTCTTGATCGCCAGCGCCTCGTCGACCGTCTTGCCCTTCACCCATTCCGTGGCCAGCGAAGAAGAAGCAATGGCCGAACCGCAACCGAAGGTTTTGAACTTGGCGTCTTCGATGATGCCGGTCTGCTGGTTCACCTTGATCTGCAGCTTCATGACGTCACCGCATTCGGGTGCGCCCACCAGGCCAGTGCCAACTTGGGGACTGCTTTTGTCCATGGAACCGACGTTGCGCGGGTTGTTGTAGTGATCGATTACTTTGTCGCTGTATGACATGATTTAGTTCTCCTTGCATCGAATTGCTTCTTACGCCGCTACGCGGCTGGTTGATCTTGCGCTCTACCCACGGCTTACGCCGTGGGCTTTACTCTTGCACCGCTACGCGGCTAAAAACTTCCTTGGCTACTTGCTGCTCGGTACTATTCTGCTGCCCATTTCACCGTCTTCAAATCGATGCCTTCTTTCGCCATTTCGTACAACGGCGAAAGTTCGCGCAGGCGGGATACCGTTTCCACCACGCGATCAGCCACATAGTCGATTTCAGCCTCAGTATTGAAACGGCCTATGCCGAAGCGGATGGAACTGTGTGCTAGGTCATCACCGGCACCCAGCGCCTTCAATACATACGATGGTTCCAGCGTCGCCGAGGTGCAGGCAGAACCGCTCGAAACCGCGATGTCGTTAATTCCCATCAGCAGCGATTCGCCTTCCACATAAGCGAAGCTGATGTTGAGATTTCCCGGCAGGCGATGATCCCAAGAGCCGTTAATGTAGCATTCGTCGAGCCGGCCCATGATGCGATCGCGCAGCCGGTTGCGCAGTCCGGCGAGATGACAAGCTTCTTTCGCCATCTCCTCGGAAGCAATTGCACAAGCCTTGCCGAGGCCTACGATGCCCGCCACGTTCAAAGTGCCCGATCGCATGCCGCGCTCGTGCCCGCCGCCGTCGATAATCGCGGAGATCTGAACGCGGGGGTTCTTGCGGCGCACGTAGAGCGCGCCCACCCCCTTGGGCCCATACATCTTGTGAGCCGAGATCGACATGACGTCGATGTTCTGCTTGTTTACGTCCACAGGAACCTTGCCTATGGCCTGGGTGGCGTCGGTATGGAAGATCACACCGCGCTCATGGCAAAGCTTGCCGATCTCCGCCACCGGCTGTAGAACTCCAATCTCGTTATTGGCGAACATGATCGTCACCAGGATGGTTTTGTCATCCATGGCGCGCTTCAGATCTTCGAGATCGATTTGCCCGTCCTTCTGTACCGGCAGATAGGTGACGCGGAAGCCGTGCTTCTCCAGCCGCTTGCAGGTGTCGAGCACGGCCTTGTGCTCGGTGACGGCAGTGATGATGTGGTTACCCTTCTCCTTGTACATCTCAGCCACGCCCTTGATGGCGAGGTTGTCGCTTTCAGTGGCGCCGGAGGTGAAGATGATTTCTTTCGGCGTTGCGCCAATCAGCTTGGCAATGCGCTCGCGCGCGGTTTCCACACCTTCTTCGCCGGCCCAGCCAAACGAGTGGTTGCGGCTGGCAGCATTGCCGAACTTTTCCATGAAGTACGGCAGCATCTCTTCCAACACCCGAGGGTCCATTGGGGTGGTGGCGTGGTTGTCCATGTAGATGGGCAGCTTGATGCCATTGGGCGGAGTCTGCTCCATCTGGGGGATAGTCTTTACATCCGTGCTCATAATTGCTCTCCTACCTGAATCTCTGGCGCCCGCAAAGGCGCGACATTATGATGTGATGCTTACCAAGTCAATCGGTTTCTTCGATTCCGGCTTTTCCTCCGCCGAAATTTCTTCCTCTTTCATGTGCGAAATCGTGATGCGCCGCAGCACGTCTTCCAGACTCTGGTTGACGCGGCGCAACGGCTCACGGATGGTACAACGGTCGGTCTGATCACACTCGCCTCGCACCGTGACGCATGAAGTAATAAAGAGCGGCCCATCAATCGCGCGGATCACTTCAAACGCGCTGATTCGGTTTGCGTCGCGCGCCAGCGTGTAACCGCCGTTCATTCCCTGCTGCGAGTGCAGAAGTCCGGCTTTGACCAGCTTCTGCAGAATCTTCGCCAGCGCCTCCGGCGGTATCCCGTAGGCGTCAGAAACATCTTTGGCGCTGCACGCACCCTCATCCGCATGCTCGGCCAGATGCTTCATTGCCATCAGCCCGTAATCCGCTTTTTTTGTCAGCTTAAGCATGAGGCACCAAAGTGCGACCTTTTCCGTCGTACATTATATCTTAGGCATTGTAAGGCTGGATTGCAAGCCCGAGCAGGCAGTGGTGAAATAGGGCCACTGAATGGTAACTATATGGGATTAAGCGGGTTAACAGAATACGATCTTTTTGGTCGTCTTTTGGATTTTGTCTCCGGCGGCTAAGAATGTTTCTGAAGCCCGCCTTTGTCCATTTGGGGCGGATCTTGCAGGACAATAAAATGCTTAAAGGGGCTTGACAAGATACGAAGAAAGCCTAAAAATACGGCCAATTCACGGCGTTTTACCCCGAGAAAGAGTACGCCACCCAGACAGATCGGGTTTATGACTTCCATCCCGCCGTCGCCCTCCGGACAGAGAAATGGTGCCAGCCAATGCAAGCATCCGCGTGTGCGGATCGTTTCCCGCGATGAGGACTCTGAGTTCGTCGAATGCCTGGAATGCACCGAAATCTTCGAGTCCAGCGAATTTAAGGACATGAACATCGAAGAAACCAAGCTGAAGGACGAACTCTGAGCCTTGGGTCCCCGCCCGAGGCCGGTGACCAGAGTAACTTTCCCCGGTTGCGGTGTTGGTGCATATTTACAGGTTGGTAGTGTTCAGTCTCGGAAACATCAGCCTCCGGAAATCTCATGTCACTAGTGGCTTTGGTCGTAGACGACTCCATGCTCATCCGGCATACCGTTTGCCGCTTTCTTGAAGAGCGTGGTTTTGCCGTGGAATCCGCGACCAACGGGCAGGAAGCGCTCGAAGTGCTCAGGAGAATTACGCCCGACATTCTGGTCACCGACATGCAAATGCCCAAGATGGACGGAAGTGGGCTGATTACGGCGCTCAAGAGTCAGTCGTCCACCAAGAACATTCCTGTCGTGATCGTCGCCGGCCGCCAGAGCGGATTTGAGAACACGGAAAAGCGGGCCGACTTCGCCATCTTTAAGGACATCGACATCGAGGCTCAGCTCGCTAAAGCCCTCGATACCTTGCTGGGAGACAAAGCGGCCAAGGGGAAGACGACGGGGAAGTAGCTGGTAGCGCTTGGCAATTGGCATTTAGCACTTGGCCACTGCTTGCGCCGAACGATTTACCAAACCCACTAACTCTCGGCGACCGGATGCTAAGCGCCAAAATTCCAAGTGCAACGGTCGCTCTGATCGCTGCCTCACTTCAGCGCCAATCCCGCTTCTGCCGAGAAATCCATGGGTGCGAAATCCTGTGCAACGAACTTGGGATAAGCCGCGGCCGCAATCATTGCCGCGTTGTCAGTTGATAACGGACGCGACGGGAAATAGACCCGCAAGCCCTCCATGGCTGCGTCTTTCTCGAAGCGCTGGCGCAATTCATTGTTGGCCGCAACGCCTCCGGTCACGAACAGCGTGGCGGCGTTGCAGGCGCGGGCTGCGGCCAAGGTCTTTCCCACCAGGTCTTCTACCAGCGCGCGCTGAAACGAAGCCACCAGATCAAGCGTTGGCCGGTCGCAGTGTGACAAGTAGTCCGCAATCGTGGGTTGAGCGATTGCCGAAGTCGCCTGGCGTCGGGCTTCGATCGAGCGACGTAAATCATGAGTTTCGACATAGCGCAAGACGGCGGTCTTGATACCGCTATAGGAAAAGTCAAAGTGAGGCTGTTCTGACTCCTGGCTAGCGCGGCAGTCGTTGCGGTCGGGATGCTTGAGCCGCGCCGGGGGAAAGCTTACTGCGGTTGGGTCCCCGTGAGCGGACAGTTTGTCGATCATGGGGCCGCCGGGATATCCCAGTGCCAGCAGCTTGGCCACTTTGTCGAATGCTTCGCCCGCGGCGTCGTCGCGAGTATGACCGATATTCTGATACGACCAGCCACGCTCTCCTTGCTTTGCGAGATAAAGATGAGTATGGCCGCCCGAAACCACCAACGCCAACACTGGGAAACTCAGCTCGCGGTTGCCTTTCTGCCGCTCTTCCAGCAGGACGGCGTGGATGTGGCCTTCGAGATGATTTACCGCGATCAGCGGTTTGTCCAATGCGAACGCCAGTGCCTTGGTATAGCTGATGCCGACTAGCAAGGCTCCGGCAAGGCCCGGCCCTTGAGTGACGGCCAAGGCGTCAATCGAGTGGAAGGTCTGGCCGGCATCTGCGAGCGCCTTGCGAACCACCGGCACGATGGCGCGCAGGTGTTCACGGGAGGCCAGTTCCGGCACGACACCGCCATAAGGCTGATGGGTGGCGATCTGCGAAAATACTACGTTAGAAACAACCTGCTCGCCCGAGCGTACCACTGCGGCTGCGGTTTCATCGCAGGAACTCTCAATGCCGAGAATGTAGGCGTCGGGCATAAGCTTATATTAGTGGAGTTTGTGGGCTGAATGCTGAACGCTTTCGCCATCTCGATCATCCGGGTACTCCGCGAGAAGGGCCATAAGGCTTATCTCGTGGGCGGATGCGTGCGCGATATTCTGCTTGGCCGCGAGCCTGCTGATTACGATGTGGCTACGGATGCTACGCCGGACGAGGTCATGCGCATCTTTCCCGATGCCTACGGAGTCGGGGCGCAATTTGGAGTGGTGCTGGTACCGGCCGGAGGAGTCGTAGGCGATGTCTCTACTGAAAGCCGTACGGTCGAAGTCGCGACCTTCCGCAGTGACATCAGCTACACCGACGGCCGCCATCCTGACGAAGTCCGCTTCAGCAAAGACCCGCGGGAGGACGTGCAACGCCGCGACTTCACCATCAATGGCATGATGCTCGATCCGGTCGGCAACGAAGTTTTGGACTTCGTCGGTGGCCAGGCGGACCTGAAGGACAGAGTCATCCGTTGCATCGGCGAACCTGACCTTCGCTTCGGCGAAGACAAGCTCCGCATGTTGCGCGCAGTGCGATTCGCAGCCCGCTTCGGCTTTGAGATCGATTCACCAACCTTTGCGGCCATTCGGAAGCTCGCGCCTCACATTCATCGAGTGTCGCGCGAGCGCGTACGCGATGAACTCACCAAGATGCTGACCGAAGGACGGGCGCGGCCGGCTTTCCTGCTGCTCGACGGAACCGGCTTGCTGCACGAGGTTCTGCCGGAGATCGAAGCCATGAAGGGAGTTGAACAGCCGCCACAGTTTCACCCCGAGGGCGACGTGTTCGCGCATACTCTGCTTCTGCTAGAGAAATTACCGCATCCCTGTTCAACCGCGTTGGCCTGGGGCGCCCTGCTGCACGATGTGGGCAAGCCGCCGACGTTTCGAGTGGCGCCTGACCGCATTCGCTTCGACGGACACGTGGACGTCGGGGTCAAGATGGCAGCAGAAATCTGCCGGCGTCTCCGCTTTTCGAACGATGACACCGAACAAATCCTTGCGCTGGTGGACAACCACATGCGTTTCGGCCACGCCATGCGCATGAGCGAGTCTACGTTTAAGAGATTTGTGCGCATGCCCCACTTCGACGAGCACTTGGAATTGCACCGACTGGATCGCCTGGCCAGCCGCGGCGATTTGTCCACCTATGACTTCACCAGAAACAAGATGTCCGCGCTGACTCCGGAAGCAATACGCCCGGCGCCGCTGGTTACAGGAGACGACTTGATTGCGGCCGGACATATACCGGGGCCGCGTTTCAGTGAAATTCTTTCCACGGTCGAAGATGGGCAACTTGAAGGCCGCTTGCTGAGCCGCGAGGAGGCGTTGCAATTCGTGGCCCGGGAGTTTCCGGTTCCGAAACAGGAAAATTGATTCCAAAGCGGGAAAACTGTCGTGAAAAAAGCGGAAATTCCCACGCCACTGGAAAATCTTGTCAAGCCCCCTTTTTCGTGAAAATCCCGCCATCTTCCTGAGGCAACTGGAAATATATTTCCTCGAAGCGTGTCTCACTTGCCTCTGGAAACTGCTATTCTGAAATAAGAAGGTCACACAAACCAGCCGGCAAGAAATCAGTTACGATTCTTCCTTCAGTGCGTTCGATGGAACAAGCAGGTTTAGGAATTGAGAAAATCGTGGCCGCGAGCCTGCGGCTCGCGCCTCAGGGAACGGGGCCGCTGCTGGCGTGGTCGATTGCCTGCGGCCAGGCAGTGGCTGCGCGCACGACGGCCTTGGACTTCAGCGATGGAGTTTTGCGGGTGGAGGTGCCAGATGCGGGCTGGCGGG
>Ga0070764_10000592_pt1 | contig 14392 bp, 13 predicted proteins | sample HubBroMetageWRM4_FD_67287 | JGI IMG/M metagenome (GOLD analysis project Ga0070764, IMG submission 67287) | Warmed soil microbial communities from the Hubbard Brook experimental Forest, New Hampshire - Hubbard Brook CCASE Soil Metagenome WRM 4 | ecosystem: Environmental > Terrestrial > Soil >... | reverse complement strand
GATCGCGATTGCTGCTTCGGTGGGTAAGAACCTGGTGCAAGTTTTCCGGAAGCCGCGCGTGGCGGTGCTTTCGACTGGAGACGAGCTGGTAGAGATCGATGCTTCGCCTGGTCCGGCGCAGATACGGAATTCAAATTCGTATTCGCTTGCGGCGCAGGTTCAGAATGCGGGTGGGGAGGCTGTTCGGCTGGAGGTTGCTCCGGATGAGCGGGGACGGCTGCGAGCGCTGATTGAAGAGGGGTTGGGCTGCGATCTTCTTTTGCTTACGGGCGGCGTCTCCATGGGGAAGTACGATCTGGTGGAGCAGGTTGTCGCGGAGTTGAAGGCGGAGTTTTATTTTACGGGGGCGCAAATTCAGCCGGGGCGGCCGGTGGTGTTTGGTTCGTGTGGTTCGGGCGATTATGTCCGCGCTGACTGTCAGTCCGCTGCAAACACGCGGACAGGGGTGTCCGCGCCACACAGAGAATATTTTTTTGGGTTGCCGGGGAATCCTGTGTCGACGATGGTGACTTTCGAGTTATTTGCGCGGCCGATGATTGAAGCGTTGGCGGGACAGAACCCGCGGCCATTGATTTTTCTTGGGGCGCGGCTGAAATCGGAGATACGTACGAAGACGGGATTGAAGAGATTTCTTCCGGCGGTGCTTTCGGGAGAGTTTGAGAATGCCGAGGTGGAACTGGCGCGTTGGCAGGGCTCGGGGGACATCGCTGCTTTGGCCAGAGCGAACTGTTATGTGGTGATTCCTTCGGATCGGGAGCAGATCGACTCAGGCGAGTGGGTGTCGTTGCTGATGCGATGAAAGGTAGAGGGCCGATTCCGAGGAGAGGCCGAGCTGCGCTCGGCTTGGACCCTTCGACTTCGCTGAGGGCGGGCTCGCGAGGGCGCCCGTCCCCACACGAGCCAAGGCGAATACGATAACCTGTTGAGGATGCCGAAGAAAAAGCTTTCTCATCTTTCGGGCCGTCTTTCGCACTATGACGCTCAGGGGCAGGCTCGGATGGTGGACGTGTCTTCGAAGGCGCGAACGGCGCGAGAAGCGGAGGCGAGCGCTTTCGTTGCCATGACGCCGGAGGTGCTGCGAGCGCTGCCGAAAAATCCTAAGGGCGATCCGCTGGAGGTAGCGCGCACGGCGGGAATCATGGCGGCTAAGCGGACAGCGGAGTTAATTCCGATGTGCCATCCGGTGGTGTTGTCGCACATTGCTGTGACCCTACGCGTGTGCGAGAATGGCGTTTCTGTCGCCACAAAAGTAAAGACTACGGCGGAGACGGGCGTGGAGATGGAGGCACTGGTCGCGGCAAGCGTGGCGGCTTTGACCGTATACGACATGTGCAAGGCGCTCGACAAGGGCATCGAAATCCGTGAAGTGGTGTTGGAGCGGAAGTCGGGCGGCAAGAGTGGTGACTATAAGAGAAGTGGCCAGGGGAAATAGTTGTCTTGAATTGATTTGAATTTCATTTATGGCGAGCGACGTCAAAATCCTGTTGGTCGATGACAACCCGATGGTTCTGGGGATGCTGCAACAGGCACTCTCGACGATGGGTGAGGTTACGGTTGCGACCGACGCAGCGGATGCTTTATTGAAGGCAGTCGATGACTTGCCGGATGTGTTGATCAGTGACTATCGCATGCCGGGGATGGACGGGCGGCAGCTGCTGGAAAAATTGAAAAGCAGGCCGGCAACGGCGGGGATTGCGGTGATCCTGATGGCCAGTAAGGCCGATATCAGCGAACGATTGTCGATGCAGGATCCGATCGAAGACTATCTGGAAAAACCTTTTTTTCTAAAAGATGCCACACACAAAATCAAGCGCGTGGTGGACCGTATCGCGCTGGAAAAACTGAGCAAAGCGGCATCAACCGACGGCGTATTGCGCGGCAGTTTGTCGCAAATGAACGTCATCGACCTGGTGCAATCGTTGGAGATGGGACGCAAGAGTTGCCTGCTAACAATGACCAAGGCCGACGAGAAATGCGAGATTTATTTCAGTCAGGGGCAGGCCAAACACGCTGCTTACGGATCGGTTACGGGTGACGCCGCTGTTTTCAAAGTTTTGCGCTGGACCGACGGAAATTTCCAGATTGATTTCAACGGCAAGTCGACGGAGGAGACGACGACGCTGAATACGCAGGGCCTGCTGATGGAAGGGTTGCGGCTGCTGGATGAGGCGCAGCGGGATGCGGCGGCTGAGGGTGAAGATGTCCTCCTCGACACGTGATGCGTCGTTAGACAGAACGACAAATCAAGCGACAAGCAAGACAACTGCGGCCGTGTTGACGGTTAGCGACTCTTGTTCGCGCGGCGAAAAAGTGGATCTCTCCGGTCCTGCCGTGGCTGAAGCGCTAGGGCGGCGCAATTTTCAGGTGGTGCTGCGCAGCGTGGTCGCCGATGAGCGCATCGCGATTCAAGAAAAACTCACTGAGTTGTGCCGGTCGGCTCGGCTGGTGGTAACAACCGGCGGGACGGGAGTCGCCCCGCGGGATGTGACGCCGGAGGCTACGGTCGCCGTATGCGATCGACTGGTGGAGGGGATGGCCGAGCAGATGCGATTACAGGGAATGCGCAAGACGCGCTTCGCGGCGTTGAGCCGTGCGGTCTGCGGGGTGCGGGGAACGAGTTTAATCTTGAATCTACCGGGCAATCCGGCGGGGGCGGTTGAATCACTGGAGGCGGTACTTGATTTGCTGCCGCATGCGCTGGAGTTGATTGTCGGAAACACGGAGCATGAAAGTCACTAGTCGACGACTGCTTTTTATCTCTCGCGTAAACTTATCTACTTGAACAAGATTAAACATTTTGTCCACGCATATGGCGAGTGGATCAAGCACGTGCTTGCGCCTCTGGGGCCTTGGGGGATGCTTGCGTTCGCAGCGGTGGATGGCTCGTTTATGGGTATGCCGCTGGACGCGATTTTTGTGGGATATGTTTATAGCGATCGCTCGCGAGCGTTGCTGTATGTGCTTCTGGCCTCGGCTGGTTCGGCTCTGGGGAGCATCGTTATTTACCTGATCGGGTATACCGGCGGCGAGGTGCTGTTGCGGAAGCGGATGTCGCCGGAGCGCTTTGAGAAAATTCACGAGTCCTTTGATCGGCATGAATTCTGGGCGCTGATGTTTCCGGCAATGTTGCCGCCACCCACGCCATTCAAGATTGTGGTGCTGGCAGCGGCGGCGTTCGAGATGAACTTCGGACATTTTCTGCTGGCGATTTTCGCGGGACGATTTGTGCGCTTTGGAATCGAGGCGTTGCTGACGCTGTGGTTCGGTCCGGGGATTGCGACCATGGCGGGTGGTCTGTTCGCCCATCATTTTATGTGGATTCTGGCTGGGGTAGGAGTACTACTCGCAGGTTGGATGATCTGGCGGCGGTCTAAACGAGGCCGAGCTGCGCTCGGCTTGGACGGGCAGGATGCCCGTCCCTACACAAACCCTCCCCACACGAACTAATTCTCTAGGCGGCTGCAGTTCCTTGTCCTTGCGACTTGTGGGCGGAATGGGATATTGCGGCGGCTAGCGCAGGCAATCCAAACATCACTGCGGTGAAGAGCATATCGCCGGCGAGTCCGCGGCGGAAGAATGGCACGCCTGCAGCATAGCAAGTCATCAGTCCCGACATGGTCTTGGGATACATGGTGCCGGATGCCCACACTGTAAAATTACTGATTACAAAAAAGGAGACGGAACTAGCGAGCGCGGCGCCGCCAATCCGCAGCCAGTTCGAGTTTTTGGTTAGCCTGGTGCCAAGGAAGAGAATCGCGGCGTACCAGGCCCAGACCACGAGTTGATCGGCAGTGAAGGGATAGGCATATACGAATTTGTTGAGGATAAGGTCCGAGGCGGCCATCAGGGCAAAGGGAATCCAGAGCTGCCGTCGCGAACCGCGGGCGCCGAAATAGAGTAGCGCCGCCGCTACCGGAGTGAAATTCCAGGGATGCGGCATGAACGGCATGCGCGCCAGGACCGCGAAAACGACAAATAGATAGGCCAGCATGATCCACCTCGTGGAGACTCAGTTAGGATTGTTGCGCGAGCGGATGCCGGCGGTCAAGCGCGGCTGACGTAATCGTCTTACAGGGAGAATCATGAAGCGATTGACGGGAGCGCCAATCTCCACCTAAGATGGCTGCGCTCGGGTTCCCCCGAAAACCTCGAGCACAAGACTCTGGCCGATGATCGGAAAAACTGTTTCCCACTACCGGATTGTGGAATTGCTCGGTGGAGGTGGAATGGGAGTTGTCTACAAGGCGGAAGATACTGCGCTAGGACGCTTCGTCGCCTTGAAGTTTCTGCCTGAGGAAGCTTCGCAGGACCCGCAAGCTCTGGAACGTTTCCGGCGGGAAGCACGCGCTGCTTCATCTCTGAATCACGCCAACATCTGCACCATCCATGAGATTGGCCAACACGAAGGACAATTGTTCATCGTGATGGAGTGTCTCAACGGGCAGACCCTGAAGCACTTGATTCAGGGCAAGCCCCTGGAGCTAGACATGCTACTGGGCATCGGCATTGATGTGGCTGATGCTTTGGAGGCGGCGCACAGCAAAGGGATTGTGCATCGAGATATAAAGCCGGCGAACATTTTTGTAACCGACCAAGGGCACGCCAAAGTGCTCGATTTCGGTTTGGCCAAGATGGCTCGCTCGGGCAAAGCTACGCTGGATGAATCGCAGACTCGAGGCGATGCCAGCGCGCTTGACCTTACCAGTCCAGGGACAGCTGTGGGTACGGTGGCGTATATGTCTCCCGAGCAGTTACGGGGTAAGGAATTGGACGGGCGCACAGATCTTTTTTCGTTTGGAGTTGTGCTTTACGAGATGGCTACGGGAGCGGTGCCGTTTCGCGGAGAGACATCGGCGGTAATTACAGACGCGATTCTTAATCGGGCTCCAACTACGGCGACTCGTTTGCGGCCTGCGCTTCCGGTGAAGCTGGAAGAGACTATCAGCAAAGCCTTGGAGAAAGATCGCGATTTGCGTTGCCAGACCGCAGGTGAGTTGCGGGCCGATCTTAAGCGGATTAAGCGATCGATTGATTCTTCCCGGACTTCGGTGGTGACGGAGGCGGGTTCGGGGGAGTTATCGGCGACCCAGGCTTCATTATCTCCTTCTTCAGCGTCGGCTGCGGGGTTGGCTTCTTCGGCGTCGTCTCCGGCCTGGATTCGCGGCAAGGGCGTTGTGTCCCGGATGGTTTTTGCTGCCTGCGTTTTGCTGGCTGCTGCGGCTGGTCTGTATGGAGGCAAGCTCTTATTCACCACTCCGCCGGCCGCGCCCCCCACTTACCGGCAACTTACGTTTCGACGTGGAAGTATTCGCTCGGCCCGGTTCGCTCCTGATGGGCAAACGATTCTTTACAGCGCGGCATGGCAAGGAAGTCCCGTGGATGTGTTTACGGCTCGTCCCGAAGCTCCCGAGGCGCGGTCTATGGGACTTAGCCGGACGCAGCTTGCTTCCGTATCTTCGACTTCGGAGATGGCAGTACTGCTGAACAGCAAAGCCATTGGAACTTGGGTGAATATGGGAACCCTGGCTCGGGCTCCGCTGGTGGGAGGCGCGCCGCGCGAGATTTTGGAGCAAGTGCAATGGGCGGATTGGGCGGCGGACGGCAGCGGGCTCGCCGTGGTGCGTAATTTTGGCGGGCGCAACCGTTTGGAATTTCCGATTGGGAAGGCACTTTATGAGACGGGCGGATGGATTGGGCATCCCCGCGTTTCACCTTCTGGAGATCGCATTGCGTTTATCGACCATCCGGTGCAGGGCGACGATAGCGGGTCTTTGGCAATCGTCGATATGGCGGGCAACAAGAAAAATCTTTCGGGCGAGTGGTACACGATTCAAGGGCTGGCCTGGGCTCCGAATGGAAAAGAAGTCTGGTTTACGGCCAGCAAGTCGGGCGTCGATCGCACACTTTACGCAGTGACACTGGACGGCAAAGAGCGCATGGTGCTCCGCCTGCCGGGCGCTTTGATGTTATTCGATATTTTTAAAGATGGGCGCGTGCTGATGATGCGCGCCAGTTGGCGTCGGGAACTGGTTGCCATGACGACCGACGAGACTAAGCAACACGATCTTTCGTGGCTGGACTACACATATCCGGCGGGATTGTCGGAGGACGGCAAGACGTTGCTATTTGATGAAGAAGGTGGGGGCGGATCGCTGGCTTATTCCAAGTCGGGTGGGTTGTCTTATGCAGTCTACATTCGCAAGACGGATGGCTCGCCTGCCGTATTGCTCGGCGAGGGTGGAGCAGTGGCATTGTCTCCCGATGGGAAGTCGGTGATTGCCCAAACGCAAGATTCCCCTTCACAGTTGAGGTTGTTGACGACGGGGGCTGGGGAAGCCAAGGACCTGACCAACGATAAAATCAACCATTCTTGGGCACAATGGTTTCCGGATGGGAAGCGCGTTTTGTTTTCGGGGAATGAGCCCGGCAAGGGAGTGCGATTGTATGTTTACGATCCTGCGTCGGGCAAGAATGTGCCGATTACGCCGGAAGGTGTAAGTGGAACCGCGTTTGTTATCGCACCGGATTCGCAGATGGTAGCTGCTATCGGTCCGGACCAGAAGGGATATCTTTTCCCGGTGGCGGGTGGCGAGGCGCGCGTGATTGCAGGACTTAATCCAGGAGAGCAGCCAATTACATTCAGCACCGATGGCGGCTCGCTGTACATCTATCAGCCGGGCGAACTGCCGGCGCGGGTTGATCGGCTCGATCTGCGCACCGGTCAACGCACATTCTGGAAAGAACTCATGCCCACCGATCCGGCTGGCGTCGAGACCATCGGTCCCATTCTTATGACGCCCGATGCCAAGACGTGCGTGTTTGGATACCACCGCATGCTTGCGGATTTGTATCTGGTCGAGGGATTAAAGTGATTGTCAGGCTGTTCTAACCTTTATCTGGTGTTTGCAGTTCCACTCCTCCCGAAGCGCTCTTCCACAACTCGCAGGTCGCGATTCAGCAATACGAATGCGCCGAGAGTAGCGCGCGCCGGACTCTCTGGATAATCGTAGCGAAGATCGCGGAAGCGCACGATGTAGGCGGCGCGGCCGTTTTCGGCTGAATCGATTTGGAGTTCTTCGGATTCGGTGATCGGATACTGAGCCCAACTCAGGTAGACGCGTCCTAGATAAGTTTTCTTGGCGGCCAGGGTAATGGGCGTTTCTTCGGGCTTGTAGTGAATCTGCATTTGGGCTTCGGGATCGACGTCGGGTGTCAGCGAATCGACATTCATGGTCGCGAAGAAAGCAGGCGTTTCTATGACTCCGTGCCAGCGGAATGGATTGGCCCAATAGGGATATGCGGATGTGCGAATTGGTTCGGCTCCGTTGTAATTGCGCGACTGGAGCGCGGCTACGGCGCGTCGATGTTCGTAGTCGCGAACTCCCCAGCATGCGAAGACGCCGAGTAGGGCGAGAGTCGCGGCTAATCTTCCGGCTGGCTTGGCGCGCGCCTTGCGGCGAGCACCGATCTCTTCGTTGATTAGCGAAAATAATGCTGGAAGGATCAGGCCCAGGAGCAGGATGCCGAAGATCACGGGCTCGAAGATGAAGACGATGTCCCAGGAGTACCAGCGTTCGGAGAATGGCCAGAAGGGACGCACTCCGTAGTTGTTGGTGAAGTCTAAGAGAATGTGGCTTAGGCCGCCGAGGCAGGCGAAGGCGAAGAGTAATCCCCAGCGCGGCGGGAGATCGGGATTGTTTGTTTTGCGGCCACGGAGACGCCAGAGGAGATAGATGAATGCCACAACTGCGGCGGCTACGAGAGGGATGCCGAGGAATGAGTGTGTGAAGCCGCGGTGATGGTTGAAGCCGAAGGCTGAGCCTCCGAAGCGGCTGAGAATATCAATGTCCGGAGCCTCGGCTGCCAGAGTTAAGGTGGCAGTGGCGAGCGCCGTTTTGCGGTTAAGTCCGGCGCGGCCCATGGCGGCGCCAAATAGAAAATGAGTGACCGGTTCCAAGAGAGCTCAACCGAGTTTAGCTGATTGGGGGCTACGCTGAAGGTTAGTGAGTGGATGCTGGCAGCGTTGAATTCACGCTCATCGCCGGTGCATACCATTCACTTATGGACATTGCGGGCAAGCATTCGACATCTTTCAAACGCAAGGAATCTGCCCAAATTGTTCCGTATACAGCCAAGAGAAGCCAGGACCAATGCAGGAAGACGTCGATTCCTGCGAGGCGAAAGATGCGAATCGATCCTTGGCGAGAGCTTGGCATGTGCGATTTATAACACAGTGTTGTGCGGCTCATTATGCGATGCGAAGCTGAACGGGGCGCCTGGCTCTACTGCTGCTTCTTAATTCTTGATGGCTGGGACTACTAGTGACAGGGCATCGGGAACCATGGTCATGCGGACGGGCAGGCGGCCCAGTAACTCTCCGTCAGCTTCGACGTAGACTCGGTCTTCTGCTTCGTCTCTATGATTACTATGACCGTAACTATCTTCGTGACTATGTCCGCTACTTTGATTTTGGCTGGGCGGGGACGCCCGGCGCTCCACCGGCAACTGGCAGACCACTTCTGAGCAGCTCACCAGATCGATGCCGTCGATGCTCCATTGCCGGCCGATTAGCGCTCCGGCGACGTACTGGATGTAGGCATTGCGACTTGCAGTGCGGCACATTACGGTTTGGAGATCGCTGCGGTCTAGGGAAGCTCCCGGGACAAGTTCGCGCAGAATGTTTCCGAAGAAACGAATTCTTACTGCCAGAAGTTCGGTCAGCACTGCGTGTTGGGCTAGTCCGTTTCCGTTGGTGTACTCGACCTCGAAGCGGCGCATCCGATGGGTTGCCCACAACTGCCAGGCTTTGAGGTAATAGGCAGCCATGCCGGTTCGTTTTTTGAGCTCGGCTGTCAATTTGTAAAACAGATGCGCGTCCACACCGATTCCGGCGGCGACGGTGAAGTAGCGCGCGGCGGAATGGCCGGAGAAATTCTGATATTCGATACGGCCGACGGGAATGCGCCGGACTTTTCCTTTGACAGCGGCGTGTGCGGCGGCACTGGCGCGGAGCGGAATTCCGAGATCATGTGCGAGAGCGTTGGCGGTACCGAAGGGCAGGATGGCGAGCGCGATGGGCGTGCCGGCCAATCCTTGAATGACGTCGTGGATGGTGCCATCGCCTCCACAGGCGAAGACGGTGTCGCTGCCGGCAGCGACGGCGCAACGGGCGTTGTCAGTCGCTTCCTGGCTGGAGCGGCAGACGGTAAGCTCGGTACGAACACCGGCGGACTGGATGATACCGATAGCACGGTCGAGTTCGGCGTCGCGCTTTTTTCCACGCGGGCCGGAGTTGGGATTGAACAGGATCGTTGCTTTGCGCATGCGTTGGGCAGCTCTGGTTTGAGTTTAGCGCACGTCCTGTATGGAGGTTGTTTGGCGTTTGGGTCCCTCCGCGGCCGATGCGTTAGTCGCAGTCTTTCGAGTACTTGTCTATGGAATAGACATAGTGCCGGAGGCCGTGCCAGTCTATTTCTTTCCAGATGATCATTCCAACTCGTTCGGCGACGCGGCGTGAAGGCAGGTTTTCGGGGCGGATCAGGGATATCAGGCGGGCGGCTTTCAAGTTTGCGAAGGCCCACTCGCGGCAGGCCACGGCGGCTTCGGTGGCGAGGCCCTGTCCCCAGAGATCGCGGCACAGATGGTATCCGATTTCGTAGAGGGGCTCGGCTTCAACTTGTTGCAGGACGATGCCGCAATCGCCGATTAATTCCTGCGTCTTTTTCAGTTCCATTGCCCAGAGGCCGACACCATCGTTCTGGTAGCGTTGCCGATTGCGGTCGATCCATTGCTCGACGCCGGCGCGATCGTAGGGGGTGGGATAGTAGCGCATGGTTTCTGGGTCAGAGAGGATTAGGGAAAGAGCGTCGGCGTCTTCGGGCGTGAAGTCGCGGAGAGTAAGACGAGGGGTTTCGAGGATCGGCATGCTTCAAATTTTATGGTTGAGTCAACGTTCATTCGTGTTCGTGCCTGCGCTTGGGAGAAGTGCGAGCCAAGCACCGTTGGAGTAGGCAATTGCGCTCAGCCTCGGTGTCGGTCCATCGGTTCGCATCAATGGGCGTGAGTCTAATGGCGGAATCTTACCTTAATCCGGACGAGTGGGATCTCCGGAGTTACACTCGAAAGCATGGCGGAGATGGGACGGGTGTTGGTGATCTTCGGTATAGCTCTGGTAGTGATCGGGGGCATTGTCATGCTGCTGGGACGGACAGGCTTGCCGCTGGGGCGGTTGCCGGGGGACATTTTGTATCGGGGTAAGAACACTACTTTTTATTTTCCATTGGCTACCTCGATTGTGATTAGTGTCGTGCTTTCGGTGGTTCTGTTTTTGATTGGGCGGCTTCGGCGGTGAGGATACTAATCCGACCCCTAAGGGGCATTCATGGTCACGCTTTTCGGCATCGCTGAAGCGATGCCCTGATACGAATCCTTCGCGGGATGCAGGGGTGGTGGTCTGAGCATGAGGTCCTTCGCTTCGCTCATGATGACAATTTAATTTCATGAGGTCCTTTCCCTTCGGCTGCGCTCGGGGTCACGACCACAGGGCAATCTAATTTATGGAGATGTCGGACCAACTCGGGTTTCATTTTCGTCCTCCGGAGCGGCGGGTTTGGACGGTGCGGGCTTTGGTCTCGGCGGTGCGGTCGCATATTGAACGGGAGTATTCGGATTGCTGGGTGGAAGGGGAAATTTCTAATCTGAGGATTCCGGACTCCGGGCATTTGTATTTCACGTTGAAGGAAGAGGCGGCGCAGATCCGGGTGGTGATGTTTCGGTCTTCGGCGAAGCTGTTGCGGTTTCGTCCAGAGAATGGATTGCATGTTACAGTCCGCGGACGCATCACCGTCTATGAAGATCGCGGGGAGTTGCAGATCTCCGCTGAATTCATGGAGCCTAAGGGCGCGGGCGCTTTGCAACTGGCGTTCGAACAATTGAAGGCTCGGTTGCAGGCGGAGGGGTTGTTTGACGCCGCGCGTAAGAAGGCGATCCCATCTTTGCCGCAACGGATTGGCGTGATTACTTCTCCGCAAGGGGCGGCGCTGCGGGACATTCTGAATATATTGGCTCGGCGGCATCATTCGGCGAACGTGGTGATTTATCCGGCGCAAGTGCAGGGAGATGCGGCGGCGGGTGAGGTGATGGCGGGGCTGCGACACTTTAATCAAGACAAGCGCCGTGGTTGCGCGGTTGAGGTCATCATTATTGCTCGTGGCGGAGGGTCGGTCGAAGACCTGGCTTGCTTTAACCATGAAGGGCTGGCGCGGGCGGTCGCGGATTCTAAGATTCCGGTGATTTCGGCGATTGGGCATGAAACGGATTTTACGATTGTCGATTTCGTCGCCGATCTCCGGGCGTCCACACCTTCGGCGGCGGCGGAGTTAGTGATCCGGTCGCAGCAAGAGATTGAAGCGGCGGCGGCGGACTTGTACCGGCGACTGGAACGCGCGGTGCGCTATCGGCTATTGATGGCTCGTCAAGAGTTGACGGAGCGAGCGCAGCATGGGGCGTTTGCGCGCATGATGGACGGCATCCACCGGCGGCAGCAGAGGTTGGATGAGCAGCGGTTTCGTCTGGAAAAGGCGGAGCGGCAACTTTTAGAGCGCTGGCATCGGCGCTGCGAAAATGTTGCGACGGCGGTGAGGCACTATGACGCGCGGCGGCGATTGGCTCATGTGAGGCAGCAATTGGAGGCGCAGGTGGCGAATTTGGCGGCGGCCACGCATCGGCGGTTGCTGGAGAGTCGCGGGGCGCTAGAGCGGCACACGGCTAGTTTGGAGGCGCTTTCTCCGGTGGCGATTTTGAATCGAGGATATGCGCTGGTATTTGATGGTCAGGGTCAGCTGGTGAAAGATGCTGCGGAGCTTAAGGCTGGGGAAGAGGTGTCTGCTCGACTGGCGCGGGGGCGAATGCGGGCGCGAGTGACGGCAACCGAGCGCAGCGAAACGGAATCTGACGAGCCTGGTTGAGTGGAATTGCGAGATGGTGATATGCACTGTGTTAGGTGCGCTGGATTAGAATAAAGTCCAACTAATTTTCGATTAACGACTTCGATTGAAATCGACGTGAGGATAGAGTGACGACGTCGTTGGCCTGGCCCCACATCTCGGTCATCTCGGTCATCGATATTCTGCTGGTCGCGATTCTTATCTATCAATTTCTGGTACTGGTGCGGGGCACGCGGGCTGCTCCCATGCTCGTTGGAGTGGCTACGCTTGGGCTGGCATTTTATTTTGCGCGGCTGGGTGAACTGCGCACGCTGAACTGGCTGTTAAGCACGGCTCTTCCGTATGTTGTCTTTGCGCTGATAGTGGTTTTTCAGTCGGAGATACGGCATGCGCTGGCTAATCTCGGCAGCCGTATTTCGTTGATGCGGTCTTCGAGTTCGGTCGCTGACGTTTATGACGATATCGTTTTGGCGGCGAATCTTTTCTCGCAGAATCAAACGGGCGCGTTGATTGTGATCGAGCGCGAAATCGGTTTGCGCACCTATATCGAAAGCGGTGTAGCGCTGGATGCTCGGCTGTCGTACGACCTGCTCGCCACGGTGTTTCGTCCAAGTGCTCCGCTGCATGACGGCGCGGTGATTGTGCAGCGCGATCGTATTGCTGCGGCGGCTTGCTTTTTGCCGTTGTCGATGAATCCGGTGCTCTCAACTCAACTCGGGACGCGGCATCGCGCAGCGATAGGGATCACGGAGGAGACGGATGCGGTCGCAGTGATTATTTCTGAAGAGACAGGCACGATCAGCATGGCGGTCGCTGGGAGCATTGAACGCGAGTTGTCGGTGGAGCGTCTGCGCGAGCGGTTGAGCGCATTGTTGCGGCGCTACGCTCCTTCGCCAACGCTGCCGACTGCGGTGGAGGAAAGTTTTGTGGAAGAGGAGCCGCCTAGCTCGCAGTTATCACGCAGGCAGGATGTGGGGAGGGACGACTGACGATGGCGGCCATGGTGCAGCGCGGGTTTTTCTATCGCGCTTTCGTACACAATATCGGGCTCAAGATTGTGTCGCTGTTGCTGGCGGTTGGATTGTGGCAGGCAGTGGCGCGCGATCCGGTGGCTGAAGTCGAAGAGACTGTTCCGATTGAGTTCCAGAATCTGCCCGATCAACTGGAGATCGATTCCGCCAATCACACGCAGGTGCAGGTTCGCGTGCGAGGGCCGGAGCGTGTGATCCATCGCTTGCAGGTAACGGATGTGCATGCGGAGATTAATCTGGCTACGGTTCGCCCGGGAGAGAGAACTTTCGATTTAACCAGCCGGGAGATTCATGTGCCGCAAGATGTGGAAGTGGTCCAGATTATTCCCGGCCAGTTTCAACTTTCTTTTGATGAACGGGCGACGCGGAGAATTGAGGTTCATCCGCGGGTGACGGGAAATTTCGCGAGCGGGCTGCGGGTAGCGCAGGTGATTGCCGATCCGCCGAGTGTGATGATTACGGGGCCTCGGGGACGGGTATCGGCGATGGACGCGGCGCTTACTGATCCGATCGATGCCAGTGGAGTCATGACGCGAGCTGTATTTGTGACCCACGCGTACGTTACCGATCCGCTGATCCAAGTTGCACATCCCTTTTCGATTCGCGTGACGGTTATCATGGAAGGTTCGGGAGACGAGAAAAAATAGGGACCAGCTTCTTCCCCAAGCCTTGCATGACATTAACCAGACAACTTTTCGGTACGGACGGGATTCGGGGCGTGGCGGGGGAATTTCCGCTAACGCGTGACAGTGTCTATTGGATTGGGCGGGCGCTGGGGCATGATCTGGTGCGCGTGAATGCCAAGGCACGCGTGGTGATTGGGCAGGACGCGCGAGAATCTAGCCGATGGATCGCCGACCGGTTTCTGCAGGGGCTGGCGTCGGTCGGCGTGGAGACGCAGAGCGCAGGGGTGATCACTACGCCGGGGATTGCATTCCTGGCGCGGTCGCAAGGGTTCGATGCGGGAGTGGTGATTTCAGCGTCGCATAATCCTTGGACGGATAACGGGATCAAGGTTTTTTCCGGCGATGGCTATAAGCTGCCGGACGCGCGCGAACTAGCGATTGAAAAAGAGATCTTTGCGCTGTTGCAGGCGGATGCGAAGGCTCCGGATTCTACTTCAGAAATTTCGAGTCTACCTGGTGAAGAAGATTTACGGCACGCTTACGTGCGCTCGCTGGCTGGCAGTGTTTCGACCGACTTGAGCCGACTTCGCGTGGCCGTCGATTGCGCTAATGGCGCGGCGGCGGAGGAGGCTCCAGAATTGTTTCGCACGCTTAAGATTGACGCGACGTTTTTGCATGCCGCTCCTGATGGGCAGAATATTAATGAGAATTGCGGGGCGCTACATCCGGAGACGGTGGCTGGGTTTGTGACGGAAAATAATGCGTCGGGAAGTAAGAAGCATTTCGATGC
>Ga0070764_10000589_pt1 | contig 14434 bp, 10 predicted proteins | sample HubBroMetageWRM4_FD_67287 | JGI IMG/M metagenome (GOLD analysis project Ga0070764, IMG submission 67287) | Warmed soil microbial communities from the Hubbard Brook experimental Forest, New Hampshire - Hubbard Brook CCASE Soil Metagenome WRM 4 | ecosystem: Environmental > Terrestrial > Soil >... | reverse complement strand
CCGGCAGCGCACAGCCCCTGCGTCTCAGCTTCAAGCAGGTCACGCCGAATTACTTCGCGGTCCTCGGTGTTGACGCCGAGTTGGGCCGCACCTTCGATCCGCACGACGCGACGCCCGGCTACAACCTGGAGGTCGTCCTCAGCGACGGGCTCTGGAGGAGGGAATTCGCAGCCGACCCGAAGATTCTCGGCAGAGTCCTGCGCCTGGACAACGACGAGTATCACGTCGTCGGCGTCATGCCGCGCGGCTTTCGCGATCAGGGTTCAACCAGCGGCGAACAGAATGTGGAGCTGTGGCTTGGGGCCGGCTTTGCAGGGGTGCCGTTTCCGCCCCCGCTGCGCAGTGCACGCCAGCGCAGTCGTGTCGTTGTCGCGCGTTTGAGGCCGGGACTCTCGATTGCAGCAGCGCAGGGGCACCTGGATGCGCTGGTGGAATCACTGAAAGAACAATATCCCGCTGATTATCCGGCACAGACAGCATGGACCGTGCGCCTGATTCCGCTCAGCGAAACGGTGGTTGGCAGCGTTCGTCAATCTCTCATTCTCCTATTCAGCGCGGTTGGATTGGTCCTCCTCATCAGTTGCGTCAACGTCGCCAATCTCCTGCTCGCCAGGACCAGTGTACGCAGTCGTGAGATCGCGGTGCGCCAGGCTCTGGGAGCGCAAAGAACGCGCCTCATCCGCCAGCTTTTAACCGAGAGTTTGCTCCTCTTCCTGCTGGGCGGAATCGCTGGCTTTGGGCTTCTGTTCTGCGCCCGGCATTTCCTGCTGCGGCTCGTGCCGGAGAGCCTCCCGCACCTCAACGAAATCGCGATCAACTGGAGCCTGCTGGCGTTCGCTCTGGCGGTCTCTGTGGCAGCCGGAACTTTGTTTGGCCTTGCTCCCGCATGGCTCATGAGCCGTCTTGATCTAACGAGTACGCTCAGGCAGGAAGGACGCGGGTCGAGCGGATCAGTGGGACGCTCCCGCGCACGCCAGGTTCTGGTCGTTAGCGAATTGGCGCTCTCCCTGGTGCTGATGGTCGCCGCGGGCCTGCTGCTGCGCAGTTTCTGGGATCTGTTTGCGGTGCAGCCCGGATTCAATCCTGATCGGGTCATGGCCGTTCAAACCTGGCTGCCTGGGCCTAACGATCCCAAGATGGATCCCTATCAAACCGCCACGCAGGAAGCGGTCCTGCTGCGCCAGATACTTAGCCACAGCAGAACCTTGCCGGGGGTGGAAGAAGCGGCGATCGGCGACCAGGCCTCTCTGCCCCTGGGCCACAGCGATCCCGGTGGGCTGCCATTGATTCGCGAAGGCATCGAGACGATGGACAATCAGGCGCCGGTAATCGATAGTCCCATCGTTTCGCCAGAATACTTCCACCTGTTAGGCATGGCGCTCGAGCGCGGACGCCTTTTCACCGATCAGGACCTTGAGGATTCGCCCCAGGTTGCCGTCATCAATCAGGCCGCGGCTCACACCTACTGGCCAAATCAGAACCCAATTGGCAAACGTGTCCGTTTGAACTTCAATAACCGTGGGGTGCTGACCTCTGCCAAGCCGGTCTGGACCACGATCATCGGCGTCATTGCGGATGCCCGCACCGAATCGCTGGCAGCCACGGCAATTCCGCAAATCTATCGCAGCGTTTACCAGCGCTCCGCCAAAGACCTGGCCATCTTTCTTCGTGGACAACTCGATCCCGGCGCCATCCTCGCGCAGGAGCGTCAGCAGGTCCAGTCCATCGACGCGACACTGCCCGTTTTCCATGCCGAATCACTGGATGACCTGCTCTCCACCTCGCTTTCGGTCAGGCGATTCTCGATGGAAATGGTCGCGTTTTTCGCGGCGACTGCCTTGCTCCTGGCCGGGCTCGGAATCTACGGCACGATTTCCTACGTAGTGAATGAACAAAGACGCGAGATTGCCATTCGCCTGGCGCTGGGAGCGCAAAAACGCACAATCCTCAAGATGGTCCTGCGACGTGGACTCGGCCTGGCCGCCGCTGGCGCGTGCGTGGGTGTGGCCGGAGCGCTCATCGTCTCTCATCTCATGGCAGGCCTGCTCTTCGGCGTATCTCCGAACGATCTGACCACCTTCGCCGGAGTCACGGTCGTGCTTACCCTTGTTGCGCTTGCCGCCAGTTACATTCCCGCGCTTCGCGCCATGCGCCTCGATCCGATCACCACGCTCCACGCCGATTAATGGGCTCGAAGTACAAGCGAGTTCCGGCGGGAGGCTGAACCAATTGACATGGAAGAGACCAAGCGGGAGCACCCTTTTCCGAATCTTGCGGCGAGATGGGAACTTTAATAAACTTTAAACGTACTTGAATATTATTCAACACCTATGCTACCTTCCTTGGCATGGGTTTGACGGCGATTCCGAATCGGCAGAAGCCGCATGGGGGGCAGCATCCGCTGCTGCTTCTGGCCGAGGAGGATCTCGATTTCGTTGTCCAGTTTGTGCTGGCTTCGGGGTCGTTGAAGGAGATGGCGATGCTGCATCATGTCAGCTATCCGACGATACGGGCCACGCTGGACCGGGTGATTGCGAATCTGCGCCAGAGTCTGGGCGGTGTACCGCTTGACCCCATGACCCCACTGCTGGCCGAGCTCGTTGAACGGGGCGAGATCAAAGTGGGTGTGGCCAAACAGATTCGGGCTGTCTATCGCGCGGCTCTTGAAAGCAGCGCGGAGTAGGAGAAGGTCATGACCGGGAATCTATTGGATGGAATTCGCGAACTGTCTCACTACCGGACCCAGATGGCCATTGTCCTGCCGCTGCTGGGCGGCGCCCTGGTGGTGGCGTCGAGCATCCTGATGCCTCGGGGGAAGGCCAAAGGTCTGCTCACCGGCGTCTATATGCTTCTGGCGAGCCTGGGAGCGGCGTGCCTGCTGGTTGCGGCGGCCGCTGCCCTCGCTGGAGAACCGCTGCACGTGCTGGAGCCGCTGCTGGTGGCGGGGATTGCACTGACAGTGATCATGGGAATCTTCTCTCCGGCCGTAATCAAGGAGTACCAGCAGTTCGAGTTCCGCAAGCTTGCAGCGGAGATTTTCCGGCGCAGCTAAGAGCGCTTTCCTCCCGGCCGTTTGCCCTCTGGATGCGAGCCGCTGCGCTTTGCGCCGGAACCAGCTGGCCGGCCTTTGAAGCCGGAAGCTCTGGAGCCGGACTCCCGCGAACCGGATTTCGAAAATCCCCCAGGCTTTGGTTTCCAGCTCGATCCGCTTTTCCGCTCGCCGCCGGGGCCCTGCGAACGGCCGCCCTGTTTCCCGGGTTTGCTGCTCGGCCTGGCTCCGCCGGGTCGCGGCTTCCCGCTGCTGGTCGTGAACGGGCGCGCCAGACCGCCTTCGCCGCGGAAGGGGTGGTCGGAACTGGAACGGTTGGGATTGGGCCGGCTGGGGCTGGTCCGGCCTCCGGAAGGACGCGGGCCGCCGGAACGGCCAAAGCTGCCGCGGCCGGGGCCCGAACGGCCCGAATCCGATCTGGCCTGCCCGGGCTGGCCGGAGGGATGGTGGTTGAAGCCTGTCCTGTCCGATCCTGTTCGATCCGATCCCGATCGGTCTGGCCTTTCAAAATTGGGCCGGCTTCGTTCGGGCCTGATCCTTTCCGAGCGCTCAGACTCCTGCACCGGCTCAATGTGCAACCGCGAAGGTCTCCTTGGGCCGCCGTCTTCAAGAGGTTCCGGAGCGGGTCGGCGGCTCGATTCCGGTCGGAGTCCCGACGGCCGCTTGTATTCGGGCTGTTCGTCAGCGTCTGGTCTTTTCCATGCCGGCTTGGGCGTGAATTTGCGACCGGCGGCGGGCTTGCCTGTGAATGGTTTGCCACCGCCGGGCCTGGCGCCTTGAGTCCTGGCGCCTTGAGTCCCGGACGAATACGTTCGTCCTGCCGGCTTATTTCCGAATGGGCGGCCCGCAGATGGCTTTCCGCCGAACGTGCGTCCAGCGGTCGGCCGGTCGCCGACGCCTTTGCCGGTGGAGAAACGCCCTTCAGTCTCAGGCGGCTTCGCGAAGCGCGCGGGCGGACGCCCCGTTGTGCTTCCGACGCGATCATCTTTCTTCCATGCGGGACGGTCTGTTGGACTACCTGTTGGCCGCGCCGATCCGAATTTCCTGGGCTCGAACTTCGCCGGGCCCGCTCCGAACTTGGACGGACCAGACTTCCGTGCTCCAGTCTCACCGCGAACAGGCCGGTCCGTGCCGAACGCACGCTTGGGTTGATAATCCTTTGGTCCTGCGGCTGGCTTTGCGCCGCGCGGCCTGAACGCCGGCTTCTCCGGCGGCAGCGAGTCGATCATATTCCGCCGGCGAATCTCTTTGGCCTTCGGTGTTTTCAGCTTGCCGTCGGCGGTCTTTCGCAGCAGGTCGAGCTCGTGCGCATCCAGCTCGCGCAGGTTGCCCGGCTCCTGGTCGAGAATCAACGGGCCGTATCCCACGCGGCGAATCTTTTCGACAAAATGGCCGACCTCCTCGAACATCTTGCGCAGCTCGCGGTTGCGGCCCTCGATAAGCACCACTTCGTACCATGGATTGTCGCCTTGACGCACCTGTCGAATGCGCGCCGGCGAGGTGCGCACCTTCGGCGAACCGGGCTTGCCTTTCTCGATGGCCACGCCGGCGCGCAGAACGTCGAGTTCGCCTTCGGTTGGAATGCCGGCGACCTTCACCAGGTAAGTCTTTTCCACTCCTGCGGCAGCGCGCGTCAGCTTGTTGGCCAGCTCGCCGTCGTTGGTCACCAGCAGCAGGCCCTCGCTCATGTAGTCGAGGCGGCCGACGGGATAGAGGCGCTCGCGCATCTTCTCAAAAAACTGCATCACGGTCGGCCGGCCCTCGGGGTCCTTGACCGTGGTGACGAAGCCTCGCGGCTTGTTCAGCACGAAATAGCGCAGCCGCTCGGCTCCGTGCAGCAGCTTGCCGTCCACGCGGATGTGGTCGCGTCCCGCGTCGGCCTTGGTTCCCAGCGCGGTCACGACTTTGCCATTCACCTGCACGCGGCCCTGCTCGATCATTTCCTCGGCCTTGCGCCGGCTGGCCACGCCCGATGCGGCAAGAATCTTCTGCAAGCGTTCAAGCTTGGCGGGCGGACGGGATTTCGGTGTGAACTCTGCCTCGTCGTCTTCGTCCACTGAATCCGTCGCCGGCTCCGCAGCTTCTTCGCTCGAGTCCGCGCCCTCGACGATTTCAGGCTTGTCGAACGAGCGCTCTTCGACGGCGCTGATTTCCGCTTCCTTCTCTGCACTGATCGAGCTCTGCGGATCCAGGGACTTTGCGCCTTCGCCGTCGGTTTCATCGCCGATCGGGTCTTCAACAGTAGCTTCGAGCGCGTCGATTGTTGTAGGCGCGCCGGCGTCAGCCTCATTCGCTTCAATTTCGATTTCTTCGGGCCGCGGTTCGTCAATCATGAGGGACGGTCTCGGTTTCTGCCTGCTCCAGGGTGGAAGGCGCAGCAGGCGCGGCCTCTGCGGGGGTTGGTCCCGCTTCCGGCGCCGAAGGTGCGGCCTGGGCTTCCGGAGTTTCTTCGCTGTCCGCCATCGCGGCGGTCTGGTCTTCGGGCGCATCCGGGTCGTCGTCGATCTCCGGTCCCTCGATTACTGGTTCTGTAGCCTCACCCTCGGCAACCGGTTCCATGTCTTCGAATTCGAGCTGGGCCATCTTCTCAAACTCATCCATTGAGGGCAGCTCATTTACGTCCTTAAGGCCGAATCGAAGCAGGAACTCTTTGGTCGTCTTGTAAAGGATCGGACGGCCAATCACCTGCTTGCGTCCGGCCGTGGCGATCAGCTTGCGCGCCAGCAACGAGCCGAAAACTCCGGAGGAATCGACGCCGCGAATCTCGTTGACCTCGGGCGCAGTCACCGGCTGCTTGTACGCGATCACCGCAAGCGTTTCAAGGGCCGGCAGGCTCAGTTTCAGCGCCGGCTTCAGGCTCTTGACGAACATGCGCGCCGCGTCGTGGCACTCCGCCTTGGTGGCCATGCGGTAGCCGCCGGCAATCTCTTTGATCTCAATGCCGCGGTCGTCGCTTGCATAGGTCGCGATAAGCTCGTCGAGCAGCTCACGCAGAATGGTGCGCACTTCGCGATCCTGCTGGCGGGCAAGCCGCTTGGCTTCTGCCTCAGGATCGCCTTGTGCTGCGGCCGCCTGTTCAGCCGTGGTTTCAGCGATGGATTCAACGGAGGATTCCGGCCCTGCTTCGACCGGTGGGAGCTGCTCAGTGGTCGCGTCTTGAACTTCGCTCGCCACTAGATCGGCCGGCGCCTCGGCAGTCTCATCCGGGTAATCGAATTCGGCATTCACATGGAGTGTTTCGCTGCCCTTCTCAATTGCGGCGGTTGACGCAGCTTCCAGCGCCGCCTTCCACTCCAGGGCGTCGGCGGCAAATAATGCGGAGAGCTGGGCCAGTGTGACCGGTTCTTCCGCAGCGTAAATAACAGCTTCCAGCTTTGCTTTTAGGCTCATTCGGCGATAGGTACCTTAAGTATGGTACCGGAAATGCGGCACCCCTGCCGACGCCGCAGCTGTGCATCAGTTGGCTGAAACAGTCACACGGGCAATCGCTCGCTGGATAAAAGGGGTTATGGGCAGCTTTGCGCCAAAAACTTGCCCCCGCGACAAAAGAAATGTCACGGGGGCGCGGTAAGAAAGGATGAGCCGGCTCAATCGCGAGCGCGATCGAGCACGGCGCCGACCTTTTTGCCCAGTTCGGCCCGGATTCCGTTCAACTGCTCCTGGACGGCCGGCAGGAGAAGCTGCTGCACCTCAGGCAGCACGCGATTGACAAACGCATAGTATGGCCCAGGGTCGGGCGGGTTGGGTTGAGGCGGGTAGGTGATCACCGGGAGAGTCTCGCGGTAGATCGGCTCGAAGATCGGCCAGAGAATCCAGCACCACAGCCAGGCAAAGGCGTAGTACTGGTCGAGGCTCAGGGCAGCGCCGCCGCTCGAAGCGTCTAGTTGCGGCGTATCGTAGCTGTCGTTGGCGACTGCGTAGTTATAGGCCTCCAGGGTATCCACTACGCCGTCATGGTTGGTGTCCGGTTTGCTTGTGAGCGACGAACCGTCAGGATAGGACCCATTCATGGCGGCCATCCATTCGTAAGCAAAGACGTCCCAATTCCCATCTGCGCTGCCGTACGAAGACACCGCAGCCGTGGCGGCGGAGCTGACGCTGGTTGCCGCGGCAGTGCTCGAAGCCAGAATCGGCGCGTTGAAGCCGCCCGAGTTGCACTGCTCCATCATCACCACCAGCGCCCGGTAGGCGGGCAGCACCGCAAGGTCCGAGGCAAACTCGCTGGCGTAGTAATAGGTAAAGTCTCCGTCAGAGTTGGGCGGAGGATTGGTCTGGTCATTCACCCAGGCGCACAGGAATGATTCATCCTCGTTCGAATCGAAGTCCCCGTGGTTGTTGGTGTGGATGAAAAGCAGATCCTCGGCTTTCATTTTGCCGGCAAGCTCGCTGAACACTGCCTGAAAGCCTGCGCGCGTTCCTTTTCCTGTCACCTGGATCGTATACGGGGTGTTGTTTCCGGGCCAGTTGCCCAGGTTCATATCCCACACCTTCCGGGTGCCGTCGTAGTTGAGCACATAAATATTTGCCGGCTTGAAGCCATAAACGTTGATCAACGTGCGGTAGGCAAACTCCATATCGTTCAGGTGACGCCCCTGCGTTAGGCCCGCATAAAGAATCGCGTAGCGCGTGCCTTCCGGGATGATCCGCGGACAATAGTAGATCGGCGGCCAGTACCGGTAGGGAACGGGCTTATTGAACGTCACCGGGGAGAAAAAAGAGGTCACAGTGTCATTCGTGTTGCGCACATTGGGAGGGAAGCGCGCGGCGACCTCGGTAACAAATTCACCGTTTTCGGGGTCGTAGAGCAAATAGCGGCAGGGATGGCCGAAATTGGCCAGCGGCTCATCGTCGGCAAACACCACAGCGGTGGGACGGTCAACGTAAATCTGCTGATGCTTGGGACCGATATGGTCGCCTGGCTTGTAGACGCGGTTGACGAGTGCGAGGTTGGTGTTGGTCTGTTGGCGCTCAGCAATGTGGCGATAAGCGTGGGTGCGAATCTTCTCGAGTATCTGGGCAGGCAAGTCAAGCGGCATGTCTTCCTCCTGGGGGGACACCTGGCATGCCGATATAGTGCGAACTCCCGCGCCTGCGTATCCGATTCGGCGAAGTATTTCAGATCGTCATTCGAGGGATGGGCTCGATGCTGGAAATGGAGGAGCCTTGACAACGAGAAAAAGGGCGTCCGCCGAAGCGAACGCCCTCAAATGTTGCAAAGGAAAGAGTCGGAGAACAGGTATCAACCGCTGATCTGGCGGAAGAGCCAGAACAGCGTCCCGGAGAGCAGCGCCGCAGCCGGCAGAGTGAAGACCCAGGCTGCCGCAATGTTGCGCAGCGTAGACCATTGCAGGCCGCTGCCGTTGGCCACCATGGTGCCGGCCACGCCGGAACTGAGCACGTGGGTTGTACTGACGGGAAGACCCAAGGTGTCGGCGGCAAAGATGGTGAACATGGCCACCAGCTCGGCGCTCGCCCCTTGGGCGTACGTCAGGTGCTCCTTGCCGATCTTTTCGCCGACGGTGACGACGATCCGCTTCCAGCCCACCATCGTTCCCATGCCCAGCGCCAGGGCGACAGCTACCTTAACCCAGGTGGGAATGAACTTGGTGGCCTTGTCCACCTGGAACTTGTAAGCGGTTAGGCTTGCCGTCTCGGCCGGAGTGAAGGATGGGTTGTGGTTCTTTTCCATCAGCCGAATGGCTTCGCTTGCCACGTACATGTCGTTGCGCACGTTGCTCTGCTGGTTGGCCGGAACCGCTTTGAATTCCTTGTAGAGAGCCACTTCGTGGTTCAGATCCTCGACCAGCTCGCGCAGGGCCAGAACCGTGTCCGGCTGAATCTGCTTGGTGCGGATGTAGTCGGTGACTTCAGCGCGTGCATTCGCTCCGAGGATACCGTTCTTGTCTACGTGCTGGTCAAGCACCTTGCCCGCCTGCTCTGACGCGGCAATGAATACCTGCACGTCTTTGCCGGTGACGGCGTGATTGAGCGCGTAAGCGGTAGGAACCGTGCCGATGAGGATCAGCATGATCAGGCCCATGCCCTTCTGTCCATCGTTAGAGCCATGGCCATAGCTGACGCCGGTGCAGGTGAGAATCAGCAGCGCGCGGATGGGCCACGGTGGAGGGGTGTTGCCTTTGGGAGCTTCGTACAGGGCGGGATATCTGATGGTCCATTTGGAGAGCAGAAAGACCCCGGCGGCCAGCACAAACCCGAAGATCGGCGAGACGAGCAGGACCTTGAAAACCTTCGTAGCCTGCTCCCAATCAACGCCTGAGGTGCCGCTTCCGTTGGTGCTCATCAGCTGGTTTGCGAGTCCGACACCGATAATCGATCCGACCATGGTGTGCGAGCTCGAAGCGGGAAGCCCGAACCACCAGGTGCTCAGGTTCCAGATGATGGCGGCGATCAGCAGAGCGAAGACCATGGCGAAGCCGGCTCCGGCGCTGACCTGCAGAATCAGTTCGACAGGCAGCAGCGTGATCACCGTGAAAGCAACGGTGCCGCTCGAAACCAGCACGCCGGTCAGGTTGCACAGCCCCGACCAAACCACGGCAATGTTGGGGTCCAGCGAGTGTGTGTAAATGACCGTGGCCACGGCGTTGGCCGTATCGTGAAAGCCGTTCACGAACTCAAAGCCCAGGGCAATGACCAGCGCGAGAATAAGCAGCGCATACGGCCAGATGCTGCCCAGGGTCACATTGCTGAAGTCTTGCGTGATGTGGAGTCCGATATAGCCGATACCGACAACCAGCGCTGTCAGAACCACGCCTGTGCTGATCATGGCGTGGGATTTCTTCATTTTCTTGTCAAGTAGATCTGCGGCCGGTGGACGGCCAGGGACAGCTGTTGCCATTTCAGACATGGTCTTGCTCCAGGGATAGGATCGATTTCAATCCGGGACGAAAGAGGGGAGCAAACGCCGGACTCATCCATGGATATAGCAAGCGTATGAAAGGGCGATGAATTCGCCGAAGAAAGAAGGAATTCGGCGGTTCGAATCGACCAGACCGTCTCACACCCGGGGTCAGACCCGGGTGTGCAAGGAGGCCTCCGACCAGACGACGCTCTCCGCATAGCACTGCATCAGCTGTACCCGGCTCAATCCGTTGGCCTTGGCGATCAGGTCACAGGTTTCCCAGTCGCCCTGCTCGTGGCACTCAAGCCAGGAGAGCAGGCCGCGTTCTGGGTTCTGCGTTCCTTGCAGAGCTTCGCAGATTTCCGCGCGCAGGGGTAGCGACGGCGTGAGCTCTTCCATGGGCAGGCGCAGCATGGCTGGCAAAAGGCTCAGCATGCCCAGCAAATACTGCTCGGCCGGGTCCAGCAGGCAAGTGGTAGCGGCCAGTTCGCAGAAACGGGCGCGCAACAGCGCCATGTGCAGAATCTCCGGCGGCTCCTCGCCGTTCAGTTCGCTGAGCACCGCCAGCGTCACAATGCGGCGGAAAGCGTTCTCGCCCACCGCAATGATGGCCGCCTCGATGCTGCGCACTTCCTGATAGATGGCGTAGATCGGCGAGTTGACCAGGCGCAGCAGCCGGTAGGTGAGCGAAGCGTCGCGCAGCACCAGCTTGCTTACCTGATGAATATCGAGGGGGTCGTGATGGAGCATACGCACAATCTCGAAGTGAAGCATGCGGTTTGCCGGAACCTTGCGCTTTTTGAGCAGCACCGGGTGGCAGAAGTAGCTGCCCTGGAAAAGCGTGAAGCCTTCAGCCGAGGCGCGCTGGTAGTCCTCCTGCGTTTCAACTCGCTTGGCGACCATGGAGACCGATGCGTTCTCCAGGTTGCGCAGATACTGCCGCTCGGCCACCCCGAAGGAGTCGAAATCCACGCGGATATAGTCGGCAATGGCGGCCAGCGGGCGCAGGTTCGGCAGCCAGGTAAAGTCATCGAGCGCAATGCGGAAGCCGCGCGACTTCAACTTGCGACAGCAGTCGAGCACGCGAGGCGTCAGTTCCAGGCTCGAGGGGATGGCCAGGACCGACATTTGCGGCGCGAGAACCAGCACCAGGTCTTCGGTGAGCGCTTCCACCGTGCAGTCGACAAATGCCGGCAGCCCGTTGGTCATCCATTCCAGGCCAAAGATCACCGCGTTGTCCAGCATGGTGCGTGCGGCCACATCCAGGCCTAGGCCGGCAATGGCATCGGGCGCGTTGCGGAACAGAAGTTCGTATCCATGCACATGGCCGCGCAGGGTCATGATCGGCTGGCGCGCAACATAGCGCATTTCTCCAGCCCATTTCGGCGAGGCAGACAGAGTAACTTTGACAGGAGCAGCTTGAGTCGACATGCGGACCTTCTTCGGGCGTTTTATCCCTTGAGGTGTTTATCGACTCGCCGCTCGGCTCCCTTGAGCGAAATGCGAGAAGCCTGTGGATTCTTTTTCGGTGCGAAAAGTAATTTGGTGTGCCGAAACTATCGTGTGGTTGTATGTTCGGCGAACCATTGGGCAAGTTCGGCTTCTGAGATTTCACCGGCGGCGAGCCCGAGAATCGTGAGATATGCGTCCTCCTGGGTCGCGGTGACCTCCAGGCCGTTCACGTCGAGGATGGCGAACGAGACAACAAGTGCAGTCCGTTTGTTGCCGTCGAAAAACGGGCGATTGGAAGAAATGCCAAAAGCATAAGCAGCGGCAAGTGCGGGAAGCGACGGTGCCGACTCCGCATAAGCCCGGATGTTTTTTGGCCGGGCGAGGGCCGAATCGAGCAGTCCCTCGTCGCGAATGCCTGCCGAACCGCCATGCGCAGCCAACTCAAGGTCGTGCGCGATGACCGCATCGGCGACGTTCATCCAAAGGGGTTCCTGCATTACTCAGCCAGCTTCCTCAGCGCATCCCGATACTTCCGCATGACCCGCTCACTCGCTTCCACCTTGCGCATGAACTCATCGTCGTAAGGGGTCAAATGCGCGCCAAACGGGGTCTCCGAAAGGCAGACCATATCACCCTTTTCCATGTTGAGCCGCGCCAGCATCTCCTTGGGCAGGATGATACCGGCCGAGTTCCCGATGGCGATGATCTTGGTTGTTGTGGCCATGAGGAGCCTCCTCGATGCCTGAATTATAACATAAGTTATAACGGCAGGGGTTTATCGCCAGTCGTCGCGAGCGCTGCCCAGTCCCTCGTTCATCACAGCGTCGAAGCCGGTGTGCTTCTTGATAAAAATATCGCTGAAGGCGCGGTCCTGGCGAAGCAGGATGGCCTGCACGCGAACCAACTCCAGCAGCGCTAGAAATGTGGCGATCAGCGCTCGCTGCGAGTGGGTATGGCTGAGCAGACGGCTGAGCGAAACCGGCTTGTCCTCCATGTTCAGCCGGCGGCCGAGGAAGCGGATCATCTGGCCCACGGTGACCGCGTCCTCTTCGACATTCAGGATTGGCCTATTGCGGGCGCGGTCAAGAATGTCGCGAAAGATGCGCACCAGGTCGACAGTGTCAGCAGCGATCTCCGGTTCGGCTTCCACGTCGTTCTTGAACTCGCGAAAACCGGGATTGGTCCAGGTTGCTGCTTCGAGCATCTGCTTTTGCTGCAGCATCTGGGCAGCATTCTTGAAGCGCTCGTGCTCGAGCAACCGCTCCACCAGCTCGCGGCGCGGGTCTTCGGCAGTCTCTTCCGGCCCTGAGCCGGCGCGCGGCAGCAGCATGCGGCTCTTGATGTGGATGAGCAGCGACGCGGTGTAGATGAACTCGCCTGCCACGTCGACGTCCGTAGCCTTCAACTGGTTCACATAGGCAAGAAACTGTGCCGTGATCTTGGCAATGGGAATGTCGTAAATATCGATATCCTGCTTGCGAATCAGGTCCAGCAGCAGGTCCAGCGGGCCGTCATAGACCAGTCCCACGCTGACGGAAAACGGGGATTCTTCGGCGCTCTCGTCGCGCTTCTTTTGTGTTGCGGCCGCGCGCGCCGCAGCCTTGTCCTCAGGATGAGGCTGCGTGACCAGGACCAGCGGCGGGGCGGGCTCGACCGGAGCTCCAGTTGTTTCTGACGCCGCCATCGGATTGTCGTTCTGTTCGGTCAATGCTTCTTCTTTCATTTCCCGTTTCGTTATTGAAGTGGCTCATAGTTGCCGCAGAGTTCAGTAATCTCCTCAGAACCGCTCCCGGCAATACTCAAAAAGAATCGGTCACCATCTCCCCTGACGACCCTTGCGGGGATCTTGTCATCCTTCTTGCCGGCCTTCTTTGCCTGCCCAAAAGGCTGCGCAAAGAACTTCTGCGGAATTACGAAGTCGTCGAGTCGGTAATCTTCCTTTCGCCAGCAAATCAGCGTCCACACCTCATACGATTTCGCTGGTATATCAAAATGCCACTCGTTCGGACTCACAATGTCTCGCGAGGTTGTCACGAATACACGCTTGTTCTTCTGGCTTAGGAGTGGCTCTTCCAACTCGCGCTCCGGGGTGTTGAATACACGGTTGCTCTCTTGCGAGAGTTGAAGATCGAAGGGCACCAGATTGTTCCGCCAGTAATCCCGAAGCCGCTTTCCCCGCTCGGCATCGGCCAGATTCCACCAATCGGCGTGTGCGCCTAGATCGCGGCTTTTCTGGCGATCGGCCTCGGTTGCGAGGTAATGTCGCCTCACTGAACCCAAATCCCTGGAAAGATCGAAGACAGCGCGCACTGAAAGCATCGTCTCTTCCGCCCGAGTCGCGGCCTTCACCGATTGTCCCCTCAGCATTTCCCATGTTTCGTCTATCTTCGATTCCAGAAGCATCCGACGGTTGTGAATGGGTTCCGTGACCGCGCAAACGGACCTGGCGGCGTCGATCTTGCAAAACTCGCATGGGATCGCTGCGGTCATGCAGCCCTTGCGCGTCTGCTCGATGACTTCCGGGGAGCTCAAAACCTTGTGCAGTTCGCCGACCGGGCACAGGTCCGGGTTGCCTGGATCGGTTTGGCGAACGCGCTGGCCACCGGTTGACATGGTCTGGACTTTGAATGCGACCGACGCGGGCGGCTCGGAGATCCCGATCGTGTTTCCGTAACTCTTCGACATCTTGCGCCCATCTGTGCCCGGAAGCTTCGGCGATGGAGTAAGCAATGCGTCGGGCTCGGGAAAGATCCTGGACCGGTACATCGAGTTGAAACGCCGTGCAACTTCGCGCGTAAGTTCGACGTGTGCGACCTGATCCTGGCCAACGGGAACATAATCCGCCTGATAAATCAGAATGTCGGCGGCCTGCAACAGCGGGTACCCAAGAAAACCGTATGTGCTCAGGTCCTTCCCGGTGATATTTTCCTGCTGTTCCTTGTAGGTGGGCACGCGTTCCAGCCAACCCAAGGGCGTGATCATCGAGAAAAGCAGGTGCAGTTCGGCGTGCTGGGGTACGTGGCTCTGAATGAAAATCGTCGACTTCTCAGGATCGAGTCCGGCTGCCAGCCAAT
>Ga0070764_10000588_pt1 | contig 14441 bp, 7 predicted proteins | sample HubBroMetageWRM4_FD_67287 | JGI IMG/M metagenome (GOLD analysis project Ga0070764, IMG submission 67287) | Warmed soil microbial communities from the Hubbard Brook experimental Forest, New Hampshire - Hubbard Brook CCASE Soil Metagenome WRM 4 | ecosystem: Environmental > Terrestrial > Soil >... | reverse complement strand
CGCCCCGGTTTCGTGGCTGGTCGCAACTCTCAAACTTTCGGTCGGAGGAGACAATGTACATCCGCAGCTTGAAGTTGGCTTTGGTTCTCTTGTTGGTGGTTTATTTGGGTGGTGCTCTGCCCTTGTGGGCACAATCAGCCTCTTCAGGCACCGTTTCCGGCATGGTGACTGATCCGTCGAATGCGGTCGTGGCTGGGGCCGCGATTACGCTGACCGACATCTCGACCAATATCCCGCGAACTGCGAACTCCAACTCGACCGGACGGTACTTCTTTGCGGACGTTACTCCGGGCACTTACACTCTCACCGTCAGTAAGACGGGGTTTGCCACCTCTAAGACCGACAACCAGATCGTACAGGTCGGAGTGAATCTCACGGTCAATCTGTCGCTGCAGGTGGGCGGTGCGAATGTGGTGGTAGAGGTATCGGCCGTCGGCAATGAGTTGCAGACGATGAATGCCACGGTAGGCAACACGATTAACAACGTTACCATCGACAACCTGCCCAGCCTCGGCCGCGACGTCAGCACATTCGTCGAATTGCAGCCGGGCGTAGGACCGGACGGCAGCGTCGGCGGCGCCGTTCTTGACCAGAGTTACTTCTCGCTCGACGGCGGCAACAACACCAATGACATGGATGGCAGCATGAACGTCTACACCAACAGCTATGCTGGCGATCCGACCGGAGGCGTTGCCACTCAAAATAACCTGGGAGCTGGTGTTGGCGGTCCGACGGGCGTGATCCCCACTCCGCAGGACAGCGTCGAGGAGTTCAAGACAAACACGGCCGGCCAGACCGCTGACTTCAATAGTTCGGCGGGCGCCGAAGTGAAGATCGTTACCAAGCGTGGAACCAACGCCTGGCACGGCACCGGATACGAATATTACAAGGACAACAACTGGTCATCTCAAAGCTATCAGAATAACTACGACGGCATTGCACTGCCCAGCTTCCATTACAGCCGTTTTGGCGGAGCGATTGGCGGTCCAATTGTCCCGAAGGAAATTCTTGGCGGTAAGACTTATTTCTTCTTCAATTACGAGGGCTTCAACTTCCCCCAATCCATCACACTCCAACGCAACGTTCCATCGCCAATGTTGCAGCAGGGGCTGGTCACGGATCCCGTGACTGGTACGGTCTACAACCTGAATCCGACCGCCACGACCTATAACGGCGTCACCTACCAGCCCAACACTTGTCCGGGCGGCGTCTGCGACCCGCTGGGGATTGGAATCAACCCCCTGGTGCAGACAATATGGAACACCTACGAGCCACAGTCAAATGCTGCCTGCGTCAACGCTTTCTGCGACGGAACTAACATTCTGGGATTCGCGGGCAATATCAACGTACCGGAAACCAGCAAATTCGTAGCTACGCGCCTCGACCACGATTTTTCACCCAAGTGGCATTTCAACGCAACCTATCATTTCTTCAAGCTGACCTCCTCCACGTCTGACCAGGTTGACATCGGCGGATTCTTCCCCGGCGACACAAAGGGCGTGCCCGCTTCCTTGGGCAAGGATCCGGCGGAACCGCAGATGTGGGCAATGGGCCTGACCACCAACATCACAACTAATACCACCAACGATCTCCATTACAGTTTCCTGCGTAATTTCTGGCAGTGGACCCGGCAAGGGGACACGCCTCAGGTGGCCGGACTCGGCGGGGCGCTCGAAATCATGAGCGGCCAGGGCGCCGGGGCCGCTCAGGATCTCGGCCCTTACAATGTGAACACGCAGCAGACCCGTACCCGTTATTGGGATGGGCACGATCAGATGATTCGCGACGATGTTTCAGACCTGAAGGGCAACCACCTGCTGCAGTTTGGCGCTACGTACCAGCACAACTGGAACCAGCATCAACGCACCGATAATGGCGGCGGAATCAACTACGCTCCGGTATATGAGCTTGGAGACGGACCGAGTGGATCGGGACTTGTATCGGGCACGGATCTATCGATTTGTGGTTTGTCGACTGTGGTGAATGGGACCACAACTCCCGATATTGCCAACTGCGGCGCTCTTACCGCAGCCACACTGGGCATCGTTTCCGTCTCGCAGGTCGCTTATACGCGTTCGGGCGCAAGTCTGACGCTGAATCCTGCTCTGACACCGGCGGAAGACACGCTGACCGTTCCCTACTACAACACCTATTTCACTGACACATGGCATATGAAGCCGACGTTCACGCTGACCTACGGGTTGGGCTGGACGCTGGAAATGCCTCCGGTGGAAGCGACGGGCAAACAAGATGTGCTGGTGGATGCAAGCGACACGCCTGTTTCGATGACTTCCTACATCGCGCAGCGCAAGAACGCAGCTCTGCAGGGCCAGGTATACAATCCTGTGCTCGGCTTTGCCCTGCTGCATAACGTTGGGGATGGGAAGTATCGTGCCTATGACCCGTTCTACGGCGAATTCAGCCCGAGGGTCGCTGTGGCCTGGAGCCCGCACTTCGACAGTGACTCGGCGATGGGTAAGATCTTCGGCCACGAAGACACGGTCATCCGCGGCGGCTACGGCCGCATCTACGGCCGCCTGAACGGTGTGGATCAGGCGCTGGTACCATTGCTGGGCGTCGGACCTATCCAGCCTGTGCAATGCTCTAATAACCTCTCCAACGGTTCGTGCCCCTCTGGTGCCATAACAGCCACACCTTCGACTGCTTTCCGCATTGGAGCCACCGAAAACGGCTTGATCGCGCCGCTGCAGACTGCCGCGAACCTGATACCCACCACCACCCTGCCGCAACCGCTCTTCACAGGGATCAATACCACACAGGGCAGCGCCAGCGAGGCTCTGGATCCGCACTTCCGCCCCAACGTGTCCGATGCGTTCAACTTCACCATTCAGCGCCAGTTAACCCACAAGGTCACTTTGGAATTGGGCTACATCGGGCGCAGAATCACTCACGAGTATCAGCCGGTCAACCTTAACGCAGTGCCTTACATGATGACTCTGGGCGGGCAGCAGTTCAAGCAAGCCTACGCCAACGTGGTGCTGCAATACTGCGGCGGGATAGCAGGGTTGGCGGGTGGTGGTTGCACTGCAAGCGCAGGCGCTGTCGCCAACCAGCCGTTTTTCGAGACGGCGCTCGGAGGCCCTCATTCTACGTATTGCAGTACCCCGGTTTTGGTCAACGGAACAAAATTCACCCCGAAGAGCTGCACCAACGCCGTGGTGTTGAATCAAGGCGCCAACCTCGCCACCGCTCAAGTGTGGAGCATATGGAGCGCCTTGGATAGCGGCCCAATGCAGGTCGCCAACGGTGGCGCCCTCTCGGGGCCAACCATGTTGAACAACTCCGGTCAGTTCTCGTCTGGCGTTGCGCTTAACGGCAGCATAGGGTGGGGAAACTACAATGGCGGCTTCGCCTCCCTCAAGATGGCCGATTGGAGGGGATTGACCTTGCAATCGAACTTCACCTGGTCCAAAGCTTTAGGAACGGGATCTGACGTCCAGGCCACCAGCGAGTACACTCCGGATGATCCCTTCAATTTGGGGACCATGTACGGATATCAGAACTATGATCGCAAGTTCGTGTACAACGCCTTCTTCGTCTATCAACCACCCTTCTTTAAGGGGCAACATGGGCTGATGGGACGAGCGCTGGGCGGATGGTCGTTCGCCTCTGTGTTCACCGCGGGCACCGGCTCGCCGATCGAGCTCTTGACCTCGACCGGAGCTGGACAGGAATACGGCGCAGCGGACAACATCAACTACTTTGGCAATGAAAATGACGTGCAGATTGCCCCCATCGCCCACGGTCACGCCTATTACAACAACCCCTCGGGCGGGTTGCCGGTCAATATGTTCAAGGAGGGTGTATCTGCCGTTAATGACTTCCGCAATCCGATCCTGGGGCTGGATAACAAGGACGGCGGCAACGGCAACATCTTTGGCTTGCCGTACTGGAACATGGACTTCAGCGTCAGGAAGAACGTCATGGTAACGGAAGGCATTAGCCTGGAACTGCAAGGCGTCTTCGCTGACGTTTTCAACCATAACCAGTGGCTGGATCCAGTGGGACAGTTCGGCAGTGGGCTCTTCAATCCCGCTGGTTTTGGCGCTCTGCCAGGCTCGGCGCAGGAGCAACCTGGAGGCGACCGGCAGATCGAAGTCGGCTTCCGCGTTCGATTCTAACTAACTCAAATTCGGGGCGGCATGCAGCGTGTCGCCTCGAGCTAACCCAATCCGTAGCGTCCCCCCCCGGCCGCACCCACAGGTGCGGCCGTTATTCTGCAGAAACCTGGCGCGAAGGAATTGGGTGACGAGCCTGAGGACGCCGGACATTCACAGGCAACCTGATCTGCCTGACCGGCCAGCTTACGACCCTACCGAGTGTCGCTCTTCCTGGGCCGACATAAGACAACAATCGATCTTGGCGCCAGCAGGTATTTCTTCTGCCCTAAAGGGATTCCGTCGTCCGAGAAATCATCTGGACTGGGCAAAGCGGTGTCCACGATTCTCTTCCACTCCCCTGCTGTTCCCTCTTGCACATTGAACTCCAACTCTTCCCAGTAAGCATTGACCATCGCGTAGATGTCATCGTCGCCTTGAGAAGTGCCGTGCAGGCAGAACGCCAGGCTGTGGGAGTCGTCGGACAAATCGACCGTCGGTCCCACACCGTACCAGGCAACGTCCTCCCGCCAGAATCTGCTCCGGCTCAGCGACGGATGATTTTTCCGGAACGCAATCATACGCTTGAAGAACCGGAAAATGTCCTCGTTGGATCGGAGTTGACTCCAATCCAGCCACGCGGTTTCGTTGTCCTGGTTATAGGGATTGTTGTTGCCAAATTGGGTATTCAGGAACTCATCCCCAGCCCGAAACATCGGCGTACCGTTAGACAAGAAGAGGAGACAGCAGAAATTCTTTACCTGCTTGCGGCGCAGCGCACTGACGGCCGGGGAGACAGCCTCATCCCCTTCCTGTCCACAATTCCAACTGTAGTTCGCATCAGTGCCGTCCTGATTGTTATTTCCGTTTTGCCAATTATGCTTGCGGTCGTAAGAGACAAGGTCGAAAAGCGTGAAGCCGTCGTGGGAAGTTACGTAATTCACGCTCTGATAAGCATGATAAGCATCGGCGCGGCTGTCTGGAAACAAATCGTCGCTGCCATAGATACGTCGCATCACTTCAGCAACCATCCCGTTGTCGCCCTTAACAAATCGGCGAATATCGTCGCGAAACCGTCCATTCCACTGCAGCCAAGTCAGGCCGGGAAAGCCGCGCCCGAGCTGATAAGCTGCGGTATCCCAGGGTTCCGCGATCAGGCGCACCCGCCCTAAGTCCGGATCCGCGGCAATTTCACTGAAGATCGGCGCTTGACCCCAGTTGAGAGATCCGTCTGCATTGCGGCTGAACACCGACGCCAGATCAAAGCGGAATCCGTCGATGTGCATCCCTCGCTTCCAAAAACGCAGGCTGTCAATCACCATCTTGCGCACATGTGGCTGGCCGAAATTCAAGGTATTGCCCGTGCCGGAGTAATTGGCGTAGGGGTTTGCCGGATCGGAAGACAGCATGTAATAGCCAGCGCTGTCGAGTCCCTTGTAGCTGTAGATCGGCCCTTTGTAGTCGCCCTCGCAAGTGTGGTTGTACACGACGTCCAGTACGACACCGATACCAGCCTGATGAAAAGCCTTCACCATATTCTTGAATTCAAGATGCTGCCCATCAGAACGGAGGGTGCTCGCGTACTGAGCATGGGGCGCGAAGAAATTCAAAGGCATATAGCCCCAGTAGTCGCCTTCCTGTGGATCACGCTGAAACACCGGCATCAGTTCTACAATCGTCACCCCCAGTTCCTTCAAATAGGGGATCTTCTCCACGAGGCCGGCGTATGTGCCGGCGCGCGATGGATCGACACCTGAGTTTGGGTTCTTCGTGAAGCCCTTCACATGAAGTTCGTAGATCACCGCATCCGACTCATGATGTTGCGGGCGATCCCCCGACCAGTCAAATGTCGACCGGTGATCCGGCAGCACTCCCAAAGGCGCGTGGCCTGCATTGGATCCTTCTCGCATGGCCAGGTTGCGATCAAAACCTGGTGGGAAGAAGATGCATTTCGCGTACGGGTCAAGCAGAACTTTCTGCGGATCGAAACTGTGCAGTTGAGGAATCGCCTCTCCTGAGACGGAGTACGCGTAATAGCGAACCTCAGTAATCTTTGCGACTGGGACGCGGCAGTGCCAAATCCGCCCCGACTTGTTGTGCAGAAAATCCAACTGAAGGCTCAGAAGAGGATTCACTATATCGGCTGGAGAATAGAGCAATAGAGTGACGCTCTCCGCATGCTCCGAGTGAACGGCAAAATTGAACGCTTGCTCCTCTTCGATCCACTGGACACCAAGCGGCAAGGGGTCCCCCTCAGCCTGCTCCCAAGTCGGTCGTTTCACGACTGGGGCCGCCTCGGCATTGGCGGGCTTGGCCGCACCATCCGTGTTGGCGAGCACATCAATGCTTGGTACGTCAACGCTTGAACTGTTCACTGTCCCTCTCTTTCATCCATTCCCGCCGCTCGCTTCGCTCTCAATGCAGCGGCGCGACAACTCCGCCAAACTGCGGCAACGAAGTGAACAATTTGCTCGCGCCATTCCAAAAGATCTGAACTCCAATGCACACCAGCAGGAAGGCGGTAAGTTTTAAAATTACGTTTGTCCCCGTGGGGCCCAATTTGCTCGCGAGCCGATCTGCGTAGCCGTAGCAGAGATAAATCGTTACTGCCAGGAAAGCAGAACCGATTGCCGCCGCAAGAATTACCAGCAGGTTTGCACCCAGGCGCTGCGGCGCATTCGCGCCCAAAGTGATCGCAACCGAGATGGAGCCGGGACCAACTGTCAAAGGAAGCGTCAGCGGGTAGAAGGCCTGCCTCAGAGCGTCAGCGCAAGCGACCGTACGTCTAGGTGAGCCTGGATCGTTCGCGTCCTTTTGATTCAGCATCGCCCAACCCGTTGAAATCACGATCAGCCCACCGCCGACCTGCACAACGGGGAGCGAAATTCCAAAGAAGGAGAGCACGTGCGCCCCGAGGGTAAAGGACGCGATCAGCAGTATGAAACTATCCAGCGCAATGCGGCGAGCCAGCACTCGTCGTGTCTCGTCCGCATAGTCTCGCGTGAGCAGCAGAAAGACTGGAGCGCCTCCGATCGGATCCACGATCGGAAAGAGCGCGCTGACTATCAGGAGAATGCTCTTGGCAACTTGAATCACCAGGCTAACCTTCCGTCTGTTTCTAGAGTTGAGCGGTCACTCGTCCGCGGTCCACCTGTGCCCTGACGGCTGTTGCAGGACTGACCAGGCGCTGGGAACTCTCTGTCAAATCCCGCAGCCACTGAAAAGCTTGAGAAGACAGCATGTCTTCTCGGACGCGCCAACGCCAGTTCCCATCGGCGCGACCAGGCACGTTCATGCGAGCTTCGCTTCCCAGGTTGAGCAGATCCTGCAGCGGAGCAATCGCGAGCGCTGCTGTTGACGACCATGCCAGCCGCATCAACTCTGGAGCGGCATCCGCACTGGTCCCCGGCGCACGCTTGAGGTAGTTCCAGAAGTTTTGCCGCTGGTAGTCGGGCAATTCCTCATACCATTGTCGAGTTGTGGCATTGTCATGCGTGCCGGTATAGGCGACTGTATTTTGGACAAAGTTGTGCGGCAGATATGGATTGTCCGCGTGACCATCGAAAGCGAATTGCAGGACCCGCATTCCTGGCAGACGAAACTGGTCGCGTAGGACCTGCACGTCGGCCGTAATCACACCCAGATCTTCCGCGATGAATGGTAGATGGCCCAGCTCGCTTTGCACTGCTTGAAAAAAACTGGCTCCCGGACCCGCGACCCACTGCCCGGACTGAGCCGTCGGCGCTCCGGCTGGGATGTACCACGCGGCCGCGAACCCGCGGAAGTGATCCAGGCGAATCACATCGACGTGAGCCAGCAGAGCGCGCAACCGATCGATGCACCACCGATAACCCGTGGCACGCACGGCATCCCAGTTGTAAACGGGATTTCCCCACAATTGACCTTGCGCACTGAAATAATCGGGAGGAACTCCGCCTACGAATTTTGGCCGACGCTGCTCATCAAGCAGGAACAGCTCAGGGTTCGCCCAAACATCACTGGAATCCGGTGAAACGAAGAACGGCAGATCGCCGATCAAGCTCACGCCTTTCGCATGGGCATGCTCCTTGAGCTGATCGGCCTGACAGAACAGCAGGAATTGCGCGAAGCGCACCTGATCAATTTGATTTGCCAACTCTCGCCGAGCCTCGGCGAGAGCACTCGGGCTGCGCTGGACCAACTCTGCAGGCCACTCGAGGTAATAAGCGCCGTGATGCTTTTCTTTCAGTGCCCGGAACAGAGCGTAGTCTTCCAGCCAATGCCCCTGACTCGCGCAGAACTCGTCGTAGGCAGGCGCGAGATCTCTGTCACTGTGCTGCCCGGCTTTGAAGTTTATCCATGCCGTTTCGAGCAGCCGCTGCTTGAACGGGATAACAGAATCGTAGTCAACCGAGTCCGCGGAGAAGTGAGACTGAGCCTCGCTCGCCTGTAACAGTCCATCCGCGATGAGCTCTCCCGGGCTGATCAGCAGCGCGTTGCCGGCAAACGACGACATTGCTTGATAAGGCGAATTTCCGTAACCAGTCGGACCGAGCGGCAGCGCCTGCCACCACGCGACACCGGCATCGTGGAGACGATCAACCCATGAGAAGGCCGACGATCCCAGATCGCCGACGCCATACGGAGACGGGAGAGAGGTGACGTGTAACAGCAAGCCCGAAGCACGATATTCAGGCGGAAACGGCGGAACACTCGTGGGCCCGCCGTTGCCGCTCATGTTCGGCCTCCCTGCTCAGAAACGACTGCAGACGAACCCAGCGCATTATTGACCATCTCCTCCGCCTCGCGAAGGATCGCGTTCAGATGGGTCTGGCTCGTGAAACTCTCGGCGTAGATCTTATAAATGTTCTCGGTACCGGAGGGTCGCGCTGCGAACCAACCGCTCTTTGCGACAACTTTCAAGCCGCCGATGGGAGCGTCGTTGCCTGGAGCTTTGGTCAGTTTCGCAGTAATCGGTTCGCCCGCCAGATCCAACTCCTTGACCGCGTCCGGCGTGAGTTTTGCCAACTTTGCTTTCTGAGCTGGCGTCGCGGGTGCGTCGATGCGCGTGTAATACGGGATCCCGAACTCCTCCGTCAGCTCGCGGTAATGTTCTCCGGGATTCTTGCCGGTACGCGCGGTAATCTCCGCCGCCAGCAAGTCCATGATCGGCCCATCCTTGTCGGTCGTCCATACCGTGCCGTCAAGACGAAGAAAACTCGCTCCAGCGCTCTCTTCTCCGCCGAAACAGTACGAGCCATCGACCAGGCCCGGCACAAACCACTTGAAACCCACCGGCACTTCGCTGAGCTTACGGCCGAGCTTTTTGACGACGCGGTCTATCATGCTGCTGCTCACCAGCGTCTTTCCCACCGCAACTGTGTTACGCCACTGCGGCCGGTGGTTGAGCAAATAGCGGATCGCAACGGCAAGGTAATGATTCGGATTCATCAACCCCGCAACCGGAGTAACGATCCCGTGCCGATCAGCGTCGGTATCGTTCCCGAAAGCCACCTGATACTGATTTTTTAAAGCGACGAGCCTGGCCATTGCATAGGGACTCGAGCAATCCATCCGAATTTTGCCGTCGTGATCAACGGTCATGAACGAAAATGTAGGGTCGATGATCGGATTGGTAACGACGATGTCCAGCCCATAGATGGAATTGATCGGCTCCCAGTAAGGCAATGAAGCTCCGCCCAGAGGGTCCACGCCAAGTTTAAGGTGGGCGCCACGAATCGCATCCATGTCCACAACATTTTTGAGATCGCGAACATACGGCAGGATGAAATCTTCCTGGTGAGTGGTCGCGGACTGGATGGCTTTGGCAAACGGAATTCGCTTGACCCCTGCATTCCCTGCTCGCAACAATTCGTTCGCGCGATTCTGCACCCAGCCGGTCACGTCGGTATCAGCCGGGCCGCCGTTCGTCGGGTTGTACTTGAAGCCTCCATCCTCCGGCGGATTGTGCGATGGCGTAATCACGATGCCATCAGCCAAATGATCCTTGCGGCCGCGGTTGTAAACCAGAATCGCTCGCGAGATAACGGGTGTCGGAGTTATCCCGTCGCCTTGCTGAATAATCGTCTCCACGTTGTTTGCCGCGAGCACTTCGAGGGCGGTACGCTGCGCGGGCTCGGAGACGGCATGGGTGTCTTTCCCCATATAGAGCGGGCCGTCGGTTCCTTGCTCATGCCGGTATTCGCAGATCGCCTGGGTGATCGCGAGAATGTGGGCTTCGTTAAATGTGCCGCGCAGGGGCGAGCCGCGGTGTCCGCTGGTACCGAAGCTCACTAGCTGGTTAGGATCATCCAGGTCGGGTCGCCGCTCGAAATATTCCTTCTGCAGGCGAGCCACGTCCGCCAGCAACTCCTTCGGCGCCGGTTTGCCCGCCAACGGCGAAATGTCAGGTTGACCTGTCATAGACTGGGTTTCTAGAGTACTGGGCATGGTTCTACCTTCCAAATCTCGCTTGCGTATTCCGCAATCGAGCGATCGCTCGAAAACTTCCCCGAGCTGGCGACGTTCAAGATTGCTTTCTGCGCCCATGCGCCGGGTTCCGAATAGAGCGCGCCGAGCCGGTCTTGTGCATTGCAATACGAGGTCAGGTCGGCCAGGTTCATATAGTGATCGCCCTGAGTCAGAAGCGTGTCGCGCAAGGGAGCGAACACTCCTGGTTCGCTGCGGCTGAAGTGGTCTGAGAAAATCAGGTCCAGAGCAGCTCGCGTCTGCGGCTCGTTTTCATAATGCCAGTGCGGGTCATACCATGCCCGCCTGTTCTCGACTTGCTCCACCGTGAGCCCGAACAGGAACATGTTGTCTTCTCCGGCTTCCTCCGCCATTTCGATGGTCGCACCGTCGCGGGTCCCGACGGTTAAGGCTCCGTTCATCATAAATTTCATGTTACTCGTTCCGCTGGCCTCGTAACCGGCAGTCGAGATCTGGTTGGAGACATCGCTGGCTGGAATCAGCCGTTCCGCCAATGAAACGTTGTACTCAGGGAGAAAGACGACGTTGAGCCGGCCGCGCGCCGCCGGGTCACCGTCAATCGTGGCCGCCAGGTTGTTGATGAACTTTATGATGAGCTTGGCCAGGGTGTAAGCTGGCGCAGCTTTACCCGCGAAGAAAAATGTCCGCGGCGCTATCTTCATGCTGGGATTTTCCCGCAGCTGGTTATAAAGGATCACAATCCGCAGTGCATTCATCAATTGCCTTTTATATTCGTGGATGCGCTTGATGTGGCAATCGAAGATAGTATCCGGGTCCACGACACGCCCAGACGTTGACTTGAGCCAATTGGCAAACTGCGCTTTGGCTTCTCGCTTTGACTTGAGAAAACGATCGCGAGCATTGGAATCCTCCGCGAAGGGCTTGAGCTGTTTGAGCAGGCTAAGATCAGTAATCCAGCGATCTCCGATGACTTGTGTGATTTCGCGGGCCATCGCGGGATTAGCCTCGAGCAACCAGCGCCGGGGCGTGACTCCGTTTGTCTTGTTGTTGAAACGCTCGGGAAACATTTCCGCCAGATCCTTGACCGTCGTGGTTCGCAGTAGCTTGGAGTGGACAGCAGACACTCCGTTGGTGCTATGCGAGCCAACAATGGCGAGGTTGGCCATCCGGATTTTGCGCGGGCTGCCTTCTTCCACCAGACTCACGCGCTGCACGCGCCCCTCGTCGCCCGGGAATCGAACCCGAACTTCATCGAGCAGCCGACGGTTGATCTCGTAGATGAGCTCCAGGTGGCGGGGTAGCAGTGTCTCAAACCACGCTACCGGCCATTTCTCCAAAGCCTCAGGCAGCAAAGTGTGATTTGTGTACCCCAGCGTCCTCTTCGTCAGGTCCCACGCCTGGTCCCATCCCATATGCACGTCGTCGAGCAAGATTCGCATCAGTTCGGGCACCGACATGGAAGGATGCGTGTCGTTGAGTTGAATTGCGGCTTTCTCCGGCAATTTTTCCCAATCCAAGTTGTGGCGCTGGAAGCGGCGCACCAAGTCGGCCATCGAACACGCGACCAGGAAATACTCCTGCAGGAAGCGCAATCCCTGCCCCTTCGTCGTAGAATCGTCGGGATACAGCACGCGGGTAAGCGACTCGGCCTGGAGAGTTTCGCCGAGTGCGCCCACGAAATCTCCGGAGCCGAACTTCTCAAAATTGAAATAGTCGGCCGCGGCCGCGGCCCAGAGCCGGAGTGTATTGATCGTCTTTCCACCGTAGCCCACCACGGGACGATCAAACGGGATACCAATCAGGCTTGACGGCCGGTCGGGGATAACTTGAAAATTACCCTCCTGCAACTTGAATGAGACGTTCAGCTTGATTTCCACATTCTCGTGAAGCCGGGCAATCTCCCAGGGATCGCCGTAGCGGAGCCAGTTGTCGGGATTTTCCTTTTGCCAGCCATCCACGATCGATTGCTTGAACATGCCGTACTCATAGCGGAGGCCATAGCCGGTTCCCGGAAGTTGCATGGTCGCCATCGAGTCGAGATAGCACGCCGCCAGGCGGCCTAAGCCTCCATTACCCAAACCAGCATCCGGTTCCTGCTCGACGAGTTCAAGCCAGTCGATACCCAAGGATGGAGCCGCATATCGTACCAGGGGATCGAGCAAGAGATTAGTGACGTTGTTGGCTAACGATCGGCCTATGAGAAACTCCATCGAGAGGTAATAGATGCGTTTGGCATTCTGTCGCTCGTAAGTGTCCTTCGTCAGCACCCAACGGTGAGCAAGAAGGTCTCGTACGGAATTGGAGAATGCCTCAAAGCGCTCGCGCTCGCTCGCTACTTTGGGATCGATCGCCCTGTCAAAAACCAGGTGTCGTTCATAAAAAGCGTTTCCCGTCCCGATAAACGGAGTTGAGCCGAACCCGTAACGTTGAAGAAGGTCTGAAACACTGGCTTCGCTCGTCGTCATCGGAACCACTTTTGCGGAGCTTGGGCGCGCCACGCGATTGGTGCTCATAAGACTGTCCTCAGTTTTCCAGGTTGTGGAATCGTTCGTGTTGAATATTAAAAGCCACGTCAGTCAAGAGTACAGATCCTCGTCTGGCCCGACCTCAATTCCTGCAGCCAACAGTTGCGCGCGCATGGCTTTTTCGGCCGCGAACCAATCAGCTTCGGGTGAACCCAGCGGACGGCCTCTTTTTTCCCAATGCTGGTAAGCAAGTTTTTGCGCAAGCTCATGACGATCCTTACCGTAAAAATCGGTCAGTGGCTTGGTTCGCTGCCCGCGGTTTTCGCTTCTGGGCTGTGCAGTCATGGTATGCTCTTCGGCACAAAGGCCTTGGAGGTCGATCTACTCGTAGTTTGATTCTCAAGCCGCGCGATTGGAAACAACTGAAATTTCCTGCCCCCCAATCGGATTCTGCCAGCCTCCCGGCGGCGTCACCCGCACAACCTCATTTGGCCCCCAGGTTTTTGGCTCGTAAGGATAAACCGGGGTCACTCTCTTCAGCACCGGATCGACAATTCGCCAAGCCTCTTCAACATAGTCTTCGCGCGCGAACAAGGTAGCGTCTCCGGCCATGGCATCCCCCAGCACTCGTTCGTAGGCATCCATTTCCTCGGCGCCAGGCTGCTTGCTGGCAATCATCTCCGCCGGCTGACCGGTCAAATTCTCGCCCGGCCCCATCACTGTCATGCCCATGGCAATTGACACGTCGGGGCTGATCCGGAACCGCAAGTAATTCGAATGTAGAACATCCGCCGGTATCTCAGTGGGCGGCTTCCGCAGCCTGCAGACGACTTCCGTACAGGTGACGGGCAAAGATTTGCCCGCGCGGATGTAAAACGGAACGCCCTGCCAGCGCCAGGAATTGACTTCGAGTCGAACCGCAGCGAAGGTCTCCACTTTCGAATTGGGAGCCACTCCTTTTTCGTCGAGATACCCGCGAAACTGCCCGCGTACGACGCTTCCCTCGTCCAGCGCCGGAATTGCTTTCAACACCTTGACCTTCTCATCGCGAATGGATTCGCTGTCGATTCTTGCCGCAGGTTCCATCGCCAGATTGCACAGCACCTGAAACAAGTGATTCTGGATCACGTCGCGGATGGCGCCCGTCTCGTCGTAGAAACCGCCTCGGCCCTGGACGCCAAAATCTTCGGCCATGGTGATCTGCACGCTTTCGACATAGTTCCGGTTCCAGAAGGCTTCCATGAACGTGTTTGCGAAACGGAATACCACCATGTTCTGCACCGGCCGCTTCCCCAGATAGTGGTCAATGCGGAAAATTGCCGTTTCATTGAAATGCCGCAGAAGGACTTGATTGAGATGCTGCGCCGACTCCAAGTCGTGACCGAATGGCTTCTCGATGATGATCCGCGCCTCTGTGGTGCAGCCACAG
>Ga0070764_10000586_pt1 | contig 14452 bp, 11 predicted proteins | sample HubBroMetageWRM4_FD_67287 | JGI IMG/M metagenome (GOLD analysis project Ga0070764, IMG submission 67287) | Warmed soil microbial communities from the Hubbard Brook experimental Forest, New Hampshire - Hubbard Brook CCASE Soil Metagenome WRM 4 | ecosystem: Environmental > Terrestrial > Soil >... | reverse complement strand
CGATGGGTTCCTGAACGATCTAAGGAGCCAATACGTTAAAGGGTTGGTCGGCGGACTGCAACCGAATTTGCGATGGTTGCACTGCGCGCCGAGAAAGGCGGAACTGCAGCGGCTAAAGCCCCGCCCTTCCGCGCTAATCGTTCAGCGAATAGCGCGAGGTTAATGCGCCGTGGAATATTTGGAATAATCCGGGTAGGCCGGGTGCTTTACCGGCGGGGGCGGATTTTTCGCTAGCTCTTGCATCGCCACTTCTACGGCCTTTTCCAGCTGCGTGTCGTGGCCTTGGCGCCAGGCGGCAGGATCCATTTCGATGTCAATATCAGGCGCGACACCATGATTTTCTACGTCCCAAGTTCCTTCGGTGGTGAAAAAAGCGAAGCGGGGAGCGGTTACGAACCCGTCGTCAATCAGGCCGGGGTAGCCGCCGATGCCGACGAGGCCGCCCCAGGTGCGTTTGCCGACGAGCTGGCCGAGGCTCACGTGACGGAAATACCAGGGCAGCGCGTCGCCGCCGGAGCCGGCAAATTCATTGGTGATCATTACTTTGGGTCCGTAAATTCCGCTGAGAGGCGTGGTGTAATCGGCGCCTTCACGCGCGGTCCAGTAATTCCAAATTTTCCGCTGCATGTACTGAATGATGTAATCGGCGGCCTGGCCTCCGGAATTGAAGCGCTCGTCAATGACGGCCCCTTGCTTGCCGAGTTGCGCGAAGTAGTAGCGATTGAAATTGGTGAAGCCGCCCGCGCCAGTGTTGGGAAGATAGACGTAGGCGAGCTTGCCGCCGCTGAGTTCGGCAACTTTGCGGAGATTGTCTTCGATCCAGGCGCGATTGCGCAAACCGGATTCATCCGGCACAGGGATGACGGTGACTTCGCGAGAGCCGGAGCCGTCGGGGTGCGGGCCGACTTTCAGGACTGTTTGCTTGCCGGCGGTTTCCTGAAAATAGCTGTAAACGTCTTGCTCGGCGTGAACTTCGCGGCCGTTGACAGCGAGGAGATATTCGCCGGCGACGACGTTGACGCCGGGTTGCGTGAGCGGCGCGTGCAGCTGCGGATTCCAGTTTTCGCCGTTGTACACGCGAGCGAAACGGTAGCAGCCATTTTCGATGGTGTAGTCGGCGCCGAGCAGGCCGACTTGCACGGGCTGCACTTCAGGGATGTCGCCGCCGCCGACGAACATATGGCCGACGTTGATCTCGCTGAGCATTTGCTGGAAAAGATAATTCAGGTCGTCGCGGGTGGCGATGCGATCGAGATATGGTTCATATTCCTTGGCGAGGGCCTGCAAATTCACGCCGTGGTGATGTGGGTCGTAAAAGAAATCGCGTTCGATACGCCAGATTTCGTCGTACATCTGTTTCCATTCGGCGCGCGGCTCGACCCAGACTTCCATGGCGTCGAGCTTGAGCGCGCCTTCGCCGGGCTTGACGGCCGCCGCGGTGGGCGCGATGAACCAGGATTCGCCCTGTTGGTAGAGAAATTTTTCGCCGTTGAAAGAGACGGAGGCGTTCTGGATGCCGGCGACGAGTTGTTCGGATTTGCGTTTGGTGAGATCGAATTTTGCGAAGACGAGGCTGGGCGGACCTTGGGCGTCCGGAGCGGGCGGAAATTCGAGAGTGAACAGCTCAGCGGTTTTGCCGGGAGATAGATCCACGTAATTTCTGGCCGGAAGCGGCAGAGCAAGGATGCGCTGGCTAATGTTGTCGAAATCAATGGTGACTTTGACTGGTTCTTTGTCTTTGTCCTTTTCTTTATCCTTATCTTTATCCTTCCCATTGTCCTTACCTTTGTTCTTGCCTTTGTCGCTATCCGTGTCCTGATCGGATTTCTTGTCGCTGTCCTTTTTGTCCTGATCGGACTTGGAACTGTCTGCGTCTTTTTTATCCGTGGCGGGCTTTTCTTCGTCGCTTTCGGGCGCGAGGGGCGAGGGGAGATCTTTGCGGAGAACGATGACGTACACACTGCGGGTGACTTCTTTGCCGTCGCTGGACATGTCCAGGCCGCCAACTGTGGGGCCGGAATTAGTGCTGGCGGCGAAATAAAGATATTTTCCATTTTTATCGAAGACGGCGAATCGCGCGTCGCTCATGCCGTCGGTGATCTGCGTGGATTTCTGGGTGTCGAGTGAATAGACAAAGACAGCGCGGAAATGGCTGGGCAGAAGCTTGGTGTAAGCAATCCAGCGATCATCGGGAGACCAGGCGGGGCTGAGGCCCTGGGCATCGTAATAATCAGTGTCCACTTTGACTAGGGTGGGTTTGTCGAGATCCACGTACCAGAGATTGAGCCATTTGTCGGTGTACGCGATTTTCTTGCTATCTGGCGCCCAGGTGAGGTTGTAGAAATACGACGGCGGCGTTCCGAGATTGATTTTGCGAACGTCGCCCAAGCCATTCTGCGCGCGCAGGTGCAGGGCGTATTCTCCGGACTCGTCGGAAAAATAGGCGATGGATTTTCCATCGGGAGACCAAGCGGGGCTGCGGTCGGCGACGCCGGGAGAATTGGTGATGTTGCGAATGTCGCCCTTTTCGGCGGGGACGGTGAGGATTTCGCCGTGGGCTTCGAAGACGGCGCGAACACCGGTGGGCGAAATCGCGGAGTCATTGATGTGTTTCGCAACTTTTTCGAAATGGGGGCGGACTTCTACAAGGTCGGGATCGATGTGGACCTGAATGGCTTGCTCATGCTGAGTGGAGAGATCGTAAAGGTGGAGCGAACCGAATTGTTCATAGACAATCGCGCCGGGGCCGGAGTCCGCGGATTTGATGGGCAAGCCGGTATTTTCGATTAGCTGCGATTCCTTCTGGGATTTCGTGTCGTAGGCGAACAGGGTGTAGGCGCCGTTGCGATCGGAGAGAAAATAAATCGTGTCGCCGACCCAGAGCGGATTGAGATCGTTCCAATCGTCGTGAGGGAGTTTCACGATGCTGGAATCCGCGAGATTCGCGATCCAGATGCGAGGTGAGGTCCCGCCGCGGTAGTGGCTCCAATTGCCGAAAGGCGCGGCAGTGGGGCGATAGGCTAGATATTTGGCGTCGGGAGAGTAGGAACCTTCCCAGCCGATGGGGAGAGGGACTTTGGTGGGGAAGCCGCCGGCGGCTGGGACGGTAAAGAGAGTCAGGGTGCCGTTGGGAAAGCTATCGCGCTGCGAGGCGAAGAGAATATTCTTGCCGTCGGGGGTCCATCCGGCGACGATGTCGGGGCCCGCGTGGAAGGTGACGCGGCGGGGCGTGCCTCCGCTCGCGGAAATAATGTACACGTTTAGTTTGCCGTCGTACTCGCCAGTGAAAGCGATCCACTGGCCATCCGGTGAAAAATGCGGGCCGCGCTTAATGCCGGGGCCGGCGGTGAGGCGGATCGCGTCGCCACCTTCGCGGCTGACTTTCCAGAGATCGTTGCCGTACATGAAAGCTACGTCGGTGCGGCTTAGAGTGGGCTGGCGCAGCAGCAGCGGCCTGGTGTCTTGCAATTGCGCGAATGATGCGGACGCGAGCGAAATCAAAAGGATGGCGAGGGCGAGGACGGCCTTCTTCATCGAGCATTCTCCTGGAAGATGGTTAGTTGCTTTTGGATGATACGTCAGCGCGGGCGAAACCGTTTCAACCGGCATTAGACGCCGCTGCGGGGCGCGGGGTAGCGGAATTTTGAGTGTTGCGAGGCGCGGAGCGAGAAATTTTACGTTTTGGAGACACACGACAGCCCTTCTGAGGGTTGATCGTGGGTTGTTTGTGTGCGATGCAACGCCGGGACAGGCGCGATTGGAAAATTCGATTAGAAACGCGAGCGGCTGGAGCGGTAGAACTCGCGGAGCGTAGTTACGTTGGGACCGTAGGAGCCGACGCGGCCGGCGTCAACCGGCAGTCCAAGATATTCCGCTTGTTCGATGCTCAGGCCGGCTTGATCCAGCTCGGCTAGACTGTAGCCTTCGGTGGGCACCAAGCGGTTGCGATGAGACAGATCGACGGGACGCGGCGGGCGATGCGCGCTCCACCGTTTCCGTACGATCAAGAAGAAGTCGTCCCAGTCTCGTCTATTCCACATGCGTTTCTCCACTCGTGCCCTGGTGCTGGGATTGGATGCACGCCGGGCGTTTTGGGTAGCACGAAGATTCGCGCCAGCTTGCGGTCCAACCCTGGCGGCATAGCCGGGCTATTACCAGGCCAGGCCGGGCCGCTCCAGGGACGGGAGCGGTGCCGATAATAACCCCAGAAGTGGTGGAATGTCGCGTGCGAACATTCGCTGTTGCTATTGAGTTATCGGCAGATTGTTCGCACGGCGTTAGGCCAGTGACTAGCCGTACGGTCGGCGCGAATCCGAGACGGCCCGGCGGGGTGGCTCATCCGCCGCGAAGGTGGCAGCGCGGTGTTATACTTTCGGGAAGCACTGAAATCGTGAGCGCCGCGTGAAATTTGCATGAGTAATCCAATTATCGTCGTCCATTATCACGAGCTGTGGCTGAAGGGCCGCAACCGGCGATTTTTTCTGCGCAAGTTGCATACGGCGCTACGCATCGCGCTGCAGGGAATTCCCGTGGAGCGGATTGAGCAGCCGGGCGATCGCATGGTGGTTTGGCTGGGCGATGGTGCGTCGCTGGGGGAAGTGGCGGCGCGATTGGATCGCGTGATGGGCGTGGCATTCTACGCGGTGGCGCGGGCGGTAGAACGGAACATGGAAGAATTGTGCAAGGTGGCGTGGGAAGAGATGGAGCCGCTGCGTTTTGATTCCTTTGCAGTGCGGGCGAAGCGGAGCGACAAGCGATTTCCGACGACGAGCCTGGAGGCGGAAGTAATCATCGGGCGCTACCTGCTGGAAAAGTTGCGCGCGGAAAATCGCAACGTGCGCGTGCGATTGAACCAGCCGGAGATGACTTGCTACGTGGAAATTACCAAGAGCATGGCGCTGGTTTACGCGCGGAAAATTCCCGGCGCGGGAGGTTTGCCGCCGAACACCGCAGGGCGAATGATGTGCCTGCTTTCCGGCGGTTACGATTCGGCAGTCGCGGCTTATCACATGATGAAGCGCGGGGCGCATTTGAGCTTCGTGCATTTTTATGGCACGGGCGCGAAGGCTGGCGAATCTTCGCTGCACGTGGCGAGCGGGTTGGCGCGCAAGCTCGTGCCGTATCAATTTCACGCGAAGCTTTACCGCGTGCCGTTTGAGGCGATTCAGCGGGAAATTGTGCGTTATGCGCCGGACGATTTCCGCGTGCTGCTGTACCGGCGGATGATGCTGCGAATTGCGGAAGCGTTGGCGAGGCGGGACCGGAGTTTGGCGCTTTTGACGGGCGATAGTTTGGGGCAGGTGGCGTCGCAAACTTTGCGAAATCTGATCGCTGTGGATGCGGCGTCGCGCATGGTGGTGTTTCGTCCGCTGATTGGCACGGACAAGATAGACATTCTTGCTACGGCGAAAAAGATCGGGACGTACGATATCTCGTCTGAGCCGTTTCATGATTGCTGCCCGGTGTTTTTGCCGAAGAATCCGGCGCTGTATGCTTCGGCGGAAGATTTGGCGGAAGCGGAGGCGAAATTGGATGTGGGGGCGCTGGTGGCGCAGGGAGTGCGCGGGGCGACGCTGATGCGCTATGAGTATAAAGGCGGCGAGATCACGGAAGTGGAAACGCCGATACGGCGAGCTTTGGCGCAGGAACGTAAGGCGATCGCTTAGAATTGCGGGTTTTGCGCCGACTAATTTCTCAAGAAACGAGCCGGCGGGACGCCCTTCGACCCTGCCATCGGCAGGTTCTCAGGACAAGCCGGCGCACGAAAATGCGAACGGGCGCGCAATGATGCGCGCCCGTCGAATCTGAAAAAGAATTTATCGAAGTGAATTAGCGATCGCGGCCACCTCCGCCGCCACCACCGTATCCCCCGCCGCCGCGTCCTCCACGCCCGCCGCCGCCACCACCTCCGCCGCCGTGACCGCCGCGTCCACCACCACCGCCCCCGCCGCCGTGGCCACCACGTCCGCCGCCGGCGCCACCGCCTTCACGCTGGGGACGCGCTTCGTTCACGACCAGAGCGCGGCCCAGAAAATCCTTGCCGTTGAGCGCTTCGATAGCTTTGTCCGCTTCGGCGTCGTTGCCAATTTCGGCGAAACCGAATCCGCGAGGCTGTCCGGTGAAACGATCGCGCAAAAGCGTGAGCGAATCAGGCTGCACACCAATCTCCGAAAACAATGCTGCAATCTGCTCTTCGGTGGCCTTGAACGACAGATTACCGACATACAATTTCTTCACGGTCGTTCTCCCTTTGCGTCCGGCAAGTGCCCCGGCGCAAAACACGAGGCTGAAGAGACAGGAAATCGGCCGCGCGGCCAGCGACCCCCTGACCACACCCGGCTGAAGCGAGCGCTCCAGTTGCTCAGGAGCATCTTGCTGCAATAGGGTGCGGCAGTCAACAACGGCGGGTGGCGGCGGGTGGCGAGCAGGCTGCGCGGACTAGGTGCGGTAGCTAGCGTTGATGTGAATGTACTCTGCGGTGAAATCACAGGACCAGACGCGGGCGCGGCCGTCGCCGGAATGCAGCGAGACGACGATGGGGACATATTTCGCGAGCATCTTGCGATGCGCGGCGCGTTCGTCGAAGGGCTTTTCCTGGCCACGGCGGCAGACTTTTACTCCGGCGAGGGAAATATCGGCGCGTTCGAAATCGAAGGCGACACCAGCGCGGCCGGCGGCTGCGAGGACACGGCCCCAGTTGGGATCGGCGCCGGCGATGGCGGTTTTCACGAGCGGCGAATTCGCGATGGTGAGCGCGATTTGCTTGGCGGCGCGATCGGTGGGAGCGCCGCGAACTTCGATTTCGATCACGTGGCGGGCGCCTTCGCCATCGGCCACGATTTGGAGGGCGAGGGACTGGCAGACGAGTTCGAGCGCGGCGCAGAAGCTTTTCCAGTCGTCATTTGCGGTCGTGATTTTGCGCGCGCCGGATGCGCCATTGGCGAGCAGCGTGACGGTGTCGTTGGTGGAGGTGTCGCCGTCCACAGTGATGGCGTTGAAGGTTCGTTCGATGACGGCGCGCAAGGCACGGGAGAGCAGCGCGGGAGACATGGCGGCATCGGTGGCGAGAAAGCCGAGCATGGTCGCCATGTTGGGATGAATCATCCCGGCGCCTTTGGTGCAGCCGAGGATGCGAACTTGTTTGCCGCCGATGCGGCATTTTGCGGCGCCCCATTTGGGGCGCGTGTCCGTGGTCATGATGGCGCGGGTGAATTCCGCGAAAGACTTGGCGGCGCGATGGCGGGCGCGGACGAGGCGTGGGATTGCATTCACGATTTTTTGCCAGCGGAGCGGCGCGCCGATGACGCCGGTGGAACAGACTAGAATTTGCGATGGGTGCAGACGGCCCAGTTCGCGCGCGAGCTTCAACGCGGTGGTGGCCGCGGCGGAAAGGCCTTCCGAGCCGGTGCAGCAATTGGCGTTGCCGGAATTGACGATTACGCCGCGCATGCGATGTGCTGATTGCCGCAGATGCAGCTGCGAGGCGATGACGGGCGCGGCCTTCACGAGATTGGTGGTGAAGACGGCGGCGGCGGACGCGGGCGTCTCGCTGATCAGAATGGCGAGATCGAGTTTGGACTTTTTCAGGCCGCAGTGTGTGGCGGCGAAAGTGAAGCCCTGCGGAACGTCGGCGTTGGATAGGCGCGTGGACATGGGCTTGTAGATTAGCAGGCCGGAGCCGGGGCGGCGGAATCGGAAAGGATGGGCATAGTAACGCGTTCGGGAACTACGGTGGCGACCACGGCGACGAGTTTGCAGGTGCGCTGCTGGGGGCAGGTGCGGCAATCACGCTCGATTTTTTCGGTGAGCGATTGGCGCGCGGCTGCCGCGAAACCTTGGCGTTCGAAAAATTTTGGCGCGTGCGTGACGGCGAAAACGCGGGCGATTCCGCGGCGGCGGGCGTCGTTCAGCGCGGAGGTGATCAGGCGCGCGCCAAGTCCCTGGCCGCGTTTTTCGGGATCTACCGCGATGGAGCGGATTTCAGCGAGATCGGCGCCGTAACTTTCGAGCGAGAGGCAGCTGATTACACGAACACCGTCTGTCTGGACGATGAAATGGCCGATGTTGGCACGAATTTCTTCTGGTGCGCGAGGAAGGAGGAACCCTTGCGCGGCATAATGCGCGACGAGAGAGTGAATCGCAGCGGCGTCTGAAATTTTCGCGCGACGCGTTCTCATGGATTCTCCTCGAGCTTGGCGAGGCGCGCTTTGAAATCTTGAAGAGCGGAGCGGACTGCGCCGGGAGCAGTGCCGCCGCGCGTGGCGCGACGAGCGAGAGCTGATTCGAGCGTGAGCACGGTGCTGAGGCTGGGTCCAAACGCTGGGGAGAATTCTGTTAGGCGCTCGAGCGGCATTTCGCGGATGGATATTCCTTCCTGTTCGGCTGCGCGCAGGACTTTTCCGACGATTTCGTGGGCTTCGCGAAAGGGCACGCCGAAGGTGACCAGATAATCGGCGACTTCCGTGGCAACTAGCGCGGGATCTTGCGCGGCCTGGCAGAGACGATCCGTGCGGAAACGAGTGGCTGCCAGAGTGGCTGCAGCGATCTGAATCATGGAGAGCGCCTGATCGTGGGCGCTGAAGAGCGGTTCTTTGTCTTCCTGCAGATCGCGTTGATAGCTCGAAGGCAGGCCTTTGCACGTCGTGAGCAGCGACACGAGCGAGCCGTATATGCGGCCGGTCTTGCCGCGAATTAACTCCCAGGCGTCGGGGTTCTTTTTTTGTGGCATGAGGCTGCTGCCGGTGGAAAATTCGTCGGGAAGCTCGATGAAAGCGAATTCGGGCGAAGCGAACAGCACAAAATCTTCGGCGAGGCGCGAGAGATGCATCGCGAGGGTGGAAAGCGCGAAAAGAAATTCGAGAGCGAAGTCGCGGTCGCTGACGGCGTCCAGGCTATTGGCTGTGGTGCGGGAAAAACCCAAATCGCGCGCGAGAGCGTTGCGGTCGAGCGGAAAGGCGCAGCCGGCGAGGGCGCCGGAACCGAGCGGGCAATCATCGGCGCGTGCGGCGGCTGCGGCCAGGCGTTCGGCGTCGCGGTGAAACGCTTCGCCGTGCGCGAGCAGCCAGTGTGAAAGCAGAATCGGTTGCGCATGCTGCATGTGGGTGTTGCCGGGCATGGGAGTTTGGAGATTGCTTTCGGCCTGCGCGGCGATAGCACGTTCGAGGGAAGCGAGCGCGCGGCGGAGATCTTGCGCGGCTTCGCGCACATACATACGAAATTCGGTTGCGACCATTTCGTTGCGGCTGCGGCCGGTGTGCAGCTTGGCGCCGAGGGTGCCAAGTTTTTCAATCAGCGCGGATTCGACGAAATGATGAACGTCTTCAGCGGGCGAAGCGTTGAGCCATGCGGCATCGGTCTGCGCGCGCAAGGCGATTTCACCTAGCGCGGTCGCGATTTTCTGGCCCTCTTCTTCGCTGAGAATTCCGGCGGCGACGATGGCGCGCGTCCAGGCGCGATCGAGCGCCAGTTCCTGCGGGAGCATGCGGCGATCGAAGCTCCAGGAGCGCTCGAATTCGTAGAAAGATGCGTCGGGGCCGCGTTCGAAGCGGCCACCCCACATCTTCTGTTCGCGGGGAGCAGTCATCAGGCGTTAGCCTTCTGGGGAACTTTTTTTGGTTCGGTTAGCGCCGGTTCCTGCGGCACGGTGATGGGCAGCGCGAAAAGATTGATGAAGCCTTCGGCGTCCTTGGGGTTGTAGCCGGTCATCGTGAAGCTCGCGAGATTGGTGCGATAGAGCGAGTACGGCGAGTGGCGCGAGGCGACGTTCACAATCCCTCTGCAAAGCGTAAGCGAGACCGTGCCTGTGACGCGGCGCTGGGCGCTCGTGAAAAAAGCATCGAGAGCTTCGCGCAGCGGAGTGAACCACATGCCGTAATAAACCATTTCGGCGTAGCGCAACGAGAGAAGCTGCTGGTAGTGCGCGGTTTCGCGGTCGAGCGCGAGCGATTCGAGTTCGCGATGCGCGGTGACGAGCAACGTACCGCCCGGAGTCTCATATGCGCCGCGGGATTTTATGCCGACCAGGCGATTTTCGACGATGTCCATGCGGCCGACGCCATTGGCTGCGGCGATTTCGTTGAGTTGATCGAGCAATGCGATGGGCGCGAGACTTTTTCCGTTGACGGAAACGGGAGTGCCGCCTGCGAAGCCGATTTCCACGGTGGTGGGTTGCGCGGGCGCGTTCGCGGGCGAAGTGATCCATTGCCACATGGCTTCATCGGGCGCGTTTGCGGGATCTTCGAGCGCGCCGCCTTCGTGGCTGAGGTGCCAGATGTTGCGGTCGCGGCTGTAGATATTTTTCTTGGTTTGCTCGACGGGAATATTGTGCGCTTGCGCGTAGGCGATGGCTTCTTCGCGCGAGACGATATTCCATTCGCGCCAGGGAGCGATGATTTGCAATTCTGGCGCCAGGGCTTTGGCGGCCAGTTCGAAACGGACTTGATCGTTGCCCTTTCCGGTGCAGCCGTGCGCGACGGCGTCGGCGCCAAGTTGTGTGGCCAGCTGCACCTGGCGTTGCGCGAGAAGCGGACGCGCGAAAGAAGTGCCGAGAAGATATTTGTGTTCGTACACGGCCCCGGCGCGCAGCGTAGGCCAGATGTAACCGATGATGAATTCCTCGCGCAAATCTTCGACGTACGCCGAACTTGCGCCCGTAGCCAGCGCTTTTGTTCGCGCTGCTTCCAGATCTTCCTGCTGGCCGAGGTCGCCGATCATGGCGATCACTTCGCAGCCGGGATAGGTCTCCTTGAGCCAGGGGATGATGATGGAGGTGTCCAGACCTCCTGAATATGCGAGCACAATTTTCTTGGGCAACACGTTCTCCTTAATTTGGGTGCGAGATTAATTCAACAGAGTGAGCAGAATCGCTTTCTGCACGTGTAGGCGATTTTCGGCCTGTTCGAAAACGATGGAGCGTGGCGAATCCATGACGGCTTCGCTGACTTCCGAGCCGCGATGGGCCGGAAGACAGTGCATGAAGATGGCGTCGGGCGCGGCGTGGGCGAAGAGAGCGTCGTTGACCTGGTAGCCGGCAAAAGCGGCGTCGCGCGCGGCGGCTTCCTGTTCCTGGCCCATGCTGGTCCACGTGTCGGTGTAGATGGCTTGCGCGCCTGCGACTGCTTCGGCGGGCGAGCGCAGGATTTCGATTTTGCCGCGGGTTTCGCGGACGACGCGCTTGGCTTCGGCGACGACATTTGGATCAGGCTCGTAGCCCGCGGGAGTGGCGATGCGAACGTGGGCGCCGGTGCGGGCGCCGATGCTGAGGAGCGAGTGGCACGTGTTATTGCCGTCGCCGACGTAGGCGACTTTCAGGCCTCGCAGATTTCCGAAGCGTTCTTCGAGCGTGAAGAAATCGGCGAACGCCTGGCAGGGGTGATAGCGATCGGACAGCGCGTTGATCACCGGAACTCCGGCGTTGGCGGCGAGCTGATCGAGCGATTCCTGTTTGAAGACGCGCGCGACGATACCGGTGACCCAGCGCTCCAGGCTTTTCGCGACGTCTGGGATGGATTCGCGTTCGCCAAGGTGCGTGACGGTGTGGTCGAGAAATACAGAGGAGCCGCCGAGGCTGGCGATGCCGACTTCAAAAGTGACGCGCGTGCGCAGCGAGGGCTTTTCGAAAATCAGCGCGAAGAAGCGGCCGGCGAGCGCGCCGCGGTAACGGTCGGGATGGGCTTTCACGTCCGCGGCGAGCTGCAGGAAGCTGCGGACTTGCGCGGGGGTCCATTCCATACCGGTGAGGAGGTCGTTGGTTAGCGTGACGGATGCGGATGCGGCGGCAGCGGTCGTGTTCATGTTTACATTTACCTCGCGGCAGCCAGAGCGATGGGCTGCGCTTTCGATTTTGCGTTTTGGGTCGAGCTGGATTTTGCTGCGTGTTTCAGGGCCTTTTCGAGCTTGTTGAGAAATTCTGCGACGTCGTTGCGCCGGACGATGAAAGGCGGCAGCAGGCGCAGGATATGTTCGTGGGTGCAATTGATGAGCAGGCCGCCGCGCAGGGCTTCGGTGACGATCGGGGCTCCGTCTATCGAAAGATCGATGCCGAGAATCAGGCCTTCGCCGCGGACTTCGCGGATGAAATCGAACTTGCCGGCGAGTTTTTCGATTCCCTGGCGCAGCTCGGCACCGCGTTCGCGAATGTTCGCGAGGAGACTTGAGTCTTCGATGATGTTCAGGAATTCCAGCGCGACGGCGCAGATTAGCGGGCCGCCGCCGAAAGTGGTGCCATGCATCCCCGGGGCGAATGCAGATGCGAATTTTTCGTTGGCGATGATGGCGCCGAGTGGCAAGCCTCCGGCGAGCGGCTTTGCCAACGCGAGGATGTCTGGGCGCGTCGAGAATTTCTGGTAGGCGAAGTGGCGGCCGGTGCGGCCGAGGCCACATTGAATTTCATCTGCGATCAGCGCGGCATCGTTTTGTGTTGCGACAGAGCGAGCACGTTGCCAGAAGGCTTCGCTGACGGGGAAGATTCCGCCTTCGCCTTGAATGGTTTCGAGCACCAGCGCGCAGACGGTGTTGTCGAATTTGGATTCGAGATCGGCTACATCGTTGAAGCGCACGAATTCGACGCCGGGAACCAGGGGTGCGAACGGCTCGCGGTACTTTGCAGGGTAGGTGATGGAAAGAGCGCCAAAGGTGCGGCCGTGAAAGGAATTTTCCAGAGCGAGGATGCGCGTCTTCGGCGCGCCGTTCGTGGCTTTTGACTGGGCGTGAGCGTAGGCGCGGGCGAGCTTCAGCGCGCCGTCGATCGCTTCGGTGCCGCTGTTGGTGAAGAAAACGCGGTCTAGGCCAGACCATTCGACCAGTTTGCGCGCGAGCGGGGCTTGAAACGGATTCTGAAAGAGATTTGAAAGATGGATGGCGCGGCCGGCTTCGCGGCGAATCACCCGCACCAGGCGCGGATGGGCGTGGCCGAGCGCGTTGACGGCGATGCCTCCGAGGAAATCGAGATATTCGCGGCCGCGCGAATCGTAAAGGCGGCAGCCGCGGCCGTGCGTGAACACCAACGGGGGACGCCGGTAGGTGTTCATCAGGTAGCGCGCTTCGGCTGTGCGGACCTGCGCGGGAGAGAGCGGTTTCCCTTTCGCCGGATTTTTTTTGCGCGCCATTTTCAACACGGGGCTCCGTGAGCGGCTTTCGCGGACGCATGCACAATGGGCAGAACGCGCGTGCCGGGGCAACGCGCGCCGTTCACAGCAGAGAGCAGGGCGCGGGAAACGGTGCCGCCGACGATGCGCACTTCGGAGACGCCGCCTGAGAGAGCGCGTTTCGCGGCTTCTAGTTTCAGAATCATGCCGCCGGAAACTTTATTCTGGCGGATGAGCTGCTCGATTTCACCGCCTCGGACGGCGCGCAGAACTTTTTGGCCGTCGAGAACGCCGGCGACGTCGGTGAGAAAAATCAGGCGATCGGCGCGGATAAATTCTGCGGCGGCGGCAGCCATGTGGTCCGCGTTGATGTTGTAAAGCTCGCCGTCGGCGCCGAGGCCGAGGCACGAAGCGACAGGCACGAGGCTGGAGCGCCAGAGGGAGCGCAGAAAGTCGACATTTACCTCGGTGAGATAGCCGACGAAGCCGAGATTGCCTTCGCGTTCATCGAGCTGCATCGGCTCGGCGAGAAAACATGCGGCATCGGAAGCGCTGATGCCGACGGCGGGCTGTCCGGCGAGGGAGATTGCGCCGGCGAGGCGCTTATTGAGCAGGCCGCCGAAAACCATGACGGCCGCGTCGCGCGTTTCGCGATCGGTGACGCGCAGGCCGCTGACGAAGCGGCTGGTGATGCCCATGCGCGTGAGAGTTGCGGTGAAAATTTTTCCGCCGCCGTGAATCACCAGCAGCTCGTGGCCGGCGCGCGCGAGTTCGGTGATTTGCCGCGCGATGGTCTGCACAGTTTCCTGGCTTTCGAGCAGCGCGCCTGCAATTTTGATTACCAGTCTCATAGTAAACCTGCCGTTTCCGGGTAGCCCCACATCCGGTTCATGTTTTGTACGGCCTGGCCTGCGGCGCCTTTGCCCAGATTGTCGAGGCAAGAAACGACTACGAGGCGTTCGCCCGCGGGGTCGAGCGCGAATCCGATGTCGCAGAAATTGGTGTGAGTTACGTGCTGCAGTTCCGGCAAGTGGCCGTGCGGAAGAACCCGGACCATAGGCCGCGCCGCGAAGTATTTGCGGTAGAGCGTTTCGATTTCGTCCGCGCGGCGAGCGGGATTGAGCCACATATATAAGGTAGAGAGGATGCCGCGCTCGACGGGGAGCAAATGCGTGGTGAAAATGAAATTTTCCGGCGTGAGGCCGCTATGTTCGGTGATTTCCGGCGTGTGCCGATGGGTGAACAGTCCATAGGCGCGAAAATTTTCATTCACTTCGACGAAGTGGGTTTCGCGTTTGGGTTCTTTGCCCGCGCCGCTTACGCCTGATTTGCAATCGCAGACGATTCCGCGAGCTGCGTTGATCCAG
>Ga0070764_10000582_pt1 | contig 14486 bp, 13 predicted proteins | sample HubBroMetageWRM4_FD_67287 | JGI IMG/M metagenome (GOLD analysis project Ga0070764, IMG submission 67287) | Warmed soil microbial communities from the Hubbard Brook experimental Forest, New Hampshire - Hubbard Brook CCASE Soil Metagenome WRM 4 | ecosystem: Environmental > Terrestrial > Soil >... | reverse complement strand
ATAGAGCTCCATTCGTCAACATCAGGGCTGCCGCCACGAACGCAGTCAGGCCCCACGCCCTCCGCATAATCCTCATTGCTGCTCTCCTGCACTCGGGTAGATTCGTTTCGTAACAATTTTTTCAACAGATTTCCCGAAAGCATCTTTTGAAACTTCTTTGAAGGTGACGCCGTCCAGGCCGATCTTTTCAACATCGCCGTCGTAAAGCTGGTCGCCTTCTTTCAGGAAATAAACGCGCGAATCGGGATTGGTGACTACGGCGAACATACCGTTGGGCGAGCGAATAGCGCCGTCCACGCGGATGGTAGCGACCACCAGGCCGGCTTTGCCTGGAGGAAGCGGCGGACCGCCGCCGGGTTTGTGTTCATTGACGAGCGGGACAAAAGGATCGCGCGCGGCGACTTTGACGACGGCCGGATTGGGAGCGGCGGCGTTCGCGCCCGGAGCGACCTTCGGCGCTGGTGCGGCTTTCGCCTTGTGCGCAGTTTTCTTGGCCGGCTTGGCTTGCTGCGTCGTCGGCTGAGCCTGCGCCCAAGTGGCCGGGACGAGGCAAGGGGACAGTGCCAGCGCGGTAAGGAGTATGTTGAATGCCTTTGGCAGTCTCATCGTTATCGTCCTATCGCTTCACCGGCGCTGCAGTCGGCGCCGTGGCAGGCGGAACGTCTGCCGCCTTCGAAAAGAAAGTGGTAACGGTCATGACGCCGGTAACGGAAGTACCCGGAGTCATGCGATACGTGGTGCTGCCAGCTTTGGTGGCGGCGTTGGAAAGTTTCAAGTCGCCGACGTTGATAATGCGCGAGAGCCTGCCGAGCTTGGCGAAGAAATCGAGCACGGCGAAATACGGTCCGTCGCAATCAACTTCAAAAGGCACCTCGAAGTAGAACTGCTTCGCAGCGATGGGCATTGCCTTGAGCCGGCGGATGGAGACGCCGGAACTAGCGGCCGCGCTTTGGATCATGATGATGAATTCGTCCACCTTCTTGTCTTCGGGAACGATGGTCTGGAGAGTGGCCAGCTGTTTGGAAAGCGCATCCATTTCGGATTGGAGCTCGGCGCGGCGCTGTTTATAGACGCGCAGGCTGGAGACGTCAGCTTCCAGCGGCTTTTGTTCCTGCTGAGCGGCTTCCAACTCGGAACGGACGGTGGAGACCGGAGAACCGGGCACGTAGAACCCAGCGGCGATCAGAACAACGGCGAGCCCCAGGAAAAAGAGAGCCTGAAGCGGCCAAGGCCAATCTCGAAAAGCGGTAGCCATCGCTAACTCCTCCCCTTAGCCGCGGGCTGTGGGGGCGTGGTGGTGCTGGTTCCAGCAGCGGGCTTGGTTTGGGGCTGACCCGAAGCGGGAGCCGCCTGAGCGACTGCGGCAGACATGGTAAAACCGTAAGTGGTGACGGATTTGGCCACGTCGTCCTCTTTCGCTTCGTCAATCTCGATCTTGTCAAAGTAGCCAGAGCGCTTCATTTGAGTCATGAAGTTCGCGATGGAATCGACGCTGCCAGCCTCGCCGGTCAGGTGGAGGCTGTCGCCGGTGCGGTCCAGAGAAGTGAGCCAGAGCTGATCCACGCGCACGACGGTATTGGCGACCATCTGAAGTAATTCCTGAGCGCCGGTACGATTTTTTTGCAAGCCTTCGATGACGCCGATTTGCGTCTGCAGGGCGGCCTTCTGAGTTTCGAAGCGGTCAACTTCCTGCTTGACCTGCTGCAAGTTGGCGCGTTCGGCTTTCAAGGCGGCGATGTGCGCGTTGGTGTCGTCCAGTTGGCGCTTCTGCGAATAGTAAGTGACGGAGAGCACGATGAGCGCGATAGCCAGGGCTGCGATTCCCAGCAAAATCTGGAGAGTGGACTCCAGCGGCACGGATTGCTTGGTGGCCTTGGGACGGATCTGGCCCAGTAAGTTAATGCGGATCATGGCGTGTCGAAGCTCCTCAGCGCCAGGCCCACAGCGATCGCCAGGCGCGGCGCCAACTCACGGATCTGGCTTTCATCGTGACGCCCAGGATTGATTGCAATTTTACGGAACGGGTAGAGTTCCTCGACCGGCATGGCAAATTCTTCCTTGAGCAGGTCCAGCAAGCCGGGAACACGCGCCGTGCCGCCGGCAACGTAGATGCGGCGAATATTTTCACCGCTAGCGGTGGCACGGAAGAAGTCGAAGGTCTTTTGAATTTCCAGGATCAAGATGTCGGAGACGGAGCGCAGAATGGCGGTGCGCTGTTCTTCGTTGACGCCGGCGAGAGTGCCGCCCTGTTTCAATTTTTCGGCATCCTCGAAGCTCAGGTCCAGTTCCTTCTGCAGCGCGTCGGTGTACTGATTGCCGCCGACGGAGACGTCGCGAGTGAAGAGCGGAGTCCAGCCGCGAACGATGTTGATGTTCATGACGCTGGCGCCGACGTTAAGCAGAGCGACGACCTGCGAAGGGTCGGGTTCGTAATTGACCTCGAAGCAGTTCTGCAGAGCGAAGGCGTCAATGTCCACAACCACGGGCGTCTTCCCCGCCTGGGCGAGCACGTTGGTGTGGTTCAGGATTTTGTCTTTCTTGACGGCGACGAGCAGGACGTCCATCTGATTCTCAGTGGCCTCGAGCAGCTGATGGCTGAGGTTGACGTCCGCGATGTCGAAAGGAATGTGCTGACTGGCTTCGGCCTGCACGCGGTCGAAGAGTTCGTCTTCGGTCATCAGCGGCATGCTGACGCGCTTGACGATCACGGAGTGGCCGGAGACGGAAGTGGCCACGTCTTTCGTTTTAATTTTTTGTGTATCGAAGATTGAGATGATCTTCTCGGCAACCGAAGGAGCGTCCATGATGGCGCCGTCCACGACGGTATCCTGGGCGAGGGTTTCGATGCCGTAACTGACCAGCTCGTAGCCGGCCTTGGTCTTCTTCAGCTCGACTGCCTTGACAGAACTCGAGCCGATGTCCAGGCCGATTAATGATTTCGTTTTACCCAGATTGAACATCGCGCGGCCCCTCACTCCTCACCCCATCCCGCTTCGCAGGACGGGCACGGCTTCATCTGGTGCGTAAAAATTTTCTTGGAAAAATTTCCCCAAAACCTGCTGACCGCTTCGCCACAGCACCCCGACTACAGCGCCGACTCTGGAGAGGACCGTAGTACTGCTACGCCCGGTACCTTTCCTCTTTCTCCGTTTATTACATCCGCAGCACGGAGTGTCAAGCAACGTGTTCCGATGGTGTGCTATTGGTAAAACATAGCCCGGAAGTACAGGTAGGCGAAAAGTACAGGTGAAAAGGACAGGTCGTGTGTCGCTAAAGGGCTGAAATACTGCGGGAAAGGCCCAAAAAGGCGAAGAGTTTGGCGTTCGCCTGAGGTTTACTTTTTGTTCGGGGGTGTGAGCTTAAGCTGTTGCCATATTGTGTCCACGCGCTTTTTTGTGGCGTGATCCATTTTTATTTCATCGGGCCAACGTCCGGCGAAACCTTCCTCGAGCCATTTGCGCGTCGCGTCGACGCCCATTTTCGAACCAAAATCCTGGCGGCGCGCGGCGTGATCCAGGGTGTCCACGGGGCCAAAAACGAACTGAATATCGCGCTCGGGGTCGATGGCGCAGAGTGCTTTCCAGACGACTTCGCTGGAGTTCTGGACGTCCACGTCGTGATCCACCACGACGACCACCTTGGTGAACATGGCCTGACCGAGCGACCAGATTGCGTTCATTATTTTGCGTGCCTGGCCGGGGTAGCTCTTGCGGATTGAGACGATCATCAGGTTTTGGAAGATGCCTTCGGCGGGCATGGCGACGTCCACAATCTCCGGGTACTGCATTTTCATCACGGGCATAAAGATGCGTTCGATGGCATGGCCCATGAAGTAGTCTTCCTGCGGAGGTGGGCCGACGATGGTGGTGAGATAGAGCGGGTCTTTGCGATGGGTGATGCACTGTATGTGGAAGACGGGAAACTGGCCTTCGAGGGAGTAGAAGCCGGTATGGTCGCCGAAGGGGCCTTCGGTACGCATCTCGCCGATTTCGACATAGCCTTCGAGGACGATCTCGGCGTTGGCGGGTACTTCGAGGTCGACTGTTTTACAGGCGACGAGGTCGACGGGGTCTTTGCGCAGGAAGCCGGAGAACATGAACTCGTCCATATCGGGAGGAACGGGCAGAATGCCTGCCAGTGCGGTCGCGGGGTCGGCGCCGATGGCTACGGCTACCTCCAGTCTGCCCTTGGGATTTTTCGCGCGGCTGCTGCGGTAATGATCGGCGCCGTGTTTTTGAGTTTGCCAGTGCATGCCCGTGGTTCGGGAGTCATAGACCTGCATGCGGTAACAGCCGACGTTGCGTTTGCCGTTTTCCGGATTCTTGGTGATGACCATGGGCCAGGTGATGAAGCGACCGCCGTCTTGCGGCCAGCATTTGAGGATGGGGAAAGCGTCGAGCGAGAAATTGTCTGTGAGGACTACTTCCTGGCAGGATCCGTGGCGGACGGACTTCGGGAAAAAGGAGCCGATCTCGGCAAGTTTGGGGAGCATCTTTACTTTTTCGAGGAGGCCTTGCGGGGATTGCAGGTCGAGGAAGGAACTGATGCGTGATGCGACTTCTTGTAGGTCGTTGACTTCCAGAGCCAGGCACATGCGACGTTCGGTGCCCACCAGATTGGTGATCACGGGGATTTTGGAGTTCTTGGGATGTTCGAACAGCAGGGCGGGGCCTTTTGATTTTACGGCGCGGTCGGAAATTTCCGTGATTTCCAGAATAGGGTCTACTTCGAGTTCGACGCGTTTCAGCTCGTCGTGCTTTTCCAGTTTGTGGATGAAATCGCGGAGATCTTTGTGCGCCACTTCGGCTCCTCGTTTTTGGCTTTGTCACTTTAGCATGGAGGAATGCGGGAAGAAAATTTGCCAGAGGGTCAGAGCGAAAGGCGAAAGATTCCGCACGGAGAGTTCGGAGGAGCTAGGGAGAAGATCTGAGCAAGCAAGGCAGGTGGCGCCGCAGAGGTGTGTGAGATTCGAATTAGCGGGATCCGTTTGTGGGTTGCGGCGCGACAAGGCGGCCAGCTATGTCGCGCCAGCTGCCCCCCGGTTGACTGTCGCAGGCCGCGCTTGAGGGGATGCCCAAGTTTACGGCTTCGCTAACCTCGCGGTCATCGTCGCGGAGGCGGGCGAAGCGGATTGGACTTCGGGCTCGTTGTCGTTTTGACGGGCACGAGGATGTTGTTGGCGGACGGATTCATCGGCGCACGGCGGCGAGAGAATTGGTGAGCATGTGCAGAGTGTCGCGCGACTTCCCTTCCCGGGCGCGAAGTGACGCGGAAGTCTCAGGGGTGCAGCACGTCAGCGACGAGATAGCGATCTGGCAGGCCGAATGCATCGGCAGCGCTCGGCGATTGGTTACGGCTCGTTTCTGCAGAACCCGCGCGCGGAGCTTTTCACGAGGCGCTGGGATTAGGTATAATCCCGGCAGTCGGAATGAGCGGGCGTCGTACAATGGCAGTATAGAAGCTTCCCAAGCTTCGGACGTGGGTTCGATTCCCATCGCCCGCTCCAACATGCAACGTGATTCGACAGCGAACGGCCGAGGGAGCTCGGACGCTCCGGCAGCTCCCTGATCCGGGCACCCTGAAGGGCAAGCGCGGTCGATTCATTCTTGCCTTGTTGTTAGGTTGCAGGCTTCGACTTCGCGAGCTGACCGAACTGACCTTTGATCATGTCCAGCGTCGGGAGGATCACGGGGCGACAATTCAGCGGATTGGCAAAGCCGTTCAGGTTCGAACCATCCCGGTGTCATCTCGGGTTAAGGAACCGTTCATGATTGTTTGGCAGCCTCCCGTGTCAGGAAGAGATTCCGTTCCATCTGGCCATGCCTTGGTGCACACCACTGAGAAATATCTCGCCTGTAAACAGCGACTGCGCGAAGCTGTCAGCGACAAAATCGGATTTGAACCTTGCCCGTGAACGCGTGAGCAGATGAACGGCAATCCAGTGAGTCTTTTTGGTATGCCACTGTGTTCGCTCGGGCGACTGAGCGAAACGGAAGGGAAAGATGAAGATCGACCTTCACGGCTACCATCCAGCTGAGATCGTGTTCAACGGAGTTCTTGGCAAGATTTTGCAACAATCTTGGGAGATGGGTGAGCTCGAACTCATCCTCATTCACGGCCATGGGCGCAATCGTGGCATTACACCGGGATTCGTGAACACCAACACCGGTTACTTCGGACTCTGTATTCGGCGGGCATTGAGGCACGAGCAGTCGTTCCGCCAGTGGATCAAGCATACGACGCTCGATTGCCGACAAAACGGCAGCACCTCCATTAGATTTAGACCAAATCCGAATCCGACGAGACTACATTTGGATTGTTTTTGAGCTGCAGAAAACGTACCCGTTGAAAATTCCCAACGACCGGAAACGCGTGCCAGACTGAACCGGTCGGCGCAATACTTGCTTGAAGTTTACTCGCAGCGGCCATGAACTGCGCTCGCGTACTCAAATCCCGCAGGTGCGCGGATTTGCTAGGTCGCAAATGAACAGCGAGAAGGCGCAGAACAGGACAGCCAGCGCACCCAGGATCAGCGGTTAAGGAGGGTCCGTGACTCGACTGCATTCTCTTGTATTCCGAACACTACTGATTTCTTGCTTGGTGCCCTTGTTGCGGCTGCACGCTTTGCGCGCGCAGGACTGGGAGGCGCCGGGGAAGTCCATCGGCAAGGCTTCGGTCGCTGGAAACTTGATCCTTTTGGAGTTGGACGAAGGTGCGCTGGGACAGCAGAAACTTTTTGACTTGGGCCAGCGCACTCTGCGATTTACAGCAGCCGGGCCGGGATATCGAGTGAAGACAGTTCCGCTGACCTGGGACGCGGAATTTGGCCAGCGGTTGAGCGGGCATGAAGTGACGCTGAAAAATTTCGCATTCCCCTTCTCCGGCAAGAACTGGCAATCGTTTTCGGTAGGCGTTACCGGATCGATCCGTTTCGGTGAAAAAAGCAGCGCCGCTGGAGAATGGGGGGCGCCACCGCGCGGCGATGAGGGAGGAGTTTCGATTGGGCGGTTCGACCCACTCAGCGAAGGGGCCGCGAACCTGGTGAATACGGTTCCGGCGATTTGCGTTTTTTTCAAGCCGCGGATGTCTGGCAATGAATTCGTAAAAGAGCTTGCGGATCGCGTGGTGGTGACTTGGGACGTGACAGAACCGTGGGGCAACATTCAAGATTTTACCTGGACCAAGACGGTGAACCGGTTTCAGGCTGTGTTGCACAAAGATGGCGCGATCGAAATGTCGTACCAGGAGCTTGCGGCGAAGGATGCGATCGTCGGAGTTTACCCACTGATTTCTGGCGGATTGGAAAAAGCGCTCGCGACGCTCGCCGCAGCGAAAAACTCGGCTTCCTCTGCGCCCCATTCTGTGCCGGCCCCAGCGAATCTGGATATTCGGAATGTGAAGCTTGCGGTTGTTGACGGAATTTTCCTGAAGGTCACGTTCGAAACTGTGGGACCGGTCTTGGCGGAGGGAGACACGGGAGTCGCCGGAATCGGCTATCACCTTTACTTCGCAGCGCATAACCTTTCCAGCGAAGTTGCCAGCCCCGCCGATGCGGATGCCGTCTGGACGATTCGCGGCTTCGCGCCGCGGCACACGAACGCTGCCAAATCGCGCTATCTTGCATTGGGCCCGGGCCTTTCGCGCCAGGCGGAGGTCAGCGGCAACACTATTTCGATTCAGGGAATTCTGCCGCCGGCGCTGCGTGGTGCTGCAAAAATTGCGGTCTTCGCCGATAGCTCTGCACGGGACTCGGATAAACCGCTCGCGCAGATACCCGCGCGGGTGGTGGCGCTTGATCGGATCACGAATCCGGAAGTTCATCTCTCTGCACTCACCCAGCACGACGGGCCCTTCGCCGTGGTCTATGAGGCGTTTCACTATTACGCGCTGCCGAATGCGCGCGATCTGACGTGCAGCGTGATCAAAACTATGGGCGACAAGTACGACTTCCTCGCCTATTACTCGGACTTCCGCGTGGACAACCAGGAAGCGGGCACGCCGAGTGACGGTCCGCTGGGAGCGGTGGGCCGCGCGGTCTCGGGAATCGGCGCGAAACAGAGCGGGCTGGACAAATACTGCACGCCGGGAAGATTCCAATGGCAATACATCCAGCCGGTTTACGTCGGCTCAAACCAAATGCAGGAGAGGCCGCCGCAAGACGCTCCGGTGGGCAACGATCACGACATCACTTTTTACCAGCAGCAGCTAGCGGAGATTTCGCAGGACGGCAGGATGCCTCCTTACATGTACGCGATGTCGCAGATCGCGCACGAGATGGGGCATCGCTGGGCGGCGTTCGTTTCGGCGAAAGTGGGGGATGAAACCATTCCGCTTGGCCCGACGCACTGGGCAAGGGGCTTGCAGGCCCTCGTGCCATTCCCATACGTGCGGCCGACCGAAGCTTCGATCATGGGTGGCGGGGTCTGGCTGGACAATTTTGACGGGACGTATACGCAACTCGACGACGATTACTACGTGCCCGCGACTGGTTACTCGTATCTTGATCTGTACCTGATGGGACTGATTTCTCCGGCGGAAGTGCCGGACTTTTTTATTTTGCGCAATCTCGTTCCGGCGGGAAAAGATGCGGACGGGCGTCCCATTTTCAAAGCGGACAGGACCAAGCTGACGATTGAGGACGTGATTGCCGCCGAGGGTCCGCGCGTCCCTGACGTTGCTAACTCGCAGCGGGAATTCAACACCGGGATGGTGCTCGTCGTTCAGCACGGCGCCACGCCCAGCAGCGAGCTGATCGCACGGACCAACGGGATTCGCAAGCAGTGGATGGAATATTTTTCAATTACCACCGGGCGCCGCGCGTCCATGACTACGAATCCAGACTGAGAGGCGCGCTAGGCGCGAGGAGCTAGCGGCAGAGTGGTGCGGCGGATGCCGGTCGCGTCGAAGATGGCGTTGCCGATGGCCGGGGCCAAGCCCACCAGCGGGGTTTCGCCTGCGCCGGCTGAGGGAATATCCTGGCGATCGATCAGGACGATTTCCATATCCGGGACGTCGCGGAAGCGCGGGACGCGATAGCGCGAGAAGCGCGCGTTAGTGATGCGGCCGCCATCGAAGGCCACCGCTTCGAAGAGCGCACCACCCAGGCCCATGACGTTTGCGCCCATGATTTGATTGCGCAGGCCGTCGGGATTGACGATCGCGCCGCACTCAAAGGCAGTGACCACGCGGACGACGCGAATGGCGCCGCGTGCTTCGTCGGTGAAAATTTCCGCGCAGGTCGCCACGTACCCGCCCTTTTCGACTCCGCCGCCGATGCCGAAACCTTGTCCGGACCTAGCTTTTTTGAGTGGCCAGCCGAAGGATTTTGCGGCGGCCTGCAAGACGTCGCGTAGGCGGGGGTCGGAGACATTTTTCAAACGAAAATCGAGCGGGTCCATCGCGGCGGCGCGCGCGAGGTCATCCATGTGGCATTCGCGGGCGAAATGATTGGCGGTGGCGGCAAGACCGCGATACGAACCCTGGCGTAGCGGCGAGCGCACGGGGTGGAATTCGACGTGCTGGTTCGCGACGGTGTACGGAGTGCTGATGCCTGCGGCCCCGGAATTGTAATTGTGAAATTCCCAGGCGGTTAGTGTGCCGTCTGTTGCTACGCCGCTTTTGATTTCGATGACGCCGGCGGGGCGGAAATAGGCCCAAGTGAATTCCTCCTCGCGCGTCCAAACGATTTTCACGGGCTTGTTTGCGGCGCGAGCGAGCCTGGCGGCTTCCAGGGCAGCGTCGGGCGTGTGCTTTCCGCCGTAGGCTGAGCCGGTGTCGGGCACGATGACGCGGACGTCTTCTTTGGCGAGATGGAAAGCTTCGGCGAGAGCGTCGCGCGTCGAAAAGGGGCGCTGCGTTCCGGTCCAGACGGTCAGCTTGCCGTTTTTCCATTCAGCGACGGCGGCGCGGGGCTCCAGTGGGGCATGGGCGATATAGGCGACGGTGTAAGTGGAATCGAGGCGATGGGCTGCGTGGGCGAGACCATCTGCGATGGAACCGGACCGCGTGAGGTCTTCGCGGTCGCTGGTTTCTACGTTTTGTTTGAGGTACGAGAAAAGCTCGCTGCTGGAAGGTTGCGGAGCTTGTTTCCATTGCGCGCGGATTGCGGCGATAGCTTCATCGGCTTCGGAATCGCTGGGGGCGGCCGCGCCGACGAAGTCGCCGTCGTGGACCAGCGCGACGGAAGGCAATTTTTGCGCGGCGGTTAGATCGCAGGAGGTTATCGTCGCGCCAAAGGAGGGCGGACGCAGGACTTTTCCGTACATGACGCCCGCGGGGCGCAGATCGGAAGTGTACCGGTGGCGGCCGGTAACGAAAGCGCGGGCGTCTACCTTGGGTAGCGATTTCCCCGCGATCGTCCATGCGGATGCGGGCGTCATCGGGTCTTGGTCGGGGAGATTTCGTGCGAGCGTCTTGCCTCGCGCTAGTTCCGCATAGGTTGTCGAACGGTTCGAGGATGGATCGGTGATTTTTGCGTTTGCTGCGACGAGTTTTTCGGGAGCGGCGTTCCATTCTTTCGCTGCCGTCTCGAGAAGCAGGTTGCGCGCGGCGGAGGCCACGCGGCGGAGTTGCGGCGCCATGGTGGGAGTGGTGCGGCTGCCGAATGTGCCCATATCGAAAGGCGTCAATTGTGTATCGCCCATGACCATGCGCACGGTCTCGAAGGGGACCCGCAATTCGTCTGCGACGCTTTGCGCCAGCGAAGTGCGGATGTTCTGGCCGATCTCGACTTTTCCGGTGAAGGCGGTGACGCTGCCGTCTTCGCCGATGTGCAGCCAGGCGGTGATTTCGCGAGGCAGCTCGTCGGAAGGATTACGGCGGCTGCCCCCTGATTCCTGCTGGGCCAGCAGTTCTTTTGCGGCTGCAAAGACCATGATGCCGGCGCCGAAAAATTTGAAGAAATCGCGGCGCTCAAGCGCGAACTGGTGAATCGCACGCTCGCGGAATTCGTAGCGCTCGGGTTCGGGTGCGGGGTTTTGCTCGTGGGTAAATTGTTTGGCCACAGTGTTCAACCCGGCTGCTTCTGGATCGATTTTGCCGCTTTTTGAATCGCATCCACGATGCGCGGGTAGGTGCCGCAGCGGCAGATATTGCCTTGCATGAATTGCACGATTTCAGTAGGCGAAGGGTTCGGCTTCTGGGTCAGGAGCGCGACGCCGCTCATAATCATTCCCGAAGTGCAGTAGCCGCATTGGAAGGCTTCCAGATCGAGGAAGGCTTGCTGCACCGGATGGAGATGGCCAGATTTTTCAAGTCCTTCGATTGTGGTGACCGGCTGCACGACTTCGCCGAGAGGGATTTGGCAGGAACGGCGCGGAGAACCGCCGATCAGGACCGTACAGGCGCCGCACTGCCCTTCTCCGCAGCCGTATTTTGTGCCGGTGAGTCCCAGTTCATCGCGGAGAACGGTCAGCAGGCGGGCGTCTGGATCGGAGTGCACTGGATATTTCTGGGTGTTGACTTCCAGTTCAAGGGGCGGAGCCATGGCGCCTCACGGGGTGCCGATTTTCTTGCAGCGGCTACCTGCGAAACATGATTCTAGCACTTGGAGCGATGATGCGGCTGCGGCGAATGACCGGACGGGCGCGATTGCGCAGGAAATTGTGCGCTTCGCTTTGCGATGTACGTTTAGAATGTGCTGCGTATGGGAGAGATTTACGCGGGGACGTCGGGGTGGGCTTACTCGAGCTGGCGACCGGGATTTTATCCGGCGAAGATCGGGGCGGGGAGATTTTTGCAGCATTATGCGGGGCGGCTGAATTCGGTGGAGGTGAATTATACGTTTGGGCGTCGGGTGAGCGAGGCGTTGTTGCAGCGGTGGGCGGCGGAGGTGCCCGAGCAATTTCGGTTTGCGGTGAAAGCGCACCGGCGGATCACTCATAGCAAGCGATTGCGTGATGCCGGAGTGGCTACAGCGGAATTTCTGGCTTCGCTGGAACCGTTGCGGCTTGCGGGCAAGCTGGGGCCGGTGCTTTTTCAGTTGCCGGGGAACTTCCAGTGTGATGTGGGCAGGTTGCGGGAGTTTTTGGCGGGATTGCCGACGGGGATGCGGGCGGCGTTTGAGTTTCGGCACGAGTCTTGGTTTAGCGAGGACGTGTATGCTGCTTTGCGCGACCGTGGCTCGTCACTTTGTGTGGCCGAGGACGAGAAGCTGGTGACGCCGGAAGTGGTGACTGCGGATTTTTGTTATTTGCGGCTGCGGAAAGGAAGGTATTCGCGCAAGGCTGTGGCGGAAAGGTTGCGGAGGCTGGCGGGGAGGGGCGATGTGTTCGTTTATTTCAAGCATGACGAGACGCCGAGTGGAGCTCTGCGCGCGGAGGCTGTACGGAGAATGCTGCGCAAGAAGTGAGTGGGGTGGATGGGCGGGCTCAGTTTTCTATTTTGACGCGAAGCGAGGGAATCTTGAGGACTCGACAGTTGGGATTGCAGTTGATTGGCGGGGGCGTGTTGGCGTGCGCGGCGGCGGTGTGGGGAGTTGCCGGGGTGCGATTGGCTGCGGCGATTCGCGGCGGTGGAACGCACGTCGCTGGGCAGAGCACGATGCAAAGCGGAGCGGAAGCTGTTGCGGAGCATCGTGTGGCGATTACGGTGGATGATTTGCCTGGGGCGCTGCCTGGCGACGATTTCGCGTATGGCGAATTGAAGGAATTGCAGAAGATTAACCGAGGGGTGCCCGCGGCGCTGAAGGCGCACCATGCTTGGGCTATTGGCTTCGTGAATGAACGCAAGCTGCAGGTGTCAGGCGAGCGTGACGCACGCACCGAACTCTTGCAGATGTGGTTGGAGGCGGGGCTGCAGCTGGGCAATCACAATTTCGCGCACGATGATTTCAGTAATACTGCGCTGCAGAAGTATGAGGATGACCTGATTCGCGGCGAAGTGGTGACGGAGGCGCTGCTGAAGGCTGCCGGACAGAGCGAGAAATATTTTCGGCATCCTTATTTGAATACGGGGATGACGATGGAGGCGAAGACGGCTTTCGATGCGTTTTTGAAGGAGCGAGGATACAGGATTGCGCCGGTGACGATTGAGGATGCGGATTACGTGTTTAATGATGCGCTGGCGCACGCGCTGGAGAAAAAGGATAAGAAGATGGCGGCGCGGGCGAAGAAGGAATATCTGCAGTATGTGGATACGGTGTTTGATTACGCGGAGAAGGAATCGGCGGAAATGTTTGCGCGGCAGATTCCGCAGATTTTATTGGTGCACGATAATGCTTTGAATACGGAGTGTCTGGACGTTTTGCTGGAGAAACTGGAGAAGCGCGGGTACAAGTTTGTGTCTTTGGATGCGGCTTTGGCTGATCCCGCTTACGCCACGCCGGATCTGTACGTGGGGACGGGGATTTTGTGGATGGACCGGTGGAAATTGGCGTTGGGGATGAAATTGGATTTGAGCAAGGGGCCCGAGCCGCCTTCCTGGGCGGAGCAGATTTTTGAGCAGATGCGGAAGGAAAGGCAGAAGGAGTAGTTGGCGTGAGATCGGGGTTTTGCTGATGTCACAAAACCAGATCGCCCGCTGCGTCCTGCGCCCCGCCCGTCCCGCAACGGACAACTGATCGCCCGGCCTAGCGAGGCTTGACGGCGAGTCTGAGGCTTGCCCCTCCGACGGCAGGAAGCCACACCGGTGCCGACCCAACGCCAGGAGAGATTCTTCGCTGTGTCAGGATGACGGAGCCTAGCGTTGGGCGACGGTCCAAGTTGCGCTTCGCGCAGCGCGCCACGGCGCGGGGTTTGCGGCGTGAATCTATGCGATGGCTTGGGGGATGGCTTTTTTCCAGCGGCCTTGGGCTTTCAGGATCAGTTCTACTAGTTCGCGGACGGCGCCTTCGCCGCCACGGACCGTGGTGATGTAGTGAGCGGCGCGTTTTACTTCGTAGACCGCGTTGGCGACTGCTACGGCTAAGCCTACGCGTTGCAGGATGGGGAGGTCAGGGAGGTCGTCGCCGATGTAGGCGACCTCTTCGTCGATCACTCCGGCGCGGAGCAGGATGGCTTTGTAGGCTTCGAGTTTTTTTGGCTGGCCTTGGATTACGAATTCCATGGAGGCTTCGCGGGCGCGGCGGGCATTGGCGGGGGAATCGCGTCCGGTGATCAGGCCGGTCCGGATACCCATGATGCTGGCTAGTTTGATGCCGGCTCCGTCGTGGGCGTGGAACATTTTCATTTCGGCGACGCTGTTGTCGGGGAAAGTTTGCAGGCAGACGTAGCCCGGGGTCATGGTGCCGTCGACGTCCATGAGGAGGACGCGGACGGGTTTGGCGCGGCGGAGTACGGCGGCTGGGAATTTTAGTTCTTTGATTGGCATGTGGCGATTCCTTCTTTAACAGACTCGAGTGTTGCGCGAAAAGCCGGTCCCGCTTCGCGTTCTGCGTCCATCCCGCGGTGGCGGGACGGGAAAGAAAAAGCGCGGGAATGCGTTCGGCATGACATCGACTACATATTTCCCGCGATTGGTTTGCTCGACCGTAACGTCAAAGGCGCAAA
>Ga0070764_10000578_pt1 | contig 14513 bp, 14 predicted proteins | sample HubBroMetageWRM4_FD_67287 | JGI IMG/M metagenome (GOLD analysis project Ga0070764, IMG submission 67287) | Warmed soil microbial communities from the Hubbard Brook experimental Forest, New Hampshire - Hubbard Brook CCASE Soil Metagenome WRM 4 | ecosystem: Environmental > Terrestrial > Soil >... | reverse complement strand
CTCGCGGAAGAGCGCCTGAGCGCAATCGCCTCATCGTGGCCGCTGGTTGCCATTGCTTTGGCTTACGCGCATTGCACGCACAGGTTCAACGCGCATTCCCGCCTGGAACGCTGGGTGGAAAAGACACCGACCAACGAACGGTTCCTGGATCGACTGCGATCAGAGTTTCCGGACGCCAAACTGATCCACGTCGTGCGGCACCCATTCGCAGTGTATGCGTCGAACAAATATGAGAGGCAGCAGACAGGCCAAATGTTTCGGAAGAATGCCAAGCAAGTGCTTCGCGACCTCGAGTTGTCCTATCAGATTGCGTTGGAGCAAAGCTGCGGCCGCGAAGCAGATCACTACCTGGTGATTCGTTACGAAGACTTGCTTGAAAGTACAAACGCTACGGTCGATCGACTTGCTGCCTTCCTCGATATCGAGCCGCTTCCGAGCCTCATGCAGCCTACAGCTGCAGGGCTTGCGGTGCCGAGCAACACCTCATTTGGAACGGATGCGGTGCCTGGACGCCTTAATTCGATCCATCATCGGTGGACAACCACACTGACACGTTCGGACCGCGAGCGCCTCGCAGCAGTAGTGGGAGAACCGGCTCTTTCTCTCGGATACGACCTCCCAGCTGTTGCTCCGTGGCGCGCACGCCTGTTCCGATTAGCGGCGCGGATCGGTTAGAAAGACCTTATGAGACGCCGAAGCTCTGCTGTGCCGCCCGACATGCCCGTGGATCCTTTCGGCAAGCGTCGGCCCGCAGCATTCGACCGGGGTCCGCTGAGCGGAGGCATGGCGTGAGACCTAGGCCAGATTTCTTCATCGCCGGTGCCCTCAAATGCGGAACCACCTCGCTGTTTAACTACCTCAGGGCCCATCCAGCGGTATTCATGCCCACAAACAAGGAGCCAAACTACTTTTGCGGCGACCTGGAAGCTCACTGGCCCGACGGAGCGCCCTTCCGCGTCGGCACGCTCGCGGAGTACGAGGCGCTCTTCTCGACCGCTCCGCCGCAGGCGCTGACGGGCGAGGCATCGGTGTTTTACCTCTATTCGAAGCTCGCGATCGGTCAAATAATGGCGCACAACGTCAATGCCAAGATCATCGTAATGTTGCGTAACCCCATCGAGGCGGCGCGCTCTCTGCATGCCTACCATTGGAACAACCACCTGGAAGACGTCCGCGATTTCGAGCGGGCCTGGCGACTGCAGGAGCTGCGTCTTGAGGGACGGCACTTGCCGCCGCGCTGGCCGTACCCCCAGCTGTTGCAGTACGGAGCCCAATATTCCTATGCGCCGCAAGCGCGTCGGCTGTTGGCGCAGGTGCCGCGAAAGCAGTGTCTGTTCTTGCTCTTCGAGGAATTCTTTGCCGATCCATCGCGCCAGTTCGCGCGAGTGCTCGATTTTCTGGGATTGCCCCCCGACCACGCCAGGACGGCTTTCCCGGTAGTGAACCAGACGATCGGGGTGAGATCCCTTCGCCTGAGTCGACTGTTGCGTCAGCCGCCGCCGGCACTCCTGGCATTGCGGCACGCAGCGCATGCGTTTGGTTTCCACCCCAGACGTGCATTGCAAGCCCTCAACCGGTTCGCGGGCGAGAGGCCGCCGCTGCGAGAGTCGTTTCGCTCGGAACTCGAGGAATATTTTTCCGTCGATGTCGCAGAACTAGAACAGTTGCTCGGTCGGGGGCTGTGGCCGTCACTGCGATCGGCTGAGTCGTCTGTTACGCGCGAGCTCAATTGAAGGAGCGGGAGCGCCGTAGACTGGCTTCAACGCCGGCAGCCGGCGCATGCGTGTAGATCACAGTGCGGGTGAGGACTCGTCGTACGCGGAGTCGAGCGTGGCGCCGTTCTTCATAGTTGGCTCGGGCCGCTCGGGCTCCACACTGCTCCGTCTGATGTTGGCCTCGCACTCGCGTATCGCAATACCTCCGGAAACGTGGTACGTCACCGACTTGGTTGAGGAGTTTCCCCTGGACAGAGTGCTTCAGGAAAATGAAATAAGTAAGGCTATATCGGTGATGACCAACCATTACCGGTGGCCGGATATGGGGCTTGAGGCTGCCGAAATGCGCTGTCGGGTAGCCAATTTGAGCGAGGTACGATTGCGCGATCTGGTGGAGATTGTCTATCGATGGCATATGGAGGTTGAAGGCAAGAGTCGGTGGGGAGATAAGACGCCGGCTTATGTCGAAATAGTTCCGCCTCTTGCCGCCATGTTTGGTGATGCAAAGTTCATTCATCTAATTCGAGACGGACGCGATGTGGCGAAATCCTTTCAAAGGCAGGGTTGGTACGGACCCTGGATGCATGGATATACAAGGGAGTGGTTGAGAGCCGTTGAATTGGATATGAAGTTCAGCAAGACGCCGCTCAACGAACGAATTCTCCGTGTCCTTTACGAGGATCTGGTGCTACATCCAGAGGCGACACTGCGCAGGATTTGTGCCTTTATCGATGAAAGATTCGAGGATCAGATGCTCCAGTGGCACGGAAAGGTGGAAAACGCGATACCGGATCGGGAAAAGAGCTTTCATTCGGGTTTGGGTAGAGACATGAATCCGTCCGACGTCAGTCGTTGGAAGCGGGAGATGACATCTCGAGAAATCTTCGTTGCGGAGGCTCTCATCGGAGCACAGCTGAGCCATTTCGGATACGAACGTCGATATCGAAGCGAGCTATGGAGTCCATTACTCGCAGTAACGCGGATTTACTGTCGGAAGGTATTGCCGGTCGTTGAATTGCAACGCAGGGTCTTTGGCTTCGTCGGGCGCCGGGTCCAGCGCCTGATACATCAACGCTAATCACGGGCGCGAGGGCCTGTTACCGAGCGCCGGGGACCGCTGCGGTGGTCAGTGCCTTCTGCGTCAGCTCTCCATTGGGATTGGGCGTGAGCAAAAAGTACTGGGGTTTCCCGCTCAGCGTTTCCCCGAAACCCAAGATGTCACCGCGGTCGTTGATGGCGGCCGCCTCCGCTGAACGATAGCCGTCGGGTGTCAGGTCGACAGCTCCCAAACTCGCGCTCCACCTGAAGAGATGTCGCCAGTTATAACCAGTGGGTTGGTAGGAACCGACGACGCTCGCGCCAGAATTTATTCCGACCGCATGGCTGGGCATATTCACGATGACAGTCGCGATGCCATCCTTGAATACCGTTGCCATCGCTTGACCATTTGAAAGGGAGCCCCCGGCCGCTTCCCCCAGGATGTTTATCGCGTAGACAAAACCGGTCAGATACTGAGTCGTGTCGCCACACACGACATAACCTCGTTCGCCCGAGGAACGCAATCGGCCGGTCAGGAGACGCCGGATGAGTCGGAAGCGGCGGTTGCCGATGATGGTGCCGCTGGAATTAATGCCCAGTGCCGTCGTGTGGGTTCCGGATACGGGTATGCGGGAATAGGCGCCATCAGACCAATGCCACGCGATTAGCTTGTTAGTCGAGGTATGGTCATATCCAACCACCTCTCCCCGGTTGTTGATGCCGATTGCAGCGCCGCCCAGATCCGTCGGGTCCGCCAGAGGCAGGACCGTGAAACCCTTCCGGTCGTAGATAAACCAACGTGACGGTAGGTCGCCGGCCGAGGTATGGACAGTGCCGACGACCGCCCCAGAGTCGTTTATGCCGAACACCCGGGGCGTGTTGAAGTCGCGGCTTGGGAGGCCGGGCGGAACGCCAAGGATGGTGAGAAGGCCGTTGGACCACGCCGCCAGCGAAACAGACCCGTCAGAGTTGGCGATTCCGCCTGCGACCACACCGTTGTTATTGAGGGCCTCGCCGCCCGTGTTCGAGAACGGGATGAAAGGAAGTTGTATTACGTCGTACCGTTCGGCTGCAAAACAAGAGTTCATTGCGAGTCGCTGTTCGAAGGTCTTCAAATTTGCCCGCTAAGTATACCCCCGGTCTCCACCCAGCACGCTGAGGAATGGACGAATCTGCGTGAATCGAAAGTCTTCCTTTCACCGGCAATTCGTGCGCCGTTCCGCCGCGAACGACCACGCTGCGCTCGTTTGCAACTCGCGGCCGCACACATGTCGAGATCCAGGGTCTCAAGGTACAATGCTGCATCATTCAGATGAGTACCGGGTAGGACGGTGCGCCGTTGCAACTTCATCTCGGAGGGCGCCGGCGTAAGCGTTCGTAAGGAGTCGCGACGTGCAGCAGGAACTTCCACAAGCCGTGCTCGCCGTTCACCAGTATCCGCGGCAGCCGCAGTCGGTCGTCCGATGCCTGCGCCAGACCTCGCAGCAGCGTCATCGCCGAGGAGTAGCCGGCGTGCCGCACCAACTCGACAACGTCGTCGGTAAGGTGTCCAAAAGGATAAGCGAAATGCTCAATCGAGACGCCAAGCATGTTGCGCAACTCAGCCCGACTCCCCGCGATCTCGTCCCGCGCCTGCTCTTGCGGCAATTCATGCAGCCGCTGATGCGAGAGCGAGTGCGAGCCCACCTCCATGCCGGCAGCCAACCACTGGTCAAGCTGAGCGCGGCTCATCAATGGCTTTCTTTCCCGCAGATAGTCCGCGTCCCAGCGATTGTATGTCCCGACGGCGCTGCTGACGACGTAACAAGTGGCGCCGAAACCATACCGTTTCATGAGCGGCGCCGCCACGGTGAGCGTGTCGGCGTACCCATCGTCAAACGTAAACACGACACAACCGCGCGACGTGCCATTGCGCAGCCGGGCTATCCCTTCGCTGGTGGAGACGCCACGCAGGCCGAGACGGCGCAATGTCCACAGCTGCCGCTCGAAGCTCTCCGGGCTCACGTACAGCAGCTTGAAGGGTGCATCTTTGGGCGCCGTGGCCACGTTGTGATAACAGAGAATAGGAAGCGCCGACATGATCGATAGAATATTACCAGTAGTCTCAGTAAGCACGGGTGGAGCGCCATGAGCACCCCAAACGCAGGCCGGCATGCGCTTCTGGAACACGCCGCGCGTTGGCTGAAGTTACTCGTAGACCGAGGCCGCCGGTCCGATGGCTTGTTGCAGTCGGCGCAGACCTGGGAAGCACAGTATGCCGCGGGAAGGTGGGACTACCTTGGGCAGCTTTCCGAGTTGGCGCGTTTCAGCATACTGGCGGGCTATATCTGCCACCTGAAGCCGGGCGCGACAGTGTTGGATACAGGTTGCGGCCAAGGCGTTCTCTTGCGCAGACTCCCAATATCTTGTTACTCGAAGTATGTCGGGATCGACCTGTCGAGCAGTGCCATCTCGGTAGCGCAGGTGCACGGGAACGAGCGCAGTACGTTTTTTGCAGCGGACTGCGAGGAGTACTCGCCCGCAGAACAATTTGACGTCATCGTCTTCAACGAAGTGTTGTGTTGCCTGCGCGATCCGCTGCACACCGTGGAGCGCTATGCGCGTTCGCTGAACCCGGGCGGCCTCTTGTTGGTGTCGTTATGCACGGCCGCGCGGGGCAGTTCCACGATACTGCGGCGGCTCAAACGGGCATATGCAACCGTCGATGAAGTCCGCGTAGTCCACGGCGGCAGGGAGGTTTCCTGGGTGTGTACCGCGTTGCGCCCCGAGGCCCGTAGCGAGCGGTGACCCAGCCACTGGTATCGGTGATTCTGCCGACCTTCGGACGCCTGGAGTATTTGCGTCCGACGGTGGTCTCCGTTTTTCGCCAGACCATTCCGGATTGGGAACTCATCGTTGCCGACGATGGCTCGGACGCCGAGACTAAGGAGTATCTGGATACACTGGAAGCCGACAGCCGGGTGAGGGTCCTGTGGCTCACGCATACCGGCATCCCTGCGATCGTGCGCAATGCCGCGCTGCGCGAGGCCCGGGGCGAATACGTCGCATTCCTCGACTCCGACGATTTGTGGGCGCCGGATAAGCTAGCCCAACAAATCGCGACTCTGCGCGCTCGACCCCTGTGCCGCTGGTGTTATACGGGGATTTCCCACATCGATGGCTCCGGACAGCCCCTGACCGAGCCGCTGTTCGGGCCATGGCTTCCCTGTGACGGCGCAATCTTCGAGCGCCTCGTGACCGGCCCCGTGGTGATCCGCACTCCAAGCGTGCTCGCGGCGCGGGAATTGGTCGCGAGGGCCGGCGGCTTCGACGAGGCCATTCGCTCCGGCGAGGATTATGATTTGTGGTTACGGCTGGCCTTGATGAGCGAAGTGGCGCTGCTCGACCAACCACTCGTGCAAGTGCGTCGCCACGAAGCGAATTACTCCCGGGATTGGGAAATCGCCTTCACGGGACGCGATCACTCGTTGCAGAAATTGCAAGCGACAGTCGACTTCGACAGGCGCGAGCTGCTGCGCACGGAGCGCACGCGGAACGCGCTGACACTGGCTGCGAAGCACGCTTCGCTCGGTAATGTCGCCCGCATGTTGCGCGCGCTGTACGGCGCTCTGCCGTACTCATGGAGCAATCCCCTCTGGTGGCGCGCACTGGTGAAGACGCCACTGCGTCCCTACGTACCTCAACGCCTGGTTGACGCCTATCGCAGGCGGCGCGGCGCGGGGCTTTAACCGACCAGCGCCGGCGACTCGTCCGTCCGCAGTTCCCGGGCGGGTTCCGTCCGGTTCCAGATGAAATACAAGCAGCCTGCGAACATCGCCAGGAGAAGCCACAATCGGGGATAGGCCAGCACGGTAAGTCCGCCTCGCCCTTCAAATGGAGCGGTAAACCGATACGGAAAGAATCCGATGAGCGCGTAGGTTCCTAGAATGAAGTAAGCGCGGGCGCGGGCGCCCTGCCGAAAAAAGTAATCGACAAGCAGCCCTACCGGCAACCAGAGCAAGACGAAGTGATAGGTCGCGGTCGCCGGTGCCAGGAGCAAGGTGAGGACGCCGAGGAGCCCAATAGACGGCGCAGCTGCGTTTACGGCGCGGCTTCGCGCCAGTTTGACCAGCGTCGCGATGGCCGCCAGGAAAATCGACGCCTTAGCGATGATAACGCCAATGACTTGCAGACGAGGCAATGCAACCCATGGCTGCGGATTCAGTGTCGCATCGAACACGAACAGCCGCCGAAAGAGCGTATCGAAGGACTGAAAACTTGCGGTAAAGGGGTCCTGCATGCTGAGGTTGGCAACGAGATGACTTCCGAGGACGGAGGACAGGAAATCCTCGTGGATCTTCCATCCCAAGACGCCGATGCTGATCAATGCGACGGCCAGAATGGCGGTAGTTCCGCCCAGGACCAGCTTCCACTCCTTTCGAAATGCAAAGTAAGCGAGTATGACCACAGGAAAGTACTTAATCGGGGAAAAAACACCGAAGCACAGCCCGGCCAGCAGCGGTCTTCCTTTGACGTATGCGTAGTAGCCGAGGACACAAGACAAAGAAACCACGATGTACGGCTGTCCGAGACGCAATGCACCGCTGACGGCGTTGCCGGATAATAAGATGAACACCGCCGTATCGATCAAGCTCCACGATAGAATCCTGGCCAGTAGAACGATCGCACACACGAGGCACAGTACACTCACACAGGTCATAGCTCGCAGGGCATTTAGCGGCTGCAGTGGACTGAGAGGAAGGAGCAGCAATGCGGTGGGCGGCGGAAAGGGAGAGAATTTCCCTTGCGATGGCTTGCCTATCTGGTAATGCCGCATTTGGTCCTGAAACCAGGAGTTATCGTACAGCCGCTCGACGTCTCCTCCATCCGCCACGATTTTTGCGGCGGTGAAATAGCCGGGGAAATCGCTGTCGATTCTGGACATTGCCGGTACCAATCCGCGCGTCGTGAGAACGAACGCAAGGGCGGCAAACAGAAGAATCGCGACCGGTCGGTTTAAGAACAAGTGCATTTGAGATCGTACAAGATGATACGCAATACTAGTTGATGTCAATTTCAGTCATTATCGGCTTCTAAAGGGCATCGGAAACCAAGTTGCGCTATTTCGTTACCGGTTGCGCCGGCTTCATCGGTAGTACACTGACGGAGCGGCTTCTCTCCGACGGCCATGTGGTGGTTGGCTACGACAATTTCTCCACCGGGCAGGAGATTTTTTTGCGTGCCGCGTCCGAATCCTCAAGCTTTCGCCTGGTGCGCGGAGATGTTCTGAACCAGGCCGCCCTTGCCGAGGCAATGACAGGTTCAGATTTTGTATTTCACTTGGCGGCAAACGCGGATGTGCGCTTTGGTACCGAAGACCCGCGCCGCGATTTAGAGCAAAATACCGTCGCCACACATAATGTGCTGGAGGCGATGCGCAAGAATGACGTCGCACAGATCGCGTTCTCCTCTTCGGGTTCGGTGTACGGAGAGTCTTTGGCAATTCCTACACCCGAAGATGCGCCCTTCCCCACCCAAACCTCCCTGTATGGCGCATCCAAGGCGGCGGGGGAAGGCCTGATCACTGCCTACTGCAACGGTTTCGGATTTCGTTCCTACATTTTCAGATTTGTGTCGATTTTGGGCGAACGCTATACGCACGGCCATGTCTTTGATTTCTACAAACAACTGAAGGCTGACCCGGGCATCCTTCGGGTGCTCGGCGATGGCCGGCAACGCAAGTCCTATCTTTACGTGCATGATTGCATCGATGCCATGCTTCTGGCGATACAACGATCGGAGCGTGGAGTAAATGTCCTGAATCTTGGCACCGACGGCTACTGCGCGGTAAATGACTCCATCAGATGGATCTGCGAGACGCTCGGGGTAAGGCCGAGGATTGAGTACAGCGGCGGTGAGCGAGGGTGGATCGGCGACAACCCATTCATCTTTCTTGATACGACGAGGATTCGAGCGCTGGGATGGAAACCGCGGCTCACGATTCAGCAAGGCATCGTAAGGACAGTGGAATTCCTCAGAGCCAACCCGCACGTTCTCGAAACCCGCCAATGAATATCGGAGTCCTGGGCCTATGGCATCTGGGATCGGTGACCGCGGCCGCTCTGGCCGAATTGGGCCACCGGGTGGTCGGTCTCGATTTCGATGAACAACGGGTGACTGATTTGAACACGGGCGTCGCGCCTATTTTTGAAACGGGGCTAGCCGAGTTGATCGCGCGAGGCTTGGCATCGGGCAAGCTGCGCTTCTCTTCAACGATGAGCGACGCAGCAGATTTGGACCTGCTATGGATTACCTACGACACACCCGTCGACGCGCAGGACAACGCAGACGTGAATTTTGTTTTGCAACAAGTTGAGCGCGCACTGCTCGAAATGCGCACTGACTTGTTGGTGCTGATTTCTTCACAATTGCCCATCGGCTCGATTCATCGTCTGGAACAGACGATGAGGTCGCATGCGCCCAATCGGCAATGCAGATTTGCCTATAGCCCCGAAAACCTGCGTCTGGGGCATGCACTGAATGACTTCCTGCATCCCGCCAGAGTGGTCGTCGGGATTCAATCGGAGGCCGATAAAGTCCTACTGCAGCAAGTTATAAGTTCGATCACCGACTCGATCGAATGGATGTCGGTCGAATCGGCCGAGATGACCAAGCATGCCATCAATTCCTTTTTTGCGGCATCGGTCGTGTTCGCAAACGAAATCGCTTTAATTTGCGAGCGCGTTGGCGCGGACGCGAAGGAGGTGGAAAGAGGCTTGAAAACCGAACCGCGTATAGGCGCGCGCGCGTACCTGGCGCCCGGCGGCGCGTTTGCCGGCGGCACGCTGGCGCGCGACATCGGCTTTTTGAATCAAGTTGCGGGCGCGAATGACCTATCGACTCCACTTCTGTCGTCGGTGCTGCGAAGCAATGACGCACACAAATCTTGGGCGCAGAACAAGCTTCTTGATCTTTTTGCCGATCTCACGCGTTTGACCATCACGGTGTGGGGGCTTACGTACAAGGCCGGCACCGATACTCTGCGGGGCTCGATTTCGGTGGAACTTTGCGACTGGCTTGTTCGACAGGGCGCGACGATCCGTGTGCACGACCCCGCCGTAAAGGCTTTACCGGCGCGCTGGTCCGGTGTATTGCGCTGCTTTGATGACCCGATTGCCGCCCTTGAAGGGGCTGATGCCCTGGTACTGGCAACCGAATGGCCTGTATATCGCGACGTCATTACCGATGAGTCGATACGAACGCGCGCCGATCTTGTGGTGCTTGACGCAAATCGATTTTTGACCACCTTGGCGGATTCGAACGGATTGCTGAGGTACTTTGCGGTGGGCATGCCCGTCGAGGATCGGAGACACGATGCCTAAGTTACTTGAACAGCGATATGCCATTGTTACCGGTGCCAGCCAAGGATTGGGTTTTGAGATCGCGAGGAAATATCTTGAGGCTGGAGCAAGCTTGATGATATGTGCGCGCGACGCAGTGCTGCTCGAGCGTGCGACGCTCGAGTTGAAGACTCTGGCAGGAACCGGGCAGTCCGTGCTCGCGCTGGCCGCCGATGTCTCGCGAGCGCAGGATGTTGCGGCGATCGTTGGAACAGCGCTCAAGGAATTCGGCCGCCTCGATATTTTGGTGAACAATGCCGGCATCGCAGGTCCAATCGGCACTGTCGAATCCTCGGACTGGCAGGAGTGGATGCGCACGATTGAGATCAATCTGTTGGGTTCGGTCCTATTGAGCCGCGCAGTGTTGCCTCACTTCAAGCAAGCGAAACGGGGGAAAATCATCCAATTGTCGGGTGGCGGCGCGACCAATCCGCTGCCGATGTTAAGCGCATACGCCGCCTCCAAGGCGGCCGTCATCCGTTTCATGGAGACGCTCGCCGAGGAAACGCGCCCGCACAATATCGACGTCAATGCCGTCGCACCCGGCACCTTGGATACTCGGATATTGGATGAGTTCTTGGCCGCCGGTCCCGATCTCATCGGATCGGCATTTCATGCCCGCGCACAGCAGCACAAACAAGACGGCGGTGTGCCGCTGTCGAAGGGCGCGGAGCTTTGTGTATTTCTCGCCTCGCGACGCAGCGACGGCATCACCGGCAAGTTGATCAGCGCGGCTTGGGATCCGTGGCAATCACTGCCGGAGCATCTGGCCGATTTGAACGCGACTGATGTCTATACGTTGCGTCGCATCGTACCCAAGGATCGCGGCCTGGCTTGGCGGGACGACGAATGGACATAGCCATCATAGGGTGCGGCGCCGTCGGAAGAAAACGCGCCCAACAGCGCGGCAACGCCTCGTTGGTGCACTGCGTTGATACCGATTTGCCGCGCGCGGAACAACTCGCCTCTCTCGAGCCGGGCTGCACCGCGAGTACCGATTGGCGCCGGCTGTTGGATCGCAGCACCATCGATGCACTGGTCATCGCCACACCGCAGGACGTACAGGCGGAGATCGCGCGAGCCGCGATAGCGGCGGGAATTCATGTACTCGTCGAGAAGCCGGCGGCTCGACACGCCGATGAGCTGCGAGATCTCCCGGAACTTGCTGCGAAACACAATGTGCGGGTACGCGTGGGATTTAATCACCGCTATCACCGCGCGTTTCAGCAAGCAAGACGTCTGGTCGATTCCGGGATATTGGGGCCCTTGCTCTTCGTCCGTGCGCGCTACGGACACGGCGGCCGGCCCGGGTATGATCGCGAATGGCGTGCACAGCCGCCGCGCTCCGGGGGCGGTGAGTTAATCGATCAGGGCGTTCACCTGATTGATTTGGCGCGTTGGTTCCTGGGCGAATTTGTTGAAGTTAGCGGCTTTGCGCACACTTATTTCTGGGACATGCCGGTCGAGGACAACGGATTCATGCTGCTCAAGACAGCCGCGCGACAAGCAGCGTTCATGCATGTCAGCTGCACCGAATGGAAAAATACTTTCTCGTGGGAACTTTACGGTCGCGACGGCAAGCTTCAAGTTGAAGGGCTTGGCGGCAGTTATGGCGTCGAAAGGCTATTTTGGTACAAGAATCTGCCCACTATGGGGCCGCCGGAAACCACGATCTGGGAATATCCGATGGAGGACAACTCGTGGGGACTCGAAATGGCCGAGTTTCTGGACGATATCCGCAGCTCACGCGAGCCATCAGCAGGGCTGAGTGATGCGATCGCGGCGCTTACCGTGGTAGGCAAACTTTACAAGGATTCCGGATATGATCATCGCGCGTAGCCCGTTGCGCATTACGTTGGGCGGTGGCGGCACCGACCTTGCTTCCTACTACGCTTCCCAGGAGGGGTTTTTGGTTGCTGCCGCGATCGATAAGTACGTTTACGTCAGCGTCATGCGCCCTTTCAGCCCGGGCATTTACCTAAAATATTCGTCCCTGGAGCATGTCGAGAAGGTCGCAGACATCAAGCATCGCATCATTCGCGAAGCGCTTGCGATGCAGAACCTCGATACTCCGCAAATTGAGATTACCACCCTGGCTGATATCCCAGCAGGCACCGGCCTCGGCTCTTCCGGCAGTTTTACCACGGCCCTGTTGAAGGCGCTGTACACGCACCAACGCAAGATAGCCCACGCCCAAGAACTGGCGGAATTGGCCTGCGAAATCGAAATCAACCGCTTGGGCGATCCGATCGGCAAGCAGGATCAATTCATTGCGGCGTTCGGCGGAATTACCGCTATGACGTTCCACAGGGACCATCGAGTCACGGTTCAGCCTCTGCGACTTTCCCGTAAAACCATGTTCGATCTTGAAGACAATCTGCTGCTTTTCTTTACCGGCTTCAACCGCACCGCCGCGGGCATTTTGCAGGATCAGCATGCGCGATCACTGACGGGCGACGCCGATATGCTGCGCAATCTCGATTATGTGAAGGCGCTGGGCTATCGGAGCCGGGAAGCATTGGAATCCGGCCAATTGGAGCGATTCGGCGAATTGATGGATGAACACTGGGAGCAAAAAAAGCGCCGCTCCGACGGAATCAGCAACCCACAGATCGATAAATGGTACTCACTTGCCATGAGTAATGGCGCTATCGGCGGGAAGTTGGTCGGTGCGGGTGGCGGCGGCTTCCTGATGTTCTACGCGGCGGATCGCAGCCGGCTGCGGCAGACCATGGCTGACGCCGGCCTGGAAGAGGTCCGTTTCCGTTTCGACTTCGAAGGCACCCGGGTCGTTCTGTCCTGAGCATGTTTCCCGTTGCCATACTCGCCGGCGGACTCGCTACCCGGATCCATCCGATGACGCAAAACCTGCCGAAAGCGCTTCTCAGCATTGCCGGCAAGCCTTTCATCTTTCATCAACTCGAGTTGTTGCGGAAACAAGGCGCCGATCGGGTCGTTCTGTGTGTGGGTCATCTTGCCGAGCAAGTGGTCGCTGCCGTGGGCAATGGCCGCCAATTCGGACTGGCCATCCAATACTCGTTCGATGGCCGCGAATTGCTGGGCACGGGCGGTGCGCTCATGCAAGCCCTGCCGTTGCTGGGCGAGAGTTTTTTTGTCCTGAACGGTGATTCATATTTACGCTGTTCACTCGTTGAAATTCAAACGGCATTTGAGCGCGCGGGGCGTCCGGCGCTCATGACTGTGCTGCGCAATGATGGTCGGTGGGACAGAAGCAACGTCGTCTTCAGGAACGGTGAGGTGATCGAATACGACAAGACGCGGTGGCGATCGGACATGACCCATATCGATTTTGGAATATCGGTTTTGTCGAGCAGCGTCTTTTCGCGCTACGGAGAAACCAGGGCCTTCGATCTGGCGGACATTTGCCGGGATCTCGCGAGGATTGGCCAATTGGCGGCAGTTGAAGTCTCGGACCGCTTCTACGAGGTGGGCTCTGTTCAGGGAATTCAAGACACGGAAGCCTATCTGTCAGATCAATTGGTCAACACATGAGCTACACGCAAACTCACCTGCGGGAAGCGGCGGAGATCCTCCAGAAACTGGATACCAATGCTATTGAGAAAATCGCGGCGATGCTGGCGGAAACCAAGGCTTCGTCCGGCAGAGTGTTTTTTCTGGGAGTGGGTGGAAGCGCCGCGAATTGCTCCCACGCGGTGAACGATTTTCGCAAACTCGCCGGCATCGAGTGTTATGCGCCGACCGATAACGTGTCGGAACTGACGGCCCGTATCAACGACGACGGCTGGGAAGGCACGTTCGTGGAGTGGCTCAAGGTGAGCCGCCTCAACAGCCAGGATACGGTGTTTATTTTGTCCGTTGGCGGCGGCGACGTGGATAGAAATATCAGTCCGAATTTAGTCGCGGCGGCGCGCCACGCCAAGCTCGTAGGGGCGAGAGTGCTCGGGATCCTCGGCCGAGATGGCGGATACACCGCGCAAATTGCCGACGCAGCAGTCATTGTTCCGACTGTCAATCCGCTAACGGTAACGCCCCACGCCGAGGCTTTTCAGGCCGTGATTTGGCATTTGTTGATTTCCCACCCTCTTCTCAAGCTCAACGAGACGAAATGGTAGATCCAAGGCACCCTTTGCGGCCGGCCGTCTTTTTGGATCGAGACGGGGTCATCAATCGCGCCTTCACCCGCGCTGGAATCCCGCACCCTCCAGCCTGCGTCGCGGATCTTGAGCTATTGCCAAACGTCGTCGAAGCGGTGAAGGAATTGAAGTCACATGGCTACAGCCTGGTGGTGGTGACGAATCAGCCCGACGTGGCCCGAGGCATCTTTGCGCGCGAACTGGTCGAGGCCATTCACGAGCACCTCAAAGTCACGCTCGGCCTCGATGCGGTGTTCAGCTGCTTC
>Ga0070764_10000577_pt1 | contig 14535 bp, 15 predicted proteins | sample HubBroMetageWRM4_FD_67287 | JGI IMG/M metagenome (GOLD analysis project Ga0070764, IMG submission 67287) | Warmed soil microbial communities from the Hubbard Brook experimental Forest, New Hampshire - Hubbard Brook CCASE Soil Metagenome WRM 4 | ecosystem: Environmental > Terrestrial > Soil >... | reverse complement strand
TCAAAAAAGCCGGCGTCTGGGTCGCCGGCGCCGACCTGTCGGCCAACGCCGAGGATTTGGCACAAGCCGACTTCAACCGCGACTTGGCGCTCGTCATCGGAGCCGAGGATCGCGGTCTGTCGCAGCTGGTAAAGCGTGAGTGCGACTACTTAGTCCGGTTGCCAATGCGAGGGAAAGTGGCCTCCTTGAATGCCTCAGTAGCCGCCGCCATTCTTGTTTACGAGGCCTTAAGACAGCGAGAGTGCTCGCTTCGTCCTTGACGGGGGAGGGGGAACCTCCTATATACTTTACCTCGACGTGCCGCGCCCGACGGGCTGCGGCCTGCGCATGCGGCTCGTCTTTAACCACGAGGCAGACAGAACATTATGGCAGTGACCCATCCAGTCTCGGATGGAGTGGAGTACCAAACGCGGGTTGACGAGGACCTGGTCGCGATCGCGAAGACAGGCGACAACCTGGCGATGGAATACCTCCTTAATAAGTATAAGAACTTCGTCCGTATTAAGGCGAAGAGCTACTTTCTTATCGGGGCGGACCGCGAAGACATCATTCAAGAGGGCATGATCGGTCTCTATAAAGCGGTGCGTGACTTCAAGGCCGATAAGCTTTCGAGCTTCCGCGCTTTTGCCGAACTCTGCATCACCCGGCAGATCATCACGGCGATCAAAACGGCGACCCGCCAGAAGCACATTCCGCTCAACCAGTATATTTCGCTCAACAAGCCAATCTACGACGAAGATAGCGAGCGCACGCTGCTCGACGTCATGGCATCGCAGAAGACCTCCGATCCTGAAGAGTTGGTCGTCACCCAGGAAGTCTCCGACGACATCCGCCAGCGAATCCGGCAAAATCTCTCGGAGCTCGAGTCGCAGGTGCTCGAGTCGTACCTTGAGGGCAAGAGTTACCAAGAGATGGCGCGCGACCTCGGCCGTCACGTAAAGTCCATCGACAATGCGCTTCAGCGCGTCAAGCGAAAGATCGAAAAGAACCTCGCCGAGTTCGAGTTTCAGTAAGAGGCTCGTCGCCGCGCTGGTGCTCGTTGGCGCGGCGAAGCTCTCCGGAAGCTGGAGCAATGGTCCCTCGCTGCCGGTTGCGCGCAGCGAGGTCGCGGTAGCAACGCTCGACGATGATATCTATGTCATCGGCGGCTACGCCAATGGCAACGTCGATCAGGCGCTGGTTGAAGTCTTCGAACCGGCGGCGTACAAGTGGCGCGTCCTTGCCTCGCTACCGCGGGGCCTCAACCACGTCGCTGCCGTCGGCTATCGCGGAAAGCTTTACGTCTTTGGTGGATTCTCCGAGCAGAACAACGCCGCAGTTGCGGATGCACACGTCTACGATCCCTCCGCGAATAGCTGGACTCCACTTGCGCTGCTCCCACACCCGCTCGGGTCGGTTTCGGTCGCCGTGCTCGGGAACACGATCCAGCTCGCCGGCGGTCGCGACATACACAGCGTGCGAACGCATCTCGCCTACGATCCGGCGACGAACCATTATTCGGAACGAGCGCCGTTACCCATCGGGCGCGACCACATGGGTCTCGTCACATACGAAGGCGATCTCTACGCGATCGGCGGCCGGATCGATACGCCCGCGCATAACACCGCATACCTCGACATCTACGACCCGCGCAGCAACACGTGGACCGCGGGCCCGTCTATGCCCACTGCCCGCAGCGGCATGGCCGTGGCCGCGTTCCAGGACAGAATTTTTGCGATCGGCGGCGAGCAAAGCGGCATGAGCGCGGCGTTTAAAACGAACGAAGCCTACGATCCGGCGTCGAAGAGCTGGGCCGAGTTTGCCGCACTGCCCGAAGGTCGCCACGGTACCGGCGCTGCGGTCGTTGGCGGCCGCTTATATGTGCCGGGCGGCGCTCCCGTTCCCGGCGGCAGCCGCCAGAGCAACACGCTCCTAATCTTTGCACTCTAACTGGACCGATCGCGCCGCACTAGAGCGCGCATCGCACGCTCCCTTGTTATCCTGAGCGAAGCGAGCACGAAGTGTGGAGCGAAGTCGAGGACGGAGTTGCCTGTGTCACCCCTGCGCCTGTCGAAGGGTGGACGATGCGATCACGTCTCTTGCGATACTGCTCGCAGCGAATGCACTGACGAAGCGTGATGCGTTGATCGGAGGAGCCAAAGCATCGCAATCCAATAAATGCCGCCGTGGCTTTGTTAACCAAAGCGCAGCGCGCCTTTGCAAGGTACGGCGTTGCATCAAGTGATCTAAGGTGGACGGGTCGTCCGCCATCGGGCTTACGATTGCGTCGGGTGGACATGCTGCTCATCCCATTCAGCCTGATGTGGGGCGGATTTGCAATATTCTGGGAAACAATGGCCGTACGCGGCGGGGCGCCATTTTTCTTTAGGCTTTGGGGCATCCCGTTCGTTCTCTACGGTATCTACTTCATGATAGGAAGGTTCTTTTGGGATGCGTATCGGCGGAGCACCACGTTATACGGTCTGACTGCCGACTCTGCTCTTATATTACGTGAGGGTCTGGGTGGCTCGGTTCAACGAATATATCTGCCGGCGATCACCACAATCAGTCTCGACCTCGGTTCGGACGGTACGGGGACGATCTCATTTGGCGACAACCCGTCGCTCTGGCAGAGCCGTCGGAACTGGTCGGGTACCCCGGTCCCCAGCTTTGAAGGAGTTGCCGACGCTCAAGGCGTCTACGACCTCTGCGCCGCTTCGCAGGGTCACGTGCCTGTGCGAGCGTCTACCGCAGCGTTCTAACGATCTTGGCATAGAGCGTCTCGCGGTCGGCGATCGGATCAACGACGATCACTGTCGGCGCACCCTCGTGCGGCTCGATGCAGACGGTCACGCGACCGCGCGCGCAGATGTCCATGCAACTGGTGCTGATCGCGCGAATCGCGCCCCAGCGTCCATCCGCCTTCAGCCGATCTTTCAACCAGTTGCGGAGATGGAAATCGCCGATTTGCGCGGCAATCTCGGGATCCTCTTCCGGTATGCGTTCTTTGAAGCAGCGTTCGCAGACGAGGACGAGGCCGCGCTGCGACCATTTTGGCTTGACGGATTGCATTTTGCAGAACTAGGTCGGCTGGAGTGCTCCGAAGATATTGCCCTCGGGATCCTTAAAGTATGCGAGAAGCCCGATAGCGGGAATCTCGTGTTTCTCGACCGCGACGGTTCCGCCATTTGCGGTAATGGCTGCATACGTATCGTCGAGTGAGTCTACGGTGATTGTGCAGACGTAGGCGTTGACGGGAGCACCCGAATCCGGTCGCGCACCCTGGCGGCGCATGAGTCCTCCGTCGATGCCGGTCCCTTCGCCGGTTGCGACGAGCCAATAATCGAACGGCCCATCCCACTTCGAGATTTTCCAGCCGAAGACGGCCGAGTAAAACTTGGCGGCCGATTCGGGATCGGCTGCGTGAATCTCAAAATGAACGACGCGCGACACGTACAACCAGCTTTCAGTGGACGGTGAGTGATGGAGCCGACGGTGGGATTCGAACCCACGTGTCCTTTCGGAGCTGCTTTACAAAAGCAGTGCCGTCGACCGCTTGGCTACGTCGGCAACAAAAATTCCAATTGCCGCGGTGTCCTTTCGAATACCTCTAGAGTCAAACATGCTGGCGCAGATCCCATCAGGTCAGGGAAAATCTCCGTGCTAGTACTTGCACTAAGACGGTGTGCTCGGCCGTGTCCTCGATTTAGCGCACGAAACGTCGGAGTAAGCGCGTGGCAGTTAGGGCATAGGAGAGTAAGGTTGGTGAGGCGGCTATTCTGCCAATTGCCGTCGATGTGCTCTACCTCGATTGGAACCTTGCCGGTTTTCGGGTGACGCCGAGACCAACCGCACTTAAGACAACGCTCACCGTAGTAATCCTTCAATACGCGGGAAAGGAACTGTGGGGCGACGTATCCGAAAACGCCCCCACTTTCCAAGAATGATTCGGCTCGGCATCTGTACGTATGCCAGCGGATGCAGTCAGACATACAGCGCTGACCTCTTGGAGGCTCTACTCCGTTCCGTCGCGACCTGTGGAAAACAGTCATAGGTCTCTTTTGAGCAACATGGCTGCATTTGATGGAGCAATACTTTAACGCGCCGTACTTTAGTTCGTTGCCGCATCCGGCAATCGAACACTTGCGGAGTTGGCCAATAATCACGTATCTATGATGCATCGACTCTATGCCACACGTATGGCAGTGTTCGAACTGCGTACTAAATTTCTCTCGTAGGCTATATCGTCAGGACCAAGTCGATCGCGTCGCGCATGCGGATATTGTTAAAGCCGAAAATCGGAACCGATGGTTTTATGCGTCGAGCAATCTCGACACCGCCAATGCGCAGCGCGTGAAGCCGGAAACCGCGCTTCTGATAAAATCGCATCGCCGCAGTGTTGACGTTCGTCCTGCCGACGAGCAACTGCTTTGTGCCATGCGAACGCAGGTCGGCGATGGTCGCGCCGAGCAACGCGCTGCCGATGCCGGCACGGGAATGCCTTCGCGCTCGCCAGCGATTAGCGCCGGCAGATCGAGCACCCGTTGCTCCGCGCCGCGCACGATCAGCGGACCCCGCCCCACTCGTCGCGGAGAAAGGCCTCGAACCACACGCGATCCTGCTCGTTTTTTGAGCGTACGATCCATCGCGGGCTCATGCCCGCGCCGCCCCGGGCAGCGGGCGCTCCCAAAGCACGCGCGTGTAGAGCGTGCGAAAGCCGCAGCGAAGGAAGTTACGCTCGGAGTTGCTCGCCGGCCGAGCGGTAGCGCGCAGCAAGCGCGCGCCGGCATCATGGGCCCGCGCGATGCGATCGGCAATCATCGCTTGGTGCCATCCGCGCCCGCGATGAACCGGCAGCGTCGAGCCGGCAAAGAAGGCCGCGCACTCTCCCCGCACATCCATTGCCGCGGTTGCCACGATTGCCGCTCCGTCGCGTCCTTCGAGCGCGATGCAACCCTCCGACGATGACAGAATCCCGGCGATGAGTTCGTCGCTTGGAGCAGCGGCGCCGTCCATGAACCCCTGAGCCGATGCGCGCGACCACGCGGCGAGATCCGTTGCAACGCCGATTCGATCGTCGCGGCGCGCGTGCGAAGCGAGATCGTCGCTCGCGAGAACGTTCTCGTATTCGCTGGGCGCGTAACCCGCCGCGGCCAAACCACGGGCAAGCTCCGGATCGCTAAACGGTGTTACGAAAATGCGAGGCGTTGCGCCTCGCGACTCATAGAACTCCGTGATGCGCGCGATTTCATCTTCCACTAACGGTGCCGAAACGGCGATGCCGTATGCTTGAGTGAGAGGAGAATCGATTCCGGTAAAGGCGACGAGTCCTCCGGCAATTTCGATGCTTTCGGCGGACGCGGTAGGGTAGAGCCGTTGCACCGTCGCGATGCCGCTGCGGATACCGGCGACCTCGGAAAGGCGGATGGCTTCGTTGAGTTCCCGCGTCAGCAACATATCTGTACCCGTCTTCCTCGCCACCGCGTTCGCCGTCTCCCTTGTTGGCTGCAACGCCGGCGGCGTCGGCCCGGTCGAGCCGCATGAAACGGCCGCAACGGGTTGTGATGCCTCACCATCCGCCTTAGTTCCGGCAGCGACGGCGCCGAAACGCGTCTATCAGCCGGATTGGGCGGGCCCCGTGCTCTTCGCGCCTGGCCAAATCTCGATGAAGATTCCGGCGCACCGCTTCTGCGCCGTCGAGGGCGAGTGGATCGTGCCATTCGCAAAACCGACGATTAACTGCTCCAACCGCGACGAACCAACCGATGGATCTTCGCTTTGGATCGCTCTCGACGGCTGGAGCGGCACCTTTAAGGCACACTTTAAGCGCGGCGGCAAGTGGCATACCTACGACTCCACCGATATCTTGCAGGCCGGTTCGGAATCGGACGTTCCGTGTTACCATGGTGGCCCGCTCGAGAAGTATAAGACGTCGTCGTATTTTTGGATTGAGTGGGCAGGCGTAAAGAACATCCCGGTGACCCCGCACCATCGAAACCTCACGCTGCGCCCGGGAGACAAGATCTACGTGCGAATTGCGGCCGACACGAGTGGGCCGCGTGCCTGGCAACAAGCGACGCTCTGGCTCGTCGACGAAACCAGCGGTTTCTACCTGCCGCCGCGCACGTTTCACTCCGGCTGCGTCGATTGCGGCACGCCGTTTGCGCGGCCCGCGACGCTCTTCGGCAACACCGCCGAGTGGATCGTCGAAGCGACCTTTTACAGCTCCTACAAGTCGTCGCTGCCGAACACGCTCGACGATTTTGGAACCGTCCAAATGACACACGTGGACGCAACTGACGAGGATGGAAGAACTTATGATCTAACGCGGCCCCTCGGCGCCACGCCCAACGTCGATTGGATGACTTGGAACGGCGTGCCGCTTTCGGAGAACGGCACGCTGCTGGCGTGTGCGACCATCGATGGCCCTCGAGAAGTGACGTTTGCGCGCGCGCCATACGCGATCGCCACGCCCGGCGATCAGGGGAGGCTCGAGCCCAAGCCCAAACGCTGTCACTGAGTCGGTGCTCCGAGGCGTCGCCTGCGGTGGAGTCGAAGCGCACCCCATGAAGATTGATATACGATCCTTTGCCCTGCTATTGCCGCTCGTCGCGCTCGGCGCTACCGGGACTCCGGCGACCGTTACGGTGCAGGCATCGAACATCAGTTTCAGAGATGCGTTCGCGGCCTGTCCGGCGGGCACGATGGCCTCGATGTCATTTTCGCTCAGTCACCTCCGCATCGCGCCGGCGCCTGGGGTCGAATCCGACATCGATGACGCGAATCCGAACGCGCAAGTCATTATGCTCACGGGTGAAGGCAAAGCGGCAACGGTGACCGCGAACGCGGCCAAACATACGCTAACGGCCAAACACGTCACCCTCGTTTCAGCGCGCCGCGCCGCGTGCATCGCGCCCGAGTAGCGCTTGCGGACGCTTACGTGCCGGCGACGATCCAGTCGCGAATGACGTATTGCGCGCCGGTGCTGGTGACGGTCATTATGCCGTCGCCGACGGCGTCGGTGCGGAAGGTCGCGAGTTGCGTGCGATCCTTGATGATTGTGCCGTTGAGCGCGAAGCGACGCCGATTCGTTTCGGAGGCGGCGTAGAGGCTTTCGCCGCTGGAGAAGCGTCCGCCGGCGACGTTCAGACTTTCCAGCGTTCCGCGACGGAACGACATCGCGATCGGTATTGAAAAGGCGCTGGCCGAGGTGCCGCCCCGTAAGACAAACGGAGGTACCATCATCGGGCAGGTGACGCCCGACCCGCCCCGCCCGATCGAAAGCTCGCCAATCGGGCCTTGCACTACGGCGCCGCTGGCGTTTGCCAGCCACGTCGCGGAGCCATGGCCATCGGTGGTTCGGGAGCCGCCGGAGAAGGCGCCGCTCTCCCAGCCGAAGGCCTCGTCAAGCGATGGAATCCCTCTCGCGCTATAGCCTGCCGAACCCTGACAGAACCCAGTGACGTAGCCGGCCCCTAAGCGCATCACCGTGACCGATCGCGAGACGACCTGCTTGTTGCGGGCGGCGGTCGAGTGCCGAACTCCGGCCAGCGCGCGTTGCTGGGCGCTGACGTCGCGAACGTACGAGCCAAGGGCATCGGTGACGGCGATCGCCGTCCTGGCGCTTTGGGTGGCGGAGCTGCGGTGGGCGTCAAGCGCGTCGGCCGCGTCGCTTACGGTCTGGACGCCGTCGGCGGACGGCAAAGAAACCCCGGTTTGGCCGAGGGTGCCGCCGCTGCAGCCGGCGAGACCTAGCCCTAGAAGGGCGGCAACCGCGAAGGTCGCCAGACGAGCCATCTCGTGCAGACTCCAAAATTAGGTAGGCGAGTTAGCTATGGTCTCCATGGTAAGTTACCGGTTTAGGAGGGCACATGAGAGGCTCATGAGGAGACCTCTGCCGGATAACCGGCGTCACCGCCGAGGAGCCCATAGCCTTACTATCGTACCCTGGTGAGCCCCCCATGCCAAGGGGTGGAGTCGTGGGTAGGTGGCCGAGTGGTTAATGGCACCAGACTGTAAATCTGGCGCGCGAAAGCGCTACGCTGGTTCAAATCCAGCCCTGCCCAGTGTTCGCGGGCGTTGCATAGTGGTAATGCCCCTGCCTTCCAAGCAGGAGTCGCGGGTCCGATTCCCGCCGCCCGCTAACCTAAAAAGCCTGACGGCATCCGAGGGGAAACTCTTTTACTACTTAATTTGCGTGATGCCGGTTAAGTGCGGGGCGATGCTGACGGTTACGCTGCCGTCACCCCAGTCCCCGGAGAAAGATGGTAGGTTCGCGAGAGTTTTGAGAGGGTCGCCACCGGCGGGATAATGGTAAAGCTGAATCTCTGTACCCCAGATTTGAACGCCAATGATTTTTGAGCCGTGAATCCAAAACCAGCCGACGTACCCCATTTGGTCGAGCTTGACTGTGTCCACATAGTGCGCGACGTTACCGCGAATGGCGAATCGTGGAATCAGATTATTCCATCCTTGCGCAATCGCTAAGTAGGTACCGTCCCATTGAAGTTGCAGGCCACCATATGGTTCGAAGTAGTTTCGCAGCGAAATCCTCCGAACTCTGGTGTCTCCTTTCGGGAGCTCACTAAGCCCAAAATGACCATATGGAGGACCCGGTCGCGCGCCGGGGCGTATTCCATCGACGAAGAGGTTTCCGCTCCCGTCGTAGGTGCAGAATAAAAAGTTGTTCAGAGCGCCTATTTTATATGTGTGCGGCGCTCCTGTGGCCCCCGTGTAGATGGCGAGGCTATCGGGAAAGCCAACTACAGCAAGATTGCCGGTGGTCGCGTCAATCGAACAGTCTACTGGCTTTACGCCTGGGTCATATAGGGTTGAAATTGGCTCCGAGCCGCCATGCGCGTATTCCGTAATCGTGCCTTGTCCCCAATCTGGTATCCACACGTTGCCAGCGTGGTCACTACAAAGCCCTTCTGCGGCGTCAAATCCCGTAAGTTTACCGACTAGTTGAGCTAGCGAGTACGAATAGACATAAACGTTAGAAGCGCCATCTGAGATATAAAATAGGTTTTCATTTTTCGCTTCTGGCAGCATCCACGAGCCGTCGTGCTTCATCTGCGCAACAAGCGGATCGAGGCTCTGTGGGAGACTCTGCGGAACGGTGCCACTGCCTCCACATCCCGCAACGAACAACGCCATAGCGAATCCGGCGAGGCTCTTTAGATTGCAGCGATTCATGCTTCCGGCTCCCAATTCTAGTAGGTTCGCTTCAAAGCGAGTTGAGCTAGCGTACCATGCCGCCCAGCATGTCAGAAGATCACACCGCAAAAAGCGGGTCAATGGTCCCACACGCATGGAGCAAACGAACTATGTGCCTCGTTCTTCGTGGATTAACTATATCGGCACCAAAGGACACATCGTCGAGTACTTCGGTGGCTTGAGCGCGAGCAAGTGTGCGGGCACGGTGCTCGGCGTCACGTTCAAGTTTCCCGGCGGCATGGTGCTCGAAGCGTCACCAAAAAGCTCGGGTCCGGCCAGCGCGGTCGACGGCGAAAATCTCGCTCCGTAAAAATCGCGGTTAATCCGCGTTAACGCATTAACGAATATCGCGAGACCTTGGTCGCCGGAGCTAACTTATTCGTTCAAATCGCTTTTAAAGTGACAAAACGTTTGGTTTGTTCTGTTGCCAAGGCCTCGGTCTATTGCCCCCCGAGGAGAGGGAGGCTCTGCTCCTTGCCGAACGCATGCCTCCCTTGCTTCAGGTGGCTCTATCTATGAGGATAGTGCCGCCTGCGCTTTACAATATAGGAGAACTCGACATGCGCTTATCGATGGCGACTGCGATTAGTGTTGCTCTGGCGGCAACACTCTTTGCCGGTTGTTCCAGCTCATCGCAGCAGGGTTCGACCCTGCCTTCCTCCAGCGTGAGCCAGCCGATGGGGAAGAGCGGTCCCCCTCATTGGCAGATTCCAACTCGTAAGATCAGCCCACTCGAGCTGCTGAAGCTGCAAATCGCGGGCAAAGTTCCGGGCCCGGGCATGCGGGGGGCCCTCAAGCGGCAGCTCCAGCGCCTCGAAGGCAAATCGCGCCCGCAGTATCATTTCCGTAACGACGGCGGCGGCGCGAAGGCCTGGTCCGACGATACCGATTTCGGCTATCTCATCGGACTCAGCAAGAAGTTCACGAGCGTTTCCGACATCAACGTCGAGAGCAACGGCTGCTTCGACCCGATCACCGTCAAAATCGACCACAGCCATAACATCTGGACGGCCTGCGAGGAAGGTCCGGCGGGAGACGCAGGCGCGGCTCAAGAGTACAGCAGCACCGGCACGCTCATGAGCAGCTACAACGTCGGGTGCCCCAGCAACATCTCGCCGAGCCAATGTTATGAATTCTTCAGCGAGACGTTCGACCAGTTTGAGAACTCGAGCAATGTCTTCGCGACGATGACCTACTACGAAAACTGCGGCGTATCGACATGCGACGAAGGCTACGGCTTCGAATACTGGCCAAATGGTAGCCCGTCGTCTCAACCGACGCTCATCAACGTCAACGGGCTCATCCCTGGCGTCGACGTCTTTGGCATCTACTACGCCGACATCGACAGCTCGGGCAATATTTGGTTCGACTACGAAGGTGAAGACAGCACCTATCCGTATACCTGCTGCTTCGGCATCGCCGAAGTTCAAAACCCAACGACCAGTCCGACCGTTGTCTCAATCGCACCTCCGGGAACGCTTGATTTCGCGGGTGGCGTCTACACGAGCAACGGCAGCAGCCGTGTCTGGGCGACCGACCAGGAACTCCGTACGACGACCGAGTGGACCGGCGGCGTTGCCGGTACCGTCATCGGCCCGACCGCTACGGACATCGAAGGACTAGGCGACCCGATCGCCGGCGGCTTCAACTCCACCGACACCAAGGCCGGTTTCGGCGACGCGTATGGCTGGGCCGATGCTTGCACCATCGCAACCAACATCTGCAAGGTCCATCCGAGTGCCGACATGCCGGATGGTTCCGAAGGCTTCGCATATCAGCCCTCGGACAAGTAATCCACCGCACGCCCACCCTCGTCGGGTAGCAGCGTAAAAAAACGGGGTCCGCTGTGGCGGGCCCCGTTCTCAATTTATGCCGGCAGCAGCGGCATTTACCAAAATTATGCCCAGCTTTAAAAAGCGTTAACGCGGACAGTGGGTAAGAGTGCAAAGCGCTGGGTTTGGGGTGATGGAGTGCACCCCGGACCCAGCAGCTACGACTCCGTTATGCGGTGGGATGTTGCGGTTCACGCGCGAAGGCTGTCCCATGCGCAACAGTTTGGTGACGCTGGCTGCCGCGGCTTCGGTCGCGTCAATGGCGGCATGTTCTAGCGGCGGGTCGGGAGGTCTGAGCACCGCACCGAACCTCTCACGCTCGGGTATCGCGAACGTTGGCCTTATCCGGCGCGGGCGCCAGATCGTGCGGCAACGCGTCCGTCCTGATAAGGGGGGACCGAAAGAACTTTTCGTCGACGACCTCGGCAAGAACGCAGTCAAGATTTTTGCTAATTCCAGTTGGGCCCGCAAGGGCAGCGTGACCAAAGGCATCGACGGACCCGGTGGTAACTGGGTCGATAAGAGCCGCAATTTTTACGTTGCCAACTATCAAGCCGACAATATTACCGAGTACGTGCCGGGCGCGAAGGTGCCGACGTTTACGTACGCGAGTGGGATGAACGATCCGGTGGGCGTGACGACCGACTTCGCTGGGAACGTCTATGAAGCCGATTTCGCGGGCGGCTTCGTGAACGAATACGGCAAACATAGCGACTCCGTTATTGCGACCTGCAGCCCCGGCGGTTCGGTCGAAGGCGTCGCCGTGGACAACAGCGCAAACGTGTTCGTGGATTACTACACCGGCAGCGAGGGAAGGATCGTCGAGTACTTCGGCGGCTTGCGCGCAAGTGGTTGTAAGGGCAAGCTGCTCGGCGTGACGTTCAAATACCCCGGCGGTATGGTGCTCGATCAAAAGGGCGATCTGTATGTCTGCGATCAGCTCGCGCCGAGCGTCGATTTTATCAGCTATCCGTACAAGAGCGTGACCAAGCAGCTCGGATCTGGCTGGGTGGAACCGCTGCACGTGACGGCGAGTCGCGTGCTCGGTCAGATCTACGTCGCGGATTATGGTGCCGGCGACGTCCAGGTGCTTGCGATTCCCAAAGGTAAGCTCGTCGCGACGTTGGGTCCGGGCGACGGCCTCTCGTTGCCGTCCGGGGCGGTCGACGGAGTGAACCTGGCTCCGTAAAAATCGCCGCTTTCGGCGAAAGAGCTTCGGCTTTTTTGCTTGCCGAGGGAAACGGAGAGGGAGGGTCTGCAGCTTGCCGAATTCATGCACTCTGCTTGAGGTTGCTCTATTCTAAAGAGATAGAGCCGCCTGGCTCTTATGCCTAGGAGAACTCGACAACATGCGCTTATCATTGGCGGCCGCGATATGCGTCCTCTCCGTCGCATTACTCGCCGGATGCTCCGCCTCATCGGCGGGAATGGGAAGCTTGCCCGGCTCCTCTAACGTCGGGCAACCGATGGTCCGCGCAACGCTCCCCTATACACCGAGGGGCGGCATTAACCCCAAAGATGTACTGAGACTGCAAGCAGCCGGAAAGATCGGCTACCTTGGCCCGCGCGCTGAAGTGGAAAAGGCTCTGCGGCAAGTCCAAGCGCATCCGCTTCACGTTCACTCGAAAAAAGGCAGCGCCGCGGGCATCTTGGCCTCGCTGACCTACTACGATTACATCCTCGGCATCAACAGTAAAGGCACGGCCGTCACGAAGGCCTTCCAAACCACCGGTTGCACCGAGCCGTACGGCGTCAAGGTCGACCACTCGCAAAACATTTGGGTCGGCTGTTATGAGGGTGCGAACAGCACACCAACGGCGCAAGAGTATAACTCGAACGGCACGCAGCTGGGCTCGTATAACGCGTCATGCCCGTTGAACTGGCAGAGCACGTCAAACACGACCTGCAAAGACTACTTCTACGGCTACTCAGGCTATGATTCCGCTACCGATTCCAGCCACGTCTTCGTGGATGGTTTCTTCTACGGCTACGACTGCAGCACGCCGAGCTGTCCGTATACGGAGGGCAGCGGCGTCGAGTACTGGCCGGCGGGCCAGCCATCGGCGACCCCGACGTTGGTTTTGCTGCCGTACAATTCACCCGTCCAAAACGTCTATTACATGGACGAAGATACGTCGGGCGATCTCTGGCTCGGCTTCTACGGGTGCCTGACCTCCACGTGTGGCTATGGCCTTGGCGAAATCACCTCGGCGACGACCAGCCCGACGTTCACGGTGATTGAGAATCCCGGCACGTACCAGGCAAACGGCGGCGTTTACGTGAGCAACGGCGGCAATACGCTCAATGTCCTCGATCCGGAGAGCCGTATAACGTATCAGTACAGCCTGCCGCTCTCGCCAGGCGGTTCGCCGGCTAAGAAGCTCGGCCCGAACGCTCCGTTCGGTTACCCCGAAGGGATCGGCTTCAACTCGACCGACAAGAACGTCGTGCTTGGCGACGAGGCTGCCTGGCTCAACCTCGGTACGGTGGCTTCCAATAACTGGAAACAGACCAAACCGGTGCTGGTGATCTCCGACCTCTTCGGTGCGGCATACTCTCCCTCCGACAAATAAGCGCCTTCGGTGGAGTCACGGCTAGCGCCCCGTTTGCCTACCAATCGTCGTCGGGATTTTCGTCGGAGATCGGTTGATGCAAGAAATACGCGGCCGAATGCTTGCTGGCAATGTGCTTGAAGGGTCGCGGCGATTGCTTGAAATCGAAGCAATCGGCCAGCGGATTGGCACGTTTGTCCGTCGTTCCGAGCGACGGTAAATCGAACGTCTGCTCGACGAACTTTAGAATGCTGCCGAACTCGTAGTGCACGTGCGAGACGTAATGCGCCTTCGCGTACGGCGAGATGACAATGAGCGGAACCCGGAAACCTAGCTCGTATGAGTTGTAGGCCTTGGGCGCAACGTGATCGTAGAAGCCGCCCCAATCGTCCCACACCACGAAGATTGCAGTGGACTTCCAGTAGCTGCTTTCGCCCACGGCATTGACGACCGACGCGACCCAGGACGGCCCGCTACCGTCGGTGAGGCCCGCGTGATCCGATTCGCGCGCAGTCGGAGTCACCCAAACGATGCTCGCAAGCTGCCCGTTTGAAATGTCGGTGAGCACGTCGGCCGGGCGTCCGACGACGTTCTCATATGAAGCGCTGTGGCGGATGGGCAGGATAGCGTCGGGCGCGTGCCAAGGGCCGTCGGTGCCGCCGGCCTGATAGTAGCGCCAGCTCACGGAGTTACTGTTCGCGAACGCTAACAGCGAGGTGCGGTCGAAGCACGGAAAGACCGATTTGTCTTCGTTTCCATATTGGTCGATGACGGTGCCGAGGGAGCCCGTGGGCGAATCGCAGCCGCCGGTAAATCTTCCGGACGGGGCGCGCGGCTCTTCCGATGCGCGCAGGTTCGAGCCATCCTGAATCGTTGAGGTTCCGCTGAGCAAATACTGATGCGCCGGAAAACTCGGGCCTTGATTCGATTCGAACATTCGGTCGGCGAGCACGTTT
>Ga0070764_10000574_pt1 | contig 14548 bp, 10 predicted proteins | sample HubBroMetageWRM4_FD_67287 | JGI IMG/M metagenome (GOLD analysis project Ga0070764, IMG submission 67287) | Warmed soil microbial communities from the Hubbard Brook experimental Forest, New Hampshire - Hubbard Brook CCASE Soil Metagenome WRM 4 | ecosystem: Environmental > Terrestrial > Soil >... | reverse complement strand
GGAGGCAGTCGCGGTGTTGCCCCCAGCCGGGCCCGTAGTGAGCGCGTTCGCTGCGATGGTGCTCGTGTAGTTTCCTGCCACCGTGCTGGAGACTGGCAGTGTGACCGTGCAACTGCCGTTGGCAGGAATGATGGCCCCCGTGAGCGCGATGCTAGTCCCGCTGGCGACCAGGGATACCGTCGTTCCGCCGCAGGTAGTGGCGCCGGTGCCCGTAACGCTCAGCGACGCAGGCAACGTATCGATGAAGTCCGATTGCGTCAGGGCGAATGCATTCGAGTTATTGAACGTCACCGTCAGCGTGGACGCGATGCTGGGTCCAGTCGTCGCAGGCACGAACGCCTCGGTAATTGTGGGCGCCGCTGGAGCCATGGTGACTGCGGTCCCGCAAGAGTTGGTTCCCGCTGAGGTTGGTGCGGCGCTCGTCGCGCTGGTGGCCCCGACTGTGACTGTTGCGACATCCGTGCCACCCTGCGAATCGGTGACCGTGAGCGTCAGGGTGCCAGCACCCGTAACGGTAACCTGCGCAGTGTTGGCACCCGAAACGATGGTGAGACCGCCGCTGGCGGCCCACGCGTACGATTGGATGCTGCGATTGCAGGCAGCCGCACTGGCACTCGCTGAGAAGATGACCGAGCTGTTCGCCGTATACGACGCTGGAAACGAGACGGCGGCAATTGGATTGAGTGCAGCGTTTACAGCGCTCAGTGCGTTCACCATGCCGGTGCCGCACTCGCCCGTGGCGGGACAGGAGCATTCTTCCGTACCCGTGACGGAGGCCGGACAAACCGGCAGGGCGAGTGTGTTGACCGGAAAGGGGGTGGCGCTCGATTTGAGCCGCGCAACGAGTTGCTTCGGCGTCAGGTTCGCGTTGACGGAGCGCATGAGGCCCGCGATGCCCGACACGATGGGGGCCGAGAAACTGGTCCCCAGGTTGCTGTTCGTCTCATTGGTGTAGGTGTTCTGGCCTGGAACCGTGGTGCCCAGATTCGTCGTGGTATCGATGGACTTCAGGCACGCGCCGACGGTGTTGACGCAGTTACCGGCGGGCGCCGAAATGCCGACCTCGGGACCGAAGCTGCTGTAGCCCACCTTCGTACCGACGTTACGCAGGCCGGCTACGGCAATGATTCCGGGAACTGAGACGCTGCAGTTGGCGGGCGCTCCCACCGCGCCGCTGGCGTTACCCGCCGAAATCACGATCAGCGCGCCCATGTTGGTTACCGCGGTAAGGGCTATCTGGTAAGCACTAATGCAACTGCCGGTGCCTCCCAGGCTGAGGTTGATGATGTTGGCAGGGTAGGGGTTGTCGGGAACCGGGTTGCTCTGCGTGGCCACCGACATTCCGGCGGCCCACTCGATACCGGCAATGATGTCCGAGTCATAACCGCTGCACTTGCCGAGAGCCCGTACGGGCAGGATCCACGAGCCCCATGTCATGCCGGCGATGCCGACGTCGTTGTTGGTGATGGCCCCGAGAATGCCGACCACGCGCGTTCCGTGCCAGGAGCTGTTTGCGACCGGGCAACTGCTGGCGGGAAAAAGCGAGTTCTGCTGATCGGTAGTGGAGATCCAGTCGCCGGGATCGGACGGATCGGGATCCCACCCGTCGCCGTCATTGGCGATCAGGTAGGTTCCGAGTGGCGCTCCGGTCGAGGGATTCTCATCTTCGCCCACGAAATCGTAGCCGGGCAGCAGTCTGCCCCCGCCGCCTAGTCCGGCGCGCAACAGATCGGGGTGGTCGAATCGTACGCCCGTGTCAACGTCGGCGATCACGGTGCTCGTGTTCCCCGTGGTAATCGCCCAGGCCGACACCGCATCGGTCGCCGCCAGGTCACCGGTGGTTTGGTTGGGCGTCTGCATGTACCACTGCCCGCTTGCGCCCGTCGTGGGTACGAACAGCGGGTCGTCAGGTAGCGACAGTGCGTAACGGCGTTGGTCGACGTCAGCGAACTGAACCGCGGGATCGGCCCGCAGGTTGGCCAGTGTGGTCTCGACATCGACTCCATACAGTGTCTGTTTTAGGAAAATGACGTGCATGCTCGGCGTGAGCTGGCGGGACTTCGACATGGCGAGTCCGACCCGCGCGACGAGGGAGGAGATGTCGGCAACCGAGGTTTTTGCCTGCACGAGCGTCATGCTTTGCGTGCGGTCGCGAGGCTTGAATGTCTGCGTCACCGAGTTGTCGGCGGTGGCGCGAAAGCCGACGATAATGCGGCTCATTTCCGGGCCGATGCTGACCGGATAGGTGCGGACCGGGTTGTATTCCGCGGCCCCTGCGGCCACGGTGGCTCCCAGCCCCAGCACGAGGAGTAGCCCGAGAATGCGCTGCATGTTGATCCTTCGGAGGAATGACGTTGCCCGCAGTCCGGCACTGCTACTTTATGCTAGTGCGGAAGTGCGGTAGACCGCACAATATTCCGTCACTTTCGCCAACGCATTCACATTCCTCGGGGGCGCCCCAGTAAATTCTTAACGGATCGCACACACCCGACCCGTACACTCCTTCGTTACTCGTGCGTTGTGCGTGCAGCACCTTGCCGCGCGCAGGGATGCTGTGACGCCTCGCTTACGATTTGCAACGCCAGGAGGATTGCCATGTACAACCTGGAACTGGGTGAACTGTCCCACGTCACCTCCGGCGTTGATCATTTTCTAGTGAATCCCCACGGCGACACCGATGGCCTGGTTTTGACCAACGGCCTGGAGGTGCATTTCCCGCCACATTTCTCGGCCGAGGTTCTTGCGGCAGTTCGAGCCGGCGACAGGGTCACGGTCTATGGCGTCGTTCCCCGCGCCACCGCGATGCTCACGGCAGTTGCCATCGAGACCGAAGACGGGAAGCGCATCGGGGACTGAGGCGCGCGCACGCCCCTCTGCGACGATTCCATCGAATCGACCGCGCCCTATTGCTGCGGTGCGATACCCGGCGTGACGGTGGCGGCGCTGGGATGCGCCCGTTTCCCCTGTAATCAATTGACAAAGTGCACTCCAATAGACAACCGTGTAGTGCGATCCCCCGACCTTTCAAAAGAGCTCCGCTTGGCCAGAGATTCAGCGAATGCACCTCTGCGGCCGCCTCGGGCGGGTGCGCGTGGCACCGGGGCGGCGTTCGCCCCGAAAGTGAAGTTCCCGAAGGCCCTCATGGCGCAGGCGCCGGGAAAGGTCGTCGAGCACCTGTCGGAAGGAGTGGTGATCGTCGATCCAGACGACCAACTCATTTATTGGAACCCCGCCGCGCTGCGAATGCATGGATACGCGAGCTCGGAGGAGGCCGTTCGCAGCCTCTCGGACGCGCCGAAGATGTTCGAGCTCTCCACCTTGGAGGGTGTCGTAATACCTCCCGACGAATGGCCGCTGGCGCGAGTGTTACGTGGCGAGAGCCTGTGTGACCTCGAGGTGCGAATCCGGCGCTTCTCGCCCGAATGGACTCGCGTCTTCCGCTACTCCGGTTCCCGCGTGCAATACGCGGGACGTCGCCCGCTGGGCTTCCTGACAGTCAGCGATGTTACGGAACGCAAGCGAACCGAGAAAGAGCTCGAGCGGGTGAGCCGGCTGAACCTCGCCCGCAGCCTCATCAACCAGGCGATTGTCAGGACGACTGAGCGCAATGCCCTGTTCCATCGGGTTTGCCAGATACTGGTGGAAAAAGGCGCCTTCGGAATGGTTTGGATCGGATGGCGGTCGGCGCGGACACAGCGGCTGATGCCGGTGGCGCAGTGTGGCGATGACTCCGGTTACCTGGACGCGGTCGAGATCTACGCGGATGAGCGACCCGGAGGTCGAGGTCCGAGCGGTTTGGCGTTCCGACAAGGACGGCCGTACGTCTGCAACGACGTATCCGAAGATCAGTCGACGTTTCCGTGGCGAACAAAGTTCGCAGAGCGCGGCCTGCATGCCTCCGCCGCGTTTCCGATCCGGCGCTCCGGCAAGGTGTGCGGCATCCTGACAGTTTATGCCTACGAGACGGGTTTCTTTCGTGACAAGGAGGTCGCCCTGCTCGAGGAAGCGGCCGCGGACTTGTCGTTTGCGTTGGATCACATCGCCAGCGAGGCCGCGCGCCGCCGGGCCCAGGAGCTCGTCGAGCGGGAGCGGCTGTTCACGGAGGCGATGCTCGACAGCCTGCCTGGCGTTATGTATCTCTATGACGAGCAGAGGCGCTTTCTGCGCTGGAATCGTAACTTCGCGGCGACTTCCGGTTATAGCGACGAGGAAATCGCTCGCATGCAACCGCTGGATTTCTTTACCGGCCATGACCGGTACCGGGTCGACAGGCAGATCGAGGTCGCCTTCGCCTCGGGAGAGTCCTGCGTCGAGGCGGCTTTCACCGCCAAGGATGGTACCGCCAAAGACTACTTCTTCACGGGCAAGCGCATCACGTTCAACGGCGTTCCCTGTCTGATTGGCATGGGTATCGACATTACCGTTCGCAAGGACGCTGAGCAGGCCACCGGGCAGTACGCGCGGCGGTTGCAGGCAACCTCTCATCGTCTCCTGACGGTGCAGGAAGCCGAGCGACGTACTCTTGCCCGGGAACTGCACGACGCTGTCGGGCAGGAGCTCACGGCGCTGAGCCTCAACCTGACGATCATCGACACCGCCTTGCCGCGGGAGGGCCTGCAAAAGGTCCACGAGCGCCTGGAGGACTCGCAGGCGTTACTCGAGAAAACGACGTCTCACCTGCGTAACATCATGATGGAGTTACGACCCCCGGGCCTGGATGAGCTGGGTTTACTCGCGGCGCTGCAGGAACATGTCAACCAGGTCGCGCGGCGCTCCGAGGTCGCGATGAGTGTCGTCGGCGCGGAGCCGCAGCCGCGCTTGGCGCCCACGGACGAGATTGCGTTGTTTCGTATCGCGCAAGAGGCGCTGAATAACATTGTGAAGCACGCCCGCGCCAGCGAATCTTCGGTCTCTTTACGGCAGAATGAACAAGCCGTTGTATTGAGCATCATGGACAATGGCGTGGGCTTCGATACAGGGGCCAAGCCGATCATGGGCGGATATGGAATGGGTACGACCACGATGCGCGAGCGAGCGGAAGCGATTGGCGCGCGGCTGCAGCTGCAGTCCATTCCGGGCGAGGGTACCCAAGTGACGGTCGAGTTGAATTGGCCGCCAGCCGCATCCGCCACGCCACCGCAGGTGCCCAAGGTAGTCGAGGGTAGTCGAGGGTAGTCGATGCGTACTTCGGTATTCGTGGCCGACGATCACGCTATCCTGCGGGATGGCCTGGCTACGTTGTTGGCCGCGCACCCTGACATGGAGGTCGTTGGAACGGCGGCCAACGGCCGCGAAGCCGTGGCAGAGGTTCTCCGTCTGGCTCCCCGGGTCGCCATCATCGACATCTCGATGCCGGAGCTCGATGGAATCGAGGCGGCCCGCCAGATCGTCGCGGCCAATCCCGAAGTGCACGTCATGATCCTGTCGATGCATGCGGGCTCACAGCACGTGTTCCACGCACTGGAAGCCGGCGTGCGCGGCTACCTGTTGAAGGAATCCGCCAGCCGCGAAGTGATCGAAGCTGTGCGGATCGTGCAGTCGGGGCGGCGTTACTTGAGTCCGAGAGTCGCCGAGATCGTTGCGCAAGGGGTGAGCGATCGCAGCGCCGTCAGTCCCCTGAGCAGTCTGAGCCAGCGCGAGCGCGAAATTCTCAAGCTGGTCGCCGATGGGTACTCGAGCGCCAAAATCGGCGTGATGTTACATCTGTCCCCGAAGACGGTGGATACCTACCGCAGTCGCATGATGCAAAAACTGCATGTCTCGGATCTTGCGGGAGTTATCAAACTGGCCATCCAGCATGGGTTGACCTCGCTCGAATAGCGCTAACATCTAGAACTCCCTACAGGCGCGCTTCTTCCGGGAGGCTAGAGTGGGTTGGCTTTGACACACTTCGACCCCATTGCACCCTTTTCCGGCGCCGAACCGGCCATCACCGTGCTGGTCGTGGACGATCACGCGGGCGTCCGGCAAACGGTCATGGCACTCGTCGGGACGCAGTTTCCGCACTTACGGTTGTTGGAGGCCGAATGCGCGGAGGTTGCGCTGACACTGTGCGGGACTGAGCAGCCGGATCTGATTGTTCTGGACATCACCCTGCCCGGAATGGACGGCTTCGAGGCCGCCCGGCGTATCAAGGAGTCGTGGCCCCGGACTGTCATCGTGATGCACTCGAGCAGCGACGGGTCCGTCTTTCGGGATGCCTCCCTGGCGGTCGGTGCTGCCGCTTTCGTCGGCAAGGGCCGCAATTCCCGCAGCCTCTTGCCGATTATTGCCGGGCTGCTGCCCGCCCGGGGCACGTCGGCCCGCCCTGCCTAAAGCCCCTCCCTTATTAAGCGACCGTTCAGCCTGCAGGCCCAGGCACGGCGCCAGACAAGAATTCCCTACACCATTCGTCTCAGTCTCCCGGCTTTACCGGCCCCGCCGCCGCCCTAGGATGCGCCCCCGCTCGGCCTTCATTGAAGGGCCGTTCAACGCTTGAGCTGAGGAGCTGATGTCGAGCGCATCCCTGCCGGACAACGAACGAGAGCGTCTGCTCGCACTGTACGAGTGCGACATCCTCGACACGTCTCGTGATCCGTTGTTCGATAGCCTCACCTCGCTCGCGGCCCAGGTTTGCGACGCGCCCATCGCGCTGTTCAGTCTCATCGACCGCGAGCGCCAGTGGTTCAAGTCGAACCACGGCCTGTCCGGGACCGGCCAGACCTCGCGCGACATCGCTTTCTGCGCTCACACCATCCTGAGCGATGCGATGTTGGAAGTCCCCGACGCGCGGCGCGATACCAGGTTCTCGAGCAATCCGCTGGTCGTGACGGATCCGCAGATCCGCTTCTACGCCGGCATGCCCCTCCGCGATGCCCGCGGTTTTGGGTTGGGTGCGCTGTGCGTGATGGACTACGAGGCGCGCCGCCTTTCGCCTGCACAACGGCTCGCGCTCGAGACCCTCTCGCGACTGGCGATCTCGCTCCTCGAGCAGCGTCGCGGCGAGCGCAAGCTCCGTGAGAGTGAGCAGCAGGCGTTAGAGCGCGAGCACCGTCAAAAGGTGATTGCCGACCTTGGCCAGCGGGCGCTCGCAGATCCCGACGCCGAAACGCTGATGGATAATGCTGTACGGTTGGTTAGCGAGACGCTGGGCTTTGAATATTGCCGCGTATTGGAGCTCGCGCACGGCGGCATGACGCTGCTGTCGAGAGTCACGATCGGGCAGCCGCCGCCTGAGGGCGAGACCGGCAGCCGCGTGGCGGCCCTGATATCGGGATCCGAGGGACCGTACGGTCTTCTCGAGGTCCGTAGTGCCACCGCCGGCAGAATCAGCGCGGAGGTCACGAACTTCGTGCAGAGCGTGGCTAACATAGTCGGGACCGCGCTCGCCCGCCGCCGGGCCGACGAGCAACTTGCCTACGCCGCGCAATTCGACATTCTCACCGGTCTTCCCAACCGCCAGTTGTTCCGCGACCGCATCTCCCAGTCGATCGCGCGGGCCGTGCGCAAGAGTCGGCCGATGGCTGTCGTGGTGCTCAATCTCGACGGCTTCAAGCTGGTCAACAACGGACACGGGCATGCCGCCGGCGACCGGGTGCTGATGCAGGTGGCCGAGCGGCTCATCTCCTGTGTCAGCGCCTATGACACCGTCAGCCGGCTCGGCGCGGATGAGTTCGCCATCGCCCTGTCCAACATCGACGAGGTGAAGGAAGTGGCCCCGGTGGTCCACAGAGTGCTACACACCCTGGCGCAGCCGTTCGATCTCGACGATGGTGAGGCATTCATCTCGGCCACCGCCGGGGTCTCGATCTTTGAAACCGATGGTGGGGATGCGCACACCCTCATCAAAAATGCCGAGCTGGCGATGCACCGGGCGCGCGAGAAAGGCCGGAACTTCTTCGAGTTCTTCGCTCCCGAGATGAACCAGAGCGGCCTCGAGCGCATGCGACTCGAGCGCGGCCTGCGGCGCGCGTTGGAGCGCGGCGAATTCCTGCTCCACTACCAGCCGAAGATCTGCGCCGCGACCGGGAAAATCCGCGGTGCCGAGGCGCTGTTGCGTTGGCAGCACCCGGAGCGCGGCCTGGTGTTACCCGGGGAATTCATCCCGATCCTGGAGGAGACCGGGCTCATCGTGCCAGTCGGCCTGTGGGTGCTGGAGAGCGCCTGCGAGCAGATCCGCCGCTGGGAGCGCGCGGGTATCGAGGTCGAGTCCATCGGTATCAACCTGTCGGCAGGCCAGTTCCAACAGCCCGATTTCGATGTCCACGTCCGCCGGGTGATCGAGTGCTCCGGGATCGCCCCCGGCAAGATCGAGCTGGAAATCACCGAGTCCATGTTGATGCACGACCCGGGGCAGGCGATTCAGACGCTGTCGCGGCTGAAGCAGCTCGGGGTCTCGTTGTCCGTCGACGATTTCGGCACCGGCTACTCGGGTCTGTCCTATCTCAAACAGCTCCCGCTGGACTCGCTCAAGATCGCCCGCAATTTCATCAGTCACATCACCCAGGACCAGGAAGATGCCACGATCGCGCTGGCCATCATCAATCTCGCCCATAACCTGGGCCTGCAAGTCGTTGCTGAGGGCGTTGAGACCGAGGCGCAGGCGCGGTTTCTAGCCGCCAACCGCTGCGACTTCCTGCAGGGGTTTTTCTTCGCCCTCCCGCTCGATGCGAATGCCTATGGCCGGTTGGAACTCACCCAGGACGTGCCGCGCCTGCCGCGAGTGCTGCCGGAGGCCGCACAGGTTCTACCGTTCCATAAGTAAGAGCGTCGCGGTTGGAGGAGTCGCTCCGCAGGCGTGAAGCAACTCCTCCTCGACTCGCTTATCGCTCCGTCGCCGCATTAGCCTCCAACCTCACGGGAGTCGTCACTTCCGTGGTGAGGTCGCGCAATGTGGCGATCTGCGTGCCCTGCATTTCCACGAGCAGCAGGTGCTCCGTGGTGTCCACGGTGTAACGGACGAACACTGTATTCGCCTCGCCGGTAGGAAACACCCAAAGGTTCGAAACGGGCGCGTGCACAGAGTCACGCACGGCCTGGCTCGATCGCTGGATGAGATCCGCGTTCGCGACGGACTGTGCAAGGACCGGCGTGTTGACGGGCTCGGCTGCCGAGACGCTTTGTGCGCCGAGGGCCAGCAGTAGGGCGGCCGCCAGGGCGGAAGAAGTAAGGCGAGTCATGAATGCTCCTGAAACGTGAAGGTGCTGAGGGTCTGGATTTCCAGTAGGGGTGATATAGGGGCATATGCCCCTATATCAATAGAACGCCTCGAGTGGTCGCCCGCAGGGCGGCGCGCTCAGTCTTTCAGCGCGGTGAGTCTCTCGTGATGAGCGATACCTAGAAGCGTACGGCGCAGCGCGGCGGCCTCGGATCGGCCATAGATCTCTTCAAACCGGTCCTGGGCGATCGCCCACAGACGCAGGCCTTCCTTGCACTTCGCTTTGCCTTTGGACGTGATCACCACATGGCGCTGGCGCCGGTCCTTTCCCGGTTGCAGAACGATCCATCCCTCGCGCTCCAACGGGCGCAGCGTGTGCCCGAGCGCGGACCGTTCGATCACCAGTGCCTCGGCAAGCTCTGCCAGGGTAGGGGGCTCTTCCGTTCGGTTATTGAGGTCGACCAGGATGGCCAGCTGCGTGGAGCGCAGCCCGCACTGCTCGAGCGCACTGTCATAAAGCTGCGAGAGGCGACGAGATGCTTTTCGCAGCGCCGTCGCGTTACAGCCTGCATCGTGGCAAGGGTGCTTCGCGTCTTTAAACATGGCTTTTTCCCAACGATGCGGATATTGGGCATATGCCCCTATTATTCAAGTACCGGCCCAGTCTCGGCTGACGGCGTGCCGTCGACCGATTACACTGGCTCACCCAAAACAATGAGTCGGGGAACACTTACATGCGTCCCCGAGCGGGGAAGGACACTTGATGCTCGGCATTTCACGCGCGGCAGCACTGACGCTGCTTTGCCTACCGGTGGTCTCGATCTCAGTAGCTGCAGAGGGTCCCGCGGCTCACGGGTCACGCGAGGTATTGCCCGACACGGTGATCCCGGCGCACTACGATCTCCTATTATCTCCTGATGCCGACGCACTTACTTTCCGTGGGAAAGTGGCGATCACCATCGACGTCCGCGCGACGACGGCGGATTTGTTGGTGAACGCGGTGGGTCTGACTTTCGAGCACGCGAAAGTCGACGCAGGTCCGGATGCCGCGGTGACCTTCGAGGAAAAAACGGGCCGCGCAGCCTTGCATTTCGCCGTTCCCCTCACGAAGGGGCAGCACGTTCTTGCCATCGACTACTCCGGCAAGATCGCGAAGTCGACGCTGGGCTTTTTCGCAATGGACTACTCGACTCCCGCCGGACCGCGCCGCACGCTGGCGACGAATTTCGAGCCTGCGCATGCCCGCGAGTTGTTGCCATGTTGGGACGAGCCGGCGCGCAAGGCCACCTTCACCGTCACCATCGATGCGCCTAAGGATCGTCTGGCGATATCCAACATGCCGGTGGCCGACATCACCCCGCTATCGGCGACGCTGCAGCGGGTTCGATTCGCCCCAACTCCGAAAATGTCGACCTACCTGTTATTCGTGGGTATCGGGGATTTCGAGCGGATCCACGAATCGGTCGACGGCGTCGATGTGGGTGTAGTCGTGAAGCGCGGCGATACGCCTAACGCGGCCTACGCGCTGGAGCAGGCGGTGAAGCTGCTGCACTACTACGACGAATATTTCGGAGTGCGCTTCCCGCTGCCGAAACTCGACCTGGTCGCGGCTCCCGGGGCAATCGAAGGCGGCTCGATGGAAAACTGGGGCGCGATTTTCTATTCGCAGCACCACGTTTTGTTCGATCCGACCAAGTCGACCGAGGCCGACCGCCAACTGGTCTTTCTCGTGGTTGCCCACGAGATGGCGCACCAGTGGTTCGGCGACCTCGTCACCATGTCATGGTGGGACAATCTCTGGCTGAACGAAGGGTTTGCACGCTGGATGCAGACGTTCGTGGCCGACGACCTGCATCCCGAATGGGAAACCGGACTGCAGGCGTCCTCGATTTTCGAGCTCGGCAAGCAGGTTGATGCGGTCCCTTCGACACACCCGGTCATTCAGGAGATCCTCACCGCCGACCAGGCCGATGAGGCATTCGACTACATTACGTACGACAAGGGCGCTGCCATCATCACCATGATGAACGCGTACATCGGCCGTGATCATTTCCGGGACGGTGTCCGACGCTACATGCACGCCCACGCCTTCGGGAATACGGTCGACAGCGACCTGTGGACGGTGATGCAACAGGTCGCGGGCAAGCCGATTCTCGCGATCGAGCACGATTTCACGAGGCAACCCGGAGTGCCGTTAGTGCAGGTCACACGGACCAGTAAGGGAGCACATCTGCTCGAGGGCCGATTCGCGCAGGATCCTGCGACCATCCGCAGCGAGCCACCGCAGACGTGGCGATTGCCGCTGGCGATCCGCTCGCTCGCAGGTGGTGAGCAGACAGTTTTACTACGTGGAGCGACGGATGTTGCTGTCCAGTTGCCCGCCCTGGTGAATGCGGGGCAGTTGGGTTATGCGCGGGTGCTCTATGACAATAATACTTTCGACGCTCTGGTTCCCAAGGTGGGCTCGCTCGGGTCGATCGACCAGTTGGGCCTGCTGAACGATGCCTTTGCGCTGGGTACCGCCGGCTACGCGCCCGTGAGCCGTCTGGTGAGCATCCCTGCGGAGCTCCCCGCCGCTGCGAATCCGATTGTCTGGAGCCGGGTGATCGTGTTGTTCACGGAAATCGACCGGCATTACAGCAACACTCCACAACGCGCGGCTTTCCGCAGCTTCGCGCTTGGGCTGCTGGCGCCCCTGGCGGCTCACATCGGGTCCAATGCCGCACCCGGGGAGTCGGCGAACGTTACGATTCTGCGAGCCGCCGTGTTGGCGGCTCAAGCGACCTTTGGAGATGCCGGGGTGCTGGAGCATGCGCGCCAGGAGTTCGCGAACGATTCAGGCACACCTGCAGAACGACGCACGGTACTGTCGATTGTCGCGGCTCACGCCGACGCGGCCACGTTCAATGCCCTGATCCAGCGCGCGCAGAACAACCCCGACCCTCTGCAGAAACAGCACGTGTTGGTAGCTCTTGCCGGTGTCATCGACCCGGTGCTGGCGCAGCGTATGGCCGAGACCGCAATGAGCGAGCAGATTCCTGCGGGTGGGCGCCCTGAGATTATCGAGGCTCTGGCGATCCTGCATCCCGACCTGGTGTGGCAGGTCGTGATCCCTCGCTTGGATGACCCGGCGTTGGGCATCGACAAGGCAGATCGCTGGAGAATAGCCAGCGCGACTGCCGCCTTTTCCGTCGATTCGAAGCGAATCGCCGACCTGGAGGCGTACATGAATAAGAATGTTCCACCCGAGGCGAGGCGGCCCTTCCTGGCCGCGATCGCCTCAGTCCGGCAAAACCAAGTCTATGCCGACAATGTGCTACCGCAGATCGATAGATGGATCCAGGGTCACTGAACGGTCAGGCCGTTGTGGACGTCCACAACACCCTTCACTTTCTTGGCGTCTTTCGCGGCGAGCTCCTTCTCAGCGGTCGAGCCCACAGTGCCTTCCAACATCACGACGCCGTCCTTGGTCGTGACATGGATGTCATGGGCCTTCGTGCCTTTGTCCTTCGCCAGCTCCGCCTTCACCTTGGTCGTGATGTAGGAGTCCGCGACCGGCTGGTCGCTCTTCACGTCGTCCGCGTAGGCATTGCCGGCCACGATCGCCATGGATGCCGCCGCGACGAGGAACGATACGTAGTTTCTTTTCATGGTTTTCACTCTCCTGCTCCTGTAACAAACAGTAGCCAAACAATGCGCTTCCCGTGCCAAGGTTCCGCAGCGGCCGTGTAGGAGCGCACCGACAGCGCTTGGCGCCATCGGCTGATGTTTTAGCGAAAATCGCACGTCGCTCGAAGGAGTGCTTGCGCGCCCGCAGCAGCCGGGCTAAAACGACTCACCTATGAGCCATGTTCCGATCAAAGTTCTTCTGCAGACCACCATCGCGTCCGCCCAGGACGACTGGTCGATTGCGCGGTTCAGTCGTCTCGGCGCGTTGCTGCGCGAGCAGCTCAGCGAGGGTCGCCCGGTGTTCGAGGTCACTATGCGGGACCGTGAGCGCCCCGGCGCTCCCGATCCAGTGCTCGCCTCGCTCCATGAGACGGATTTCGATGAGATGTGGCTGTTCGCAGTCGACGTGGGCGATGGCCTGACCGCGCAGGATTGCGAAGGTATCTCCCGGTTTCGGCGTAATGGCGGCGGGCTGATGGTCACGCGCGATCACATGGACCTGGGATCGTCTCTGTGCTCACTGGGCGGCGTTGGCAACGCGCATTACTTCCACTCGCGCAACCCCGATCCGGACCTCGCCAGGCGGGCGATCGACGATCCCTACACGACGGCCATCTTATGGCCCAACTACCATTCCGGCGCCAACGGCGACTTTCAGAAGATCGAGGTCAACGGTCCCGTCCACCCGGTGTTGGCGGACCCGGATTCTCCGACCGGTGCCATCCGCTTTCTACCTTCCCACCCCCACGAGGGTGCGGTCGGTGCGCCGGAAGGTGAGGCAGCCAGGGTGGTAGCCTGCGGCACCAGCAAAGTGACCGGTCGGCGATTCAACCTCGCGGTCGCCTTCGAGCCCGGCCCGGACAGGGGGCCGGCCATCGCCGAGAGTACGTTTCATCACTTCGCGGACTACAACTGGGATACCCGCTCCGGGGCGCCGAGTTTTGTCAGCGAGCCTCCCGGGGAGGCGATCATGCACACTCCGCAAGCAATCGCCGACACGCATCGTTACGTTCTCAACGTCGCTCGTTGGCTGGGTCAATAACCGGCAGTCAGTGGGCGTGGTTGGCGCTCAGGCTCGCCGGTTCGAGCACCCGGCCACCGAGGATGACCTTCACGATCCCGTTGTAGGCTTGCACCGTCTGCGTCGGGTCCGCACGCAACAACAGCAAGTTGGCTTTTTTGCCCACACTCACGGTCCCTATCTCGCCGTCCAATTTCAGTGCGCGGGCGTTCGACAGGGTCGCGGCCTGGAAGATCTGCGCCGGTGTCACGTTAGCGGCGACGAGGCGCTGCATTTCGAACCAGCCATTCAGACCCGGCGGGTTGGCATACGTCGGTGCGCTCGGCGTGTCCGTGCCAAATAACAAGCGCCCGCCGTGTGTCGCGAGGTAGCTCGTAGAGTGCTCGCCACGTCCGATCCAGACGGCATAATCCCTGCTCACGATATCTTCGGCCGTCTTGGGGTCCTTGCCTTTCAATTCCGTGTACCCTTCCGCCATCGTGTCGTGGAACCACTGCCCCTCCGGGGTTCGATACCACTCGATCAGGCTGGCCGGTAGTACCTGCGCGAGCTGCGGATCGGCCAGAAACGTGGTGTTGAACAGGTCACGCTCGCCATACAACACCTGGATCGTGGGCTGCCAGCCGATTTTTCCCGCGAGCACCCCGTCCAATATCGACTTCACGGCAGGGGTGACCTCAGTGATGCCCGACGGGGTATCGCGCCAGTTCCAAAGTCCGTGA
>Ga0070764_10000573_pt1 | contig 14552 bp, 26 predicted proteins | sample HubBroMetageWRM4_FD_67287 | JGI IMG/M metagenome (GOLD analysis project Ga0070764, IMG submission 67287) | Warmed soil microbial communities from the Hubbard Brook experimental Forest, New Hampshire - Hubbard Brook CCASE Soil Metagenome WRM 4 | ecosystem: Environmental > Terrestrial > Soil >... | reverse complement strand
GTGTCATAGTGTCTCCTTTACATAGCGCAGGACCAACTACTTATATTTCCTATAGTAATAGTCCCAGTTTTGTTGACCAGTAACCAATAATTATTAGGTACTACAGCACTAAAAGTAAATTTAGTTGATCCAGCAACCGTAAATGTTGGAATAACTGTACTAACTCCTGGTCCTGTTGAAGGTCCTACTCCTATAGTAATAGTTGCTGAAGTAGAAGCCGTTACAGTGACACATATATTAACTAACATATTAAAACCACTAATATTTTGATATGAAGTACCTGGCGAAAGTGATGTAGGAATTGACTGGCCTGTTACAGAATTACTAGTAAGGGGTTGAGTTGCTATACTTCCAAAAAAGTTACCTGTTGCATAAATAATATCTGAGGGATATGAAAATGTACTAAATGTATTATCGCCATTATTAACTACAGAAATATATTGGATTCCACCAATAATATATGAAGTTATACCTTCAGGGGTTGTTCCTGTAGTAATTGCTTGATTTGTAGCAATGAATTTAGAACCATTCCATACAAATGTAGTAAATACATTTAAAGTAGAAGGACCTGCTGTTACCGCTAAATAAGGTAATCCATTTAAAGTATATGAAGTAATTTCATATACTCCAACTCCTAGACCATTAGTAACTGCGGTTCCAATAGATGCAAAAGCAGTTCCATTCCAAGCGTATGTAGATATCGTACTATCATTGTTATTAGTTATTGATACATATTGCTTTGTATTAATAATATATGAAGTAATACCAAGTGGACCACCTCCTGTAGCAACTGCAGCACCAATAGATACAAAAGCACTTCCACTCCAAGAATATGTACTGAATGTATTAGCAACATTGTTTGCTATTGATATATAGTGAGTTCCAGAAATAGTATATGAAGTAATACCTGCTGGACTTACTCCAGTAGCAACAGGAGCGCCCACAGATACAAAAGCACTTCCGCTCCAAGCATAGGTACTGAATGTATTAGAGATCTGATTTACTATAGAAATATAGGGAGTACCACTAATAGTATATGAAGTAATATATGTTGGATTAGATCCAGTAGCAGGATAACTTCCAATATCTATAAAGTCACTACCATTCCATGCGAATGTACTAAAATTATTATCTCCATTATTAGTTACCGATAAGTATGGAGTTCCTGAAATAGTATATGAAGTAATACCATATGGACTAGTTCCTGTAGAATCTGATAATGATAAATTTACAAAAGTAGTACCATTCCATGAATATGTTCTAATAGCTTTACTAGTAATATCTAGTACTGATACATATTGAGTTCCACTAATAGTATATGAAGTAATTTCCTGGGGAAGTGAATTAATACCAGGAATTGCAACCGCAGCTCCAGTAGATGTAATATTTTGAGAAATAGTATATCCATCGGGAATAAAACTAGCGCCTCCACCAGATCCAGTTATAGTAACTGTTGAACCACTTGCACTGGTCGTAATGCCAGTTCCACCAGCAATCGTAAATGAATTGCTGGACACCGTTGCTGTTCCAGATCCGGAAACTAATGAAGTTGCTCCAGATCCAGTTAAAGTAACTGTCGAACCTGTTGCTGATGTCGTAATATCTCCAGCACCTGTCAACGTTACCGTCGTTCCAGTCGCAGAACCAGTCGTCGCGTCCAGCGTCGTAATCCCAGAACTTCCAGAACCAGTAATCGTTAGAGTAGATCCCGTAGCGGATGTTGTAATACCACTAGCACCAACTACGGTAAAATTATTTGAACTTGCAGTAGCTGTACCAGAACTTGATGTAATGGTATTGGCTGCTGTTGTTGTTATACCAAGAGTTGATCCAGATCCAGAGGTAACTACAATAGTTCCATCACCACTGATAGTTACAACTCCAGTTGAAGGAGTAGCTGAACCACTATTTCCATCGATAGTTGTTATACCACCACTTGATGATACAGGCTGAAATGAAGGAGCTGATGTACCATTTGAGGTCAATACATAGCCAGTCGTTCCAGGATCAACGTTATTTAATGACCCACCGTCAAAGTAAGCAACACCAAAAGCGTGAACGAATGATTGGGTATTCGTTCCACCTTCAATAATTGCAATCGGTGAGAGTTGTTTGAATGCCATATTTTATCCTTAGAATGCTAAATATTTAGTGCCATTAAACAAAAAGTTAGTCGCTTCCGAAGAACTATTCATTATATACGTGGCAGCTTGATCAATTAACACCGTTCCACCAACTGTGGTTACGGTAATATTATGAACTGATGCAAATCCTGTAGCATCTTTTACAATAAATACCCTTCCAACTGCAGGAGCATTAGGTAATTTAATGGTAATTGCAAGTGTGGTTGTCGTAACCCCAAGAAATTCATCAGTAGCTAATACAACATAAGGAGTTGTTGTAACGGCTGTATAATTATAAGTGAGGGTTCCTGGTGGAGTCCCTCCCTTACCAAAACTTGTAATCTGAGACATTATCTATCTCCTTTAGTTTGATGCTGCGTAATATGCACTGAGATATACAGTTCCATATGTCGGAGAGCTTACATATTCAACATAAACAATCGTTCCTGTTGCAAGAAACATACCCTGTTCAATGCTTTTATTTGTTGTGACATCGATAACCATAGCTGTCGATGCCACGATAACATCGTGAGCTGTAACACCATCAAATGAAATATAGATATCAGAATCGGTCGTATTATTTACTTTTAGGATACGAATAGGTTCAGGCATAGCTGCGCCCATAGCGACAAAAGAGCCGGTAAGATCGCTATAAGCTACAGCCTGAACTTCAATCGCTGCTAATCGTATTGATTGAGCATTAGACATAATATTCCTTACTCAAGAATCATAAATGTAACAATAACATTACTTACACCACCTGAAATTGTTTGCGTTCCGACATTTGTACAATAAATAGTTAATGTCTCACCGCCCAAACCGTTGATGATACCGTTGACTTGTAAGTAACCACCGGCTGTTCCACTTGTGCTTGAAGTTACCGTACAAAGTACTGGAGTCGAAAGACTTGCAAGAAAACTATTTGTCATCGTAATAACAATTGAAGCGCTCACTGTAATATTTGAAATAATAGCAATAGATTGACTACCAACTCGAACATTTTGTGTAAATGTATATGAAGAACCTAGAACATTATCAGCAGTAATAAGAATATTACCTGTACCATTTGAATTTAAAACTAGACCACCTGTACCAGAATTGATCGTAGTTGCTGATGAAGTATGTGTTGAACCTATAGTTAATGCTTTTACCCCAGCGCCTGTAGCAAGATTGACAGTCGTTGCAGCTGCATCAGCTGAAATATTGATAGCCCCAGTTCCAGAAGCTACAGTAAGAGCGCCATTAAGTGCTGAAATACCATTAACAGTTAGTTCAGTAAATGTTCCTTCATTGCCAGCTGCAGCAAGTTGTGTCCAGTTAGCCGATGATGTAAACATCCATACTTCATTATCATAGATCCAATATGTACCGATTTCAGCAACGTCTGTTGAGCTTGGAACTCTTTTTGCCACGATAGGTAATGGACTCAAATTCTGAAGTGCATTATTAAAACCATACGCCAAACTATTTTTTATAGCATTTAATGCCATGGGAAAACTCCTCAAAGGATTGTTAATATTTGAGGAGAGTGTAGTCAAATGATTGATAGTTTCGCTATGTTATATCAAAACTTTGTGTACACCTAAAAATGGAGTAATATGATTGCTAAAAGAGAAAGAAGGCTAAAGAAGCTTTGGGTCGAGATTACGCCAGAATTATATGAACGGCTTAAAGAATGTGCGACTAATAGAAATATTACATTTACGAAATATATTAATCGATCTTTATTGAGATCTTTATTAAGGGATGAATCGTATGAAAGTTATCAAGAAAGACTTAGTTGAGAAATTGGCAATCAAAATGAATATGCGTAAAAACTTATCGAACGATATAGTTACCGCTGTTATGGAAATTATATTTGATGAACTATGCGTGGGAAATAAAGTATCTTTATCCCATATTGGAACCTTATTGCCCGTATTACATAAAGCTAGAAAGTCTGGGGCTATTATGGGTCGTAGTCCTGTCATGATACCCGATACATTACGGGTGCGTTTGATGAGTTCATTAATGATTCAGAAGAAGATGAAAGAATTACAAAAAAGTATATTAATGGATCATGTAAGTTTTTTTAAATAGAAAAACCCACATGAATTACTTGGAGAATTCTTCATGTGGGCCAACAGTAGTATTATATAAATTCTTTTTAGGGAAATAATATGCTACATAGTATACAAAAATTAATCAGAATGGCTATGTTTTCTTAAACGTCCTTCTATAAGCTCTTTAAGAAGTTCTGGATGTGTTGTAACTGAGAAGTTTCCTAGTAAATCCCAACGTGGTTGATCTTCATTATAACCAACTTGAAGATATAAATCGTAATTATCACCATGGTCAAAAACTTTGTATTGAGTTCCATAAGGTGCTAGATCAAACTTAGTTGGTTCACTTCGTCGTATTAACGTCATTCCAGCATCCATAATTCACCTATTATTTTTGTAAACTATTATAATGAATTCTTTTTTCGATGATGTTATTCAAAGTTGCACTATAAGATTTTTTAGGAATATGAGCAAGGTCTTCTATTTTGAAGTGATCCTGAATCTTTTTAGCATATTCTTTTCGATCGCTTTCATTCTTTATATAACTCATTTGAGCATGAATAACAAATAATTCATCATGAGATATATATGGAGATTCTTCATGTGTTGAAGTTGCTTCGCCTTGTCCATCATCATCATCTGGATCTCCAGAAATTAGAACTCCCAACATATCCTTCATGTGATTACGATTGAAGTAGGTTAAAGCACCTTGTTTTTTATGCGATGCTTGATCGTTTGGATTCTTACATGGATCAGACTCAAACTTAAACACATTCGTTTCGTATTGGCCAGATTTATGCATGAGACGAGCACCAATCCATTGTTCGCCATTAATCATACCACCCCATGGACGAATACTCAGTCCATATTTGCTCAATACTGGATAGACATGCTTTAATATTGCATAAAGATCTGCATATTCATTTTTAAATGCTTTACGATTGACTCTGATTGTTGGAAATTCTGTTTGTGCTTGTGCTAATGCGGTGTATAACTGATCTTTTTGTTCAGATTCTAGTATCATGATTTCCTTTCTATAATCTTATGAATTTACCATCTGTTATAAAAAATATTAATTGGCATATAGTAATAAAAATCCATATTAATATGCATAAAATAGAAAATAGTAAAAATATTTTTTCATTTTCCATTTATTCCTTGTTTTTACAGAACTGTGAACTACATTTTTTATTTTTAATATTATCAATCCTACTATTAGACGCGATTCCACAAGAATTACATTGTATTTTATATACTACTCTTACATGTTTATCATCACTAAAATCTATTATTTCCCAGTTGTTTATTACTTCACCAATCCTACCGGATCTGAATTTTATATTTATGCCTCGATCTTTTAATACTCTTCTTTTATCATTTTTGCTATAGCATGACTGGCATTTCTTATTTTTTTGTTTAAGAAATGTACGTAATATAACCATGCTTTCTGTGCCACATTCGCATTTTACCTTAACAGTTGGCTGCTTAAATTTATTATAAATGAGTGTTGTGTCTATAATGGTTCTCGCGCCATTCTTTTGGCCTACATATATTTTTGAATATTCACTATTAAGAAATAATCTTTTTCTTGTGCATTGCGTGCATGCTGTATTTGGATTTTCAGCTACGTGTCTTAATTGGTCCTTATAGGTACTTTTAGATATTTTTCCACATTCACATTGTATAGTTATATTCTTCCTATTAACAACTTCTATTATAGTTTTTTTACCAAACTTCTGTCCTATATAGGGATCCTCTGAGGTATCTGAAAATGTGCATATAAAACATGTAGTTTGGTTTTTATTTATAATATTATATAGAACTCTATAAACATCTCGGCCACAATCGCATATACATCGAGCATATGTTTTTCTACATTTATAATTACTAATAAATTCTAATATAGTTAAGGTTCCAAACTTTTTTCCTATATATTCATTATATTTTTTATCTATAGATATTATAGATCTATTTTTAAAGCCGCATGTACGGCATTGTGTTGAACTTTTATTGTTTAATGATGCTAATTTTATACTTTGTATAAATCCACAATCACATTTACATACATAAAATACTCCCTTTCCTACAACATTTGATCTTTCTAATATCGTCCATTTATTAAATTTATCTCCAATTGATGGAAGTTGAATGCATTTTTTGCATGTTTTATTATTTTCCTTGAATTGATATATAGTGCTAATAGACGTGTTATTACATAATAAGCATTCAGCCTCGTAAAGTATTTCAGTCCTTTTATTTCTGCCTACAATTTTAATAATAAGCCGATTTCCGATTTGCGTATTAATATAAGGATTTTCTATCTCTAACTCATAATTATCTTCACTAATAATATGTTCAAAGACATCATCAATATTATCTTTATCTAAATCATAAAGAGTTTGTAATCGTTGTTGTTCTTTTAGTTGTAATTTAGATTGTTTCTTTATAACAACTTCTTCTTCAATAATCTCATCAAAAAGTTTATTTATATTTATTGGATCATTATTATTCATGATTTAAACACGATTGCTTCTTTAATATGTTGAACTTCTATCAACTCAGATTGATCTATATCAGCTATAGTGCGAGCAACTTTAAGGACTTTATGATACGTACGCATGCTCATATTCATCTTAGTAAATGCCATCTTAAGCAATTCTTGAGCTTCTTGAGTTGTTTTACAATAAAGTTCTACTTCATGAGCTTGTATCTTGCTATTGGATTTATCTTTGCTATTAAAGCGTTTATATTGCATATCTAAAGCTTTTTCTACGCCATCATATAAAACATACGATGATAAAGTAGTATCTTTTTTTACTTCTTGAGATTCATCATAGGTAACACCTTCAACAACAACTTTAATATCAATTCGATCAGCTAAAGGGCCAGATAATTTATCTCGATAACGCTTGATAATAGTTGATGAACATTTACATGGCGTATTCTTATCACCAAAATAGCCACAAGGACATGGATTCAACGCTGCAACTAATAAGAAATCGCATGGATATGAAACGTTATAGTTAACGCGGGATATATCAGTGATACCACTTTCCAATGGTTGTCGTAATGATTCCAAGGTTGATTGTTTAAACTCTAATAATTCATCTAGAAACAATATTCCATTATGAGCAAGGCTTAATTCACCAGGTTTAGGAGATTGTCCACCGCCTAATAGACTTGGAGTTGATGATGAATGATGTGGACTTCTAAATGGACGTTCAGTGATTAATGATCGTTTGTTTAAGTTACCACTTATGGAATATATCTTTGTGGTTTGAATAATCTCATTAAAACTCATAGCGGGCATGATAGTTGGTAGTCGTTTAGCTAACATTGTCTTACCAGATCCAGGAGGTCCGCTGAAAAGAATGTTATGTCTACCAGCTGCTGCTATTTGAAGAGCTCGCTTTGCGCCATATTGACCCTTAACGTCACTGAAATCTATTGTTGAGTTTGTTACTTCTGAATATTCATCGATATTGGTGACCGTTGAATCTATTTTTATTTCATTTTTCAGGTAACGAATGAGATGTTGAATGCTTTTAACGCCAATTATTTCAATATCTGGAGAAAGAGCTGCTTCATGAGCATTATCTTCCGGTAAAATAATACGCTTCTTTTTGAGTCGCAATGCATCATTAGCTATAACAAGTGCACCGTTAATAGATTTAATTGATCCATCAAATGATAGTTCACCTACAAATAACGTTTCATCAATGAACTGTTTGCTCATATGTAGATGACCAATGGATTGAAGTATGCCCATTGCAATAGCAAGATCGAATAATGCGCCTTCTTTTCGCAACCCAGCTGGTGCTAAGTTAACTGAAATAGAAGATTGCTCTACGATGATATTTGAACTCTTTAATGCAGTAGTGATTCGTTTGCCACTTTCTCTAATCGTAATGTCAGGTAAACCAACAATGAAAAACCCTCGTCTTTCATCTGATACATCTACCTCAACATTGACGATATGAGCATTAATACCAATAGGCGTTGCTGAATAAATTGTTGTATTCAAATGACTATCCCTTTTTAAACTTCCCAAATCGCTAAAAATATAAGTACTAACATAACTTCTATAAACATATTATTTACCCATATTGATAATACAATACTGACATGTTGATTCTTCATCTACTGTCAGCAAGCATTTACATAGTCTGCAATAATCTGCTACTGATTCGCCGGTTCTTAGTTCTGTTGACATATCATATCCCTTGTTTTACTTACAATACTTCTTTGTTTGCTGTTTTAACTTATTATCTATATTAATAATAACGTATTGACATATAATGTCAAGCGGTATATACTTATATTATAAATCAATTATATAGGAGCATCATGAAAGTATATATGCGAGGGGGTTCAAGAGAACATTGTAATTTGTCTGATATTGAGAATCATTGTTGCTGTAAAGATTACGGTGATTGTTTTAATTATGATGATGCATGGCATAAAATGTTTCAACCAGGATGTCCTGCATGCGGATATTGGTGTGAGTGCATGGATGAGGATGAGGAATGTCTATGTTATCCGTGTAATAAGATAGATTACGAAAATGTGATGTGTGAATTTTGTAAACAATATGGATCTGATAGAAAAAAGTCTCCTATGGAAAATGGAAAGTTATAGAAAAGTCTAATAATGGATATGGAATTTGGTTCTGTAAATGTTCCTGCAATCGTATATTTGAAACTGAAATAAAACATGCTGTTTTAGGTAATTCTCTGCAATGTGATCATTGTAAGTCATTTAAACATGGAATGTGTTTCACTCCTGAATATTTTAGTTGGAGGAACATGAAAAGAAGCTGTTATGACTCAAAATATAGCACTTATTATTTGTATGGAGAAAAAGGAATTAAAGTTTGTGATCGTTGGGTTAATTCTTTTATAAATTTTTACGAAGATATGGGGCCTAGACCAGAAGGATATAAGCTTGCCCTTATATATGATAGTAGAGATTTTAGTGTTGATAATTGTGAATGGATTTTGAATAAAGGAAAATAAATGGATGAAGAAATTATGGAAACTAAAGTAATTAAATTACCTCAATCATTGCAAGACATGACTGAAGAGCAGAGAAATAGAATAATTTTCGCTATGAGAGTTCCTTGGGCGGGATTTGGAGTGGACGATAGTAAATGTGATTGCGCGCATGATAAAGAAAAATATCAGGAGAATAAATGACGTTACAACAGTTAATTAAAGAAATAGAACTACAGAGATTCTTATTGGGAATGGGCGCAGTTGAATTCGCTGCACATCTTGGTATGCATTACCATACATATCAATCGTTTAAAGAACAACGTCGTGTGACTAAGCCCAAGTATATGAAGTTGTTATTGGACTTTGCTATATCTAAGGGAATTGATGTAAGCGCATTGGAGTTATGATGGATTATAAATCTCTTGAATCTATACATGGAAAAACAATAGAACATTTTATATTTCGTAAGGAAGGTGACTTACCTGACGAGATAGATATTTTATTTACAGATGGTAGCGTTTTTAATTGCAAGATTGATTACAATTGTTGTGGCAATATTAATTGTAACGATGGTGCATATTTGAACATGAAGTTTTTAGATAAAGTTTGATTATTAAATAGATTTATATACATTATTGATAACTTATTAACCAATAAGTAAAAAATAATCTAGAAAAAGACCCAGGAATTACCCTGAGTCTTAATTTTTTAACCCTTATCCCGACCAGGAGATTTAGATTAACATGTTCTACCGCTATAAAGAGGAAAGCACACGAAGCTTTTTATATGTATGAATCGTAACATTTCTGTTAGAAACAATCAAGCTTTTTCTAAAGAATATCTACAATGCGATAAAGATATTGTGGATACTATCTCTGAATGGTTCAATCGAGAACTATCGATTATATCTGTTTTAGACTACATAATAAAAAGTGTAGCTATTTATGGGGTTAATTCTCATCCATCACAAACAACAATAGGATATCATGCTAATATTAAGCGTGGTTGGACTAATGTTTTAACTAATAAACTTGTTGATTTTAAATTAATTGAAAAAACTCGCATTATTATAGATGGTGATGAGCAAGCATGTGAATACAAACTTACTTCATTTCTTAAAGATCCTGTTGTGGCATGGAAGCTTAAAGATATACTTCCATCGCTAAAATTACTGTATCTTTTCAGGAAAACAAAGGCTGCTCCTAAGAGTGACTGTACACCATATATAGTTATATATTTTAAAGAATTAACTAAAATAGTTATAACTAAATTTAAGTCAATATCTCGTAAGCAGAAAAGCAAAAAAAATAAAATGCAGCAAAGAATACAAGAACAAATAACCCAAAAAGAGAACAAATACTACCAAAGCAGGAATGATCTCTACGAAGTACGTCAGAAATTACTAGATGAGCAGTATAAAAAAGAACAAGAAGAGAAGTTAATGTTAGCAAGTCAAGACATAGGATTAGTTAACTTTATACAAGGATTGTTCAATGGCTTCTAAAAAACAAACTCGATCAGAGATAATGGGTAAATCGGCAATTTTTTTAAAATTCGTTGAAATATTTCCCGAATACAAAAGATTTTGTTTGCTTAAAAAGTATCAATTAGGCAATGTACAAAAATTTTTAAGTACTAGAAAAGGTAAATTTCCAGAATCAATTGATCATATGAAAAGCTGTATTATATGCCGAACTGCTGGATGGGGAAGTAAAGAAATTCCATTATGTTGGAATTGCATGCTTAGCATAGAATGCGTAGAATATAATTCACATGATGAAAGTTTAATAGAACATGTTGACTATGATCAAAATGATACATATTGTTTCAATGATTTTGGTGAATTTGATAGAAAGAAGTGTATACATAAAAAATGATTCCTCAGCAGAGTTGGCAAAATTACTTGGATTACAAACTTGAAGAAAGGGAGAGTATGTATAAATCTTGGGAAAAACCACGCAAAGAAGTTAGCCAAGAGCCAACAATATCACACGATGTCGGTAAGATATCTCCAACACTTATGCAAGAACGACTAGTTATGTGTATGAAGGAAGAAAACTTAAACCGAAGATTAGCTATGTTTGAACGACTTAAGACTCAAGTTGAACGAGCATCTGTGCCCTATATAAACTTAATGATCAACAAAACACGTGGAAAGATGGAAGCATGGTAGAATATCAAATACTTGGGGCTCCAGTTCCATTACACCGACCTCGTTTCTCCAAGGGTAAGGTATATAACGATCAGAAGTCCCAGATGCTTATAGATTATTTAAGCATAAAATCGCAGCATGGTAAACGATCACTTTATCAAGAACCCATTCACCTAGAAATAACATTTACATTCCAGGCACCTCAATCTTATAGTCCCAAGAAACAATCAATGTTATTGAATAAGCCACATCAAGCACGCCCAGACTTAGATAACTTGGTTAAATACGTTATGGATATTTGCACCGGAGCTTTATATACTGATGACAAAATTGTAACAAGTATATCAGCTGAAAAGATATATGGATTACATCCCAAAACTATCTTTACAGTGACTAAACTCTAGTACAAAAAAGGGGAGTAAATGAAGGGAAAAATCTCTAAACATACCAACATCAATGACAAAAGCGACATAAAACCAAAAGTCTATAATGACGATACACTCGTAATAGAAGAGTACTTTTCGGTACATACCATGAAGTTTCACCCAGCTACAAAAAAATTTGTCGAACAAGAAGCAATGCGATTAAAAGAGTTTGCCGATGTTGAAACTTCCCTTCGACTTTCAGATTTTTATGACTTTCGTGGATACAATACAGAAACATTTTATTCATGGTGCCATAAGTTCCCTGAAATGAAAGCTGCTCATGATTATGCAAAACGAAGAATTGGGGCGCGACGTGAAAATGGAGCATTGTTTAAGAAATTTGATGCCGGCACCGTTCAACGTACTTTAGGGTTTTATGATTATGTCTTTCAACAAGAAGTTGAGAAAGCTAATGCTGCTCGTCTTGCAGTTGCTGAGAAGTCAGAATCACGAGTGGTAGTTATAGAAAGATTTCCGTCGCCGTCAGGTGAATATCAAGATGTTGAAGTTGTATCTTCATCCAAGTTAACTCCTGAAGAAGTAGCGTCGAATATACGTAGAAATATAGCAACAGAACGAGAAGTAAAAGTTAATGTAAAAGGGAAGAGCTATGACTAAGCCTCCTGGACTTAAACTGTTTACTAAGTTACAAAAGAAGTTGAGAGATGAACAAAAAATTGAAGATTTAAAGGAGTTTTGGATGCATAAGACTAATAGTGCCACACATTTAAAGATGATCGTTTCTGATATGCTATCGTTGTCATTTCAGCATATGGCAGCTATGGCACATGAACTTAAAGCATTAGATATTACAGATGCTAATATTAAAGATAAAACGCCTGCTCAAATTGCAACTGCACAAACAATGAGTAACATGTTGACGATTATAAACGATGTTATTCATCCCGCGCACGATATTGCGGTTCAGCTGTTCGATAAAGATGTATCTGAGTTCGTAGCTTTCTGTATTAAAAACCAAGCTCTAGCTATCGAAAAGAAGCTTATTGCGTCTAGTTGTAGCTGTAACTCTTGTAAAATGAAACAACCTCTAGGAAAATAAAGGAAAATAAATGAAAAAATATATTTATACATTAACGTTAGAAGATGGTAACTCATTTAATTACACAATCGACAATGGGATTATGTTTAACACGAAAAATGAAGAGGGTGAAAACAAGGAAATCTTAATTACTTCAGCTATATTATCTGAGTGTGTTGATGTAGATAATGTGAGTGAAAATAAAGAGATTATTGTTGAGGCTGAGGATGAACAAACCGTTTAAACCAGAACTTGATGACCTACAAAAGCAAACTGAACTAACTGATATGCTTGAAATGGATAAAGAACAGATTGAAGATTGTTTGCAATTTCTAGGTATGGATAAAGATAAGTGGGAAAAAATGTGGGGAAAGCCTAAAAATGAGCGATGATAAATAATTAATTCTATGGGAGTCTGCTATGAAATTGTTATTGTTATTGGTTATTACACCTTTGATGGCATCACAGCAAGCAGACGCAGATAGACATGCAATTATAGAAATAGAACGAGAGCGCGACGTCACGAAGCATATTCTGACTGAGCGCCTTCATGTTATAGATAGACAACTTGAATATATTAAAGTTCGACTCAAAGTTTCTGACTGTCCACACATGATTATGGAAGAAGCTGAGAAAGTTCATGGAGATAAGCACGCATTACTAACTTTAATGAATCGGATGAGGAAATGATATTCACAAAAGACAATTTAATAAAACTTTATGATTTATTGAAAGATCTACAATCAATTCATACTGAATGGGAATTCGAATTTGAATATGAGGTACTTGAAGGTAGACCAAAATATGATTGCTATTGGATGATTATAAAGGCTACTAACTCAGAAGGTTCATTTGTTAACTTTACAGATTCTGATAGTAAATCTTTGTCTGATTTTTTGAGTGGGCACAATATTGATAATATTATGGAATGGTTTACAACTTTAATGAATCGGATGAGCAAATGAAGACTCAAAAATCATGGAAAGATAAATATGAACGCGTCGAACAAAGAATGTACTTGCCAACCTTGCTGGGACAGGAGTCTTAAGATTTCATTTGGGATTTTCACTGCACAAGCTGGTGTAGAAGATGGTCTTATGTCACAAGATAATAGTGACGCATATATTAAAGATTTAAAAGATACGTATGAGTATAAGGATGGCTATGAATGTATCAACCGAAATACATCTCGATAAATTCACTCCTAGAAGTTTCCAACTTGAAGCCTGCGATGCGTTTGAAAATAGGGGATTTAAGAAAATGCTTCTGGTGTGGCCCTAGGCGGGCTGGCAAAGATATCGTTTGTTGGAACTTGATGATACGACAAGCAGTTCGTAAAGTAGGTGTCTATATGTATTGTCTACCGACATTCTCTCAAGGCCGTAAAGTTATATGGGATTCTATCACTAATGATGGCATGCGTTTCATGGACTTTATTCCACCTTCGCTTATACGATCAACTAACTCACAAGAACAAAAGATTACTTTAGTTAATGGTAGTATCATCCAGATTATTGGGAGTGATAGCTATGACACGGCTCTTGTGGGAACGAATCCCAGAATGGTAGTATTTAGCGAGTTCGCTTTAGCTGACTCCGATGCATTTAAGTTTGTATTACCTATAATTAACAACAACGGGGGGTCCCTACTGGTGGTCTCAACACCGCGTGGTAAGAATGAACTGTGGAATCTTTATAACATCGCCATGTATTCACCTGAATGGTTTTGTCAAAAGCTCAGCCTTGCAGATACGAAACATATTCCGATAGAGATTATT
>Ga0070764_10000571_pt1 | contig 14568 bp, 14 predicted proteins | sample HubBroMetageWRM4_FD_67287 | JGI IMG/M metagenome (GOLD analysis project Ga0070764, IMG submission 67287) | Warmed soil microbial communities from the Hubbard Brook experimental Forest, New Hampshire - Hubbard Brook CCASE Soil Metagenome WRM 4 | ecosystem: Environmental > Terrestrial > Soil >... | reverse complement strand
TGGCCGGTTCTCTCAGTAAGCGCGCTGCGATGGCAATCAGCCGTCGATCGCGCGGGAATGGCAGGCAGAGCGCGCGCTCCGGATTGGCCTGCAACTCATCGATGAGCACCCCGACAACGCGGTCGTCGGCTTCAGACCTGGTGCCGCCCTCCTGCCAGGATGAAATGCGGGCGACGAGTGCATCGATCAAAACCGATTTTTGCAGCACACAGGGCTCGCTCGGCAGGCGCGCCGCCAATCGGGGCGACAGGTAGATCGACCAGCCGTCAGTGGCCTCAAAGGTGCGCGCGCGATGCTCGTGTAGCGCCGGGATCCAACCCAGGCGCCCTGCCGGCATCACCATCGCTCCCCGCTGGGTCTCGACCGTCATCACCCCCGAATACAGGGAATACAGTTGCGCTTCAGCATGGGCATGCCAACCGGTCTCGGCGGGGGAATCCCGTCGGATCCGAATCGTCCTGAGGTCGGGCCCGGGGCGTGGGGCTAACATGACGGTGGCTCGCGGCGAAGGCTCCCACAATATCGGGTCGCCAAAACCTCGGCAACCGAAGGGGGTCGTGGCCCCACCAATTACGGGGTTCTTTTGTCGCGGGCGCCCTGTGTAAATACGCTGCATGAGCACCCACCCGCACGCCGAGACCGTCGGCTCCCTGCAGCGACCCGATTTCCTCCTGGCTGCGCGCGCCGCGGTTGCCCGCGGTGAGCTCGTCCCGAGGGCGTTCAAACAAATCGAGGATCGTGCCGTCAACGAAAGTATCGAGTTGCAGGAATCAGTAGGCCTGCAAGTGGTGACGGATGGTGAACAGCGCAGGGAATCGTTCCATGAGTGGCTGATCACCTCGGTAGAGGGGGTTAGCCTCACCCCGGCGTTCTCCATTCCGATGCGAGGCCTGCCCGGCCATCCGGACCTGGTGCGCTCCAGCCCGGTTTCGGTCACCGGCAAACTCAGCCTCAAGCGCTTCAGCTTTGCCGAGGAATTTACCTACGCCCGGGCGCGAACCACCCGGCGCATCAAGGTCACCGTACCGAGCCCGCTGATTTACCTGCTCCACATCGGCCCCCAGACGGCTGCCGCCTATCCCGACCCTTACGAGATCTTTGCGGATGCAGCACGCCTGCTCCGCGGGGAATGTCAGGAGTTGGCCCGGCTGGGATGTGACTACATCCAGATCGATGCGCCGGAATTGACTCACCCGAGCGATCCCTTGCTGCGCCAGACCATGTTTCCGGACCGTGGCATAGCGCCGGACGAGTTCGCGGCACGCGCCAGCGAAATGCTGAACATCGTCACGGACGTGCCGGGCGTGGAGTTCGCGATTCATTTCTGCCGGGGTAACTCCCCGACGCACTATTTCTCCGCCGCCGGATATGAGGCGGCCGTGCGCAATGTTTGCCACGAAGTCAACAACGCTTCCACGTTCCTGATGGAGTTCGACGACGCGCGCGCGGGGCCCCTCGAATTTCTCCGCAACGTCCCCGACCACAAGCGCGTGATGTTAGGCTTCATCTCATCCATGAAACGCGCGGAGCTGGAGCCCGCCGACGACATCATCCGGCGTATCGACGCAGCCAGCCAATTTCATCCAAAGGAAAACTTAGGAATAGCGCCTCAATGCGGCTTCTGCTCGCAGGTCGGCATTCAAGGATTCGATGGGGTCAGACAACGACAAAAACTCGAGCTCGTCGTCGATATCGCACGACGGGTCTGGGGATAACGCAAGGGGCACAACCATGAATCGACATCCTGCGAAACGCGACCGAGGCAGATATGCCCTTGCACTGACAGCGGCTTCTCCATTTGTCCTCGGGCAGGCGGCCGTCGGCGCCGAAAGCGACTCCGTGGTCCTGGAGGAGATCACTGTCACGGCACAACGAGTGGAACAGAACCTCCAGCGCGTACCTATTGCGGTGACCGCGCAGAGCGGCGAGCTCCTCGAGGCTGAGGGCGTTAGGGATATCACCGGCCTCCAAAGCACCATACCGAATCTCAATGTGGCCGCTTCCCCGGTCGGGGGCAATGGGGCCGCCCAGATCTTCGTCCGCGGCGTGGGTCAGATCGACTACACCGCCACCCAGGAGCCCGACGTCCCCGTTTACGTGGACGGTGTTTACATTGCCCGCCCGGTCGGTTCCGTGTTCGACTTCGTCGACGTGAATCGAGTGGAAGTCCTGCGCGGGCCGCAGGGGACCCTCTTCGGCCGCAACACCCTCGGCGGAGCACTGCAGGTTGTCACACAGCAGCCGACCCAAACTTTAGGGGGGTGGGCCCAGATCACGGGCGGCAGTTATGGCCGCAGGGACTTCGACGGGGCATTCAACATTCCGCTGTCGTCCACTTTGGCAGCGCGCTTCACCGCCTCCAGTCGCGAAGACGACGGTTACACGCGCTCATTGACCACCGGAGAGCGCGGCAACAACCGCGACGACCAGCTATACAGAGCCCAGTTGAAATGGGACCCGGACGAGTTGACCGACGTCATCCTGCGCGCCGATCACATGCGTCACTCGGCAAATCCGGCTCTACAGACGCTGACAGCCTTTACACCGAACCCGACCGTAACCGGATACAACGCGCTGATTCAAAGTCTGGGATTGCCACCGATCTCCGCCGCCATGGTGTCCTCGAATCCCTATGTCGGCTATTCCGGCTTGACCACGCCCGACACGGCAAAGGTCACGAGCGTCTCGTTGGAGGCGACCCGGAACCTGGGACCTTTTTCGGTCAAATCCATCACCGCTGCACGCTACCTGGATGCCGAAGCGGGTTTCGATTTTGCCGGCGTCCCCTATCCCCTCCTGCAGGGGGCGGATACCAAAACCGACGAGCACCAGGTCTCCGAGGAGCTGCAGCTGTTTGGATCCGCCTTGTCGCAGCGGTTGACCTGGATCACGGGTGGATACTTTTTTCACGAGCGGAATTTGCAATTTCAGCGCAACGCGATCGAGCAAAGCGTCGTCCGTGACGGTCCGGGCGACACCGATTTCGTACCCGTTGCAGATACGGGTATCCAGCAGAGACTCCTGTTGGACCAGGTGACCGATAGTTATGCGGTCTACGGCCAGGCGACCTACGAGTTCGTGCCGCGCTGGCAGGCCGTGGTGGGCGCGCGCGGCTCCTGGGATCGAAAACAGCTCGGCAGCTCAGTCGGCTTCTTCGGGACTGACTCCGACGTCCGCCCGTACGGAGTGCAGAGCGCCAACTGGTCGCAATTCACGCCCAAGGCCGGGTTGAACTTCGAATACTCCGACACGGTGCTGGCCTACGTGTTCGCCTCCAAAGGCTATCGCGCCGGCGGATTCAATGGGCATGCAGCGAGTACCGACCCGCCCAATGAGTATGGACCGGAAACGTTGTGGGACTACGAGGCCGGTATCAAGGGTGAGTACTTCGAGCGGCGGCTGCGGCTGAACCTCGGCACGTTCTATTACGACTATAAGAACTATCAAGCCAACGTCAATGTCGTGACCGATGGTGTGATTGGAGTTGAGGTGGGCAACGCCGCCTCACTGCAGCTCTATGGTGCCGAGTTGGAGGGCGAATTCCGGGCAACCCAGGCACTGACACTGACCAGCTTTCTGACCCTCGAGCACATCGATTTTCGCGACATCGTGCCGGGGGCCGTGGACGCGGTCCGCCCCGATTCTCAACCCCCGAATGCACCGAAATTCACGGCTGGAGCCAGTGCCCAGTACCGCCTCCCCCTCGGCACCTGGGGCACGGCCACTTTGCGCGGCGACTACAGTTACAAGAGCAAGACGGAATTCTTCCTGCCGAACTTCCCGGGCGAGGCCCAGGGCGGCTTTTCCCTCGTCAACGCCCGCCTGACCGTGGCCCCCATGGATGGAAAATACGAATTCGCGGTGTTCGGAACGAACATCACCAACAAGGCTTACCGCGTGTACGCGCAATCGCTGCAGGCCTCGTTCGGGACCACCATCGCCGACTACGCGCCGCCTGCCGAGTGGGGCGTGTCCGTGCGATACAACTTCTGAGGAGCTCGCTCGTGTCATCCAGCACCCTGCAAGTCGTGATCCGCACCTTCGAGTGGTTCAACGAGGTGATGGCGAATCCAGCGGCCCGCATCTCTCGCGCCGACGTAGAAGCTCACTTCACTCCGGATGCGCGAATGGTCGCCAACGGGCAACTCAAGTGCGCGGGGATCGATGCACACCTCGCGCATTTCCAGGAATTGCAAAGAAAGCTGACGAGCTTCCGTATCCGTATCCCACTACAGGACTCCGTGGCCGGTGAAGACAAATGCGCCGCCTACTACCTGATCGATTACACGACCGTAGACGGTGGCGGTGGCACCATTCATGACAGCGCTCTGTGGACGATCCGCGCTGACCGGATCGCCAACATGGTCGAAACCGTGCACTTCGAAGGCCGCGCGGTGCCGCTCGATAATCATTCCTGAGGACAACCATGTTTTTGAGAGATCACTGGTATGTTGGCGCACTGTCACGCGACGTTGGGCGTCAGCCCCGGCAGAGCTGGGTGTTGGGGCAGCCGGTCGTGCTATTCCGCAAGCAGAATGGCGACCCTGTCGCTATGAGCGATCGCTGCCCGCACCGACATGCACCGTTGTCGTTGGGCACCCTCATCGGGGACGAGATCCAATGCCGTTACCACGGGATGCAATTCGACTGTTCGGGCTCGTGCACGCTCGTTCCCGGCGAGACCTCGATTCCAGCGGCCCTGCGGGTGCCCACCTTCCGGGTCGTGGAAAAATACGGTTTGCTCTGGATCTGGATGGGGGAGACTCACGAAGCCGACGAGTCGCGCCTGCCCGAGTGGCCCTGGTGTGAGCGCCCGGGATTCGAAACCTATCGCGGTGCCTTTCAAATCGACGCGCCGTTCCAGATGATTGTCGACAATCTCATGGACCTCACCCACGTGCACTTCGTGCATCGGATCCTCGGTATAGGTAATCTCGTCCATGAGTCGGAGCCCATGGAGGTCTGGCAGGAGGGAGATCGCGTGCGCTTCCGGCGCAAGTTGAAAAAGGAACCCGCGGGTGAGTTCTACGTGGAGATCGGTGGCCACTATCTACCGCCCTCGGTTGTCATCACCTCGGGAGTTCCGATGCGTGTGGGTAGCACGGAAATGCAGCCGGGTCCCGTGTCGCAGGTACTCCACTGCCTCACCCCCAAGGACGCGGTGAGCACCTTGTATTTCGTCATGAAATGCTGGAACGTCACGACGCGGGAGCACGAGATCGCCGCGATGGACTATCAGAATGAAGTCACGGTTGGGGAGGATAAGGCCATTATCGAGGCCCAATGGAAGACCAAGACAGCGTTCGATCCTGCCGACAGCGAGAAGCTCATTCGAGCGGATCGAGCCGCCGTCATGAGCCGTCGGGTCTTTGAGAAGCTCAGCCGCGGAGAATTGGGCGAAGCCGTCGCCGACACCCAGCAATGACTGCCGTCCATCAACAGGCCATCACGCTATTCAACAATGCGTTGCTCTTCGATGGGACCTCGAGCGACGCCATTGAGGGCGCGAACGTCCTGGTCGAGAATGGGCGTATCGCGCATGTGACGACCGATAAGATCTCCGCGCCTGGCGCGCGCGTGATCGATCTTCACGGAAAGTTTCTGATGCCGGGTCTCATCGACGCTCACTTCCATGCCTACGGAATCAGCATGGACGTGACGAAGTTCGATCACCTGCCCGGCACGCTACTCGCGCATCATGGAGCGAAAATGCTGCGGGAGGCTCTCATGCGCGGCTTCACCACGGTGCGTGATGCCGCCGGGGCCGATTACGGACTGTACCAGGCGGTTGAGCTGGGATTGATTCCAGGGCCCCGGATCTTCTTCGCAGGCAAGTCCCTCAGTCAAACAGGAGGGCATGGCGACCTGCGGCCAGTGGAGCGCGTAGAGCTGTGCCCCTGTGGCTATTCCGGTGTCCTATCCGTCGTCGTGGACGGCGAGGATGAGGTCAGAAAAGCGGCTCGTGAGGAACTCCGACAGGGTGCGCATCAGATCAAGTTGCATCTGTCAGGAGGCGTTCTCTCACCCAGTGATCCTTTGTGGATGCCGCAGTTCACCGATGCGGAGATCCGCGCTGCCGTTGAGGAGGCCGCGACACGCCGCACTTACGTCATGGCCCATTCACACACCGCGGATGCAGCACGTCGGTGCGTGCGCCTCGGTGTACGCACTATCGAGCACGGTACGCTAATCGATCGCGAGACGGCACGGTTCGTCGCGAAATCCGACTGCTACGTCGTGCCGACGCTCGTCATCATCGAGCAGGCGCTCAAATTCGGCCAACAGGTCGGAATGAGTGCCGTGAGCCTCGCCAAGATGGAGGAAGTGGGAAAACATGCACGGCAGGCATTTGACTACTGCGTCAGCGAAGGCGTGAAGACCGGATTCGGAACGGATCTGCTCGGCACACTGCATGCGTACCAGAACTCCGAATTCGTGATCCGGCGTGAGTTCACGGCGGCGGCCGAAGTCCTCAAGTCGGCCACGTCAGTCAATGCAACCCTGTTAAATCGAACCGGTGAGTTGGGCGTCGTCGCCGCCAATGCCCGGGCGGACCTCATTGTTGTGAACGGTAACCCGCTGCGCGACATCACCCTGTTGGAGCGCTCCGAGCAAACGATTCAACTGATCATGAAAGACGGAGTGCTGTACAAGGACCTGCTGTAATACAGCGCAAGCGGCGCCGCCGACCGTCACCTCAACAGCAGTTTACCGCAAGCGACCGCCGCAGCAGCTTCAGCGTGGAGGGTGGTGGAGTCGAAAATCCGCAGCGGGCTCATCTCGCGTAACCGCGGAGTCAGATGCGTGAGATCCGTGCACGCCAATACAATGCTGTCCGCGTCGCGGCTTACAAAGTAGTCGATCGCGGCCATCACAGCCGCAAGAGCCGAGTCCGTCACTCGTCCGAAGATCAATTCTTCGAAAATGAGTTTCTCGATCGCGCGAACCCTATCATGAGGCGCCGCGACCACTTCCATGCCGCATCGGGCGGCGGCGCGATGATACAGACCCGATTCGTAGGTGCGCACGGTGCTTAGTAAACCGGGTCGCCGGCAGCCGGTCGCAGTCAGCTCCGCAAGGGTCGTCTCGACGATTTCGACGACCGGCAAGCCAGTCTCCCAGCGTGCCGTGGCGTCCAGTGTCGCGCCGGTGTTGGAGGTGATCACCAGGAAATCAGCTCCCCCTCCCTTGAGTGCGATGGCGGCGTCAGCAATCTGGCGCTCTCCTGCGGCCCAATCCGCGGCTTTGACGTGTTCGATGAGCCTTTCAAAGTCGATTTCCATCAAGATGGCACGGAGGCGGTTCGGTAGTCCCTCCGAACCCAGGATTCTCGACCCAGCCGACTCGAACACCTGCAGATAGACTGCATTGGCCGGCGTCGCCATGCCGATGAAACCGGGAACGAGATGCTGGACTTTCATGACATGACCAACGCGTGACGAATGCGAGACTTGCCGTGGCGACATCTTTATCAGTCGAGCGCGTCAGGATATTTTCGCGCCGTGCGGCGGGCCCAGACATTGAACGTCGCACCGATAATCGAATCCTTCAACAAAAAGTCGTGGGCTTGATGCGCGAGCTCGGGTTGGACGGTCCGGATTTCCCCGACCGAGCGAGCCAGCACGTGAAGTTGGGCGGCCTGTTCGAGGAGGACCGCGAGGTATACGGCTTCCTCGGGTGTTCTGCCCGTAGTCAGCAGTCCGTGATGCGCCAGAAGGATGGATCTCTTTTGCCCGAGCGCCTCACTGATCAGCCGGCCCTCTTCATTTGCGATCGGAACACCGGGCCATTCATCGAGCCGGGCGCAGTCTTCATAGAACATCATGGCGTCCATGTGCGCGACGCGTAGGGCCTCACCTGTCATGGAAAGCGCCGAACAGTACGGTGGATGCGTGTGGACAATGCACCTGACCTCGGGCCTCGCTCGATAGATCCAAAGGTGAAAGCGTAAGGCAGGATTCGCCATGCCCTCGCCTTCCAGGGTTCTCATCTCGCTGTCCACGCACAGCAGGTTGCTGGCAGTTGCCTCGGCAAATCCGGAGCCAAAATCGGTGCTCCAAAACGTTCCGTCAGCCTCGCCACGAACTGTGATTTGTCCCGCGAGAGTGCGGGCGTGCCCCTCATCCGCGAGGATCCGGCACGCCAGGGCGAGTTTCTGGCGTGGCGAAAAGGCCGATTTCCCGAGCCCCCGCGTCATGTCCTGGTCGACCCGGCGGCTGATCTGATCCGCGGTCTCGCCAAAGAACCCCGTTTTACTGTCCCCTGCCATGATTTGTACCCCCTGCGGACTGCCTGAGAACATAACAGCAGTATGTCTCTTAGACAACAGGTTGTCTAAGCGTTACGGCGTAGCGCGCAGGCTGCGTGGGCGGATGCTAATAACCCGGTTTGACAGTCCGCGGCTCATCAGCTCATATTGCCCTTTAGGCAACTAATTGTCCGAGGCCCATATGACAGTCGAAAGGATCAATCCCGGTACGCTTGCCCGACCCGTGATGGACCTGTACTCGCAGGTGGTTGTGAGCGCCGCGACCCGCGTTGCCTACATAGCGGGGCAAGTGGCGCTGGATGAGCACGGCGCCCTCGTGGGTCGGGACCACGCGACCCAGGCACGGCAAGCGTTCCGCAATGTCCGCCTGGCCATCGAGGCAGTGGGTGGGCGACCCCACAACATGACCAAGATGACGCTGTACGTCGCCGGACACAAACCGGAGCTCATTGAGCCGATTTTTGCCGCGGGGCGCGCCGAATTCGGCGCTGAATGGCCGTTGGCGGCCAGTGTTCTGATCGGCGTGCAGACCCTGGGCCTTCCGGAGTGGCTGATTGAGATCGACGCGGTGGTGGCGCTTGATTCCTGAAATCATGCTGATTCATGGTAGCTGGATGGGGGGCTGGTGTTGGCGAGCAGTCGCGGAAGCCCTGCGACAACACGGTGCCCGCTGCCATACACCCTCGCTATCCGGGTTGGGAGAGCGAGACGGTCCCAGCCAAGGCGCAGTCGATCTTGATCTGCACATCTCGGAAGTGGTGGCGACGTGCCGATCTGCCGGAGTCGAGCGCCCGCTGCTCGTCGGCCACAGTTATGGCGCACTGATAGCGGCAGGCGCGGCCGGTGCGCTGCGGAGGGAAGTCAGCGGACTGGTCGTCATCGACGGCTTCGTCGTCGAGCCCGGACAAAGTGCTTTTGACGCCTATCCCCAGGTGCGAGAGCTTCTAAGTTCATGCATTACGCGCGAGCATCCCGATTACATCCAACCGCTGCCGGTCGCGGCGTTTGGCATTCGCGACGCACGGATCGAGAGCGAGTTGGCGCTGAAGCTGCGGCCGATGCCACTGGCTACCCACACTACGCCCTTGAAGTATTCGCGCGCCGCCCAGCAAAACCTGCGGCGTACTTACATTCGCTGTCTGGACTTCCCGGTATTTGCGGATACGGCCGCTCGCGTCGTCCGCGACGGATGGCATCTCACAGAAGTCGAGGCGGGCCATATGGCCCTCATGACCCATCCAACGCTGGTCGCGGATGCGATTCTCGCCGCGGCGACGTAAGCGTGTCAGACGAGACCTCCGGTGTCTTTCCGTCAGCCTGACGGCCAACCGATCAACCCTGTACGGCGTGACTCACTTCGACAGTGCTCGCCATTCTTTCGTCACGAACCTTCCAAAGCGCCGCGACATGCATGACGGCAGGACGTTCGTCAGGGGTGACGACGTGGATCAGGAAGTACCCGGCGACGTCTTCGCCGTGACAGTAGGCTCGACGCAGGGGCAACTCGACCCGCCAGCTTTTCAACCGATGCGGGACGTTCGAGAAATGCCTGAACAGCCCCTCCAGGCCCTCACAGCGCACCTCGCCATTGATGGTCATTTTCATGTCGGCGGTGAACAACCGTGCGATGTCTTCCCGACGCACGTCCCCACCGGGCGGGCTCAGAGTGTTGAACCACTCGAGGCAGCGCTCGATGGCTTTCAGACTGTTTTCGCCTGCGCTCATTGAATTGTTCCGCGGTCCCCGCCCGACTCACGAGCACCCGCGATACAGCAGCGGGATCCTCTCAGGCTTTCAAGAAACTTAACATCTCGATGTCCCTTAGACAATAGGTTGCCTGAATGGCATTTCAGGTGCCTTGGCGGCGCGCTGTGGCTTAACGAACCTCTGGAGGCCTAAAATGGCACGCTACCGCCGAGGCTGACCACCGTCCCAGGACAATGCGAAAAAAGACTGCATCTGCCAAACGTCCGGTAAGACCCGCTGCCCGGGTCCGCCCGCAACCCACCCCTCCTTCGATCGCAGCGCGTATCCGCTCCATTCGCCAGCGTAAAGGGATCACGCTGGAGGAATTGGCTCGCGAGTGCGGGCTGGATCGAGGCTACCTGTCGCGTATCGAGCGGGGTCATAAGACTCCATCGATCGGGGCCCTGATGAAGGTCGGGGAGGCACTGGATGTGCAAATGGCCCATCTCTTTGGGGAGTCGATTGAGCCGAGCGCGATCACCGTGGTTCGCCGTAATCAGTACACGACGTTTCCAGGACCGCCCGGAGCGAAGGACATCTTCGAGATGGTGATGCCGGAATCGGCCGCACGCCGAGTGAGCCTCGTCATGGTGTCGCCGGGCCCCGAAACCACCACGGGGTCCGCGGAACACCCCGGTGAAGAGATCATTTTTGGACTCGAAGGACAAACCGAGGTCAGCTTCGCCGATCGCACCATCACCATCGCGGAAGGCGATTGCGTGCATTTTGATGGCCACCTGAAACATTCGATTCGCAAGGTCGGGAGTGCGCGGACGCGCGCGTTGGTGATCATCGTGCAGGATCTGCGCAAGGGATCCCGCGAAGCCTGAGCGCGGACATACAAGCCTGACGGGGTCCCAGCATCAGTCAGCAAGCTGGCCGTCATCGATCCGGCGCCGGTACGGGCAAAGCAGAGCGGGCGGCAACCTCCCGCAGCATGAAGCTGGACTCAATCTGCGAGACCCCGGGTATGCGGGTGAGCCGGCGCATCAGGAAGCGCTCATACGCGTCCAGGTCTGCGACAACTACCCGCAGCACGTAGTCCGCGCGGCCGGTCATGAGATAAGCCTCCATGATTTCGGGCGCACTACTGATCGCCGCCTCGAAGCTCGCGAGCGCCTCCTCGCTCTTGCGATTCAACGTAACGACCACCAACGCCATCATCGGCAGCCCTACCGCCGCCTTATTGACACGTGCTGTGTAGCCTTGAATGACGCCGCCGTCTTCCAACAGGCGCAATCGGCGTGCACAGGCCGATGGGGATAGTTCGACCCGCTTGGCGAGGTCCGCGATCGGCATCCGACCTTCGTTCTGAACCAGTTGAAGCAGGCGTATGTCGGTCCTGTCGAGGGCCAGAATAGTCTTTTTCTTCATAATCGAGCCCTTTCTTGGCGATAACGACGACGATCTCACGGATATGTAGCTGAAGCAGCAAAGAATGTCCATTCTCGACCGACCTGCGAGCGCGCCACTCGAGCCCTTCCGAGCCGTGAGAATGACCAACAATCTGCATGTCCCGCCCAGCCCTGCCCGCCCCGGTGAAGCGCCCGATTTCAGCTACCTGCGAGTGACGCCGCCAGGTGCGTTGGAACGCCCAATCGTGACCGTGTCCGCCACCGAAACGCTGCCCCTGGCAACAGGGCTCGTCGGCGTCCTCAACAGCGAGCATCGGGCGGTGGGTCCGTGGGACCCGCGCCTCGATCCGCAGACCCTGTTGGCCGGACTGCGATTCATGCTTCTGACCCGTGCCTTTGACGAACGGATGCAGCGGACCCATCGCCAGGGACGGATCAGCTTTTACGTTCGCTGCCTGGGTGAAGAGGCCGTCTCGGTCGCGCAGTGCATGGCTCTCCGCGATACCGACATGCTCTTCCCTTCGTACAGAAATCAGGGTTTGTTCATTACACGCGGCAAGCCAATCGGCGATCTCATGTGCCAGCTCCTGACAAACACCCGTGACATGTGCAAGGGGCGTCAGCTACCCGTCTTCTATCACTGGGCCGCCGGCAATCTCTTTTCTCTCTCCGGAAATCTCGCGACCCAGCTACCCCAGGCGGTGGGCTGGGCAATGGCCTCAGCCATCAAGGGGGAGGACCGAATCGCGGCGGCGTGGACCGGCGAAGGCAGTACCGCAGAAGGCGATTTCCACCAGGCACTGACCTTCGCTGCCGTATATCGCGCGCCTGTCATTCTCAACGTAGTCAACAATCAGTGGGCGATCTCGACATTTCAGGGCGTTGCAGGTGGTGCGGCACAGACCTTCGCAGCGCGCGGTCCCGGTTATGGTGTTGCAGCCCTGCGAGTAGACGGAAACGACTTCCTCGCGGTGTACTCGGCGACAAAGTGGGCTGAAGAACGCGCGCGCGGCGGAACAGGGAGCACCCTGATCGAGTTGGTGACGTATCGGGGCGCAGCCCATTCAACGAGCGACGATCCCACACGTTATCGGCCCACCGAGGACTACCGGCATTGGCCGCTTGGCGACCCCATCGAGCGTCTGAAGGCGCACTTGGTCACTCTCGGCGAGTGGTCAGATGCGCAGCACGCCGCCCTGGTGAGCGAGTTGGACGACCAGGTGGCCTCCAGTTGGAAGGATGCCGCGCAATACGGCACGTTGAGCGAGGGGCCGCGTCTCGACAGCGCTTTGATGTTCGAGGATGTATTCGAGAGCATGCCGCAACATCTCGTTCGGCAGCGCGAACTGCTGCAAGCCGAGCAGGACTGACCCCATGCCGAAGATGAACATGGTTCAGGCCTTGAATTCCGCCATGGACACGATGCTCGCGCGGGACAATGCCGTGGTCGTCCTCGGGCAGGACGTTGGTTACTTCGGGGGAGTTTTCAAAGTAACCGAAGGCCTGCAGCGCAAGTACGGCGCGCAGCGTGTGTTGGACACACCCATCGCTGAGAGCGGGATGGTCGGTGCCGCAATAGGGATGGCCGTGAACGGCTTGCGTCCCGTCGTCGAGATTCAGTTCGCCGACTACATTTACCCCGCCTATGACCAGATAGCGAGTGAGTTGGCGCGGCTGCGTTATCGAAGCGCCGGAGAATTCTTCGCACCGGTGACGGTACGGACGCCTTGTGGCGGCGGAATCCGGGGCGGCCAGACTCATTCCCAAAGCCCCGAGGCGCTGTTTGCTCACGTCGCCGGACTGAAGGTGGTGATGCCGTCGAACCCTTATGACGCGAAGGGCCTGCTCATCGCCGCGATAGAGGACAACGATCCGGTCATCTTCTTCGAGCCGAAGAGGCTCTATAACGGACCCTTCGCCGGCGAGCCGGAGGCGCCTGCCGAGTCCTGGAGCGCCCATCCCAAGGGTGAGGTGCCCGACGGATACTACACCGTCCCCATCGGCAAGGCGGATGTTGTGAAGCACGGAGAGGACGTCACGATCGTCTGTTACGGAACTCTTGTGTTCGTCGCCGAGGCGGCGGCAAAGAAGCTGGGAATCGACGCAGAGATCATCGACGTCCGCACCATGGTTCCGCTGGACATGGAGACCATCAGCAATTCTCTGCAAAAGACCGGGCGGTGCGTGGTGGCACACGAAGCAACTCGATTCGGAGGCTTTGGCGCGGAGCTCGTCGCGAGCATCCAGGAAGAATGCTTCTGGCACCTCCAGGCACCCATCGTTCGCGCGACCGGTTGGGATACGCCCTACCCGCTCGCATTCGAATGGCAATACTTCCCTGGACCGGCTCGGCTCATGCACGCACTGAAGACCGTGATGGAGGCATCGTGAGCCTGTTCGTCTTCAAGTTGCCGGACCTGGGTGAAGGGACGGTGGAAGCCGAGCTGCTAGCGTGGCACGTCAAGCCGGGAGACCAGGTCGCCGAAGACCAGATCATTGCAGAAGTGATGACAGACAAGGCTGCAGTTGAGTTGCCGTCGCCGGTGACGGGCCGCGTCCTGGCTATCGCCGGGCAGGCAGGCGATAAGCTGCAGGTGGGTGCGGAGCTCATTCGCTTCGAGACGGGAAGCGCGGCAAGCGCGGAAATCCCGGCGACGCGCCAGCAGCCTCCCAGCGAGACGGAGACGCGGGCGCAGGTGTCGACGCAAGCGCCGGCGCAGGTGTCGACGCAAGCGCCGACGCAGGTGCAGACGCAAGCGCCGACGCAGGTGCAGACGCAAGCGCCGGCGCAGGTGCAGACGCAAACGCGGACGCAGGTGCAAACGCAACCGCAGGCGCGGACACAGACGCAGACTCCGACCAACACGCGCGGCTCAGTTGTCTCGTTCACCGCCACCGCCGCCGCCACCGCCGCCGCCGCGATGCCGATGCACTCAGCGTCGAGAAGTGCCCGTGTGATGGCTTCCCCTGCAACTCGACGACGAGCTCGCGAGGCTGGGATCGACCTCAAACAGGTGCACGGCTCAGGGCCTGGGGGTCGCATTTTCCCGCGGGATCTTTCCGCGTCGCTCCGCGCCCCAGACCTCCAGGTGGTTGCCCCGGTCGCGAAAGGAGGCGGCACAGGTGCGGACGCGGTGAACGAGACAACTGAGCCGCGCGTGTTGGTCGGAGTCTGCGTCTGTGTCCGCGCCTGCGGTT